>Ga0308176_10000186_pt1 | contig 43350 bp, 30 predicted proteins | sample PhyCR2_3_FD_203890 | JGI IMG/M metagenome (GOLD analysis project Ga0308176, IMG submission 203890) | Soil microbial communities from UC Gill Tract Community Farm, Albany, California, United States - DLSLS.C.R2 | ecosystem: Environmental > Terrestrial > Soil > Agricultural land | place: USA...
AAAAACGGCGTGTACGTTTTTGTTTTTACTTTTCAAAATACTTGCGGCCAGGTTTAGCACAAAGCAAACAACGGCTGCATTGATCAAGATAGCTCCCGCTTGTGCTATGCCGTTGAATTGAAATTGAAAAAAAGAATAAACAAGCAAGGGTATTCCAATGGCTGCCAGCACGAAAGCAGCATAAGCCAGTGCGTTGCTGAACAGTTTTGCTTCAATAAGAACAGGAACCAGTTGATGGCTGGCGCCCAAAATAATCATGGTGCCCCAACCGAGTGCCATCGTGTGTGTGATGGCCAATGTGCGTGGCTGAAAATAATGTTGCGTGAAAGCGTTGTCGGAAAGAAACAACAAAACGGTTGCCGCCAAAAACGACAGGCCCGCGTACACGTAAAACGGGATCACCACTTTGTGCGTGGTGTTTTGTACAAGGTTGTTATTTGTGTTGACGACCATTTAGTTTTTAAAAATGAGGAGGTGCACTTCTCCGTCTTGTATTTCTTTTATCCGGTAATCAAAACCGCGTTGTGCCAGTTCGGGCAAAAGAAAAACGGGAATGCGTTTGTGATAAACGTACAAAGCGGTGTCGTTTTCCAATCGGTCCAGTGCGTCCAAAATGGTGAGCATTGGTTGCGGCATTTCCAGGTGGCGAACGTCTATCTTCTGAATCTTGTCACCGAAATTTTTCAGCACGTTGTCCCAATCGCTTGCCGCTGGTTGTGCTGCTTCAATTTCATCCGGATTGCTCTTTCCTTTTTTATGAAAGTAGGTTTCGATCAAATTGTTGTTAACGGCATCCACATAACTTTCAAAACCTTTCTTCTCCAACAGACGTATCAACGGCGTTGGTTCGAATGTGTTGATGATCTTTAACACTTCTCCGAGTTTAACGCTCTTTACTTTTTCCATGATGATGTTGAGCGGATCGCTGCCCGAAGAAATAACGGGCCGAATATCCAGTTCAATCACTTGCTCTTTTTTAAGCAAAGCGATGAAAGAAGGAACCGGTTTTTTTGCTTCATCAGCCGTTTGGGTTTTCCGGTCAATTTCAAAACCCAAAGGCTCAAGCTTTTTGAAGAAATCGTCCACACTGCAACCGCCCAATTTCGATGCTTCGGCCAAGGTTGTTCTACCGGCCATAAGCTTGCGCAGCAAAGGATTTCGCAGCTTTTCAAACTTGGGGCTGATGCTGACGATGGCTTCCAAAGCGTTTGCGTTTTGCTTTAATATGGGAGCGATTTTGGTATCGGCGTTTATGGTCATGTTCAAGGTATTGGACAAAGGATTGTTTGTCGAAAACGTTTTGCAAAGGCAAACAGGCCTTGTTGAAAGAACAAGACCTGCGGCCTTTTTCACATGGTTTTTAGGATCTTAATTCTTTATCCAGCTTCAATGCTTTTGGAAAAAGAAGATTGTTCTCCAAATGAATGTGCTGGTGAAGATCTTCGTCGAGGTCTTTTAATTTTTTGTAGAGGAACTGGTAACTGTTGCATGCATCTGCGGGGGGATTATAATTGTTGGAGAGCTTTTGCATTTCATCCAAAATATCGCCTGCGGCTTCGTGGTCCACTTCCATGATGCGGATTGGGTCGGTGAGCGAAGGCTGGCTGTTGAGCGCTTCAAAATTTCCGGTGCGCTTCGCCTGAACTAACGCTTTAATGAAAGGAAACACCACTTTCTCTTCGCGCAGGAAATGCGTGTCGAGTTCCTGCACCAATTGTCCAAACAGTGAATACATGTACTTTAGCTCGGGATGATTGTCGCCGTGATGCTGCGTTACTTTCGTGATCAAACCTTTGAGTACCGGTAGCTCGTTGTAGTAGTAAAGATGATGCTGGTTGTAAATGTAGTCGGCCAGAAAATCAAGTTGCCAGCGGTTGTAATCGTTGGCCGAAGAAACGGGCTGCGCAGGGTTCTCCAGTTCGGCTTCCACGATCTCCACATCCAGACCTTTTTCTTCGCAAACCTGCTTCAATGATTTTTTTCCGCCGCAGCAAAAATCAATGCCGTATTTTTTAAACACTTCGGCTTTGCGAATGTCTTTGGCAGCGATTTCGCCAACGGTTTCGCCGTTTTGCAGGTCGTTCTTTTTAATTTGAACACGCCACCACTGCGGGCCTTGTTCAATGTATGACCAGGTAAAAATATTTCCTCTCTCGCCCAGCAGTTGATAGTACAAAGGCTTTGGATCGTGGTCGTTTAAAATTTCAAAGGCTTCCCCTTCTTTTAAGGCATCAAAATGTTTGAAGATGGTGGGATGCTTCAGGCGCGGCTCAATGAGCGTTACGTTTAAAACGAAGAGATCCGTTTGAGATTCTTCCTTTTTTTCGTTCACCGCCTGAACCGGTTTTGTTTCTCCGGCGGTTTTTTTAATTTCCACTTTCCAAACTTCCGGGCCGTCTTCTACTTTTTTCCATTCAAAGATTTCTCCTTTCTCGGCTTTCATCTCGTAATACAGCGGAATGGGATCGTGATCGTTTATCAACAAAAAAGCCTCGCCGCTTTTTAGGTCGTCAAATTTCTTTAAGATGGTGGGATGCTTCAAGGCTGGTTGCAGTGAGGGAACAAATAAACTCTCCATGGTTAAAATCATTTAAAGAATAAAAGTATTTGAATGCTTTTATTCAAAACCTGATTTTAATCAGATGGAATCTTTTTTCACTTTTTCGTTCGGAAGAGAATTGTGTGAAGCTGCGGTTTAATCGGCAACAAACACACCGGCCGCACCCATTTCGGCATTGGCAAAGGAGTGGTCAACGAAGGTATACCGCCCCTTTTCGGGTAGAACAAATTCCATGATGGCGCCCTGCGCAGGGCCAACCAACACTGCCTGCATGCCCACAAATTGGTTGGCAGGATTGCCTTCCAGCCAGACCTTTTCCAAAATGGTCCCGATAATGTGAAAGCTGGAAATGTTGTTGGGGCCAACGTTCAAAAAATAAAGCCGGATGCGTTCGCCTGCTTTTACGTGAATGGGTTTAATGATGTATTGCCCAACCTTGCCGTTGAAGGCCATAAAATTGGGGCTCTTTTTTAACGCTATTGACGTGTCAGGAGCGTATCTGTCGCCCTGTTGTTTTAAATAATATTCGTTTTGAACAATGGCAAATTCACGATCAACTTTTCCGGGAAAGCCGCCGCTCGGTTCAACGATGACCATGCCCACCATGCCGGAAATCATGTGCAGCAAAACCATGGGCGTGCCGCAGTGGTACATAAAGACGCCGGGATAATTGGCCGTCCAGGTGAAGTGAATGGTTTCGCCCGGCGAAATGCTCCGGTACTTGTCTTCAGGGTTAACCATGGCCGCGTGAAAGTCTATTGAATGTGGCATAGGCTGCATGTTCATCGCCATGTTCATTCCTTTCATTGAGGAATCATTCGAGCGGTCGGTCATGGAAAATTTTACCGTTTGTCCAACCTTCACTCTCAAGATGGGGCCTGGCAATGAATCGCCAAAAAGCCATCCGGTAAAAGCGATGCCTTTTTTTACTTCAAAGAGTCTGTGGTCAACGTCAATCTTTACCTCCACAGTATCGCCGTTCTGTAAGGCCGGAACGTTGGGTGCATAGGCGAGCGGGCCTTTCTGTGTTTCCGTGTTTGCGGTGGTTGTGACAATTGCTTTTGGCGAACCCAGGACTTTTTTCGAATCGCTTTCGTTGCCGTTTTGCTTGCAGGAAAAAAACAAAAAGCTTGCACAGCTTAAAACTGTTAGAATACGCATGTTCGATTTTGCATAAAATTTATGCCATTGAACAGTTGCGCCTTAAAGAAGACGTGGTAAGACAAGCAATCTTTTAGAAAAGCAAAAGCCGGCTTACGCATGAAAACCGGCTTCAACAAAAAATACAGGCAAAAGAAAGACAGTAAAGTTCAGCGCAGCAAAAGCGAGGGACGGTTTTGCAGTTGCTTGCGCAGGTGCGAAAGTCCGTAGCGCATTCGTCCGAGTGAGGTGTTAACGCTGGTGTTCATCAGCGCAGCAATTTCTTTAAAGCTTAATTCTTCAAAGTAGCGGTAGTAAACCACTTTTTTCTGGTCTTCGGGCAGACGGTTGATGAAAACATTCAGGTGGCGTTGCTGTTGCTTTTCAATGAGAGTCGTTTCGGCGGTGCAAAACGTAGTAGTGCAAAAAAGCTTGTCGCTGAAAACCTGTTGCGACGCGTTTACCCGCGGACCTTTTCGCAAATAATCCATGCACAGATTGCGGGCAATGCGCAAAGCCCAAGGCAAAAACTTTCCCTGCTCGTTGTACTTTCCGCGTTTGAGCGATGTGTAAATTTTCAGAAAAGCATCTTGCGTCAGGTCTTCGGTTTCGAGCCTGTCTTTTATGTAATGCAGAATCACGTTGCGCACATCATCTTTGTAACGGGCAAACAAAACTTCAAAAGCTTTTTCGCAGCCCTGGCTAAAAGATTGAATGAGTTCGTTGTCGGTCAAGCTTGCTAATCTTCTCATGGTACTTTTGCGTTTAAATAAAAAAGAAGATGCCGCCGCCGAAGTCTCCGTTGGGTTAAACGGTTATAAATTTTTTAGATTGGAAATTTCTTAACAGAACGCTATTTGCGCAAGTTCCATTGCTAACAAGAGGGTTGTTGCCGATGGAAAAAACCTTATCACCTTCATAGCAAAAGAGCATATACAATATAAAGACCTTGTTCCCTTATTCCGATGCGTCGTTGCGCTAGTAATGAGGGAATAAGATTGATGATTCAATGCCCAAAGCGCTACGAAGGTGATAAGGTTGAATTACTCTGACATACAAATTCCATCCTTTCGCTGCGTCGGTACAGTAGCAGAATTAAATAACGCCGTCAATCGAGAACCTGCCGAACAAAACAAAGCGGACGACGGCCAGCAGCAAATCGGCCTTAAAAAGAAGATTGTCTTTCATCGGTTTTTGTTTTAGAATGATTTTTCTAAAGTTTTATCCGTGCGCCGGTTTCCACACTCAAAAAGTTTTGATAGGATTTGACCGGTGTTTCCTTGTTGATGGGTGTTAAGGCAAATCTTGCGTTGGGTCTTATGCCAATCGAAAGTTTTTTGCCCAGGCCGTATTCGATGCCTAAGCCAAGATGGGCGTCAACATAATTTGATTTAAGCCCGGTAATGGATGCACTTGTGCTTTCGCTCCCGGTTGTATTGGACAAACCTGTTTTTGTTTTTCCGCTGGTTAAAAAATTCAATCCCGCGCCAATGCTTGGTGATAACGAAAACCTGCCCATTGCAAGGCGATAGCTCAAAGCCACTGGAACGCTTAGGTACGTGAGTTTTGAAACCGTGCCCGATGTTTTGGCGCTGCTGTCGCCAAGCGTGGGTTGCACGCTTCCTTTTGGAGAAATGTAAACGTCACCCGAAGAGCAATGCAACTCGTAATGCGTACGACCGCTGGCATCGGGCTTTGCATAAACAGTCATGGGAGCAATGGTGGTGGCAGAAGACGTAACGCTTATGCCCGATTGCAGCCGCAGGTTTTTTGTAAGATCGTAACCAAGCAACAGGCCTGCGCTAAATGAAAAACTTTTTTGTTCCTGCTTGTGCGCTTCCTGGCGGTTACGTCCCGGTCCTGCAAGATGATCATCGTCTTCTAAACGATCGAAACCGATGTTGGGCGCTGCAAATGCTGAAAGAGAAAAACCGTATGTTGCTTTTGCTTTGTTTTTAGAGGCAACGGTTTTTGGAGGCAAGATGGATTGATCGGTTGCCTGCAAAGCTTTAAGATCAATCACCTGCATTGCGTAATCTCTGTTTCTTAGCGGCAAACGTGTGGCGGATGACGAAGCATCCTGCGGCAAACTATTTTGTGCCAGTAAAGATTTATTGCGCAGCGGCTTGTTGCCTTTTGAAGCAACTGATTGATTGATTATTGATGGCTTGTTCTCTTGTTGTTTGTTGTTTGATGGCTCAATGCTTGCTGCGGTAGTTGGTAACTGTAAACGCTTGGAGGGTAAAATTTGATTTTTTGTTGCCGCAACTTCGGTTGTCTTGTTGTTTTCTACCGGCAGCACCATGGTTGCCTTCGGTGCTGAAGAAGGACCGAGGGCAGAAGTAGAAACGGTATTGTTTGTTGCTGTTATTTCTTTCTCTTTTTTACTGTTGTTGCTTGGTTGGCTTTCTTCGTTTGCTACGGATGGCTGCGTGTTTCGATTGTCTGTTGAACGTCCTGTTGTTTTTGTCGTTGTCTGTACCTGTTCCTTTTGTGCGGAAGAATTCATTTCTCTGCCCGGCGATTCTTTGTAAACGATGTAAACGCCTCCCAAAAAACAGAGCAGCAGTAAAAGCAGGGAGGCTCTTTTAACCCGGTAATATTTATGCTTGTAATACGATGCCTGCTTTTTATCAAGATCGTTGCTTACAGCCTCCCACACCGATGGTGGCACGTCCTCCTCGTGTCCTTCGATGCCCTTTCTGAACAAATCATCTATATTGTGTAAATCATCGTTCATAGGCTTTTTGTTTCGGGTTAAACAAGTGATTATTTTTTTTTATTTTTTCTTTCAGCCACTGCCTCGCGTCATACAAATTCGATTTTGACGTACCCTCCGAAATGTTCAGCGCTTCCGCAATTTCTTTGTGCTTGTAGCCTTCAAACACGTACAGGTTGAACACCGTTCGGTAAGCAGAGGGCAAGGCTTGTACAAGCGTCAGCAATTCTTTTGCACTCAGGCTGCTTTCAATGTTTTCGAGGTCTTTCACATCGTGGCCGCTACTGTCAACGGAAAGTACGGCGTGCAGGGCCGGCCGGCTGCGCAGGCGTTGGAGTGCAGTGGTTACCATTACGCGGCGTATCCAGCCTTCCAGCGAACCTTCATTTCGGTATTGGTGCAGCGAGGAGAAAACCTTAATGAAACCTTCCTGCAAAATTTCTTCGGCCTCGTGCCGGTCTTTGCCATACCGGATGCAAACGGTAAACATGCGGGGCGCAAAGCTGCGATACAGTTCGTTTTGCGACGAACGGTTTCCCGAAAGGCAAGCCTGTATAAGCGGTTGATGATGTATGCTAAACCGGTTTTGTGCGTTGGATAGATGCAGGCTGAAAAAGTTTGGTTGGGTGAAGCAAAAATTTTTTTACTTCACCCAACGCGTTGGTTTTGTTCCGCATCTTGGAATAACCACGCTTGTCAAAACTATGCCTCTGCTGAGCGCAAACAAATGCTTTACTTGGTTAGAATTCTTTTAAGAAAATTTTCATTCAGTAGTTTCATAACACGGCCTTCGATTCTTTGAAGGCTTAGTTTTTATGTGGTTCAACAATTGCGTGATTTTTATTCCTGTCTTCGAAACAAAAAAAGGCTGCCTGTTCGGCAGCCTTGAAATTCCGTTTGTACTGATTCGTTAATGATTCACCAACAGTTTGGTGCTTTGCGTCCCTTCTGCGCCAATGATCTGAACGTAATACAAACCTTCTGCGGGCGATTTCAGGTTAAAGTTTACCACTTGACCTTTGCCTGTTACGTCAACGCTTCTTCTTTCCATCACAGCGCCGGTGCGGTTAATAATCCTGATTTCAACCTTGCCCGCTTTGTAATTGTTCAGTTGAACTGTAAAGCTTCCCTTATTTGGATTGGGATAAGCTATAGCACCGCTGCCTTCAAGCATTGTTTCCTTCGTTACCAGCAGTTCGCTCCGGGACGACGCGATAATGAGGTCGCAAGAGCCTAAATGATCGCCGGGGTGTGTCAACAGATGATCCGGTACTGCGTTTACGCTAATCGCAATCGTCTGTCCGTTGCCCATGTTACCAAGCGGCTTGTGACAGAGATAAACTTTGTTGCCGTTGCCCGGTACTCGTACATCATACACATGAATGGTAACGCTGCACGTGCTGTTGTAGCCGGCTGCATTTGTCACATTTACACTAAAGGTAAACGTGCCGGCTGTGGTAGCTGTAAACACAGGATTTGCTGTGTTATAATTGCTAAGACCGGGGCCTCCGCTCCATGCATACGTGTAAGGCGCACCACAGGCAGGCGCATTCACATTTAAAGTCAGACTTTGTGGCCCGTAACCGAGGTAAAGATTCGTGGGCACGCCACCCGTGTAAACGTTGTTTGACGGAACGGCGGTAATGCTGCACGGATCTTTTGCAATGTTTAGAACGACAGGAACCGTTACGGACGGCGAATTGGCCGAGTTGTTTGTAACCGTAACGCTGCAATTATACGTGGCACCGCACAACAAACCTGTTGCATCTACAGCAACCGTTACAGGTGTCGAGCTGCCCGCAGGTGTTGTGCCCGCAGCCGGCGTTATGGACGTTATCCATGAACAAGCAATGGGCTGCGAAAAACTCACCGCAAGGTTGTTGTGTATAAAGGCTTGGTTGAAAGCCACCTGAAGCCCGGTAGCACCCGTTGCGTCTTCTATACCAACGGTTGCGCTGTTCAGTGTTCCCTGCATATCAAGGTACTGATAGAGGATTGTTCCATTCGAATTTAGAATCACCTCAAAGGTTGTAGGCGGTTGCAAAGGACTACCAAAGCGGCGGATGTTGGTGTATTGAACAATGAACTGGGTGGGTGAAGAACGGTAATGAACCGTGCCGCCTCTTGTCGGATCCAGGTCATCCCAGAACGGAGCAATAAGATCGTTTGGCTGGCTGGCGTTTGGAATTGTGGTATTGCTAAACGCATTATCTGTGCTGCCAAAGGTCAGGTAACCGTTTGAAGCAATGACGATCTTGTTTTTGAATTGTCCGAAGAAGGGGAAATTAAAAGGCAGCGGAACTTCAACGCCGTTGTCATCGCCAAGCGATAGGCCATCCTCATCATTTTCACCGACTTCTTTTTCATCTTCTCCTTCCGTTGCTTCCTGACGGTCAACCGGAGTCAACAATGTTCCGTCACTGCGGATATCAATCCAATTAAACACGGGGCCTCCCGACATGTCGCTCGTTTTGAATTGATATGCTCCACTTGCGGTTGTCCAGAACAGAGTTTGCGAACCGGCGGGTGCAATGTTAGAAATGTTGAGCACACCCGAACCCGTTGTGGGCGATGGCAGGTTAATAACCAACGGAGAAGGCGTCACGTTGATAATTGGCGGGCAGGAAATGGTAAGCGTAAAGTTGCCTTTGTTGGTGCCGCCACCGTGTACGAGAATATAATAATCGGTACCGCCTGTCGTATTCCATGTAACCGCTGCAAGTTGGCCGCAAGAATTATCGTTCGCGGTCACGCAAGTCAACGAACCGCAAGTTCCGCTGTAAACCGAAAGTTTCGTGTCGAAGAAGGTGCCCGTGCACGTTGAAGCGGTTACAGGATAGCCCGTACCTGTCATCTTGTACCAAACGCCCGGTGCTGTAATGCTAACACCGTTGCAGGTTGGCGCTGCATCAAGCGCAGCAAACGATGTGTTTCCTGCAACCGATGAACCGCAACCGACCGTGATGGCGTTAATGCAGTCATCGTTTGGTGGTGGCGGAACGCCGTTGCCCTGGAGATTCACAGTAACCGTTGGCGTGTTGTCGGCGTTGCTGTTGATGGTAAAGCTGGCCGTTTTTGGCCCTGTACTCGAAGGTGTAAAGGAAACGTTGAACGAGATACTTCCCAGCGATGGAATAACTGCCGGCAAGGGCGGAAGTCCGCTTAGTGCAAAATCACCACCTGGACTGCTGATGGAATTTACCGTCAGTGGTTGGTCGCCCGTATTGGTAACGGTAATTGTAAACGGACCGGCCGTGTGTCCTACAGCCACATCGCCAAAGTCAATACTTGTCGGGCTTACAAAAATGATTTTGCCCGGCGTCGTGCTTGGCGAAAAGATCTTGTCGTAATAGACATTTGGGTCTTTGCGCGGTGCGCCTCCGGCCAGGTCATCGCGGTTGTCAGACCATACGACGTGAAAATAATTTCCAGCAGCAACCGCTACGTTATAATCACCCATGTAAACGGAATTAATGACCGCATCTCTTCCAAATTCGGGAAGCGAAGGCACATCACTTACCGCAAAGCTTGGATCAAACGTCAAACTCGCACCGCTTATCCTTGCAATTCTTCCATAGTATTTGAAAAGGTTGTTGGATGCATCTTCCTGACGGCTGTAATAAAATACACCGAGTTGGCTTCCGTCCGGCATCACCGCGATTGTCGGCTGCCATTGGTCGGTTGTGGTGGCGTCATCATTGACTTTTAGCGGAGCACTCCACGTTGCTCCGCCGTCGGTAGATTGAGACAAGAATACATCAGCCTTGTCGGCGCCTGCTCCTTTGTTGTCGTAGATTACATAAAGATTGCCGCTGACGGGGTTGACGGCTGCATGAGGAAACTCACTGCTCCGGAACCCAGAAGGCGTTGACGTTCCCTGCCTGATTCCCGTGAGGCCAAGGTCGCCATTGGTGCCGCCAATCAATCCTGTAGCCACAACCACTGTGGCGCCAAAGGTTAAACCCTGGTCGGTTGATTTGCGGACTTTAATTTGATTCGTTACGTCGTCAAAATAAAAAGCATACACCGAATGATCGGGTGCTATCACAACGTATGCGCCTTGCACGTTACCGGCAGAGCCGCTGGCTACGAGCGTGCCTCCCGTAGGGCCAAATGTAAGGCCATTGTCTGTGGAGCGGTACAGGTAAATGCCGTTACCCCCACCGAAGTTGCGGGCCAGTAAATAAACGTTTCCGTTACCGCCGCCGGCGTTGTTATCAACCGCTATCCATTCCTTGTCTTCAGATGAACCGCCGGGTGTAGCGTTCACCGGGGGACTCCACGTAATACCGTTGTCATCGGAGCGGAAAACCTGAATGATGTCCCCATTCGTAAAGCCCAATGTGGCGAAATAAATTCTTCCGGTGGTGTTGTTTCGGGCCAATGCCGGATCGCCGGCATCGCCTCCTGCACTCGGAGGCAGTACACCACCGTCGGTGAACGTCGCGCCGCCGTCGCTGGAGTAGGACCACCCGGTAAAATGGTTGGCACTGCCTGCATTTGAACCGGCATCGTTAAACCCAATTACAACGTTGTTGCCATAGGCAAGAATTGAGGTTTCACTTTGGGTAAAGTTTCCCGTGCTTAATGCTCCGTTGTTGTTGTTGACCAACAAATCGGTGCCGCCAGCCAGCGTCCGGCTTGTTGCGGCAGTTTGCGTAACTTTTTGTGCTCTATTTTGTACCTGCACTTTGGCCGTGGCACTGGCACGAGCCTGGTCGGTTATCACCGGCAGTTTTCCTTGTGCAAGGACCGTGGCCGTTGAAAGAACTGTGAGCAATAGCGGAATAAGTCTTCGTAGAACTTTTCTTCTCATGGCGATTGATTTTTGGGGTGAATTGATTTATGGCATAAAATGTTCTGCATGCAATGCTCGTCTTCGCCGGGTAAGAGCAATGCGGTGTTCAATCAACAGAAAGCGATTTTAAAAGGGGAATACGCAAGGTCAAAGTGCAGGGCACTCCCGTGTTTGCATAGAGACAGAAAAGGATGATGCTTTTTTCGGTATATCGGCTGAATTCAGGAGGAGGCAGAAATGGTTAAACGAGGAAATTGTACCTTCAAGTTAAGCCATTTTATTATCCGCTGAATTATTTGTTTTTACGTCAATACAAAAAGTGCGGACGCTTGAGCAATACAGCATAATTGTTGATTGAAAAAAACTTGCCTCTTAAAAATCAATGTCATGAAAAGCATTCAACAAACAGCGGCGGAGGCGGTGATCTTTTTGAGTCTTTTTGGCGCTTCGTGCGAAAAGACGGCTAGCAGTTCCGCTTCGCTGAAAGACGCCGTAATCACTGGCTTTGACCAGCGTGCCTGTCCTTGCTGTGGCGGATTGATGATCAACTTTAGTGGCGAAACGCAGCCTTACACCGGAAACTTTTATTTAATAGACAACGATGCGGCGGAATTTAAAATCAGTACAGCTTCTGCTTTTCCCATCGCCGTTCGTGTGCAATATTCTGCGCTGGATAAATGTTCCGGAAAATACGTTCGCATTTCAAAACTTGAGCGTAAGTAAAGTATGAAAGCCAACTGTGCTTCTTCTTCTCGTCAGGATGCCACAGGACGCACGGCCGTTTGTTATCGTCTAACATAGCCTCTATTTCTCGCTGTATGAACAAAGGTTTTTTTCTTCTTCTTTTTTTGGGTGTTACCGCTTCTGTGCACGCACAAAAATTTTCTTCCGTTGACAACGAATTTCGTTTCGCAACGGCGAGCAAGGAACTGCGAGTTCAATTTTGTACGTCTTCCATGTTCCGGGTGAGAAGCTCATGGAATAAAAACTTTGAAGGAGCCGAACCCTGGATGGTGGTGAAATACAACTGGCCTTCCGTTGCGGTAAAGACAACCGAAGCCGCCGGTTTTTTTCAATTGCAAACTGCCGATCTTACCGTAAAAATTTACAAGCCTTCGCTGGCTGTTGACGTTTGGAACAAAGAAGGAAAGCTTCTTTCATCAGAAAGCAGGGTCAAAGGCGGCGCAACCAAAAGCGGCGATGCAGTTCAATGTTCAAAACAGCTTGCTGCAGACGAACATTTTTTTGGCTTTGGCGAACGCATGGATTTTCTGGACCGCCGCGGCAAGCAGCTTCGGTTAAACGTGGGCCGCGGCAGCGGGCTTCCGCACATCATCGGCGCTTACAATATTCTTGAGGCCAACTATTGTCCTATCCCTTTTTTCATGAGCACAAACGGTTATGGCATTTTCTTTCACAATGCTTTCCCTACGCAATGGGACATGGGCAGCAAACGCAACGATGCGTACTCCTTTTCTGCCGCAGGCGGCGAGATGGATTATTATTTTATTTACGGGCCCAAGTTTGGAAACATTTTAAACCAATACACGTCGCTCACGGGCAAAGCGCCGTTGATGCCAAAGTTTGCTTATGGCCTGCACATGGGTACGTATGCCGGCGGCACCTGGGGTTACGAACAATACACATCCGATGCATACGTGATTGCGTTGGCAAGAAAACTTCGCGACATGGGCATTCCGGTGGACTTGCTTTGGCTTGATTCCACCTGGCGGATTTTTGGCGAAGTAGGTGGCAAGGGCGCAACGTCTTTTGAATGGAGGGAAACCTTCAAGAATCCAAAAGCGATGTTTGATAGCTTGTACGCGATGAATTATAAAATGGTTGGTCTTCATCTTCGTCCGCGTTTCGACAACGGCAAAACCATCAAGCTTTTAGACACGGCGCAAGGCTTAAAATACACTTATCCAGAAGGAAATTATGCCGGTGAGTTTGTGAACTTCTTTGATTCATCGTCGGTTGATTTTTGGTGGAAGCACGGTGTGCAACGCGTGGCAAACATTGGTGCGAAATTTTTAAAAACAGACGAAGGCAGCGCCTTTGGCGGCCTTGCAAACGAAAGCGATAAAACAGGGCCACAAGGAAAAGACATTCCGGAACTGCACAATCTTTTTCCCATTGCTTATGCCAAAGCGCCGTACGAAAAGTTTCAACAATACAATGGCATTCGCGGGTTGAATCAAACACGAGAAGGCTATGCGGGCATTCAACGTTATCCCTACATTTTTGCCGGCGACTGGCCAAGCGAGTGGCAATATTTTGCACCGGTCATCAAAGCAGGTTTGAACATCGGTTTGTCGGGCGTGGGCAACTGGGCGCATTGCGCCGGCGGCTTTGAACACGTGGCCGATCCGGAGCTTTACATTCGCTGGGTTCAGTTCGGCATGTTTAGTCCTGTGGCGCTTGTTTTCGGCATGGATCATCCGGGCTACAAAGAACCCTGGGCTTACGGCGAAGACGCTTTGCGCAATTTTAAAAAATACGATTCGCTGCGTTATGGCCTGTTGCCTTACATCTATTCGAATGCGCATAAAATGTACGAAACCGGCGAACCATTGATGAAGGCTTTGGTCTTTGATTACCAGGACGATGAAAACGTTTACGAAATCGGCGATCAGTATTTGTTTGGCAAGGATTTGATGGTTTGTCCGGTTACCACAAAAGGCGCACAAACACGAACGGTTTATTTGCCAGAAGGTGATTGGTTTGATTACTGGACCGGAAAAAAATACAGCGGCAAGCGGTACATAAACGTGGTAACGCCGCTTGATACAATGCCGGTGTTTGCAAAAGCCGGCGCCATTGTTCCAGCACAACCTGCTATGAAATTTGTAGGAGAGAAGCCGGTTGACGTCATCACAGTGGACGTATTTCCCGGCAAGTTATCTTCCTTTGATTTGTACGAAGACGACGACAAAAGTTTATCTTATCAACAAAATAATTTTTGCAACACAACCATCTCTATCAACGCAGATGCGTCTCAAATTAAAATTGCAAAACCACAGGGTAAGTTTCTTCCCGCCAAGCATTCTTACCTGCTAAAGTTGCACGCTTTAAACAAACCGAAAAACGTTTTGGAAAACGGCGCATCGCTGTCAGCAAACAATTGGTGGTTCAGCCAAGAAGAAGCGGTGCTTTACATCAGGCCAACAAAAGACAACACGCAGAACATTTCATTGACTTTGGTGCGCTGATTTTATGAATAATGAGATGAAACAACCAAACAAGTTTTAAACGATATAGCACGTCCGCTGATTAGTTTTGCCGGCATGAGCGAAACCGTTCTGCGAAACGCAAGAAGAAAACAACGCTGGATCATCATTGCCTTCTTTTTCTTTTCGGGCATTCTTGCTGCTACGTGGACTTCACGCATTCCGGATATACAACAAAAGCTTGCGCTCAACAACGCCGCATTGGGCACGGTACTCTTCACTATTCCTGTTGGTTTGATTGCGGGCCTTTCCGTTGCCAGTTGGTTGGTCGCAACTTTCGGCGCAAAAAAAATCATGGTCGGCAGTTGCGTATGTTGCGCACTTGCGCTTGCGGCAGCGGGCTTTTCTGCCACGCGGTTCCTGCTCATGCCGGCCTTGTTTTTCTTTGGCGCCAGCCGTACGGTTTTAAATCTTTCTTCGAATGCCGGCGCGATTGACGTGCAACAGTTTTATGACCGGCCCATCATATCCGGTTTTCACGGCATTTGGAGCGGCGCTTGTTTTCTTGCAGCGGGCCTGAGTACTGGCTTGATACTTCTTAACGTAAAACCCGCGTTTCAATTTTTATCCGTAGCGGTGATTCTTTCATCGGTGGCCCTCTTGTTTTACCGCAGAGATCTGAATAACAATTTAAGCAACGAGAAGCGGCCCTTTTTTGTAAAGCCCGATGCTTATCTTTTTTTGCTTGGCCTGATGGCTTTGTGTTCAATGTTGGCCGAAGGAGCCATGTTTGACTGGAGCGTGAATTATTTTGATAAAGTAATCAAGGCAGAAAAAACCTTCCGTACCACTGGCTATTTATCCTTTGTGATAACAATGGCTTTTGGACGGCTTGTCGGCGACAGCCTTGTTCACCGCTTTGGCATTTACCGCATGTTGATAATTAACGGCGCCATGATGGCGATAGGCTTTCTTTTCGTTGCGGCCTTTCCCTTTGTGCTGCCGGCTGCCTTTGGCTGTTTGTTGGTTGGCGCCGGCGATTCAATCCTGGTGCCGGTTGTTTACCTGCTTGCGGCAAGATCAAAAAAGATGACGCCTAACTATGCTATTTCTTCTGTCACCTTAATTGGTTACACCGGTTTTTTAATCGGTCCGTTGTTGATTGGAAATGTTTCGCAGCGGGTAGGCATGGGCACGGCTTTTTACATTTTAAGTATCGTTAGTGTCTTCATTATCTTCTTGACAATGCGGGTAAAGAAGATGGGCTAACGATTGCCGATTTTTAATCATCGTGTCTTGACAGTTGAACAAAGTTCGCCTGCTGACCCCAGCCTTCAGGCCGGGTTAGCAGGCGAACTTGTGACCTTCTTGCGAAAGGCGGCTCTGTCTTCCCTATCCTGCCAATTGCTTATTGCATATTGTCCGTTTGTATCATACACTCATCTCCTTTAATTCATAGCTGGAAATCGAATTTTTATAACTCGGTTTTTTACCCTCCATGGGCATACCGCGAATGAGATTTATTTGTTGTCTGTGCTTGATTGGGCACACAATCCAACAGCCAACAATGCTTTATGGTTATGCTTTTTTCCCATACGCAAATCATTCACCGCTTACAATTCCAGCATTCAAACAAACAGATATGAAAAAACTAAGACTACTTCTTCTTTTTGGACTTTTGTGCGCTGCGCATTTGCTGCACGCACAGGGACGAACGGTTAGCGGAACGGTTACGGATAGTTTGGGCATCAAGATGCCGAACGTATCGGTACAGGTTAAGAATTCACGCGTCGGGACAAAGACAAACGACCAGGGTGAATTTACGCTTCAATTACCGGCCAATAATTCAACGCTGGTCATTTCAAGCGTTGGCTACGAAACAGAGCAAGTTACTGCGCCGGCTTCAGGCAATCTGCTCATAACACTAAACCCAAACCGGCAAAACCTGCAGGAAGTAGTGGTAACGGCACTGGGCATCACCAAAGAACGGCGGTCGCTGGGTTATGCTACGCAAACGGTGAAAACCGAAGCCATTGTTGACAAAGGAGAAACAAGTTTGTTGAATGCCTTGCAAGGCAAACTTGCCGGTGCGGACATTGTGGGTTCCAGCGGTGCGGCCGGTGCTTCTACCAGCATCATTCTTCGTGGCATTACTTCGTTCACGGGCAATCAGTCGCCGTTGTTTGTGGTGGACGGTATTCCCATCAGCGATGCAACAGACGAATCAACCATCAGTCTTTATACCAACCAAAGCTCGAACCGGTCTTCTGATTTAAACGTGAACAACATTGAAAGCGTGAACGTGTTGCAAGGCCCTGCGGCTGCGGCTTTGTACGGCTCGCGTGCCGCACACGGCGCCATCATGATTACGACAAAAAAAGGCAGTGGAAGACGCGGCGTGCTTGACGTTACCTTCAACAGTTCCTACAGCCAACAACGAGTGTACGGTTTTCCTGAACTGCAAAACAAATACGGGCAAGGAACAAACGGCGTGTTTAACCCAACCACTACATTTTCGTTAGGACCTGCTTTCGGCAGTACGCCAAGCTTGTTTAACGGCCTCATTGCTCCGCCAAACACGACGTATTACGTAAACGGTGCGTTTTATACGGCCGGCCAAACAGTGCCGTTTCAAGCTTACCCGGATAACATTCTCAGCTTCTTCAAGCAAGGACAAATTTTTGAAAACAATCTTACCATCAACACCGGCGACAACCGCAACAACTTTGGCGCAACGATTGGCAATTCGCAACAAGACGGCATCTTGCCCAATTCATCGTTCAAGAAAACAAACGTTGGCTTCAACATTTCAAATTACCTCACCGACAAGTTGAGTGTAAAAGCCAGCGTAACGTATTTTGCTACGGTACAAGAAGGGCCAACGCAAGGTTCTAACGGAAGCTACAGTGCGTATGCAAACGTGTACCGCATTCCGCGCAGCGTGGACTTTAATTATTACAAAAACAATTACACCACACCAGGTGGTTACAACAACTGGTTTATTCCAAACATTTACAACCCGGGCATACAGGATTCTTCTGCGGGTGCGGCGGGCGACAATCCCTACTTTGCCGCGTATAAAAACCCCATTCGCAGCAATATATCAAGGGTGTTGGGAAACGTAACGCTCGGCTACGACATCCACTCCTGGCTCAATGTGAGTTACCGCGTCGGGCTTGATACGTATACTGACAGACGGAAACGCAGCATCGCCATCGGTTCGTCGCAAGTGGTAAGAAGCGTCTTTACCAATACGTCCGGCACGACTACCGGCGGCATCATGGAAGACGTTTACTACCGCAACGAATTGAACGGCGACTTGATGATCACTGCCAAAAAGAACGACATCTTTTTACATGGCTTAAACGCGAATCTTTTGTTGGGTCATGGAATTAACCAACAAAAGTTTCAGCAGGTAGATCAAACCGGATACGGTTTAGCCATTCCCAATTATTACAACATCAGCAACGCCTCAAACCTTAGCCTGACGAATGAGTACGAGTACACAAAAAGACTTTGGGGTGTTTATGGATCGCTTTCGCTGGCGTACAACAATTACCTGTTTCTTGAACTCACCGGAAGGCAAGACCATTCGTCAACATTGCCTGCGGCGAAGAACGCTTTCTTCTATCCTTCGGCTTCGCTTTCGTTTGTGTTGACCGACGCCTTGAAGATGAACTCGAATATTTTGTCATTTGCAAAAGTGAGAGCGGCTTACGCAAGAGTGGGCATTGATCCGCCGGTTTATTCACTGGACAATGTTTATACAACCGGTTCGGCCGGAAACAATGTGTCCTTCTACCAGTTTCCTTTCGGCAGCGTGTCGGGCTTTTCCATCAGCGCCGCGCTGGGCAACAAAGGCCTTACGCCAGAGTTTACCAGTACATTGGATTTAGGCCTCAACATTGGTTTGTTTAAAAATCGCTTGAACATTGATGCCACGGTTTACAATTCAAAAAGCACCGACCAGATTGTGGCCGTTGCACTGCCGGCATCCACCGGTTATTTGAACAAGTACCTGAACATTGGCGCTATGACCAACAAAGGGCTTGAATTAACGGTGAGCGGTACGCCAATTCGTTGGAAAGATTTTAGCTGGAACGTTTCGGGCAACTTCTCGTTTAACCGCAACAAGGTGACAGCCATTGCACCGGGCGTTACGTCGTTTTCTTTTGGCGGTGTTGCGTTCAGCGGTTTGGCGCCCACCATTGCCGTTGGCGAACCGTACGGCATTATTCGCGGCAGCAAGTTTGTAACCAACGATGCGGGCCAACGTCTGGTTGATTCAACTACCGGCTATTACTTGAACTACAAAAGCGATCAAACGGTTTTGGATCCAAACCGCGATTGGATTGCGGGTTTGACGAACAGTTTCACGTACAAACGTTTTGGCTTGTCGGTTTTGGTTGATTACAAAAAAGGAGGACAGTTTGAATCGTTCACCGTTTCAACGCTCCGTGCACTCGGTGCCTTAAAAGTAACCGAAGACAGGGACCAGCCTTTTGTTTTGCCCGGTGTGATTGACATGGGCAACGGCAAGTACCGTCCGAACAACATTCAAATCAACGGACAGAATTTTTACAACGTAGCCTTGGGCGGCTCTACGGGTTCAACTACATCAAACGAGTTTGCGGTGTTTGACGCCACCACGTTCAGGGTGCGGGAAGTTTCCATCAGCTACGATCTTTCGGGACAATCCGTTAACACCAAAATCTTCAAGAACATCAGGTTAACGGTATTCGGTCGCAACCTTTATTTCTATGCGCCCAATTCGCCCATTGATCCTGAACTGAGCACACAAGGTGCATCGGGTGTGGGCTCGGGTACGGCTACCAGCGGCGGTCTTGTACGCGGCCTTGAACTGGGCAGTGCGCCCAACACCCGAAACATCGGCATCAGCCTGCGGGCAACGTTTTAATTCTTATCGCTAAAAAATTAATACATGAAAATTGCGTATAAATATCTTTTGCCGGCCTTCTTCCTTTTGGCTTTAGGCTCGTGCAAAAAATCTTTTCTTGATGTCAACACCAGCCCGAATTCACCGGTTGATGTACCCCCAAGAACCTTGTTGCCAAATGCCGAAGTGGCGCTGGGCTTTACCAACGGAAACGAGTTAGGAAAAGTAGCGGCCTTGCTCATGCAATACAATGCGGGCATTGCGGGCAGTCAGGCCGGCGCTTACGATCAATGGAATATTGGAAGCCTTGACAACCAGTGGAGCAACGAGCTTTATACAAATACGATCAACAACCTCGGCATCATTGTTCAAAAGACAGAAGGCACAAGCCGGGCTTATGCAGGCGTGGCAAAACTGCAAATGGCTTATGCTTTTTCCATTGCCACAGACCTTTGGGGCGACGTACCTTATTCGCAAGCTGCGCAAGGTCTTGACGAAAACGGCTTTTTAAAGTATCCGCAGCCGCGTTTTGATGCGCAGCAAGACATTTACTTAGGCAATGCTTCGCTGGGCATCAAAAGCCTTTTTAATTTGGTGAGAGAAGGCATTGCCGACATCAATTCGCCGTCCATTTTAAAACCCGCAAGCGATGACATTGTTTACAACGGCGACTTGTCGAAGTGGACAAGGCTTGGTTATTCTTTGCTGATGAAATTTGCGCTGCAGGTTTCCAACAAAGCGCCTGACACAACAAGAGCTGTGATCAACGACATTGTGAACAACAACCGGCCATTTATCAATGACGTTAATGGCACGCTTGATTTCAACGTGCCGTTCAGCAAGGCCAACCCCAATCCATATTATTTGCAGGACATAGGCGGCACCATTCCAAACACGCAACTCCTCAGCACACGGTTTTACAATCTGGAGAGAAGCCTGAACGACACGATTCGCTTGTCCAAATTTTATAACCGGCCAACGGGTGTATATGTAACCTACGACAACGGTTCGCCGTTCGCGGCGCCATTGCCCATCAGCAGCCGTTCACAGTACAGTACTTACGTTCTGGGGGCTACCCGCAGCGGAGAGGCACCAATACGTTTGGTGACGGCCTTTCGTAACTATTTTATTTTGGCAGAAGCGGCGCTGCGTTTCGGTGTAACCGGCGATGCAAATACGTATTATCAAAACGGTATTAAGGCTTCGATGATTTCAACGGGCATGACAACAACCGAAATCAGCAACTACTTCGCGGCCAATCCAACCATTGTTACACTAACCGGCACAACCGATCAAAAGTTGCAGCAAATTATTTTGCAGAAATACATTGCTTCGGTGGGCAACGCCATTGAAAGTTATAACGATTATCGCCGCACGGGCTATCCCGCTTTGCAAGCTCCGACGGTTACGGCCGGCGACGATCCCAACATTTTCCCCTGGCGTTTTCCGTACACGGTGCAGGAAGGAACATCAAATCCAAATCAGCCAAACCCGCGGCCCAAAACCAATGTAAAGGTTTGGTGGCAGTGATAAAAATTGAATCATCAACAATGCATTAAATCATGAAGAAAGCAACAATACTTGGCCTGCTGATTCTTATCTTCTTCAGCAGTTGCAAAAAAAACAGCACGCTTGACTTCGCCACATCCGATGCGGCAAAACCCACCGTGCCGGTGACGATTTCAAATCTCTACGCAATGACGAACGGCGTGCCCACTGTGCAAACATCGCTTTCGGGCGGAGGTGCCATTAGCATTACGCTGCAAATACCGGCGGGCAGCGGGCGAACCATCAAACAAATAACAAAAGTGGCGCTGGCTTCCAACACCACAAGCTATACGGTAGTGCAAAATTCAACGGCCGCCTACAACGCAGCGCCAATAAACGGTAGCGGCACATCGGTTACGTTTACAACCTCGCTTGCGGAGTTTACCGCTAAAACCGGCATTGCCATAACGATAAGCGGTACGGCCACCAGCTTTTTAAGCCGCTACTTTTATTTTCTTATCACGCTTGACAACGGTGATCAAGTTATTGCGGTGCCCGTGCGGGTTTACGTAAATGCTTGATTAGTCAGACCAAGGCCTAAGAGCTATTCCTTACGCCGGCATCATTTCCACAAGACGGGAGTTGCCGGCGTCTTTCAACACCTACATTTGCGCCCATTTTAAAAAACTGATTTATGAAGAAATGCCAAATCCTGTTTTTGGCGGCACTGCTTCTCTCGGCTCAACTGCTGTACGCACAGTTAAGCGTAACGGGAAAAGTGACCGCTGACAATGGAACACCTTTAGCCGGTGCTACCGTGAACGTGAGAAACACGGCCACCAATGCAATCACTGACGATAACGGATCATTTACCATTAACGCACCGGCCAAAAGCACGCTGGTGATTTCGTATTCGGGTTATCAAAGTGTTGAACGGTCAATTGAAAACGCGGCGCCAACCGATTTACGCATCGAATTAAAACCCGCCGAACGCTCCTTGACCGAAGTAGTGGTAACGGGTTACACCACGCAAACGAGAAAGCAATTCACCGGCTCTGTGGGCAAGGTTTCGGGGCAGGAAGTTGCCCTGCAACCTATTGCGTCGTTTGATCAATTGTTGCAGGGGAAAACGCCGGGTGTGTTGATTCAATCGCAAAGCGGACAGCCCGGTTCTGCGGCTTCTGTAACCATTCGCGGCAAGGGTTCGGTATTGGGAAGCACGGAGCCGCTTTACATTCTTGACGGCATTCAAATTACTGCTTCCGATTTTCAGGGCATCAATCCCGCCGACATTGAAACCTACAATATTTTGAAAGATGCGGTGGCTACGGCGCAATATGGTTCTCGTGGCGCCAACGGTGTGATCGTTATTACAACACGGCGCGGACAAAACGGGAAGACACGCTTTAATTACGATTATCAATACGGCGTGCAAGCCTTGCCGAACAACCGTTTGAAGCTAATGAACGCCGCACAGCACCTGGATTATGAATTAAATTACGACAGGCCCGATGGCATGAATCCATTTGGCTGGTCGCCTGCCGATGTGGACAGTCTTTCAAAACTGGCTCCGGATTGGTCGAAAGAAATTTTTCGCAACGCTGTAACGCAACAACACATTTTAAGCATTACCGGCGGTAACGACCGCACACGTTTTTTTGTTTCAGGTTCGGTGTTTAAGCAAGATGGTTTGGTAAAGACAACGGTATTGAACCGCTATACAGGCCGTGCAAACCTTGATCACACAAGCGGCAATTTTAAACTGGGTTTGTCCACGTCTGTAGGCTATTCTACGTTAACGGGAACGAATGAAAACGACAACGTGATTACGACGCCGTTGAATGCCTTTCGCTGGGTATTGCCGTATTCAACGCCTTACAATCCGGACGGCAGTTTTAACCTGAACGATCCGGGCTTTAATCCGAATCCATTGCCTGACTTGTTGTTGAATACAAACAAAGACAACCAGATTAAAGCCATCGGCAGTGTAAACCTCGAATACCGTTTTCCGTTTGCACGTGGCCTGAGTGCCCGTACACTTTGGGGGATAGATTTCACCGACGATCAAATCGAGAATTATGTTGACATTAATTCGTACAGCAACAGCGTCGTTTCGGGTCGTTCGGGTTCGCTGAGTCAATCAACGTTGCGCCGCACGAGAGCTACAGGAACCTCGTCGTTGAATTACGAAAAGCGCATCGGCGATCACAACTTTGGCGGCGGTGTTTACCTGGAAACCATCAAGCGCAACACAACCACAAACGGCTTTACCGGTTACGGTTTGATCGGGCCGTTGAAAAACGTGGCCGGCATTACGCAGGGCACGCCCACAAACAACTTTATTCCGCGTGTAACCGGCGGCGAAACAGAAGAAGCCTTCGTTTCTTATTTCTTCATCGGCAACTACGATTACAAGGGAAAATATTTTGTAAATCTTACCGGAAGAAGAGACGGTAATTCGCGTCTCGCACCGGGACACAAATTTGTGAATTACGGCGGCGTTGGCTTGGGTTGGCTGGTCACATCGGAAGATTTTATGAAAGGCCAAAAGCTGCTCAACACGCTAAAAGTGAAAGGCAGCTTTGGCTCTGCTGGCAATTCGGCCATTGGCGATTCATACGAAGCTTTAGAGCAATTTGGCCCTGTATCCTACAACGGCATTGCGGGCCTCTCGCTGATTAATTTAAAGAAGCCGGGACTAACGTGGGAAACAAGACAAACGGCTAACGTAGGCATTGAATTCAGCATGTTCAAAAGCCGTTTGACGGGTTCCGTAGAAGCGTACAACGCGGTTACAAACGGTTTGTATTTAAACCGTCAATTGTCTTCTACCAACGGCGTTGGTTCTATTCTTACCAACCTCGGTAAACTAAGAAACCAGGGAGTTGAAGTTTCGCTGGCTTATGATGTTTTGAAGAACCGCAATTTCACCTGGAACGTCAACGCAAACTGGACGGCAAACAGGAGCAAGATCATTCAATTAGATGGCCGTGACCAAAACATCCAGGGCATTGCCATCAACCAGGTAGGGCAACCGCTTAACAGCATTTACCTTGTTCGCTATGCCGGTGTGAATCCTGATAACGGCAACGCACAATATCTTACCAAAGACGGAAAGATTACCGAGACTTATGATCCGAACGATGCAGTAATTGTTGGACAATTAGATCCTAAAGGCTTTGGCGGTTTTGGTACAACACTTTCCTTTAAAGGTCTTGAAGTATCGGCTTTGTTTAATTATCAATACGGTCACAAGATTTACAACAACATGCGGGCCGACGTTGAGAATCCACAGTATTGGTATTCGGGCCTGAGCGTAGCGATGTTGCGTGAGTGGAAACAAACCGGCGACAAGACCGATGTGCCTTCGGCCTACAGCGATTTTCAATACAGCACCACACGGTTTTTGGAAAGCGGAAACTTCCTTCGCTTCCGCAACGTGACGGTAAGCTATACTTTCCCGAAAACACTCACAGATCGTTTAAAACTGAACAGCATCCGCGTTTTTGTTCAGGGTGAGAACATTTATACCTGGCATCATTTCCAGGGTTACGACCCTGAAGTTTCGAGCGGTGTTTTGTCCGGTGCGCAATACCCGGCCTTGCGGGCTGTTACCGGTGGCATCAGCGTAGGTTTTTAATCCAAAATTTTCCGAACATGAAAAAAACTCTGACATATATTTCTCTGCTCGCGTTTAGTGTCGTTTCAATTCTCTCGTGCAAAAAATCAATTGACCTGAACCCGACGACAACGGTAACCGGCGATGAATTTTTTAAGACCGTTGACGACTATGATTTTGCACTCACCGGCACCTATCAACGTTTAAAAGCAAATGGCCTGTACAGCGGTGTGAACGGCGGCTCTGTTTTTCTTTCGTCGGTAGATGTTGCCGCGGATAATTTTTTCAGTGGCCCGACAAATCTTGGTGCCCTGAACACGATGTTTCGCTGGAATTACACAGCCGATAACAGCGTAACACAAAGCGGATGGGACGATGCCTATCGTGTGATTCAGCAAGCCAATGTTACGCTGCGCGGACTGGATAAATTTCGTGCAACTGATCCGTTGAAGGTGAACCGTATTGAAGGACAGGCGAGGGCTTTAAGGGCTTTCATGCACTTTGAAATCTTTCGCTGGTGGGCTGTAGATTATGACCGTGGGTCAACCAATTTGGGCATTGCATACGTAGATAATTTCGACGTAGAGCAAATGCCGTCGCGGTTAACGGTGAAGGGTTCGTATGATAAGATCGAAGCTGATTTTAAAACGGCCAAAACCTTGTTGTCAAACACCGACAAGGCGATTGAATCAACAACCGCCGTGGCAAGCACTTCAAGGCCTTACATTGATTCGCTGGTGGTAGATGCGATGCTGGCAAGAATGTATTTGTATGCAAAGCAATGGGACAGCGCAAACAAGTACGCAACCTACGTTATCAACGCAAGAAGACTTGCCACAGCCAGCGAATTTCCGGCCATCTGGCAGGATGCTTCTACACGCGAAGTCATTTGGTCAATTGATTACCAGGTGGGAAATGCGGCACTGCTTCGCGAGATTTATCGCCCTGCTGGCAACCGCCCAACGCAGGATGAATTGTCGTGGCGTCCTGTGTCGGCTTTGTTGAATTTGTACAGCGCCAACGACGTGCGAACCGCGACGTATTTTACCTCGCGTAATGGCTACACAGTACCTAATAAATACTTTGCAAAAGCATCGGCACAGACCAATCCGGACGGTATTGTAAACTTTAAAATTTTTCGCACGGCCGAGATGTATTTGATTCGCGCCGAAGCGCTGGCCATGCTTGGACAAAATGTTTCAGCGCTGGCTGATTTGAACGCGTTGCGTGCGGCGAGAGGATTGACTTTGGGTGTAGAAACCGGTGCTGCTTTGCTTGATGCCATTCAAACCGAAAGACGCAGGGAACTGGCGATGGAAGGCCACCGCTTCTTTGATTTAAAACGCACCACAAGAACGGTAAACCGTACGCAGAATTGCAGCAGCTATTGTACGCTGTCAGCAAGCAATCGTGCATGGGCCTTGCCGGTTCCACAAAGCGAGATTATTGCCAATCCGGCCATGCAGCAAAACCCGGGCTATTAATCCAGATAGCCGGGATTGCAACGGCAACTACAAAGCTTAAATTCCGCTTCAACAAAGGCTCACGAAAACGCTTCGTGAGCCTTTGTGTTTTGCGTCTTGGCAAAAGAAAATTTTAGTTGAGAGCGACCCGGTCGTTTTTAAAAACCAATATTTTTTTTGCAGAATAAATCCTTATGAAAGTGAAGAACAAAGGCGTTTTATGGTTTGAAATCATGTTATGAATTCGTTCTTCTCTATCCCGACAATCCAAAAAAAATCCAGCTCATCCGCGGTAAAAAAAAGACAGGTAGTGGAAACTACCCGCCGGAATGCTTTTTTTAAAATTAAAGTTCTTTGGAGCAATGAGAACACTCCTCCGCACATGAGAATAAGCGCAAGTTCGACGTCTGTTTTTATAGTTTTTTTGAAAGAAGGTTGAAGTAGAGATATTTCTTTCCGAAGCGTGAAAAGGCGTTGATGAGTAAAAAAGTTGCCCTTGCAAAACGAACAATTTTTTGCGCTTCACACAACGCCGATAGCTGCGCCATTGCTTTCGTTTTTCGTTTGCCGTTTGTCGAAAGGAAGAGGCGGAAAACAGCGCATTCTTGCCACTCAAATAAATCGCTTCCTGCGCCGGTATTATAAACACGGTGCAGTGTACTTTGCCCGCATGTTGTGCGTTACTGAAAGGCAAGCGAACGAAACTTGCTTCGCGTGTAACCCTTGGCAGCAGACGTTCGTATTGTAAATGGGCGATTGGCAAAGCCCGGTTTTTTGTTTTACCACCAAACATAACCAACGGCTACTCCTGTCGCATACCTCCAGTATTGGTTGTATGATAAAGGACAAATATTTTAAAAGCCTCCTCATCCCTTTTTTGGGATTGACCATACCGATGGCGGCAAGGCTTGTTGATTATTCGCACTTGCCGCTTTGGTTGGTTCTCTTTACCGCTTTTTTCTTTATTCTCGTTTCGCAAATTATTTGGCACGGCGCCATCAAACTGCAAATCTGGCTTCGCACACGCAGCCGCCTGCGGCGCAACGTTGTGCAAAAGCTCTCTGTGATTTTGTTGATCAATCTTTTTTACAGCATGTTGGTTGCCGCGCTTTCATCGCTTCTCTGGCAGGCCATTGCCTTGCGCACCGTTGTCTGGAGCCCCGTTATTACAGCGGCCAGCATTACCGTGCTTGCGGTAGTGATTCTTACACTTATTTATGAATCGCTTTTTTTGAGTGCCGAAATTGATGTAGATGCAAAAGTGATGCAGCAATTGGACAAAGAAAGACAGCAAGCCGAAACGAGTGTGCTGAAGAACGAACTCGACCCGCACTTCCTGTTCAATTGTTTAAATGCGCTTTCTTACCTCGTTCGAGCCGAACCGGAAAGGGCTTACCAGTTTGTACACAAGCTGTCTAACGTTTTCAAATACCTGCTGCTGAACAAGCAAAAGGATTTTGTTTTGCTGGAAGAAGAAATGACTTATTTGGAAGACTATTATTTTTTGCTTCGCGTTCGGTTTGACGAAAGCATACAACTGCAAAAGAGCGTAAACGGTATGGCGGCAACGGCGCTCATACTGCCGTGCACTTTGCAGGCCCTTGTTGAAAACGCCATCAAGCACAATTTCTTTTCCGAAAAAGAGCCCCTGGTTATTTCCATTGAAATGAACGAAGAGTTCATTTCTGTCTCCAACCCGCTGCGGCCAAAACCTTGTAAAGAAACATCTACACAAATTGGCCTGCAAAACCTGAAATCGCGGTATCAACTGGTGATGAACAAAAACATTCACGTGCAAAAAACCAGTGATTGTTTTCTGGTGAAAATCCCCTTCGCGCAAAAAAAAGATTTTAACGGCTTGCCATAATTTCCTGCTTCTTTGTTCGCCGCAAAAATTACTTCTTTTGTTCGCCGTCTTCTTGCCATTCATCCGCCTCTCGTTTCTTCTTTACACTCTCTTAACAAGCGAAGTAAATCCGCGATTTTTATAACTCGGAAGGTTTTCGTACTTGTTGAGCGGTAAAAAATAAACGTTCGTTATCTTTTATTTTTTGTGATTTGACCAACTCTGTGTTTGTTGCTTACCGTTTGTGTGAATCTACTTTTCAATCCTTTGTTGCGGTTCTAATTTGCTCTTGAATTCCTTCACCAACTAAACTTTAATGTATGAAAAAGATCGTCCTCGTACTCGTTGTTATGATTGCTGCGTTTTACGCCAATGCCAAACCACCCGTTAGCGAAAAAGTTTTAAAAATATTCAGCAATACTTTTCCCGGTGTAGAAAACCCGCGCTGGTATGAATACGAAAATTATTACGAAGCTTACTTTGATACCGGCGACGTAAAATGCCGTGCGAAGTTTGACACAAACGGAAAGCTCATCAGCACGATTCGGTACTACGGTGAGAAGATGGTTTCGCCCTATTTAAAAGCAAAACTGGCGGCCAAATTTCCCGGCAAAACAATCTTTGGCGTTACGGAAGTAAATTCAGAAAACGAACTGACCTACAACTTTGTTCTGGAAGACAGCAAAACCTGGACGCATGTAAGATCAGATGGCACGGGCCAAATGGAAGTAACCGAAAAATTTAAAAAAGCCGAACAATAAATCAGCAATTGAAAACGAACTTCAGCAGCCTTACTGGCTGCTTTTTTTATGCAGGATCTTTGCGGTTTGTGTTGAACGAAGGAAACTGTTTTTAATTCAGTCGTCGTTTTCAATATCCCAATCCGCCAGATTTATAATTGACGAGCATTGTTTTTTTCTCCTGCCCTAATCGGCTAATTTTTATTGTCTGAGAACGATGGGAAATCGAAGAAACGCATGAACGAAGTCTCACTTTTGCAAAACCGGCAGGATGACTTTGAAGGACGTTTCTTTTTTGACAACAAGGAGGTCTTTTCCAAGGATCAAGCGGCAACGGTCGCGCAGGTTAGAAAGGCCGATTTTGCTGCTCGGAATATTGTAGCTCTTTGCGTTGACGTTGTTTTCTACGGAAAGCAGACTGTCTTCGAAAGACACGACAATGATCAGCGGCTCTGCTTCGGTAAACTCGTTGTGCTTGATGGCGTTTTCAATCAGCAATTGAAGCGACACGGGAAGAACGAAAACATTGTCGGTATCGGCCGGAATGTTGAACCGTATTTGCACTTCGTTCGAGTGGCGTATTTCCTGCAAATAAGCATAGTCTTTTGCAAAGCCAACTTCATCGGCCAACGCCACCAGGTTTTTGCTGCTGTTGAAAATGATGTAACGGTAAACGTTGGCCAGTTTATTGGAAAACTGTTTGGCTTTCTCACTGTTTTCGTCAATTAAGAAGCCAAGCGTGTTGAAGGAATTAAAAATGAAATGTGGATCAATTTGTTGCTTTAGCACTTCCAGTTCTTTTACCTGTTGTTGCTTTACGGTTTGAGTAATGCGTTTTTCTTGTTCCAGATTCTGACCGTATTGTTTTTGGTAGCGAATAAAAAAATGAAAGCTGGTTTCAATAAAGGTCAGCAGAAGACAATAGCGCAAAGTGCGGAGCGCATCGAAAGGAAAAGGCATGAGGAAAGCGTAAAGAAAACCCAGCACGAGGGCGGTTAAAACAAAGCTTTGCAAATAAAGCAGCGCGGCTTTTCTGCCCGAAATAAATTGCTGCATGCTTCCTGCAAAAGCCTGCACAAGAAAAAGGATGAAAAGCGCAATGAACAAGGCTAATACTTCGCGTGTGGTGTAAAGACGTTCGTCGAAAAAAAGGACGCAGACCGAACCGATAAAGGTTCCCGCAATTAAAAAAAAGATATTCTCTTTTAACAGCGATGGAGCGGCGAGAAGAGGTTTGGCCATGCAAGCGGTTTGCGGGAGGAAGTTAATTGATTAGTTGATTGGTTGGTTGGAAAGTGTAACATAGCAAAATGCTTCCTTACAATGGAAGTGACGCAGTAACGTATTAACTTATTAACCTATTGACTAATCAACCAATCAACTAATCAACCAATCAACCAGTCAACCACTCCGCCCGCTTGTAAAAAAAGCCGTCGTGGGTATGTAAATTTTTACCAGATTTATAATGTGATGCATGAGAGACACGATACAATGAAAAAACGGGGAGTGCTTTTTTTTGCCATCCTTCTTTGCTTCACACAAGTTTTTTCGCAGCGCTACTCGTTTAAAAATTACACCACACACGACGGGTTGGTGCAAACCGACATTACCGACATAAAGCAAGATAAAAAAGGGGCCATCTGGATTGGCACAAACGGCGGCATCTCCGTTTTTGACGGAAAAAAGTTTACCAATTACGACGATCACGATCTTCTGCAAAGCCTGCGCATCAATGCGCTTTTGTGCGACAGCAACGGTACGATGTGGATTGCTACGGCAAACGGTTTGTTGCGCTATCAGAACAAGTTTGAGGTTTTTTTTAAGCCGGTCAGAAGCCGCGACAATCCTGTAACCTGCTTAAGTCTTAGCTCGCAAAACTGTTTGGTGTTTGCTTGCAACAAAACACTTTATACAGTAACAAACGGTCGAGTGGCAACCTACGCGGTAAACAACAAGATTGAACACGAAACAACGCTTGCCGCTTTTGACCGAAACGACAATTTGTGGATTGTTACCGCCTCCATGAAGGTTTACAAAAAAACCGTAAATGGCTTAAAGGCTATACGAACGTTCTTTACCGAAAGCGAGTTGAAGGCTGGCCTTGGCTTTCTGAAACTGCTCGGCAGAGAAGGGCCGGAGCCTTACTTCGTAACCAATTTTGGGACGTATTGCGTTCGCGGCGACAGCCTTTGTTACTTCGTTCAACAATATCCGCAATACCGCAAAGCGGGCATCGGGCCTGCCGTTTACGTTCGCGAAGAAAGCGATACTGCGTTGTGGGTGGGCGGCGTGATGGGTTTGTCAAAGTTGACGCCAACGTCGGTTAAACGTTACACCTCGAAGAACGGATTTTGCGACAATTCCGTTAGCTGTCTTTTTACCGACCGCGAAAAAAATCTCTGGATCGGCTGCACCTACAACGGCGTGTACCGCTTGAGCAATGAAGCGCTGTTTCACATAAAGCCGGTCAACGAAACCTATGACCTGCGGCACGTTTCAGACCTTGCGCCGTTATCGGCGGACAAAACTTTGATTGCCACCTGGGGCAAGGGTCTTTATTTATACGATCACGATTCCGTTTCAAGAGTTTTGCTGCCGCCGTCGGTACGCTACATTACGAGTCTTGCGGTTAACAAAAATTCAACCTACATCGGATGGTTTGGCAAAGGCTTATGGCGACTTGATAATGCGACAGGCAAAGTCAGCCCGGTTTTAGATTTTGCAAAGGATGAAAGCGTTGGCGCTATGTACAAAACATCGCGGGGATACGTTTTCCAGATGCTCGATTACAATTGTTATGCAACGGATTTTTCTTTTGCAGTAAAGGCCTTTCGCAAATTGCCCGAGCAGAATTATTTATTCGTGGTCAACGATAAAATCTATGAAGGCTCAATGTTTGGCCGCGTTGATTTGCTGGGTGAAGATTTGAAGCCGCTTGCAAAAAATCTCTTTCCCGAAATTTCTTCCCGCGTCACGCAGATAGCGGCTTGCCGCAATTACTTTCTTGTCGGCACCTTTGGACAGGGTTTGTTCATTTATGACGATACGGGAAAGTTGATAAAGAAGCTTGACAAGAAGACTGGTCTTGCTACCAACATTGTCACGGGTCTAACGATTGATGAAAACCGCGTGTTCATTGGGTCAAATCTCGGTTTAATAAAGGCAGATTTGCCCGACTTGAGCAACGTAAAAGTCTTTACCGAAAGCGAAGGCATGTTTACCTGGGAATGCCGCCAACAAGGATTGATGAAACTGTCCAATGGCTCCATCTTTGTTGCCACTACCAACGGGCCTTATGTTTATTTTCCAGAGAAAGATCTTGCTTCGCAATATGCTTCGGCTGTTTTGACTGTTGCCGGCATTGACTTTGGCGACAACGCTTCCAAGCCGGCTTCTTTCTCGTCCTTAAATCCGAACATTGTGTTGAGCAAAAACATAGATTACCAGGATAACAACGTCGTCATTACCCTGAACGGCGTTTCGCAGCGAGACCCTGACAACATTCTCTACCACTACCAGCTTTCAGGATATGATTCCATGTGGGTTACCACGTCTAACCCGGTCATTACTGCCAACGATTTGACGCCGGGTGCTTACAAGTTAAAAGCTTATCTCAGCGTTGGTTCGTTTCAATCCAAACCTTTGTCCGTGGCTTTTTTCGTTGCAAAGCCACTGAGCGGCCAACTCTGGTTCCAGGTTTTGCTTGTGTTGATTCTTTCCGGTCTTTGCTGGATTTTGCTCACCATCGGCAACCGTATTTACCAGAAATACATTCAAGCGAAAATGATTGGCAAACTTGAATCGGATGTGGCCATGAAGCAAGAAATGACGGCGCAATCCATTGCCTTTGCGCGGCAACAATACCGCGAGTTAAGCGAAGCCTTGCGCCAGCGTGCAAAAGAAGGACGCCTGCAATACCTCACGCCGGTTTTCCTAAAAGACGTGAGCCAACGCATTGAGCTTTTGTGGAAGAAAGAAACCTTTACGTTAGGAGAGTTTCATCAATACTTTGATGACTTGCTGAGCGATTACGACACCGGCGCCAAACTTTACCATAAACTAACAAGCAACGGACAGGAAATGCCGGTGCCTGCGGCTTTTCAATTGCTGGAAATTTTTTCGCTTTATCTCTTCATCGGTTTGTACGAAAGCGGAACGGCTGTTTTTAGTCTTGATTCGGAAAACAAAAGCAACGGCCAGTTGCTCATGCGCCTATACAACATGACTCATGAAATGGGAACGATTAAGTCCTCATCATATCATTTGCTGAAAGAAGCCATCAGTCACCAGAGGCCCGGAAACTTAACTGTGGATGTGATAGAGAATCTTGAGTTTGGAAACATGCTCATTGCCGAACTTAACCTGCACAACGAAAATTAACATGACAGTTTTACTCGCTGAAGACGAACAAATTGCTGCCAAACATTTAACCAACCTGCTGGACGAAATTGGCTTTGCTTACGATGCGCTGGAGCACGTTCGCAGCGTACAGGAACTGCGGCAATGGCTGGCCTTGAACCCTGAACCGGATTTAATGCTGCTCGACATTCAGTTGAAGGATGGCATTTCGCTGGACGTGTTTGACGATTTGAAAATTACCACGCCGGTCATTTTCATTACGGCTTACGATGAATACGCCATCAAGGCTTTTAAAGCCAACAGTTTGAATTATCTTTTAAAGCCGCTGGATAAAGAGGACTTGCGCAACGCCTTAAACAAGTATAAAGAAATTGTGAATTTTTACCATCACAGTCCGGTGCAGGCAAAGGGAGAGAAGAAGGAACGCATCGTGGTAAAGAAAGGCACGGCACGGCTGTCAGTTCCCATCAATTCCATTGCTTTTTTTTACGCCGAAATGAAGCTCGCCTTTGCCGTGGATTTTGAAGGCACCCGTTACCTGCTCGATTACAACCTGAGCCAGATAGAGCAACAACTCGACAAGAAAACATTTTTTCGCGTGAGCCGGCAAATCATTGCCAACATCAACGCCATCAAAGAGTTTAAATCCATTGAGTTTTCAAAAATTGAATTGTATCTCGTCAAGAACAATTATATCAAAGACGCCATCGTCATCAGTCAGTTTACCGCGCCGGATTTTAAAAAGTGGATTAATAATTTGTAATGACGTTGGAGGTTGGATGTTAAGTGCTACCTTCCGTAACAAGACTGCTTATGGCAACGATTACAAAGTTTGAAGAACTTGAGATTTGACAAATGGCAAGGGAACAGGCAAAAGATATTTTCTGGTTAACACGGAACGGGCCTTTTGCAAAAGATTTTGAATTGAAAGATCAAATTAATCGTTCAGCCGGTTCTGTAATGGACAATATCGCTGAGGGCTTCGACAGGCATACAGCAAAAGATTTCTCCCATTTTCCAACGATTTCGAAGGGCTCAAATGCAGAACTGCGTTCGCAACTTTACCGCGCTTTTGACCGGCAGCACATTGACGAGGCAACGCTGGCATCCCGACTTTCAACGTCCGGGATCATTGGAAACAAAACGATGGCTTTTATAAAATACCTCCATCAATCCCAATTCAAAAGCAAATCTCTTTCCGAAAAAGAATAATCCAGCCACTTAACCTCCAACTTCCAACCTTTAAATCCTAACATTATTTTTTGCCCATTTCCTTTCAAAGCGTTTACATTTGTGCCACATTTTTATTGCCGTGAACATCGCCTCACATACCAAGCATTTTATCTTTCATTCGTTTCATAGTACCGCTATGTTGCAGGTATGTTTTGACCTTTTTCGCTACCTCGCGCCGCGACGATTCTGACAGGACGAGCCATTGACCACGGCCCCTGTCAGTGAAGTATTCCCCGGTTTATTCTTGGTACAGGATTGGTTACCCTCTTACTCTATCAATTCTTTTGCAACAGTGAACAATCAGAACATTGTTATTCGTGTAGCTACCCCGGCCGATGCGGTTTACGCAAAAACCATCACTGATGAAATGGAAGCCTCGGCCAAAGCCCGCGGCACCGGCATTGCCAAACGCACACCCGAGTACGTGGCGCAAAAAATGGACGAAGGCAAGGCCGTTATTGCGCTCACACCCGAAGGCGAATGGGTAGGCTTTTGCTACATCGAAACCTGGGAAGGCGAATACGTGGCCAATTCAGGACTCATTGTTGCGCCGGAGCACAGAAAGAGCGGCGTAGCCAAGGCCATCAAGCAACGCGTTTTTCAACTGAGCCGCGAGAAATATCCTGAAGCAAAAATCTTTGGCTTGACAACGGGTTTGGCCGTCATGAAAATCAACAGCGACTTGGGTTACGAACCGGTTACCTACTCTGAGCTTACACAGGACGAAAAGTTCTGGGCCGGTTGTAAAAGCTGCGTGAACTATGATATTTTGATGAGCAAAGAGCGCAAAAATTGTTTGTGCACAGCCATGCTTTACGATCCCAAAGATCATTACGAGCCGCAGGAAACAAAACAACACTTCGAACAAAAAAGCCAGGTGTACGAACGTTTCTTGAAATTGAAGCAATCCAAGTTTTTGAAGCGATTGAAAGGTTCGGAGAAGAGCAAAAACGGCGACCGCAACGGTAACCGTAAGCTAAAAATGTTGCTGTTCAATTTGCTTCACTGAGTTTTGCCGAGCGGCTTTGAAACATCATTTCTTTCAATCATTACACGATTTATACCAACATGACAGAAGCGTTACAAAACCAAACTGTGAATGCACGCATCGGCGAAGGCCGCAAAATTGTTTTGGGTTTTAGCGGAGGCCTCGACACCTCTTTTTGCGTAAAATATTTGCACGATGACCTGGGCTTCGAGGTACACAGTATCATTGTAAACACGGGTGGCTTTATCAAAGAAGAACTGGAAGACATAAAGGAACACGCTTATCACCTTGGTGTTAAATCGCACACCGCGGTAGATGCGGTAAAAATTTATTACGAACGCATCATCAAGTTTCTTGTCTTTGGAAACGTTTTAAAAAACAATACTTACCCCTTAAGCGTAAGTGCCGAGCGGTTGATACAAGCCTTGCACATTGCCGATCACGTAAAGGAACTGAATGCGGATGCAGTTGCTCACGGCAGCACCGGCGCCGGCAATGACCAAGTCCGTTTCGACATGGTTTTTCACAACGTCATTCCTGGCATTCCCATACTTACACCCATCCGCGACTTGCGTTTGAGCCGCGAACAAGAGATCGAATACCTGAAGGAGAAAGGAGTAGAAATGAATTTTGAAAAAGCGGCGTACTCCATTAACAAAGGTTTGTGGGGAACAAGTGTGGGTGGAAGAGAAACGCTTAACAGTCGTGGCACCTTGCCGGAAGATGCCTGGCCAACACAAGTCACAAAAAGCGATACCGAAGAAGTAAAACTGCATTTCCAAAAAGGCGAACTGAAAGGTGTGAATGATAAAGAATTTCCGCATCCCGTAGAGGCCATTCAATACTTGCAGTCGCTTGCCGGACCGTACGGCATTGGAAGAGACATTCACGTGGGCGATACAATTATCGGCATTAAAGGCCGCGTGGGTTTTGAAGCCGCGGCGCCCATGATCATCATCAAAGCGCACCATGCGTTGGAGAAACACGTACTTACCAAATGGCAATTGGCATACAAAGACCAATTGTCACAATTCTACGGCACGTGGTTGCACGAAGGGCAGATTCTTGATCCGGTGATGCGCGACATTGAAGCCTTCTTCTCCAGCACGCAGCAACAAGTCACCGGCGATGTTTACGTGCAGTTGAATCCCTATCGTTTCAGCGTTAACGGCATTGAATCGCCCTATGATTTAATGAGCAAAAAGTTTGGCAGCTACGGCGAAATGAATACCGGTTGGAGCGGCGAAGACGTGCGTGGCTTCAGCAAGATTTTCGGCAACCAAACGTCCATTTATTTTCAGGTCAAGGACGATGTGGAAGGAAAGTCAATTTGAGCCCTGTCCCTAAAGGGAGCTTAGGCGAAAGAAACTTTGTGAAATTCGATTAGGCCCTGTTATCAGGATATTTTTTTAATGACCAGGGGGCCGGTAGTGCTATGAAGCTTTCGTTGCGTCGCACTCTTGTGCGTTCAGTAATTCTATTCAGCAAACCAGTTAGACCATGCAAAAAAGCAATCAACATAAAAGAACACAACCGCCGCAAAGCGGGCCTTCGCAGATTGGCGCTCCCTCTCCTTCAGGAGAGGGCCGGGGTGAGGTTTCTGTCGGCATTGTAGGCGGTGCGGGTTATACGGGTGGCGAACTGATTCGTTTACTCATCCGCCATCCGTATGTAGCCGTCCGTTTTATTCACAGCCGTAGCAACGCTGGTAATTCCGTGTCCTCCGTTCACCAGGATTTACTGGGCGAAACGGATTGGACGTTCACCGATCAATTGTCGAATGACATTGACGTTTTGTTTCTCTGCGTTGGTCACGGTGAAGCCAAAAAGTTTTTAGATGCAAACAAGATTGACGAAAAGGTAAAGATCATTGACCTTTCGCAGGACTTTCGCTTAAATCCGCAATCGGCCCCTTCGACAAGCTCAGGAGGCAATCGGCAGTTCACATACGGCTTGCCGGAGATTAACAAAGAACAGATTCGCTCGGCGTCAAACATTGCCAATCCCGGTTGCTTTGCCACGGCCATTCAGTTGGGTTTGCTGCCGCTGGCAAAAGCCGGCATATTGGACGAAGTTTACACAACGGGCATCACCGGTTCAACCGGCGCGGGACAAGGGCTTTCGTCCACTTCGCATTTTAGTTGGCGTGCCAACAATATTCAAGCGTATAAAACGCTAACGCACCAACACCTGAAAGAGATAGTGCAATCGTTAAAGCAACTTGGCGCACAAACACCCGAGATCAATTTTGTTCCCTGGCGCGGGGATTTTAGCCGCGGCATTTTCATCTCTTCCATGATTACCTGCGATTGGAAACCGGAGAAGTTGAATGAACTCTACGAAGAATTTTATGCAGACGCACCGTTCACAACGCTGAGCAAGCAAGAGATCTTTTTAAAGCAGGTGGTGAACACCAACAAGTGTGTCGTTCATTTGGAAAAAGTAGGCAGCAAACTGGTGGTGCACAGCGCTATTGATAATTTGCTGAAAGGCGCATCGGGACAAGCTGTGCAAAACATGAACCTGATGTTTGGCGTGGATGAATGTGCGGGGTTGCGATTGAAGGCAACAGCGTTTTAGGCAAGCGTAATCAGAAATCAGAAATTTCAAACCAGCAATTCTTTCTCATGAAAGCAACCATCATTGGCGGTGGCAACATCGGAATGGCATTGGCCGAGGGCCTGCTTGAAGCAAAGGTTTGTCCGGCAGCCGACATTACCGTTACAAGAAGAAGTGAATCATCGCTTGTGGGTTTGCGTGAAAAAGGCTTTGCGGTAAGTACCGACAACGCCGAAGCCATAAAAAACGCCGACGCAGTTTTCATTTGCGTGTTGCCGCAACAATTGGATGTGGCTTTAACGCAATTGAAAGCATCCATCAATCTTCAAAAGCAATTGGTGGTTTCGGTTGTTACCGGCGCACACACAGGCGTCTTTCGCGAAAAATTAGGAGCGGACTTGCACATCGTTCGGGCCATGCCCAACACGGCGATGAAAGTTCGAGCCAGCATGACCTGTCTTTCGGCTGTGAACGCAACCGACAAAGACAAGGAGATGGTGCAAAATATTTTCGACACCATGGGCCAGTGCATCTGGATTGCAGAAGACATGATGAGTGCCGCAACGGCTTTGTGTGCTTGTGGTATCGCTTTCTTTTTGCGTACCATCCGAGCGGCATCGCAAGGTGGCGTGGAGATTGGCTTTCACGCACATGATGCGTTGAAGATTGCGGCGCAGACGGCTTTTGGTGCGGCCAAACTTCTTATTGAAAACAAAACGCATCCCGAAGAAGAGATTGATAAAGTAACGTCGCCCAAAGGCTGCACCATTGCCGGCCTGAACGAGATGGAACACCAGGGTTTAAGCTCCGCTTTCATCAAGGGTATAAAACTATCTTCTAACATCGCTGATAATCTTTATAAACAATCATGAAGCTTTTTGACGTTTATCCCATCAACAACATCAATATTGTAAAAGCCCAGGGCAGTACCGTGTGGGACGACAAGGGCAACGAATACCTTGACCTCTACGGCGGCCATGCAGTAATCTCCATTGGCCACACGCATCCGCATTGGGTGAAGCGAATAGAAGATCAACTGCACAAGATTGCCTTTTATTCCAACTCGGTTCAGATTCCGATTCAACAAGAGTTGGCGCAGAAGCTTGGCCGGTTGAGCGGTAAAGATGATTACCAGCTTTTTCTTTGCAACAGCGGCGCCGAAGCGAATGAAAATGGATTGAAGCTCGCTTCGTTCCATACCGGCAGAAAAAAAATTGTCGCCTTCAAAAAATCTTTTCACGGAAGAACATCTTTGGCCGTTGCAGCTACGGATAACAAAGCGATTGTTGCGCCGGTAAACGAAACCGGGAACGTTGTATTTCTTCCGTTTAACGATGAAGAAGCATTGAAAAAATACATGCTTCAAAACGGCGATGAAGTGGCTGCAATAATTGTCGAAAGCATCCAGGGTGTGGGCGGCATTAACATGGCGAACGAAAGTTTTTTGCAATTAATCAGAAGTCTTTGCAATCAACAAGGCGCGGTGTTTATTGCCGACGAAGTACAATGCGGTTACGGACGCAGCGGTAAATTCTTTACGGCCGATTATGCGGGAGTGAACGCCGATATTTATTCGATGGCGAAAGGCATGGGCAACGGCTTCCCGGTTGGCGGCATTTTGATTGCGCCGCACATTGCACCAAAGCACGGCATGTTGGGCACAACCTTCGGCGGCAATCATCTTGCCTGCGCCGCGGCGTTGGGTGTTTTAGAGGTAATTGAACAGGAAAATTTACTTAAACAAGCGGGCGAAAACGGCAATTATCTGATGGCTGAATTATTGAGGGTTGGCGACCTGCAAAATGTTCGCGGCAAGGGTTTAATGATTGGCTTTGACGTGCCTGAAGAATTGAAAGACCTGCGCAAGAACCTTTTGCAAAAGCACCGCATCTTCACCGGTGAAGCCAAGCCAAACGTGATTCGTTTGTTGCCGGCATTGAATCTTTCAAAAGAAGCGATTGATAAATTTTTGCAGGCGCTGAAAGAGGAGATAAGCGCATTGAAATTGGCTAAAGGATTGTCCACTGTTGCATAGTAGAATTACAAGATAAACTCGCAACGAAAGCCCAACAGTAGCATTGCAGTTTAGTCCAAAATTATAATTACAAAACGTTGAAGAATTTTCTTTCCGTTCATGATGTAGCCGACATCAATGCTTTGGTAAAAAAAGCATTGGCTTACAAAGCATCGCCGTTTAGTGACAAAGCGTTGGGGCAAAACAAACGCATTGGCTGTTTGTTTTTGAACCCAAGCATGCGCACACGTTTGAGTACGCAAATTGCCGCGCAAAACCTCGGCATGGAAGCGATTGTTTTTAACATTGGATCGGAAGGCTGGGCTTTGGAATTTGAGGACGGCGCCATCATGAACGGCACAACGGTGGAACACGTGAAAGATGCGGCGCCGATCATGGGAGCTTATTTTGACATTCTTGCCATTCGCACCTTTCCTTCGCTGAAAAGCCGCGAAGAAGATTACAACGAAAAATACATTCGGCAGTTTGTAAAATATGCCGGCATTCCGGTAGTGAGTTTGGAAAGTGCTACGCTGCATCCGTTGCAAAGTCTAACGGATGTTATCACGATTCAGGAAGAAATCAGCAATCAGCAACCGGCAATCGGCAACGCCAAACTCCAAACCCCAAACGCCAAACCGAAAATCGTTCTTACCTGGGCGCCGCATGTAAAGCCTTTGCCGCAATGCGTGGCCAACAGTTTTGCGCAATGGATAAACGCCTGGGGCGAAGTGGATTTTGTTATAACACATCCCGAAGGTTATGACTTGGCAGAAGAATTTACACGCGGCGCAACAATTACGCACAACCAGGATGATGCGTTGAAAGGCGCTGATTTTATTTACGTGAAAAACTGGAGTTCGTACCAGCAATACGGGCAAATATTATCTACTGATCAAAGTTGGATGCTCACGAACGGAAAATTAAAACTCACGAACAACGCGAAAGTAATGCACTGTTTGCCCGTGCGTCGCAACGTAGAGTTGAGCGATGAAATATTGGACGGTCCCAACAGCATCATTACACAGGAAGCGTCGAACAGGGTATGGGCGGCGCAAGCGGTGTTGAGTGAAATTTTACAAAGCATTTAGTTGACCGGCATGGAACAACTTTACGTTATAAAAATCGGCGGCAATATTGTTGATGATGAAACGAAGCTGGCTTTGTTTTTAAAAGCCTTTGCAGCAATTGACGCAAAAAAAATCCTTGCGCACGGTGGTGGTAAACTGGCGACAAAAATGGCCGCACAACTGAACGTTCCGCAACAGATGGTAGAAGGCCGGCGCATTACCGATGCCGAAACACTGAAGATTGTGACAATGGTATACGCAGGGTTGATTAACAAAAACATCGTTGCACAATTGCAAGCTGCGGGCTGCAACGCGGTTGGCTTAAGCGGTGCTGATGGCAATGCAATTAAAGCCCACAAGCGTGTTATAAAAGATCTGGATTACGGCTTTGCAGGCGATGTGGATGAAGTGAATGCAGAATTTCTTCACACACTGTTGCAGCAAAATCTTTCACCGGTTTTGGCGCCCATTACACATGATGGCAAGGGACAATTGCTTAACACGAATGCTGATACCGTTGCGCAAGAAACGGCGAAGGCACTCAGTCAATTTTACGAGGTATCACTCCTGTATTCTTTTGAAAAATCCGGCGTTTTGTTGGATGCCGAAGACGAAAACACAGTAATACCGGTCATCACAAAAGAAACGTACAAGGACCTCAAAGAAAAAAGCCTCGTGTTTGCCGGCATGATTCCGAAATTGGATAACGCGTTCGCTGCATTGGATAGCGGCGTAAGAAAAGTCATCATCGGAAAAGCAGACAATCTTCCACATTTATTGAACGGCAAAGCAGGAACAAGCATCATCAATGAATAGTGATTTAAACAGATTACAGGAAGAAGCGATTGGCGTTCTTGCAGAATTGATAAAGCGCCCTTCGTTCAGCAGGGAAGAAGAGCAAACGGCAAGCTATCTCGCTGCGTTTTTGTCTGGTAAAAATGTTGACGCAAAAAGAGTCGGTAATAATGTTTTTGCCCGGAACAAAAACTTTGATGAAGCCAAGCCAACGATTTTTCTAAACTCTCATCACGATACGGTAAAGCCTAATTCTGCTTACACAAAAGACCCGTTCGTTCCACAAATAGAAGACGGCAAACTTTACGGTTTAGGAAGCAACGATGCCGGCGGCTGTTTGGTTTCCTTGCTGATGACCTTTCTGCATTTCTACGAAAGAGAAGGTTTAAAATACAACCTTGTTTTTGCAGCAACGGCAGAAGAAGAAATTTCAGGTGCGGCCGGCATTCAACTGGCGCTTGAACATCTCCCTAAAATTGATTTTGCCGTTGTTGGCGAACCCACACTTTTACAAATGGCCGTTGCCGAACGCGGCCTGATGGTACTTGATTGCAAAGCCATTGGTAAAGCCGGTCATGCGGCAAGAGAAGAAGGCGAAAATGCGCTTTACAAAGCCGTGAAGGATATTGAATGGTTTGCATCCTTTCGCTTTCCAAAGGTTTCGGATTTGCTTGGCCCGGTAAAAACATCAGTCACGGTGATTGAAACCGAAAACAAAGCCCACAACGTTGTACCGGCCGAATGCAAATACGTGGTGGACGTTCGTGTGAACGAATTGTACACGATGGAGGAAGTGTTAAGCATCATCCGTGAAAACGTGCAAAGCGATGTGAAGCCACGCAGCACAAGGTTAAAGTCATCGCTTATTTCGCTCAATCATCCCTTGGTGAAGGCGGGATTGGCGCTTGGCAAAACCTATTACGGATCACCCACCACTTCCGACAAAGCGTTGATGCCTTTTCCTGCTTTGAAGATTGGTCCCGGCGATTCAGCAAGAAGCCATTCTGCGGATGAATTTATTTACATTGATGAGATCAAAGACGGAATTGAATTTTACATCAACCTGTTACAACTGCTGTTTTAATTCCTGAAATTCGTGCCTGCAATTCGTGTTTTAAAATTTGTGTTTAAATGAAGCTCTGGCAAAAAGAAAATACCTCCACTTCGCAATTGATTGAAGCCTTCACCGTTGGTCGCGACAAAGAATTTGATTTGCTGCTGGCGCCGTATGACGTGCAAGGCTCTATCGCTCACGTAACCATGCTTGGTGAAGTTGGCCTGATGGAAAAAGACGAAGCGGAAAAAGCCGTGGAAGCGCTTAAACAAATTGCGACCGAAATTGAAGAAGGCAAATTTAAAATTGACGAAAACGTTGAGGACGTTCATTCGCAGGTTGAGTTGCTTTTAACGCAACGGGTTGGTGATATTGGCAAAAAAATTCACAGTGGCCGCAGTCGAAACGACCAGGTGGCTGTTGATATAAAATTGTATTTACGTGCAGAAGTGAAGGCTGTAAAAGATGAAGTAGCGGAATTGTTTGACTTGTTGCTTCAGCAAAGCGAAAAGTACAAGAATGTTCTTTTGCCAGGCTACACGCATTTGCAGATTGCTATGCCTTCATCTTTTGGTTTGTGGTTTGGCGCTTATGCCGAAAGCTTTGTGGATGATTTAGAAATGCTGGCCGCCGCTTATCGCATTACCAATAAAAATCCTTTGGGCAGTGGCGCTGGTTATGGTTCGTCCTTTCCCTTGAACAGAAAGCGAACGACGGAGTTATTGAACTTTGCATCGCTTAACCATAATTCAGTTTATGCGCAAATGACGCGTGGCAAAACAGAAAAAACAGTGGCAATGGGCTTGTGCTGCATTGCCGCAACGTTGAGCAAACTGGC
>Ga0308176_10000187_pt1 | contig 43269 bp, 37 predicted proteins | sample PhyCR2_3_FD_203890 | JGI IMG/M metagenome (GOLD analysis project Ga0308176, IMG submission 203890) | Soil microbial communities from UC Gill Tract Community Farm, Albany, California, United States - DLSLS.C.R2 | ecosystem: Environmental > Terrestrial > Soil > Agricultural land | place: USA...
GCAACTCCCGGCACGGCAACGGGGTGCTTCGGATCATAAGAGCCGCCGGAAGCGGCGAAAATCGCCCCGCCCAACCCGTTCGAACTGGCGGTAATCGTCAGCAGGACGCCTTCATCTTTCATAAACATCACGATCTTGTCCTGGAGCGCCTCGCGCTGCTCTCGCGTCAGTGGTGCAGGAGCACCGGCGTTGCCTCCGCGGTTGATTGGAGTCGGAGCGGAGAAAAACCCTGACCGGCCGGGGTCTGGCGCCTCCATTTCGGCGGCGAGTTCAGCGTCTGTGAACCGGTGAGCTTCGGGTGTTGTCGGAAACGGCAACGGTCTGGGATTTGCCGTCATGACGATCTTTCCGCGGAGCTTGCCCCTATATTTATCCATGTCGGCTTCCGTCCGGATCACGGCCAGCATCGGCTCACCCGTCAAGGATCCGTTGGTGCTTTCGGTCCAGGCGAGAGGAATGGCCATTAAAGAAGAGAACTGCGGTTCGACCATGTGCCCTTCGTAAAATCTGTTCTGCCAGTCGCGACCGAAGGGTCCCCATTTCTCTTCGCGGACATTCACCAACCCGTATTCCTTTAATCGCGAGACTGCCCAGTCTCCGGCCGCCCGGTAATTTGACGAGTTCGTAAGCCGGGGCCCATGAACGTCGGTGAGGTAGAACATAGTGTCCATTACCTTCGAGTTTGAGAAAGCCTCCGTTCGGATACGATTAACGACCGAAAGATCCACCTTCTCTTCTGCCACCGACAGGAGCGGAATGAGCGCGATAGCCGTTGCAGACGCCAACCGAAACGGAGGAAGGGGCATGCTCCACGTTAACCGATGTCAGTTGGCGAGAATACCTCCGCGTCGCCGGTACGGTGGAAATGGACGTAGCCAGCACGACCAGTGTGTCCATACAGACACACTGGAAGACACACAAGTCCATTCGCTTAAATGATTTAGCAGCACGGCGGGCGCGAAATGCCTGCTATGCTGTAAGTTCGTAAATGTACTACGAGAAGACCATTCAGACGCCAGTGGAGGTGGCCGGCGTCGGTCTTCATCACGGCGCGCCTGTCAGGCTCAGAATCACTCCGGCTCCGGCGGACACGGGTATCGTCTTTATCCGAACCGATCTGGACAACACGGAAGTGAAGGCCAACTGGCAGTTCGTCAAGCGGGTCAGTTATGCGACGAGCTTGATGCACCCAAAGGGCATTTTCATCTCGACGACAGAACATCTCTTGAGCGTTCTGTACGGCATGGGGATCGACAACGCCTACATCGAGCTTGACAACCTGGAACTTCCGATTCTCGACGGGAGTGCGTTGCCCTTCGTCAATCTGATCCGTCAGGCCGGAATCCAGCAGTGCCGCCGCTTACGCCGTTACCTGAAGATCGTAAAGCCCATCACCGTTGAAGCAAACGGAAAAAGCGTATCAATCCTGCCGTGCGACTCGTTTCAACTGCATTGCCGGAATTTCTTTGACCACCCGATGGTCGGGGAACAGAGCCTGGAACTCACGGTTACGCCAGAGACGTACGCCACCGAAATCGCTCCCGCCCGGACGTTCGGCTTCGAATACGAATTGGAGCAGATGCGCGATATGGGACTGATTCGCGGAGCAAGCCTGGATAACGCCATCTGTTTCACTCGCACCGGCGTTGCAAATGAAGGCGGTTTGCGATTCCCGGATGAATGCTGCCGCCACAAGGCACTCGATCTGATCGGCGATTTTGCTCTGATTGGCCGGCCGTTGCTGGGACGAGTGGTGGCCGAGAAGGCGGGGCATGCAATGCATGTCGCGCTTGTGAATAAGCTGATGTCCGATTCTTCGTTCTTCGAAGTTGTGACCATCGAGCCGGTGAGGGAGACGCGTCGAAGACAACCGGCCGCTTTTCACGCCATGGTGCCCTAGAGTCTAGAGTAGGGCTTGAGGCCCTCCATCAAGAGCTTGCGCCAGCTTCCAAACGTTCTCACTCTCGTCCGGCTGTTCGCCTCCCCGTTTCTTGCTTGGCTGCTGCTTCAGGGCCAATTTCGCCTGGCACTCGGCCTCGTGTTGCTGGCGGGCGTCACGGACTGGCTCGACGGCTTTACCGCGCGAAAACTGCGGATCAGCAACCCGGCGGGCGTCTTCCTCGATCCCATGGCGGACAAGGTCATGCTGGTCACCCTGTTCGTGGTTCTGGCGGCAATTCACCTGATCAGCGGCTGGATGCTGGCGTTAGTACTTGGACGCGACCTCATTATCGTTTCAGGCGCCGGGCTACTGCGGGCGTTTCGCGGCTACCAGCGATTTCTCCCCAGCGCACTTGGCAAGGTTAGTACCTTTTTCCAAATTGTTCTGGTTTTCCTCGTGCTCACGCGAGCGGCTTACCCTTATCGCTTCCTCTTATGGCTCGAGATGCTGGCCATCACCCTCTGCGCGGTTTTTACAGCCCTCAGTGGCCTCGACTATATCCGACGCGGAATCGAGATGACAAGACGACCCCAGAGAGCAGTGCGGTAGCGCACGGCAATCCTCGTGAATGTATTTGAAACACCCGCAGGACCAGACGCTCGTTGACTGCTGTAGGGGCCGGGAGTAGGCTAATCGTATGGAGCCGAGCGTCGAGATCTTCCAACCGTCGCCTGCCTATGCACGTCTGGGTTGGGCATCTTTGGCGGGCTCGGCCGTATGCCTGATCTGCGGGCTGCGCGCGCCGCTTGCGTTCATACCGGGCGCCTTGTGTGCGCTCACCTCGGGAGTGCTGTTTTGGCTGTCTCGCAGGCCCCCCATCCACGTCGGCACCACGCAATTCAACATCGGAGAGCGTGCCATCGCCTGGCAGGAGGTCCGCGAGATCAACAACAGCCGCTTCTTGTCGCCCCTGATTCTAAAGCTGAAGCTCACGAATTCCCGGCGCAAAGCCCTGATCTTTCCGGGTGAACCCGAGCGGATTGCCAAGCTGCTCGACTCTCTCCGCCGCCATTCCGTATTAGCGACCTTCAATGGCATCGCCTATCGGGATTACTGGACCTGGAACGATGTCAAGGAGCTAAGCGGCGATTCGACCTCTGACGAAACTCCCGTTCGCATGGTGAGCGCTGAGGATGAAGAGGAAATCGAGCGGATGCTCCAGAAGCTTCGTAAATGTCGCGATTCGGACTCACGCGATGCAGACCAGTCGAGGGCATCGCATGAGGACTAGTTCTGGCGATTAGACCCTGGAAAAGATCAAAACGCCGATCCGGCTGCTCCTCCTTCGTAGTTTTCCTCCTCCTGTTAGTTTTCGCAGGATTTCTCTTCAGAGTTCCTTTACTGACGGCCGCGGGCAGTTTTCTGGTGGAGAATGACAAGCCCGAAAAGGCAGACGCTGCGGTGGTTTTAGGGGGCGACGAATTCGGCACCCGAATATTGAAAGCAGCTCAGCTGGCAACCGCCGGGTACGCCCCGTACGTTCTGGTGAGCGGCCCTCATAAGCTGTTGGGTCACGAATCCGACTACATGATCGAGTACGCACGCCGCCAAGGCTATCCAACTTCCTTGTTCCGTCCATTGCCCCACGAACTCAATTCGACGCGAGCCGAGTCGGAAATGATCGACCATTACTTGCGTTCTCATAACGTGAAGAAGGTCCTTCTCGTGACGAGCAATTATCATACGGCCCGGGCGGCGCGGCTAATGCGCAAGTTCTCGCCCCAGCTGAAGGTCATCGTCGTTGCAGCCTCCGATCCGGCCTTCACTCCCGACGGCTGGTGGAAAACCCGGGAGGGCCAGAAGATGTTCGCGTACGAATGGCTCAAGACCATCGCCGTGGCAGTGGGTATCTAAGTGTTGAAGTCGCTTCGTACACTCTGGCCCTACCTCGCGAAATACCGCGGCGGGCTCGCGCTGGGAATAGGCGCCTTACTCATGAAGGATCTTCTGGCGGTGTGTCTGCCGCTGGTGATCAAATACGGCGTTGATTCCCTGACTCATGGATTCGAGCTCCGGATTCTGCTGAATTTCGCGGGCTTACTGGTCGCCGTCTCGCTGATCAAGGGTGTGTTCCAGTACTGGATGCGCGTGATCATCATCGGCATCTCGCGAGACATCGAATACGATATCCGGAATGACCTGTTCTCGCATCTCGTGATGTTGTCGCAGAATTTCTACTCGCGTTACCGAACGGGCGACATCATGGCGCGCAGCACTAATGACCTGAACGCGGTGCGCATGATGCTCGGTCCGGGCATCATGTATTGGACCGAGACCTCCGTTATGCTGCTGCTTGCGGTTGCCGTCATGGCGCGCGTGGATTTCCGCCTCACGCTGATTGCGCTCATCCCCGCCCCGTTGGTGTCGGTTGCCGTGATCTTCTTCGGAAGGCGGATTCACGCGCGATTTGAGCACATTCAACGAATGTTCTCTGACATCAGCAGCCGAGTACAGGAGAATCTGGCTGGCGTTCGTGTGGTCCGGGCTTACGCACAGGAGCGAGCGCAGGTAGAGCAGTTCGAGAGTTTAAATCGTGAGTACATTCGCGAGAACATTGGTCTCGCACGAATCCAGGGTATGTTCATGCCCCTTCTTCAGGGGCTCATCGGGCTGACATTTCTCCTTGTGATGTGGATCGGCGGACAGCAACTGATGGAGAAGCGCATCACTCTGGGCGAGTTCGTGATGTTCAACACGTACATGGGGATGCTGATCTGGCCCATGATCGCATTCGGTTGGGTGGTGAATCTCATGCAGCGAGGCACCGCATCGCTGAACCGGATCAACGAGATGCTGCACGAGAAACCGGCGATTGCCGCGCCTTCGGGAGAAGCTGTCGATCCCGAGTCCCGTTCCGCCACCGTCACGTTTCGGGACGTGGGTGTCGTGTTCGGCGAGCGTCGGGCCTTAAGCGAGATTAACCTGACCATCGGCGCCGGAGAAACCGTCGCGATCGTCGGGCATACGGGCAGCGGGAAGACGACGCTGGTGAATCTCATCGGACGGCTGATCGATCCCACGGAAGGAGCTGTTTGGTTCGGCGGGACCGATCTCAGGCAATTCGATCCTCAGCAACTCCGGCGTCAAATCGGTTTTGTTCCGCAAGAGACCTTTTTGTTCAGCGCTACGCTCGCCGAGAATATCGCCTGGGGCGTTGAGAACGCCACGCGGGAAGAGATCGAGAAGGCCGCCGAGGTTGCCGGGCTGGCCAGCGACATCGGGAGCTTTCCGGATGGTCTCGATACCGTAGTCGGCGAGCGGGGCCTGACGTTATCGGGCGGCCAAAAGCAGCGGACCGCGATTGCGCGCGCGATCCTTCGCAATCCGCGAATTCTGGTGCTGGACGATGCCCTCTCCAGTGTGGATACGGTGACCGAGGATAGGATTCTGAAGGGGCTGGCCGGCATCATGCAGGACCGCACGACCATCCTGATTTCGCATCGGGTGTCCACTGTCCAGAATGTTCATAGAATTGTTGTATTGAGTCACGGTGCCATCATGGAGATCGGAACTCATTCGGAGTTACAGGCACGCGGCGGCTATTACGCCGAGCTTTATGAGAAACAGCTGCTTGAAGAGGAATTGGAGGCAATCTGATCTATGTCTGATCGTGCAATAAGCAGACGCAACTGGCTTGAGTCAATACCGGCAGCGCTGGGCGCGGCGGCTTTGTTCTCGCCGGCCCTGCGGGCCCAGGAGTATCGTATTGGAGGCGCGGATATCAAGCTGGGCGTCGCCTCGTATTCGTTCCGAAAGTTCAACCGGACGCAAGCCATCCAGATGTTGAAGGAGTTGGGCACTCCTTATCTGAACGTTAAAGACTTTCATCTGAAGCTGGACAGCACGCCCGAAGAAATCGACGCGGCGAAGAAAGAGTTCGCCGATGCCGGTGTGCAACTGGTTGGCTGTGGAAACGTCAGTTTCCAAAAGGCGGACGATGCCGACATTAAAAAGAAGTTTGACTACGCGAAACGGGCCGGATTCCCTCTGATCGTTTGCGCGCCTACTCACGAGACGCTGCCAATGCTTGAGAAGTATGTCAAGCAGTACAACATCAAGATCGCGGTCCATAATCACGGCCCGGAAGATAAGCACTTCCCCACACCGCAGAGCGTTCTCGCGGCGGTGAAGAATATGGATCCGCGGTGCGGCTTGTGCATGGATATCGGCCACACATCCAGAACCGGGGCCAATATTGTGGATTCCATCGCTGAGGCAGGGCCGCGGTTGCTGGATATGCACAGCAAAGACCTGGCAGACCCAATGGTGAAGGAGAGCCAGGTTGCCGTGGGCGAAGGCAAATTGCCCATCAAGCAGATTTTTGCCCAGCTGATCAAAATGAAATACAAGGGCTGCGTCAATCTGGAATACGAGATTCAGGACACGGATCCGCTCCCGGGCATGAAGAAGAGCTTCGCCTACATGCGAGGCATTCTGGATGAGCTCAAGACGAGCAAAACCTAAGTATCAGCGCTTCGAAGCGGAAATTAGACCATCCCCGACCATCGAGATCCCGACGTCCGGGATCTCGATCAACGTTTTTGTCCCCTGCCCCGGGGCGCTATCGACCTCCATGCGGTAATCCGTCCCGAAGAGTACTCTGAGGCGCTCGTCGACGTTCGTTATCCCTACCCCGCCCGACTGCTCGAAAAGTGTAGCGAGCTTGGATTCTTCTATTCCGAGGCCGTCGTCCTCTACAGAAATAAACAGCCGATTTCGTTCGAGCCAGGTTGAAAGCCGGACCGTACCGCCCTCGATCTTGTTCGCAAGTCCATGTTTAATAGAATTCTCGATAATGGGCTGAAGAATCATGCTCGGGACCAAACGGTCAAGCGTCCTGGGATCGATATCTTTCTGAAATTTGAGCTTCTCGCCGAATCGAACCATCTCAATCCCGAGGTAGTCATCGATGAATGAAATCTCCTCGCCCAGGGGCGAGACGTTCTCGGCTTTCCGTAGAAGTCGGCGCAAGATTTTCGAGAGCCGATAAATCAGCGTACGGGCCCGATCGGGATCGAGCCGGATCAGGGTCGAAATCGAGTTCAGCGTGTTGAAGAGGAAATGTGGATTGATCTGATTTGTCAATGCAATCAGGCGAGCTTCGGTCAGCCGGACATGCTGCAGTTCGAGCTGCTTCTCCGTACGGAAGCTGCCCCAGATCCGGATGGGCAGTGAGACCGCGAAGAGCGTAGCAATTGCGGCGAGCGGAAAGCTCCACCCGGTAATCGGCGGCAAACGTTGGAACAGGAAGAACGTATTGTGTTCCGAGAAGGAGCGGAAGACTGCCCAACGCAGGGTTTCCGTCACGACGACGATGGCATTGCAGGCCACGTTGAAAGCCGCTCTCTCAACCACGGCTCGCTGGATCGCATTGCGGTTCAGGCGCAGGATCTGCTTGAACAACCGATAAAGGTTGAGATCGACGAAGGGAGAGAAGTGCCAGATGTCTTCTTTCACCGGAGCCAGATCGTGCATAAGGGCGCCAAGGAGGCCGGCGGCCGCGAAGAGCGGCATGGACATGAATCTACCTTCGAGCATGTCCGGAATGGAAACGCATAACCCCGTAATCAGCCCGGTCACGTAGCCGCCGAGCATGCCGGCAATTTGTGCACCCTCAAGAGCCAGGTCGACGGCACTGTACTGGTAGTGGCTCAACATGCGGACGCCGGCCGTAGCGCCAAAGATAAACGAGAAGATGAATGCGAGTTGCAGGCGCTCCGAGATGGTTCGCTTGTCGCTGATCAACAGCTTCTGAATCCTGGCGAACCGCATCAGAATGCTCGCAATCGAAGCCGCCACCGCAACTTTGACGAGAAGAGCGGCGAATTGCTGCTGTTCAAGCACTAATTTGCATCCATCCGCATGGTTGCCCGTTCCCGGTTTCTATAATAGTTGTTTCATTGTCCCAACCCGATTTCACACTCAGGAAAGTTGCCGAAGCAGACTTCCCCAGCAGATTTGGAAAATTCCGGATCTTTGGTTTTGAAGGCGTCCGCACCATCGGTACCGAAGAAGCGATTGCTCTCAAGATCGGCGATCTCTCTCCAGCAATGGGGCCGACCCTCGCGCGTATTCACTCCCAATGTCTGACCGGCGACGTATTCCACAGTCTCCGCTGCGACTGCCGTTCGCAACTCGAGCTGGCGCTCGATCAGATCGTTAAGGAGCAACGCGGACTGCTCATCTATGAGCATCAGGAGGGCCGGGGCATCGGCCTCATCAATAAGCTCCGGGCTTACGAACTCCAGGACAAAGGGATGGATACTGTCGAAGCCAATGTTGAGCTCGGTTTCGAAGCCGACCTTCGGGATTACGCTTTGCCGGCTGCGATTATCCATTATTTCGGGATAACGCAAGTCCGCCTTCTCTCGAACAATCCGGAAAAAGTGGCGGCTCTCGAGAATGCCGGCATCGAGGTGGTGGAACGCGCACCGATCATTGCACCGCCGGTCGAAACCACGGTCGAGTACCTTAGAACGAAGCGTGACAAGATGGGCCACCTCTTCTAGTCTGCCCAGGGCACCCGATACGTCTCTACTGCTATGATTTCCTCGCGGGCCCTTAGCTCAGCGGTTAGAGCAGAGGACTCATAATCCTTTGGTCGAAGGTTCAAATCCTTCAGGGCCCACTAGAAAAGATCAGCAACTTGGCTTCTACTAGACATCCCTCGGAAGCACGGCCATAGCCACTATCACAGTGGCCATCTCTAACCCGAGATGTACGCCGAAGAATAATGCAAGATACCGCCTCTCTTTTTGGCTTCATTCGGATTTGGCTGTAGCGTTGCGGCGGTTCCCGCGTGCTCTCCCGGCTGCTCTCGAATTCGGTCCCCGTCTGCTAGCCTGTGGACAGGAATCGAATTGGTAGCTATGGCGGTACTGCAATGGATAGGACGTTTCGCATTGCCTTGGATCACCAGCAGCCCGATGCAACGAACAGTTAGTGTAGCTGAAAGCTTCCGATAGCTTCGGGTTTGAGCCAACAAGTATCAGCGGTATAGTTGGGCCACAACTGGAGTCTCTTTATTGGGCTGACGTGGGATGCGCTTATGAAATCGGGCCTGTGTTGGTTTTCGGCACGGCGCCCGGGTGGTAAATCTAGCGATTGATAATGGGATACCGAAGTGTTTCGGGCCTAGCTGCTGCGGTTCAACGGTTCTACGACGACATCGGCCATGTAAACACGGCTACAAGGATTTACGAGGATGAGTCAACTGCATAATTTAAGCGCGCAGAGCAGAGCGCGGATTGATGGCAAACTAGCCGACTTTCGGCGGGAAACCGGTCAGACATGGACTCTTGAAGTAACAAAGCAACCGGGCGGGATCAACGGCGTTTGTTTGCTGGAGGTTGCGATTGACGGGCGAGTCATGAGGCCGATACCTCTGGAAAATAATCATCACGAAAGACCAGCGGATCGTATTTGCCGGGAGCTGGATCGCGTTTTCGAACAGAAGAAGAGCGGGACTCATCGGCATAAGGTCAACGCGCAAGGCTAAACAGACTCAAACCAGCATGGCCGGATCGACAGGAGCTCGTGTCAGGTCGGACGTCGAACTCCTCAAAGCCACGGGCCCTTTGATCGCGCCAGCGTGATCGGCCGTCTTCGTTCGAAAAAATCCTACAGTTTCGGCGCTTAAGCAACCTTTGCGGCGGCTCCTTCTTCTCGCTTGCCTTCTGACGCACTTGTCGCTATAGTGTTCCTAATCGGGCTTTGCCCGTCTATACGACGATGCGTTACTACACCACAGCTCAGGACCCGCGGATTAGCACCACGCGTCCCGTCACGGAAGCTGCGGTGGTCATAGTCGCCTAAGCTTCTTCCCCCGTTTTTGCCGGTCACTTAGTCGCGCCCTGTATGTGCGCTGATGGGAGTTATTTCTATGCAGGCGGAAGTATCCGTTCAGCCCAAAGCAAGCCTTTGGCGGACAGTTCTAGAAGCAATCAAAGGAACGCATCAGGATTTCACACAAACTTCGATCAGCCGGGCGGTATTCCTGCTCGCCATCCCAATGGTGCTCGAGATGTTGATGGAGTCGTTGTTCGCTTTGGTCGACGTATTTTGGGTGACACGTTTAGGCGCTAATGCGATCGCCGCGGTCGGCCTTACCGAATCGATGCTCACGCTCGTGTTCTCGATTGCGCTTGGTGTAAGCCTGCCGACAACGGCAATGGTGGCGCGGCGAACCGGTGAGAAAGACTCGGAAGGCGCTGCGACGGCCGCTGCTCAGTCAATTTTTCTTGGCATTGGCATCGCCCTGTTAACAGGTCTCCCGGCAATGTTGTTCGCGCATCAACTGCTCTCTCTGATGGGCGCCGATCAGTTACTCATTGCGGGCGGGCACCGCTACACCGAGATCGTGTTTGGCGGAACGGCTGTCGTCATGCTTCTTTTTCTGAACAATGCAATCTTTCGGGGTGCAGGCGACGCTTCCGTTGCAATGCGTGTGCTGTGGTTTTCGAATCTGATCAACTTACTCCTTGATCCCTGTCTTATATTCGGCGTGGGCCCATTTCCGAGACTGGGCGTGACTGGAGCTGCCGTCGCAACCCTGATTGGCCGCTCGTCCGGTGTTGCGTATCAGTTCTGGATGCTGACGAATGGAAGCTCCCGGGTTCGTTTGCGTGCCCGGCATTTGAGGCTGGTGCCGGCGGTTATAAAATCCCTGATTCGTGTTTCTGCGACAGGCGTTTTGCAGTTCCTGATTGCTCATACAAGCTGGCTAGTGCTGGTCCGCATCATCAGCACCTTCGGCAGTCTCGCCGTTGCTGGTTATACCATCGGCATTCGTATCTTCATGTTCATTGTTCTTCCGTCTTGGGGGATGAGTGGGGCTGCCGCGACAATGGTCGGCCAGAACCTTGGCGCAAAGAAGCCGGGGCGAGCAGAACGAGCTGTTTACGTGACCGCTGGCTACAACGCAATCTACTTAGCCGCCATGGCAGCAGCGCTGATCTTCGCACCGCACCTGGTCGTCTCGTTCTTTTCAACCGACCCGATTGTTTCGAAGTACGCCGCGGATTGCCTTCGCATCATAGGTTACGGCAATCTGACGTATGCATTGGGCATGGTGATGGTCCAGGCATTCAATGGAGCTGGCGATACGGTTAGACCGACCCTGATCAACATCGTCAGCTTCTGGCTGTGTGAGATCCCGTTGGCGTGGTTTTTGGCCAATCGTACTTCGATGGGCGTCAACGGAGTTTTCACGGCGATACCGATTGCAAACACAGTCATGACCGTGATCAGCTTGATTGTGTTTACTCGGGGTAGTTGGAAGCGGCGCCGGATCTAGAACCCGGGCCGGCGCCGAACGACGGCTTCGTTCTGCGCAAAACGGGGCGCAAATCTGAAGCTAACTTTACGAGGAGAAAGCAACGAGATCGAACGCAATCTGGCCCCGGCTCGACGGATTTGGATTGACGGTAAGTGCGAAGGTGCTCCGCGATCCCGAATGAGCCCTCGACCCGAGTCCTTAGGAATGAGCAGCTTACTCATTTCGCAAGGCGCTCATCGGATCAACACTCGCGGCCCGGCGAGCCGGTATAACTCCGGCTATTGTCGTCGCGATTCCGAGGACAATAAGAGCGCGCGTCATACTTACCACGTCATAAGAGGGAACATGATAGAACTGGTCCGCCAACGAGAGCGCGCCAGCCAGGGCGACGGGAATACCGATTGCAATCCCAACTCCGACCTGAGCAAGGGAGCTCCGCAGGATCATCGCAACAACTCTTGCCCGATCTGCGCCCAGTGCCATACGCAGCCCGATCTCGCTGGTTCTGCACGCCACCTGGTAGGCAGTGATGCCGTATAGGCCTACAGAGGCCAGCACCAAGGCAAGAATACCGAAGATAGACGTCAGCCGTGCAATTAGACGCTCTTGTGTGAAGTTCAAGGCCACTTGATCGTCCAGTGAGCGAAGGTTGATCACAGTAAGTGCGGGATCGATTTTGGCCATGACTCGCCTGACTACGCTGTCAAGGTTCTGAGGCTTGGTTTTGAAATGAAGAGTGATGGAATTGATGTACAGGCTTCTGCTTTCGGCTGTCGCCCCATTGAGCTCAGTTACTCCGAGTAACTGTTGGGTCAAGGGTCGGAAATACATGGGCCGGAACTCACCACGCGGGTTGCTATATTTCGCGTCAGCGACGACTCCCACGATGGTGAACGCCGATGAATATTTCTGGCCATACACACCGAAGCGTCGTCCGATCGGGTTTTCGCGAGGAAAGAACTTCCGGACAAAGGCTTCGTTCACAACAGCGACACGTTGCGAGCCTGCTGTGTCGGCGTCTGTGAATCCGCGCCCTCGAATGACTGGCTGGCCAATGGAATCGAAGAACTGAGGATTGACCCGATCCCACGAAGACCCCGTATCCTGATTCGGGCCCGGCTCCGGGCGGCCCTCTACGCGAACACCTTCACCCCAGTTGTTCCCTTCAAGAGCACTGTAGAGAGCAAGTCCGACGTGCTGGACACCCGGTAAGGCCGCGAACTCGCGTTGAAGCGAGTCGTAGAGAGCCGGCAGCTTCGGAGGAGTATAGCCGGCTCCTGCAGGGTCGAGGTGAAGTACGAAGCGATTCTCTGTTTGGATCCCGAACTTCTGGTGCTCAAGATTCGCCAGGCTTGCCGTCAGCAATCCAGCGCCTACCAGAAGAATAAGGGAAAGAGCGGCCTGAAATACGATGAGGGCTTTCTGTTGCAGCGATACGTGTTCCTTGGTTGTACGATTCGCACCTCTCAGCTCCTGAGCCGGTCCGGATCTGGAGGTCAGCCAGGCCGGCACAATTCCGAAGGCCATACCAGTCAGCAGCGAGAGCAGAAACGCAAAGCCCAACACTGGCACAGACGGACTAGCATCTATAGGCAGATGGCGGGCGGCAGGAAACGCTAAGGAAAGAATTGCTGCGGTTCCGGCATAGGCGACGGCTACGCCGGCGACCCCACCGAGACACGCCAACAGTATGCTCTCGGTCAGCAGCTGGCTGATTAACTTCGCGCGTGGCGCTCCCAGTGCGACTCGCACCGAGATCTCCGCGCGCCGGGCGGCACTCCGCGCCAGCAGTAGGTTGGCCACGTTCGCACACGCTACGAGAAGCACCAACCCAGAGATCGCCATCAGCAATCGAAGGCCTTTACCTTGTTGCTGCTGGAGGTTCTGGATCCCTGCGCTGGCCGGTGTCAATACGACATGCTGCTTCGGGATGATCGTCGCGCCCCCATTCTGGGTATACTGATCGACGGTTCTCAACCAGTGTCGAAGGTTGCTGGAGATCTTCTCTTGCAGCGGCGCGACGTTGACGCCCGGCTTCAATCGTCCCACGACATAAAGCCAGTTGGATGCCGGGATGTGCAGGATGGTGTTCTCCCTTTCAAGCACAGGTTCGATTCCAAGCGGCAGCCAGAAGGCAGGGGGCGTGCTTCGGATGCGGTCGCCGAAGAACGCCGGGGGAGCGATACCGACTACAGTGACTGGATGATTCTGCAGAAACAGCGTTGAGCCCAGGATGGTCGGGTCGGCGCCGTAGTCGGACTGCCAGCTCGAATAACTTATGACGGCAACAGGCTGCGAGTCGGGATTGTCGTCCGCTTTCGTGAACACACGCCCGGCAAATGAGGACACCCCGAAAGTGCTGAAGTAATTACCCGAGACATACTCCGCAAATTCGGAGCGGGCCGGTTCAGAACCGCGCCGGACGGTGATCCGATTCCCGCCGGACTGCATGGCCGCTAGTTGCTCGAACTCCGGTGTTGTCGCTTCGAAATATTTGTACAGGTCGTAAGAGAACAGGTCAAAATCGCCGTCGCGGCTGATAAATCCGCCGTTCACACAGCAGTCGTCTTTGTCCCCAATCCGATACAGCGTGCTCGGATCGGTGACAGGCAAAGATTTGAGTAGGATGGCGTGCACCAGAGTAAAGATAGAGGTGTTTGCGCCGATACCCAAAGCGATGGTCAAGATCACTGTCAGGGTGAAGAGCGGAGATTTTGCGAGTTGGCGATAAGCGAATTTCAAATCACTCATGTGAATGTTGAGTCGGGGTTCCAGTGGTATAGATAGGCACCTCTATCGCCACTAGCATCGAGGGGCGCTCGTTGATCCCAAAAGGGTTATTACGATCGAATGAGGAGGAATGTTCACGATCGGAATCAATTTGCCCGGATTCGGACAGTTCTCCCGTTCGCAATGGTCTCAGAACTTGCCCATCACTCGGGCCGCCGTCCTCAAAGCACTTGAACGGCGGCAACAGCTCGAGCGTTCGAAGTCGGAACCCGGCAGCATCTTTAACCGTTGGCAGAAATCAATCGAACCAGTCTTTTAAGCGAGCATCTTCTTAAGAAAGACCAGCTGTCCGAGATGGTACGAGTTGTGAGAAGCAACGAGCAAAGCTTCTCTTAACAACGTCTGTCCTTCTCCCAGTGTGAAGCGCTGGAACAAATCAAACTTCGGATCCGCGACCAAGGCCATAAATTCCTTCCGATCCCGCTCGAAGGCAGCTACGCTTTCAGTCCAGGCTCGAGCGTTCGGAGGCGCTTCCGTACCTGGCCAGTACCCTTCGGGCCAGTTCGGCGAAATGTGTTTTGGATTCCGCGAGAACTCCAGAATGTCGCTCTGGGCGATACGCAGGTGCTCTAACAATTGCCACGCAGAATGCGGAACACCCCCCGGTTTCACCCCCTGCAATTCGGCCGGGAAGTCCTTTACGGCGGCGCTAAATTCAATGTGAGCCTGATGTCCGCGAATGGCATCGAGCAACTGCTTACGAAGATTCGCGCTTTCGTCTGAAGACACGGACTGTGTTCCTCCGCTCTCAGTCTAGCCATCAGTCCAGTACGAACTAAGCAGATGGCCGGGCTGGTGTGGTAACACTGAGGGCATGAATCTCACAACAGCGTCCCGCAAAAGCCACTGTCCGGCTTGCGGACTGGATACCGATACCGTGAGTGTTGATGCTCCTGGGATGGAGCCTCAACCGCCGCATCCCGGGCAGTTGGCGATTTGCCGCAAATGCGGGGCAGTTTGCGAGCTCACAGACAGCATGGAGCTTCGTGAGCTCCCGGACACTGAATTGTCTGGTATCCGTGACGAAAAACCGGCGATGTACGAGCACATCGAAACGGTGCGAGACGCGATCGAATCTGCGAAGAAGTTTCGAGCTCCTAAACAGCAAGCAGCGGCAAGGTAACCCCAGCTACGGTTCGTGACTCCCGGGGTCGGGAGCCAACGGCGGAGGATTTGGCGCCGCAATCGGCTGCGGAACGCTAGATGGGGTTGTTGTACCTGTAGAATTCGCTTTCGGCTGTTTAGCCGTAAGCTGTTCCGTGGTGGGCAGTTGCGATGCATCCCATCCGCCGCCGAGCGCCATAATCAGACCCACGCTCGCGGACATCTGGCGCAGCTCTATCTGAACTTCCGTTTCACGGCTGGTCAAAACAGCGTTCTGCGCCGTGATGACGTTAAGGTAACTGTCAACGCCTCCACGATAACGAACGAGCGACAGATCGAGATAGTGACTGGCCGAGGCCACTGCGGTGTGCTGCTGTGTAATCTCCTGGGAGAGTATGCGCAGCGAAGCGAGATAGTTCTCGACCGCTTCGAAGGCAGTCAATACCGTTTGCCGGTAAGTGGCGACGGTCGCGTCATAGTTCGCCTTGGCCTCTTCTGTAAGGGCCCGGCGAGCTCCCGCATCGAACAGGACCTGTCCGAACGATGGTCCGAGTGACCAAAAATTGCTGGGCCAGGTAAACCACTGATTGAAGCGTGAGGTTTGGAATCCGCCCGTCGCGCTCAGCGAGAGCCGGGGATAGTATGCCGCTTTCGCAACACCAATCTGCGCATTCGCCGCAGCCACCTGCCGCTCTGCTCCGGCGATGTCCGGACGACGCTCCAGCAAGTCGGAAGGGAGGATCACAGGAACGGGAGGAGGATTGGGAACGAACGGTGCCGGCACCAACGCGAAGTTTGCGGGAGCTTTCCCGATGAGAGCCGCGATCGCATGCTCGAATGACGCACGGCTGACGCCCAGGTCGGTTTCCTCAGCAATGGTCAGGTCCAACTGGGTTTGCGCTTGTGACACATCTTCGTCCGAAGCAATCCCACCGCGGTACCGGGCGTTTGTCAACTCAAGAGTTTGACGGTAATTCGCCATCGTTTCCCGGAGGATCTGCCGCTGGACATCAAGCGCTCTGATTTGGAAGTAATCCTGCGCCAGTTCCGCCTGCGTGCTGAGCATCGCGGTCGAAACATCCGCCGCGCTCGCCTCAGCTTGAAAGGCGTTTGCGGCTACAGTATTGCGGATACGATGCCACAAATCAACTTCATACGAGAGACTGGCCGGAAAGGTGAAATTGTTCAGGATACCCGTGTTTGATGTTCCGCCGACGCCCGTACTGCTTGAAGAACCCGTGCTGGTCCCTGTGCTCGTCCCCGTTCCCGTACCGGTGCCCGTTCCCGTAGTGGTGCCGGTAGTGTTGCCGGTTCCTGTGCCGCCAGTTGTGCCGGTGCTCGTTACCGGAGCTCCGCCGACAACGGTAGCGCCTCGCGAGGTCCTGGAGAAGCGGGAGCGCGTGTACCCGGGGGCTGACGATATCGAAGGGAAGAGCGATGCCCGTGCATAGGCTACCAGCGAACGTGCGGCACGGAAGTTAGCCTCGGCAACAGCAATGGTCTGATTTGAAATGGCAACCTGCTCTTCGAGCGAGGAAAGCTGAGGATCGTTATAGAGTTCCCACCATTTGCCGCGAATCTTGTCGTCGTCCGGCTGTGCAAGCTTCCACCCCGCTCCCTCTTTGTACTCCTGCGGAACGGCCTCTTTGAACGCCGTTGGTGCGGCCGCGGGAGGCTTTGCGTATTTCGGAGCGGGATTGCAGGCGGCTAGTATGATGCAAAGCGCCAGGGGCAACCATATCCAGACCTTTGGTTTTGGATAAAAACTTGACATGATCAGGTTCGCTTTTCGCTTTCACTACGCTCTGGCGCAATCCAGCGCCGAAGGTACGCCGGACAGTTGATTAGTTTGACTTCTTCGACCGGCTGATTAGCGAAGTACTCGACGGCCTTTCGATCCACCAGAGTCACTTCGCTTAAATCGATAAAGACACGCTGCCGCGCTCGACGAGCGCGGCATATGGAACCTTCCAACTCCGGAAGAGACTCCTCGCGGAAGATGCCATTCAACAGAATGGTCACAGATCGTTCCCCCGGGTGCTGTTCTGCCACGATTGTGAATGAGCTCATTCGTTTCCTAAGAGGCTGAACCGACTGCCTCGGCGGGCGCTTCGGGTGCCCGGCCGTGACGGAAGTGATTCAACCACGTACTCAGTCGATCCATATAGAGATAAATGACCGGGGTGGTGTAGAGGGTAATGGCCTGGCTGAAAACGAGGCCACCTACGATCGTTATTCCCAACGGGCGGCGCAACTCAGAACCGGTTCCCGTCCCTAGAGCGAGAGGCAATCCCCCGAGCAGGGCTGCCATGGTCGTCATCATGATGGGACGGAAACGGAGCAGGCAAGCCTGGAACACCGCGTCTTTAGGCGTCGTGTGCTCGCGCCGCTCGACTTCAAGCGCGAAGTCGATCATCATGATCGCGTTCTTCTTTACGATTCCAATCAGCAGGATGATTCCAATCAGAGCGATCACGCTCAGCTCGGTGTGAGTCAGCAGTAGGGCGAGAATAGCGCCAACGCCGGCCGAAGGCAGAGTGGACAGGATTGTGATCGGATGGATCAGGCTTTCGTAGAGCATCCCGAGCACGATATAAACGGTGGCAAGCGCAGCCGCAATCAGAATGGGCTCATTCGCCAGGGAGGCCTGGAAGGCTTGCGCCGTTCCGCTATAGGTGGTCGAGATGGACGCAGGCATTCCGGCTTTCGTTTGAACGTTGTTAATCGCTGTGACAGCGTCGCCCAAAGCAACTCCGGGGGCGAGGTTGAATGAGATGGTGACGGACGGAAAGATTCCCGAGTGGTTCACGGCGAGAGCCGCCGTCGAAGACTGGAAATGCGTAAACGTGGCCAGAGGAACCTGCCCTCCGCTCGTGGAGTTGATGTAGACCTTACGTAATCCGTCGGGATTTTGCCAGAAAACAGGATCCACTTCCATCACCACGAAATACTGATTCAGGCTGGTGTAGGTTTTAGCGATCTGCCGTTCGCCAAACGCGTCGTACAGTATGTTGTCGATTGCGCGCGGCGTAATGCCGAGCCGTGATGCAGTGGGCCGGTCAATAACGAGATTCGCCTCGAGTCCATTGTTCTGCTGATCGCTATTGACGTCCGTCAACTCCGGCATTTTCTTCATCAGATTGGTCAGAATAGGCGACCAATGCACCAGATCCTGAAGGTTGTCGCTCTGCAGAGTGAACTGATACTGCGCCGCACTCTGACGGCCGCCAATGCGAAGATCCTGTGAGGGTTGCAGGAATAGAGTTACACCTGGAACGCGAGCGATCTTGGGACGAAGCCGAGTGATGATCTGGTCTGCGGAAACGCGCCGTTCGGCAAGCGGCTTCAAGGAGATGAACGCTCTTCCCGTGTTGGAAGTTGTACCACCGCCTCCACCGGTAAAGGCCTGGATGGTGCCGACTGCAGGATCGGCTTGCACAATATCCGAAAGCTCCAGTATCTTTCTCTGCATCGACTGGAACGAGATGCTCTGGTCCCCAACGAAATTTCCGTTCATGCGGCCCGTGTCCTGCTGCGGAAAGAAGCCTTTTGGGATAACGACGTAAAGATAAACGTTGAGAGCCAGAGTGCCGACCGAGACAAGCAGCATCAGCGCAGAGTGGCGCAACACCCACGCCAGGCTGTGCTCATACATCTTCAGGATGAATTGGAAGAACTTCTCCGTTGCCGCGTAGAGCCTGCCGTGTTTGTGCTCTTCCGCGAGCAGGCGCGAACACATCATCGGAGTTGTCGTAAGTGACACGGCCAACGACACCATAATCGTTACTGCCAGAGTGACTCCGAATTCCCGAAATAGCCGCCCAATCAGTCCGCCCATCATCAGAATCGGTATGAACACCGCGACCAGCGAGATGCTGATGGAAAGAACTGTCGAGCCAATCTCTTCGGCACCCTTGAAGGCCGCCTGCATTGCACTTATGCCTTGTTCCCGATATCGGGAGATGTTTTCGAGAACAACGATTGCATCATCAACAACGAAGCCGGTCGCAATCGTCAACGCCATGAGCGACAAGTTGTCGACGCTGTAACCGAGGAGGTACATCATGCCGCAGGTCCCGACCAGGGAGACGGGTACGGCGACAGCCGGAATCAGAGTGGAGCGCCAATCCCTCAGGAATACGAAAACAACCAGGACGACGAGGCTGATCGAGATCATCAACGTGCGTTCGACATCTTTCACCGAAGCGCGAATGGTGACTGTCTGGTCGAGTGTCACGACAAGGTTGATGGATTGATCGATCGTCGCCTTTAACTGCGGCATCGCTGCCTTGATGGCATCGACCGTATCGATGATGTTTGCGCCGGGCTGTCGGAAGATGATGAGGAGCGCCGCCTTTTTCCCGTTGGCGTAGCCGACCGAACGCAGTGTCTGGACCGAATCCGAAACCGTCGCCACGTCGGACAACTTAACGGCGCCACCATTCCGGTAGTGGATGACGATGGGCGCATAATCGGCCGCCTTCATCAGCTGATCGTTGGCATTGAGAAGCCAGTTGCGGGTCCCATCGCTGATGGAGCCTTTGGCTTGGTTTGCCGTCTGGGCGCTGATGGCAGTTCTAACCTGATCCAGTTGCAGCCCAAGGCCGTTGATCTGGGTAGGATTCAGGTCGATGCGAACAGCAGGCGCCGAACTCCCGCCAGCACTCACCTGACCGACTCCTTTGATCTGGGAGATCCGCTGCAGCAGCACAGTGGAAGCGGCATCGTAGAGTTTGCTCGGCGGCAGCTTATCGGAAGTTAACGCCAGAATCATGATGGGCGAATCGGCGGGATTTACCTTGCGATAGGTCGGGTTGCTTTGGAGCGTGGTCGGAAGATAGCCTCGCGCTGCATTGATGGCGGCTTGCACGTCGCGTGCGGCGGCGTCAATGTTGCGGCTCAGGTCGAATTGGAGTGTGACATTCGTCTGGCCCAAGCTGCTCGACGAAGTCATTTCCGTGACTCCGGCAATGCGCCCGAACTGGCGCTCGAGAGGCGTTGCTACAGAAGAGGCCATGATCTCCGGACTCGCTCCGGCCATGGCCGCCTGCACTGAAACAGTCGGGAAGTCGACCTGCGGCAACGGGGACACAGGAAGCAGTCGGAATGCGACGGCTCCCGCCAAGGCAACGGCGGCCGTAAGGAGCGTAGTCGCGACCGGCTTCTTGATGAACGGTGAGGAAAGACTCACGCTAATCTCCCGCCGCCGGTGAGGGTTGCAGCCCGCTTTCCGGTCGGGGCCTGTTTCGGAACGCCGCGATTTTTCTCGCGATCATGTCGAAGAACAGGTAAATGACGGGCGTCGTGTACAGCGTGAGAATCTGGCTGACGATAAGGCCGCCGATGATCGTAATACCCAGGGGCCGCCGGAGCTCGGCCCCTGTGCCCTGCCCCATGGCAAGCGGTACCGCTCCGAGGAGAGCTGCCATCGTTGTCATCAGGATTGGACGAAATCGCAGCAGGCAGGCCTGATAAATCGCATCATATGGATCTTTGCCGCCTTCCCGCTCTGCTTCCAGGGCGAAATCGATCATCATGATGGCGTTCTTCTCGACAATGCCGATGAGGAGGACAATGCCGATGATCGCGACTACCGTCAGTTCCGAGTGTGTGATCAGCAATGCGAGCAGCGCACCAACACCAGCCGACGGCAATGTAGACAGGATCGTGATGGGATGAATGTAACTCTCGTAGAGAACACCCAGGACGATATACACGGTCACAAGAGCAGCAAGAATCAGCAACGATTCGTTACTTAAAGAGGAGATGAAAGCTGCCGCTGTTCCTTGAAAGGCCGTTTGCATCGCTGCCGGGGCGGGCAGTTCCTTCTCCACGTGTTGTATGGCCGTTACAGCATCACCAAGCGCGGCGTGCTCCGCGAGATTGAAGGAAACCGTTGTCGCAGGGAACTGGCCGATGTGGCTGATCAGGATGGGTGTTGAGCTATTCGAGATTTGCGTGAAAGCTCCGAGCGGCACGGGCGCCCCGGAAGACGACCGGATGTAGATGTCCTGAAGATTTCGGGGGTGATTCCGGAATTGTGGCTGCACCTCCAGAATTACGTGGTATTGATTCAGCTGCGTGAAGAGAGTCGAGACTTGCCGCTGTCCGAAAGAATCGTACAGTGTGTCGTCGATGCTTTGCGCAGTAACACCGACCCGCATAGCTGTCTGACGATCGATGTTAACGGCCGCTTCAAGGCCGTGGGTTTGGAGATCGCTCGCCACGTCCGCGAGTTGTGGAAGGGTTTTCAAACGGTCCACGAACTCGGCCGTGTACCGCGCAAGCTCCTTGGCGTCGGGATCTTCCAGACTGTACTGGTATTGCGTTCGGCTGACGATATCTTCCACCGTCAAATCCTGCACAGGCTGCATGTACAGGAGGATGCCCTGCACCTGCGCCAATTTGGGTTGAAGCCGCCGGATTACATCTGAAGCGCTGATGTGCCGATCTTCGATCGACTTCAAGTTGATCTGAATGCGTCCGCTGTTCATCGTCGTATTGGTGGCATCCACACCAATAAACGAAGAGAGATTCCTGACAGCAGGATCACGAAGAATGACTTCCGCGATTCTCTGTTGCAGTCTGGACATGGCTTCGAATGAGATGGTTTGGTCCGCCTCCGAAATGGCCTGGATCACGCCCGTGTCCTGGACGGGGAAGAAGCCTTTCGGAATGACGATGTAGAGATAAACGGTCAGCGCAAGAGTCGCGGCAGCCACAAGCAACGTGATCACGCGAAATCGAAGTACAACCTCGAGAGTTCGGCCGTAGAAGCCTATGATCGCCTGGAACGCGCGTTCAGAAGCTCTGTAGAGCCGTCCTTCGGTTCCCGGCTTCTTGTGACGCAGCAATTTAGCGCACAGCATCGGCGTCAACGTAAGCGATACTACCGCTGAAAGGACAATAGTGACGGCAAGCGTGACAGCGAACTCCCGGAACAGCCGCCCGGTGATATCACCCATGAACAACAGTGGAATCAACACAGCGATGAGCGATACCGTCAAGGACAAGATAGTGAAGCCGATCTGCTCTGCCCCTTTAAGAGCAGCTTGAAGCGGCGCTTCACCTTCTTCGACATATCGAATGATGTTCTCGATCATGACGATCGCGTCATCAACGACAAAGCCGGTCGAGATCGTCAAGGCCATTAACGTGAGATTGTTCAGGCTGTACCCCAGAAAATACATCGCGGCGAACGTCCCGATGAGCGATAGAGGCACGGCGACGCTGGGTATAAACGTAGCCGCAAGATTCCGGAGGAAAACGAAGATGACCATTACGACGAGCGCGATACAAAGCATCAGCTCGAACTCCACGTCGGAAACAGAAGCCCGCACTGTGTTGGTCCGATCCACCAGCACGGAGAGCTTGATGGAGGACGGAATGGTCGTTTGCAGTTTCGGCAGGAGAGCCGTTACCCGGTCGACGACCTGAATGATGTTCGCGCCTGGCTGCCGCTGAATGTTTACAATCACGGCGGGCGTCTGATCCATCCAGGCAGCCTGCTTGGTGTTCTCGATACTGTCAACGATCCTCGCGACATCCTTCAACATCACAGGGGCGCCGTTCCTGTAAGCGACAACGACCTGGTTGTAGTCACGCGCGGACAGCAACTGGTCATTCGCATTGATCTGCACGCCCTGATGCGGGCCATCAAAGCTACCCTTTGCCGAATCGAGGCTGTTATTCGTGATTGCTGTGCGGACATCCTCCAGATTCAGTCCGTACGAAGCAATTTGTGTCGGATCGACCTGGATCCGGACCGCGGGTTTCTGACCACCGCTGATCGTGACGGCACCGACGCCCGATAGCTGTGAGATCTTCTGCGCGAGACGCGTGTCGGCATAGTCTTCCACCTGGTAAAGCGGAAGCGTCGTCGAGGTAAGCGCTAGCGTCATGATCGGCGCGTCGGCCGGATTCGTCTTGCTGTAAATCGGCGGCATCGGCAGATTCGCCGGCAAGAACGATTGCGCTGCGTTGATCGCGGCCTGCACCTCTTGCTCGGCCACGTCGATGTCCAAGCTCAACGTGAACTGAAGCGTGATGACGGACGCACCATCGGAACTGGTGGAGAGAATCTGATTGAGACCAGGAACTTCACCGAGCTGCCTTTCTAAAGGCGCTGTGACAGAGGAAGCAACGACCGAAGGGCTGGCGCCGGGGTAGAAGGTAACCACCTGCATTGTCGGGTAGTCGACTTCCGGCAGTGCCGAGACAGGCAGCTGGTTAAAAGCAACAAGACCGACGAGCAGAATCGCTGCCATAAGCAGCGAGGTTGCGATCGGGCGAAGAATAAACGGCCGCGAAGGATTCATTTCGGATTCGCCTGCCGGGCGTTCTGCCGTTCTGCTCCCGCGCTATTACCTTGTCCTTGCGCTTTGGGCTCTCCTTCGGCTCCGGCCCTATCCCGATCCGAGCCAGAGGTTCCAGGGCTTTCGCCATTCGTGTTCCGTACCGCGACCTTGACTCCGTCCTGCAGGCGGTCGAAGCCGTCCGTGACAACCTTCTCTCCGGGATTTACCCCTGTCACAGCCGCGATATTTCCATCGGTCGTCGCGATCTTGATGTTTCGCATCTTGACGGAGTTATCTGCATCAACCACATACACGAAGGCGAGATCATTATTTCTCTGGATCGCGGCCGTGGAAATCAGGTTGGCTTTGTGCAAAGTCTTCAGAAGAAGACGCGCGTTGACAAATTCATTCGGGAAAAGACGATAATCTTTGTTCCCAAACGAAGATCGGACCTTCACAGTGCCCGTCGTCGTATCGATTGCGTTGTCGATTGTGAGAACGGTACCCTTCGCCAACTCGGATTGATTCGAGCGGTCCAGAGCGTCCACGACTAATTTGCGCCCGGCCCGAAGCTGCGAGCTCACTTCCGAGACATAGTCCTCGGCTATCGTGAACACCACCGTGATCGGCTGCAGTTGAGCAATGGTCAGAATGCCCGATGTGCCATTTGCCTGAACGATATTGCCCGGATCGACCAGACGAAGTCCCACCCGGCCGTCTATCGGAGCTGTAATACGTGTATATTCCAGGTTGACCTTCGCTGCTTCCAGGTTTCCCTGGTCAACTTTGACCGTCCCCTCGTTCTGCTCTGTGACGGCCTGCTGAGTCGCCAGTGTTTGTTCCGGAATTGCTTTCTGCGCATAGATAAGCTTGTAGCGGTCAAGGTCGATGTACGAATTCTTCAGAGTGGCGCTGTCACGCGCTAGCTGTCCTTCCGCCTGCATGACAGTCGCCTGGTAAGGCCTCGGATCTATGACAGCGAGAAGCTCGCCCTTGTGCACGATTTGACCTTCCCGATAGTGCACTTCCATCAGCTGGCCGGTTACGCGGCTCGTGAGGGTAACTGAATACACAGGAGTGACCGTGCCCAGCGCATTGAGATAAACGCCGATGTCACCCTGCTCAACAGGGGCAATGCCGACGGGAATCGCACCCCCGCCCTTTTTCTTTCCGCGGCTACCTTCCGGCGTAGTGGTTTGGACTCGCTGTGACAGCAGGAACGTTGCGCCGACGGCAGTGAGGAGCACGGCAACCAAGATCGTCCAGCGTCGGCTGCGCCGACTTGATGGGATCGTATTTGTTGCGGATGGGTTCACGCCTTGAGCATGAACAAACATTTATTTCTTCGCGACCGCCGAATGGATGAACGCGGGCTATGCCATTCGGCATAGCGAATTGTTCTAAATCCTGTACCCTGTATGAAAGGGCGATTGCAATGGCGACACTGGACAGCGTTCTCGAGCCGCTCGAACGAATCGAAATCGTCCTGCCTCCCTCGTCGGACACTCGCGAGATTTTCCGGCAGGTGGCCGAGGTTTACGAAGGTAGGAAAGTTGAGCTGACCGAAGACGGTCACACAGGCAGCTTGCCAATTGGGCGATAGCGAACAAACGTGGCAAGGCTTTCGATTGGAGCGCCGGGTTCTACATCACGCCCACCCAGAACCGGTCACCGGATGCCGCATGGGTCAAGAATGAGCGGATCGAGAGCATTCCTAAAAAGCAGCGGAAAGCCTTTGCCCCCTTCTGCCCGGACTTTGCCATCGAGGTGAAATCCCCGTCGGATAATTTGTCCGAGCTTCAGTCTAAATGTCTGACTTATGTCCAATGCGGCGCAGGGGAGGCCTGGCTCATTGATCCGGAACGGAGGACCGTGTGGGTTTACACTGCAGGTTCTGATAAGCCGGCTGAGTTGTGCAACCTCGATTCAGTGCAACCGTCAGGCTCACTGGAGACATTCGTTCTTGATTTGACACCCATCTGGGCAGGCCTCTAAATCCGGCCAACTCTCGTTATACTGAAGGCGTTCCCTCCCAAGGTGCCTGCGAGTACAGAAATCCGAATAGCACGGAATCGTATTCCGCGAATCCCAAGTGTAGCGACGATTCTGGTCGGCATAGCGTTCCTGAGCTTGGCGAGTCCCGCACTGGCCCTTGATCCCAATAAGAGCCTGACTCAGTACGCGCATCGTGTCTGGGGCCAAGAGGAAGGGCTTTTCCAGCCCACGATTTATTCCATTCTTCAGAGCCGGGACGGCTTTCTATGGCTCGGGACGCAAGACAGCCTGATCCGGTTCGATGGCTTGCATTTCCGCGAGTTCGAGGATGCAGAACAAGGGGCTCTTCATCGAACCCTAATCCGGGCTCTTCTTGAAGATCAACAAGGTAACGTGTGGGCGGCATCTGTAGGGGGAGGCCTTGCCCGTATCTCGCCAACGGGCCATCTCACTCGATTCACGACGAAGAATGGATTGCCGAGCGATGATCAGTTCTGCCTCAACGCTGACGCAGACGGCACACTTTGGTCCTGTTCGACGCAAGGCTTGTTGCGATTCGATGGCAAGCAGTTCACGACGTTCACGACCGCAGACGGACTACCGTCAAATGGCATTCGTGACACGTGCGGGGCCAGCGACGGCGTTCGTTGGGTAGCCGGACTCGAATTCGGCCTTGCGCGCGCTGTCGGCCCACGTTTCGAGCCTTACGTCGACACATACATCTCCAAGAAGGAAGCCGTCACCGCACTGCATTGCTCAGGCGACGGCACGGTGTGGGCGGGTACAACGGCGGGATTAATCCACATCTCTTCGCACGGTTCCACAGTCCTGTCCATTCGCGACGGCCTGCCCGATGACTCCGTCTCCTCCCTGACCGAGAGCGCGGACGGCAGTCTCTGGGTAGGAACGAACGACGGCATCAGCCGCTTGCGGCGTGGATCGGTCAGCGTGTATCGTACACGCGACGGTCTTTCGCACAGTTCCGTTCTTTCGCTATTTGAAGACCGTGAGGGTACTTTGTGGGCAGGTACCAAGGCCGGCCTCGATCAGTTCACAGACGGCAAGGTCACTCCATACACAGCGAATGAGGGTCTCCCGACAAATCAGATTGGCCCGGTTTTAGAGGACACAGCCGGCCAGTTGTGGATCGGGACGCTCGGGAGCGGCGTCACGGTTTTTGATGGTCGTCAATTCCGCACGGTTTCCACTGCGAACGGGTTAGTCAATGACACGATTCTGAGTCTTGCGTTGGACCACTCGAGCGACTTGTGGGTGGGGACACGAGCCGGCTTGAATCGATTGAGACACGGGGTTGTCGTAGCCACCTACACCACACGCAACGGTCTGCCTGGAAACGAGGTGCGGACGATTTTTTGCGACGTTCAAGGACGGCTCTGGGCTGGCACGGACCGTGGACTAAGCCGCTGGAATGGGACAAGATTCATCCGGGGCGGCATCCTGCCACGTTCTGATGAGGATGGGATCCTCGCTTTGGCCGGAGGCCATACGGCAAGCCTGTTCATCAGTACGGAAGAACCCGGCTTCTACACGCTCCGTAACGGCATTGTAAAGAGCTACCCGGCGGATGCGAATCGCCCGGTTGATACCTACTATCTGGATGCGATCAAGCACGAAGCATGGATGGGTACTTTGGGGTCGGGCCTGCTGCGTTGGAAAAACGGAGAGTTCTCGCACGTGCGGATTAAGGATGGCCTGTACGACAACCGCATCTATGGAATCGTTCGGGATGATCACGCAAACTTCTGGCTGGCGTCGAGCAAAGGTATCTTCCGTGTAAGCCAGGCCGAGTTGGACGACTTCGTAGATGGGAAGGCCACCTTCGTAACGAGTATTCCATTTAGTACGGGGCAACTTCGATTCGAGTGCCAATCGGGTGTTCAACCCGCCGTTGCCCGAACGCGAGACGGCCGCCTATGGTTCTCGACTAACAACGGTCTGGTGATGGTGGACCCCAATCACCTCATCAAAAATGATGTTTCTCCTCCCGTACAGATCACGGCGACTTTGATAAACGGCAGGCGAGTGCAGTCCGGTTCAGGCGAACTGCAACTCAGTGCTTCGGAGCGCAACCTGGAAATCCGCTACGCGGGACTGAGTTTCATCTCGCCGGAGAAGGTGAGCTTTCAGTACATCCTTGACGGTTATGACCGGTCCTGGACGGATGCGGGAAGCCGGCGCGAAGCATTCTTCACTAATCTTCCGCCTGGACATTTCCGGTTCCAGGTAAGGACGCGGAATGCCGACGGAATGTGGAGCACACGACCTGCTGTTCTTCGCTTGAAGGTTGAGCCGCGCTTTTACCAGCGGCTCTGGTTTTTCCCCTGTTTGGCTGCCCTTGTCGGCGCGCTTGTGTTCTTAGGCTACCGGGCACGCATCCGCCGCTTACGCGCGACGTTTGAGGTCGTTCTATCCGAGCGCAACCGCATCGCGCGAGAACTCCACGACACCCTTCTCCAGGGTCTCTCGGGCATCACGATGCAAATGCAGGCCCTCTGGACAAGACTGCCCTACTCGCGCGAAAAGGAAACTCTGGCCGAGATCATAACGGACGCAGGCAAATGTACCCGAGATGCCCGCCGTTCCCTCTGGGGATTGCGCACTCTGGGCGCAGGGACGCTCGGCTTCGGTGCAAAGCTGAATGCAATTGCGAGACAATCGATCGGCGGCAAACCGGTTTCGTTGATCCTCGAATTGCAACCCGTCTCCTTAAGCGCGTTTCCGGAGATCGAGTATCAATTGCTTCGTATCATTCAGGAGGTTGTCTCAAACACTCTTGCTCACGCGAGAGCGAAAACATTACTCATCCGGCTGAACGTAAACGAAGGCGAATTGCACCTGACCTTGGAAGACGATGGAATTGGCTTTACGCCGGACGAGCAGCAATCGCCGTTCGGGCACTTCGGTTTGATTGGCATCAGAGAGCGGGCAGACGAAATCGATGCGCGTCTCGAGGTTACAAGTGGAAAAGATGCGGGGACAAGAATCACCATCTCGGTACCGCTGCCGGAAACAGAGGGAACGGGCGCAACAGAGGAGTTAGCGCATCATGGAGAGTAACAAAGCCGTATGACGGATAGCGCCCCGAATCTGCCGGATCATATCCGGATATTATCCGTGGATGACCACGATCTCGTGCGGAAGGGCGTGGCCGCCATCATTGCAACTGAACCGGATCTGACCCTTGTTGCGGAAGCTAAAGATAGCGCAAGCGCGATCCGTTTGCACCGCGAGCACCGCCCCCACGTCACGTTGATGGATTTGCGGCTTCCGGATAAAAGCGGAATTGAAACGACCCGTGAAATCCGGGAGGACTGTCCGGGGGCTCGCATTATTGCCCTGACTTCGTACGACGGTGACCAGGATATATATCGTGCGCTCGAGGCAGGTGTTCGGGGCTACCTTCTGAAAGAGATGGTGCACACAGAAGTGATCCGTGCGATTCGGACCGTACACGCAGGAAAGCGGTACATCCCCCAGGAAGTTTCGGAACAACTCGTCGGTTTCTTCCCCGAGGTCGCGCTTACCCCACGCGAAGTAGAAGTTCTGACTCTCGTCGCCCGCGGTTTCGGGAATCGCGAGGTTGGGGATCTGCTCGGAACAGCTGCCGGAACTGTGAAAGCTCATGTGCAGAGCATCCTTAGCAAACTGGGTGCTAAGGATCGAACGCACGCCGTAACGCTTGGACTGCGGCGGGGCATCATCCACCTGCATTCGCCCGATCTGGCATCGTCCCTTACAGATGAGTAGTACGCAGGCTCGCGTGTTTCAGAAGCTGCTCTGGGTACTTGCCGGCCTTATGGCACTTGCGTGCCTGGCTTATTTGACCGACTTCGCCATCCTGCGTTGGAAGTTCAAGAACAAGGGTAATGTTTTCGCAACGGTGAAGATCAGACCTTATTACGCTGTGCCGCGAAAAGACCACAAAGTCGAGTTCATGTTTCAGGAGCCCGTAGATGAAACCTGTGTGAACTCCTTATTTCCCCACGGCGGGAATAGTCCGTGCTGGTACCTAGAAAAACACCGGGAACGACGCGTCGATCTATAGGGGAGACCGGGTATTCCTAGTCGGCCATCTTGGTGGGGGCGGGTCCTATGGGCCGGATTAGCCGGGCTCACTACTCCAGTGTTTGCGGCAAACCCCTGTTCGCTAGCAGTTCATGTCGACGGCTTCCGCAACAGCAAAGGCGTGATTGGCGCAGCCGTGTTCAAAAATAAGGCGGGCTGGCCGGAGGACGACGCCCAGGCTTTCGCTCGTAGGGCGATTCCCATCGCAAGCAAAGCGGAGGCAGTGCTTACATTCTCTAATGTGCCGGCGGGCCGGTACGCCATCGTCGTTCTACATGATGAGAACGCGAATCACCGCCTCGACCGGAATATCTTCCGTGTTCCGAAGGAGGGATTCGGATTCGCCAACAATCCTCATGTGGGCCTATCCGCTCCCTCCTGGGAGGATTCTTCAGTTCGGGTAAGTTGTCCCGCCACCGAAGTTCAAGTCCATTTGATCTACAAGTAGATTTCTCGCGGTTATCCGATGACAGCAAAGTTCTTTAAGCTGTCTTCGTCGATCGTTAAGCCCAGGCCTGGCACGTCGTCGCGCAGATCGATCGAGCCGTTCTGCTGATCTGGTTCGCCCTTGAAGATATACCAGAAGAGTTCATTCCCGATCTCCACGTCCACGACTGGAAAATACTCCGCCATCGGAGAATTCAAGCTTGCCATCACGACATGAAAGTTGTGCATCTGACCGGCGTGAGGAATCACGGGAACGGAGAAGGCTTCCGCCATGGCCGCTACCTTACGTGCCTGCGTGATACCGCCAACGCGATTGGTATCGAACTGAATGTAGTCGACCGCCTTCGTTTCGAGCAGAGTTCGGAACCCATAGATCGTGTGCTCGTGCTCGCCACCCGCTATTGGAACGATCTTGTAGCTTTTCAACTCAGCGTAGCCAGCCAAGTCATCCGCGATCACAGCCTCTTCCAACCAACGCAGTTGAAAGGGTGCGATCAGTGGGAGCATGCGCCGGGCATAGTCCAGCGTCCAACCCATGTACGCGTCCGCCATGAGATCAATTCCGTAACCGATCACATCGCGGATAGTACGAAGAAGCTCAAGGTTACGCTGCATGCCGGCTGCCCCATCCACCGGTCCCCAGCCGAAGCGCATCTTCATCGCCTTGTATCCGGCGTCTTTGTACGATTGAGCTTCCTTGGCTAATTCATCCAGAGGCTGGCTATAGAGCTTGCTCGCGTACACCGGAATTCGCTTCTTGGTGCGGCCGCCCAGCAAACGATAGACCGGCTGCCCGGTGGCCTTGCCCAGGATGTCCCAGATTGCGATATCGACAGCGCTGATCGCCACCATGGCGATGCCTTTCCGGCCAAATGCCAGAGTCTGCCGGTACATCAACTGCCAAAGAAACTCGCTGTCGAAAGGATCGCGCCCGATGAGAAGGGGCTTGAGGTAAAGATCAATGGTTTGTTTCGTGACCAGGGGCGAAAGCGCGGCATTCCCGATGCCTACGTGTCCCGAATCCGTGAAGATCTCCACAATAAGCCAGCCGTGGAAGCGGAAGCTGGCCATCGAGTCCTGGTCAAGTTCAAGCAGATCGGCGGCGTTCGTACAGAAATGAGGCTGAGGAGGAACGGTTTTGCCTTTCCACTCCACCACACGCGTGCGAATCTCAGTAATTTTCATTGGGCAAATTGCTCCTCGAGCAAGAGTTTTGATTTCATTTGTCTGACCGTCAAAAGAATGATGAGGAAGGCGAGGACATGGAACGTACTAACCATCGCGAAAACGACGCCGTAGCCGAAGCCGTGGTCGAGTAAATAGCCGACAACGAAGCCGAACACGACCCCGCCCATAGCGCCGCCGAACCCTACGAGTCCGGCAACAGAGCCAACGAGGTTACCCGGAAACAGATCAGTCGGCAGAACCATGACGAGTGTTGACCAGGACTGCTGCCCGAAGAACGCAATGCTGAACAGAACCAGCGCAAACTGCACGGGCGCATGGCTGACGAACAGGATGGAGGGCATCACCGAAGCACTCAGACCGAGTGCCACTTTGCGTGAGAAATTGACCGACTTTCCCTGACGGATGAGCCAGCCCGAAAACCAGCCGCCGACAAGCGCTCCAACACCCGAGGCCGCGTATGGAACCCAGGCTGAGTAGCCAACCTGCTTCATATCAAAGTGCCGAACATCGAAGAGATACTTGGGCAACCAGAAAAGATAGAAATACCAGGCGGCATCGCTCAGGAACTTCGCGATCATCAGCCCCCAAACTTCCAGTCTTGAGAAGAGTTGGAACCATGGCACTGATCTCTCGACGGAGCGGGGATCCGCGATCTCACTCAGTTGTTCTTTCTCGTCGGCGGCAAGGCGCGGATGAGCTGCGGGTACGAAATATTCGGACCACCACCAGACGGCCCAGATCAGTCCTGTCGCACCGGAAACAAAGAAAACCCATCGCCAGGATGCGAAGGAAAGGATGATCGCAATGAGTGGCGGTGCAACCACTGCACCGACTGCCGTTCCCGCATTCATAACGCCCATAGCGAGCGAGCGCTCACGAACGGAAAACCATTCGTAGACAGCTTTGGTAGCAGCCGGGAAGCCGCCGCCTTCACCCATTCCAAGAAGGAACCGGCTCACCGCAAGCATCCCGAAGCTCGTCGCGAAGCCGTGGCTCGCACAAGCTAACGACCACCACAGCATGATGACCAGGAACCCCTTGCGAGTCCCCAGGGCGTCCAACAACTTTCCGCCCATTGCATACATCACTGCGTATGCAACCAGGAACGCCGCCTGTAGCTGCGAAAAGGCAGTGTTCGAGATAGGAATCTCGCGTTGGATCGCGAGGACCGCAACCGGCAGCGTCTGGCGGTCGAAGTAGCTAATGGTGATGGCACATGCGATCAGGAATGCTATGCGCCATTGGTAGCGGAATCTCAATGCGTGGCCACCGAATTTATAGCTCGGTCTTTACCAACTAAGCTGTACCAGCGAGACACCTTGCACTGGAAGCGCAAACTTCAACTCTGCCCCGCCCGACTTTGCGTCGATGTACCGAGGAGATTCGAGAAGCTGCAGCTGACCTACAGCCTGGAGTTTTGCGATCTGTTCAGCCGAAGGTGCCTGCGGTGAGCCCATGGCTTTCCATGCATTATAGGAGTTGCTGTGGTCTGCATCAATTCGGAAGTGGCGCAGGAGAACGCGTTTCGCGTCGTTCGGAAGACCCGTCACGTTGAGGTTGACCGTAGAGGACGAATCAGTTCGGTCCTGGTCTTGGTAATTCCACAGCATCACCGAGACATCGTGATCCGTGTGAGTCGCGATCGCATCCGTCTTCGGAGTTGTCACTGGCTCCGTCACCATGGCATCAATAGAAACCGCGCGGTCGCTCTTGGCCTGGATAAAATCGCCACGCATCATTCCGCGCATGCGGAACACGTTCAGCACTGGTTGATCTACTCCGTTCGTCGCCAGAGAACGCAAGCCCGCGAAGTAGGGCTGGTCTTCAAACTCGAAGGCCCACGTCAGAAAACCTTCGAGATTGGCTCCTGTTTTGCGTGCAAGCTGCATTGCGCCGTTCAGAGAAGCAGCCATGTACACAGCGTAGAGAGTACCGTTGCGATATGCATTCTGGGGCAACGAGCAAGCCGCACAGCCTTCCGGATCAGATTCGCTAAGCACAATGGGCAGGTCCTTGTACTTTGAAAAGGACCGCACAATGTCGAAGCCGTTCGAGATATCTTTCATGTGCTTCGCCATGCCCATGCGCACCTGACCTTCATTGATTTTGGGGCTGCCTTTTGCGTGAAAGCTGATGAAATCGAGCGGTGCGCCGGTTTTGCCGGTCACATCGTTCTTGCCGGAAAGGCAATGCTCGAGGAATTGCCGAAGAAAAGCTGCGGCTTTCGCATCGCCCGGACCTGTTGTCGCCGGTCCCCCCACTTTCGCGCCCGGAAGTGCCCGGCGGATGGCCGCAACTGTGTGGTCGTAGAGCTTGTTGTATTCCTCTGGCGTGCCGTGCCAATAACCGATGTTCGGTTCGTTCCAGACCTCCCACTCCCAGCTCTCGGCTCGTGCTTTCCCGTACTTCTCGCCGCAATGTTGCGCCCACCGGTATATGAGTTCGTCCCACTTCGCGTAATCGTTTGGCGGATAGGACCAACCAGTGAAGACGTTCTTCTCTTTAGGAAACTTATGCCTGTAAGGATCGGGATGCGTTGACAGGACCTCCGGCATAAAGCCAACCTCTACGAACGGCTTCGCTCCCGAATCCACGAAGGTATCCAGGATGCGGTCAACAATGCTCCAGTCGTACACTGGCTTACCGCTTGCGTCTTCGGTGTAGGCGTTCGTAGAGCCCCATTTCAGCGATGGCTTGCCATCGCCGGTCGTGAGGAGGTTGTGAACACGAATGGAAACTGGGACCGGGCTAAGGTCAACCAGCTCCTGGATCAGCTTGCGGCCATTCTTCGCAGTCGTGTAATTTGGCTCATCATACCCGAAGTAAGCCCAGACGGGCCTGTTAGGCCCTACGCTTTTGCGGGCATCTACTGTCACGGTTACTGTTTCTTGCGCACCCAGGCTGGAGGCGGAGACCGCCAGCGCACATAGAAAACACAGTTTCATCATTGTCTTTTTCGTCTCGATCCAGGATAGGCCGGTGAGTAAGGTCGAATTCGCCACCGTACTCTGTGCTCGCACTCTATCGCAAGTCAGCTAAAGTCGGAAAGGATGCTGCCGCCGGACAAGTGAGCCGGCGTTTCGGACACTATCCGTCGCAAACACTTTCACACATGAGACTGGTACAGATTACACGCGATCGAAGTCGCAGGGTTGGCCTCGTAAACGGCTCCGAGCTCCGTCTATTGGATGCCAGGTTCCCGAGCGTCTATGACTTGGCGCACAAAGCCCTCGCGGATAAGAGTTCACTGCAGCAACTCGTCCCGTCGCTTGGGACCAGCGAAACTCTGGACTACGATTCCATCTACAAGGGTGAATCGGATTGGCGCTTTTTACCAGCTTTCGATCACCCTTCCGATCCGGCGCATTGCATGGTCAGCGGCACCGGGTTGACTCACAAGGCGAGCGCCAAGAACCGCGCGGCGATGCATAAGACTGTAGACGCCGAAGCGACCGATAGCTTCCGGATGTTCAAACTCGGTCTTGAGGGAGGAAGCCCAGCGGAAGGCGAGATCGGTGTGCAACCGGAGTGGTTCTATAAGGGAGATGGGACGGTGTTGAAGGGTCACCGGAGCGCGCTCACAGTGCCGGCTTACGCCGATGACGGCGGAGAGGAACCGGAAGTAGCGGGCGTCTACTTCGTCGCGCAGGATGGCCATCCTTATCGCGTTGGCTACGCCGTCGGGAATGAGTTTTCAGATCACGTGATGGAGAAGAAGAACTATCTCTATCTGGCTCCATCGAAGCTACGGGAATGTGCAATCGGGCCGGAGCTGACGATTGGCGAACTGGCTTTCGAGAATTTGACCGGCGAAGTTTCGGTCCACCGCGGCAGCAAGGCCGTGTGGTCCAGCCAGATTTGGACAGGACAGGCGAACATGTCCCACTCGGTCAGGAACCTTGAGCATCACCATTTCAAGTACGCGGCACATCGGCGGCCCGGGGACGCTCACGTGCATTTCTTCGGCGCCGACGCATTCAGCTTCGGCGAAGGAGTGACACTCGAGGCCGGCGATTTGATGCAAGTATCGTTCCCTGATTTAGGCAGGCCTTTGCAGAATTTTCTAGCGATCGAAGAGAAACCCGCCAAGTTGACAAGCGTAAGGACAATTTGAAATGGCAGAGAACACAGAACAAACCAGCTCACGCCCGAGCGTAGCGATTCTTGGACTGGGCACAATGGGCACCGGAATGGCTCACCGGCTGTTGAGCCAAAACGGTAAAGTCACCGTGTACTCACGTAATTCGGACAAACGGCAGGAGTTCGAAAAGGCCGGTGCAAGTACGGCAGATTCGCCCTCGAAAGCCGTCGAGAATGCAGACGTGGTGATCACGATCGTCTCTGACGACGCGGCCTCGCGTGAGGTGTGGTTGGGCAGAAATGGGGCACTTGCCAGCGTAAAACCAGGTAGCGTCAGCCTTGAATGCAGCACAATCTCTCCCGATTGGGTTAGCGAACTCGGCAAGCATTTCGCTGAAAAAGGCCGGCAATTTCTTGACGCTCCGGTTACGGGAAGTAAGCCGCAAGCGGCGGCGGGTGAACTCACGTTTCTCGTGGGTGGACAGCCGGACTCATTGCAAAAGGCGGAACCGGTCCTTAACCTTTTAGGCCGGAAGATCGCTCATCTGGGGCCGCTCGGAAGCGGAGCGCGGATGAAGCTCATCAACAACATGCTGTGCGCGGTGCAGGCGGCCGGGTTGGCGGAAGCTCTCGCGCTCGCGGAGAAATCCCGCTTAGCGATCGATTCCGTGCTGGACATTCTTACGAACGGAGCGCCTGGCAGTCCGATGGTGAAAACCTTGTCGAAGAGGATGATTGACCGAAACTACGACGTCAACTTCTACCTGCATCTTATGGCAAAGGACGTTGAATATGCCGTCAACCTTTCGGAGAGCGTTGGAGCCTCGCATGAGTCTGCGGATGCTGCGCTCGACCTGCTCAACAAGGCAAAAGAAAAAGGCTGGAACGACAAGGATTTCTCGTCTCTGATTGAGCCCTTACGAGCTCAGTAGTTCGCGTCGGGGTTCGTCACCGACAAGGGCCATCGACGTTCCCGGATCCGAATAAACAGCATGTAGAGAACGATAATCACGTTAAGCACCAGGATCACCACACGTTCCACCGTAGCTCGCTGGGCGACTTTGAGGATTTCCAGCGGCAGGTACAATGCTCCCGAAAGAAGGGCAAACCACTCAGCCCAGATACGGCGGTGCCATAAGCCCCAAGCTTCGACGAAGCGAACCGAGGCGTAGGTGATGGCCGCCCCGGCAATGGTCCAGAGTCTTGCATCCGACACCTGCGAAGCAGCATGCATCAGCATCTGTCCGATCCTTCGATCTTCGTCAATGTGTAGATGATCCAACAATGACCCCGCGATGTCTTCTGCATGCGAGTGATACATCAGCAATACGATCCCGAGCAAGACGACGAGGGCTCCCTTGAATGCTTCGAAACTCGCCACTGCCCTCAAGCCTGCGCTGCTTGTACGTAGATCCTCCAGGTCACTCTTTTGCGGATGAATCGCCGTCGCCACTATCTGATGCTGCCACACCCTAGTTCTGCCGCGCGGAGTCGCTTTCTACTACACTGAATCGGAGCACCGAAAGGGATCTCGAATGGCGAGAACGCATCGCGACCCGAGCCGGAAACACATCACCGTCGTCGTCAGAAGACGGCCTCCGGCGGCCTCGGCCGCCCCCAGGGTTTTACCACCTCTTGGCAGCCACTCAGGAGCCTTGACCGGCAGTTTGGCCCTGCTCTTAGGCGCGGTGTTGGTGTTTTTGCTGGTGCGATTCCACGCTGGCTATACCGTTAGCTTCCAATCCCCGATACGTCTCAAATTCCAATCGCCTGTCGTGATCGCGCGCCGGGCGAAGACAGAGGACGCCTACCAGGCCCAGACCGATCAGCGACACTCCCTGAGCCCCTACCAGCAATATGCCTGCACGAAGTTCGGACCGGAGTGCCGGGTTGCGCTCGCCATCCAGCGCGCGGAGAATCCCCAGGGGAAATGCGAGATTTATCACTACAACGCGGATGGAACACTCGACTGGGGCTACTTCCAGATCAATACAGTTCACCTGAAAAGGCGGGGATTGAACCTGCGCGATCTGCTGGACTGCAAAGCAAATATCGACTTCGCTTACCGGCTCTACACCGAAAATCACGGCTTCACGGCCTGGGCGACTTTCAATAGCGGCAAATACAAGCGCTACCTGCGGCGGGATTGACCTACAACCTTATTGCCAGCAACCGGTCAGCGTTCCCATCTTATTGCAGCAATTCTGCACGTACGCTGGCATAGAGTAGGTTCAGATTATGCGACGCAGAACATTCATTTCGTCATCTCTTTCCGCCGGGCTTGTTTCTGCTGTGCGTGCCGAAGGTTCACCGCTCAAACCCGGCGACATTCCTCAACGGGTTCTGGGAAAAACGGGACAGAGCTTGACGATCATTGGCCAAGCGGGCGGACGCTTTCCGAACATCTCGTTCGAAGAGGCGAAAGCGGTCACGATGCGAGCGTATGAGCTCGGCATGAATTACTTCGATAACGCACGCATTTACTGGAACGGCAAGTCCGAAGAAGTATATGGCGCCGTGCTCCCCCCGTTCCGCAAGAATATATTTCTCACGACAAAATCACCGGAGCGCTCAAGGGCTGGAGCAGAACGTGATTTGAACCTGTCACTTCGCACGTTAAAAACGGACTACGTTGACCTATGGCAGATTCATCAGGTGAGCGAGATGAGCGAGGTGGATCAGATCTTCGCTCCCGGAGGCGCAATCGAGGCTTTTGAAGCGGCTAAAAAGGCCGGCAAGTGCCGTTTCATCGGTTTCACCGGGCATCACGATCCCAAAGTCCACCTCGCCATGTTGCAACATTACGACAAGTACGACACCATCCTGATGCCATTGCATGCAGCCGATCCCGCGTACCTGAGTTTCGAGCGTGATGTACTGCCCATCGCCGTTCAACGCGGCATGGGTATCCAGGGGATGAAGAGCACCGCGAACGCGAAACTCCTGAAAGCCATCAGCGTCAAGGATTGCCTCTCGTATGCGCTGAGTCTTCCCATTCACTGCGTTGCGCTCGGTTGCACGAACGTTGCTCAAGTGGAAGAGGACGTCAGGGTGGCCCAGCAGTTTCGTCCTATGGGACAGCGTGAAATGGCAGAATTGCGCGGGAAAGTTGCTGGTCTCGGTGGCCCAGACCTGGAGGATTGGAAGCGGTCGCGAGAGAACGCAAGCTCAAGGAATTATCGGGACGGAGTTCCGGCTTAAACGCTGCGGTAAAGCACGTGGCGACAAGGCCTCCCATCATCGACACGCATATCCACCTGTTCGATCCCTCCCGGCAACAGGGCGTGCCGTGGCCGCCAAAGGATAACAGGATCTACCGCAGCACCCTGCCGGCCCGCTATCGTGAAGTCGCCTCTCCTTTCGGTGTCGCTGGTGCGATTGCGATCGAATGCAGTCCTTGGCTGGCCGACAATCAATGGCTCCTCGACACAGCGCGGACCGACAAGATTATTGTCGGGGTCATAGGGGATCTGGAACCAGGTACTCCCGATTTCCGTGAGCAAGTGCGGCACTTCGCAAAAGACCCTCTGTTCCGTGGTATTCGATATGGCAATCTCTGGGGCCGCAGTTTGAGGGAGAAGATTTCAGACTCGTCTTTCATTGCGGATTTGGAATTCCTCGCCGAAGCCAACCTGGTGTTGGATGCAGCAAATCCGGATCCGGCTTTGGTCAACGCCGTCGTGAGATTGTCCGATCGTGTCCCAGATCTCACGGTAGTGTTGGACCACTTGCCCGGCATGCAGATGCCACAGGATCGGGCTGCTCGCGAGGCGTGTCAATCCGATCTGGCGACACTCGGCTCGCGTCCCAGGGTGGTCGCAAAGATTTCAGGTTTCGTTCGAGTGGTGAACGGGCAAGTCCGCGAAGATCTAGCTTTCTACAAGGAACGATTGGATTTGGTGTGGAGCACCTTCGGACCGGATCGCTGCTTTTACGGAAGCGACTGGCCGAATAGTGAACAGTGGGCAAGCTACTCGCAGGTATTCCAGCTCGCTGACAGTTTCATCTCCAACCGCGATCCGGGCACGATTGACAAGTTCTATCGAAGCAATGCGGAAGCGGCTTACCGCCTCAACACGCGTCATGTAACTAAGTTAAAGTAGCGTACGGAATACCACCCATGAAGCGCTTGCATGCCAGCTACACGTCCACCACCGATCTTGCCCTATTTCTTCTACGCGTTTGGTTCGGCTTATTGCTGTTCGTGAAACATGGCTTGGATAAAGCCATGAACTTCAACCACGTTTCTGCTCATTTCGCCGATCCGTTCCATATCGGGTCGACCCCAAGCCTGCTATTGGTGCTACTGGCGGAAGCGGTATGCACACTCCTCGTGATTCTCGGGCTCTGGACTCGAGTCGCCGCTGCCATCATCGTGATCAACCTTGCGGTCGCCTTCGGCTTTGCACATCGCTTTCAACTTTTCGGGGCGCGAAACGGCGAGTTGGCGTTTGCTTTTCTCGGCGCTTTCCTTGCACTGTGTTTCTCCGGCGCCGGACGTTGGAGTCTCGACGGAATCAGAGGACGCTAACATTCAGTGCCATGCTCGTCGCTGTCACGCCGAGGTGAAGCGCTGCCCGAAGATCTTTGCTGGATTGTTCCAGAGTTGAAGTTTGGCTTCTCCTTTCAGTACTGCAAAGAAATCCTGTTGACACTATTGGTCTGACCAGTATACGATCGCTTTCAGCCGACCCTTGGTTTTTGGAAATACTCTCTGATGAGCTTCTGGCACCGACGAAACCCCTGCAAATCTCCCGTCCGACTCCTTAGACCAATCTTACTCGTCGCGATTACTTCCATTCAGATCTGCGCCGCAGGAAGTGATCCCGTCTTTCCCTACGGAGCAGTCTATTTCAGAAAATCGAATCCCCCCGAAGCGGATTGGGAGAAGGATCACAAAACGGCTGCTGAGACCGGGATGAATATGTTTCGGCATTGGGTGATGTGGTCAGCCGTCGAGGTCGCGCCCGGCAAGTACGATTGGCGTGATTACGACCGGATGTTGGATCTCGAAGGACAAAACGGGATAAAAGCGGTCCTCGCCGAGCAGATTACGGCGGCTCCCGAATGGGCCTTCCGCATGTTCCCCAATGCAAGGTTTGAGGCGCAGGATGGCTTTCGGGGCGTGCCGGAATACTCGGGCTCAAGTGCCACGGGCGGATTTCCTGGCCTCTGCCTTGACAACCCCGAGGTGCGTGCACGAGCAGAAGCCTTCCTCAAGGCTATGGCGACGCGGTATCGCAATCACCCCGCGCTGTATGGTTACGACCTTTGGAACGAGGGCAATACGGGCGGAGGTGCAAGCGTGTACTTCCAAACGGCTTCGAGCGCTCACATCCCGAATGAGCATCGAGGAACCGGTTTGGGCCGGATGTACTGTTACTGTCCGGCCTCGGTCGCGGAGTTTCACAAATGGCTGGCGAAGAAGTATGGCAGCGTCGAAGCCGTCGCGAAAGCCTGGCGCAGATATAGCTTCGCCGACTGGAAAGATGTCCAGCCTTCCCGCACCGGTGGTCCCTATCCCGACTGGCTCGACTGGGTGGAATACAAAGAAGATCGTGCGCACGAACTTCTGCGATGGCGTAAGGAAGTGATCCGTTCAGTTGACACGAAGAACAAGATCACAATGCATGGCATCGCCTACACACTCGAAGCTCTTCCCAGTGTTTCGCAGAACGACTGGCGCGCCGCTGCGGAGGTGGACAGCTATGGATTTACCTGGGTAAACGGCCGCAAGGGCAATGAACCGTGGAAGCAGTACCACGCAGTCGATCTCGTGAGAGCCGCGTCCCGTGGCAAACAGTTCTGGCACGCCGAAATGCAGGGTGGCCCGCTTTGGATGCAGTCCGAAGTAACTGGCCGGCCTCTGGAGGACGCACGGAAACCCGACGCGGATGACATCAGGGTCTGGAACCTCGTGTCGATGAGCGGCGGCGTCACGGGCGTTTTCTATCTGAGATATCGTCCGCTTCTTGACGGACCGCTCTTCGGCGCCTTCGGACCATTTGCTATGGATGGCTCATCCACACCGCGCTCCGATATGGCGGGCAAGTTCGCCAAGTGGTCCAACGCTAACCCGGATCTCTGGAAATCACGCCCGGTAAAGGGCGACATCGCCATTGTGTTTGCGCCCGAATCAGAACGCTTCAATTTTGCCCAGCAAGGAAACACGGCGAATTATGCAGCATCGGCCCGCGGAGCCTACGAGGCATTCTTCGATTTGAATATTCAGCCCGATTGGGTGCATATCGACAACATCGAAGAGTACCCGCTCGTCTATTTACCGTATCCCGTGATGCTGACGGCCAAGGACGCCGCCAAGATTCGCGGGTACGTACAGAACGGAGGAACGCTCATCAGTGAAGGCCTGCCGGGGTACTTCGGCGATGGAGCACATGCGGGCGCAACGCAACCAAACCTTGGATTAGCCGAGGTGTTCGGTGCCGCCGAAGCGGATGTCGATTTCACGCCGGACCTGTTCGAGAACTTGAAGCTGCGCGTCCTTGGCCATGAAATTGGAGGCCGCTACTTCAAACAGGTCTATCGTCCGACGACGGGCAAGGCCGTCGGGGAGTATGCTGACGGATCCGTCGCTGCCGTCGAAAACCATTTCGGTAAGGGCCGGACGGTCCTCATAGGCACTTTCCCGGGTGCCGCCTATTTTAAAAAGCCGAGCGGCGAGGGGCGTGCCCTCTTCCAATCTTTCGTTGACGGGAAACAGCGCCTCACCGTCAGTGATAACGCTGTGAAAGCGCGCGTGCACGAGGGTCCCGGTGGCACAGTTCTTTGGGTCGTTAATCCCACTCGGGAATCGAAAAGCATCACCATTACCTTGCCGGCTACGGCCTGGCGTACGGGGAAGAACATTTGGGAGAACGCAACGGCTCAGGTCAACGCACAAGAGGTCCGAGTAACGATTCCCGAACGAGATGGAGCCGTGATCCGGCTCGAGAAGTAGGAAGGTTCATACCGCCATGTTTTCACTTACCAGGTCAGCAATTACATCCTTTGCTCTATTCCTAATTAGCTCGTCCGCAAGCATCGGTCAGATCTCGACCGGAAGCATATTGGGATCCGTCGAGGATCCTACAGGGGCGTTGATACCCAATGCTGAAATCGTCATCAAGCAACTGAATACCGGTGAAACTCGAAATGCCACGACGAATGCAAATGGCGAGTTCAACGTTCCGTTCCTGCAACCCGGCCAATACACCCTGACTGCGAGCGCCAGTGGATTCAAGTCGAAGACGTTGAGTGACATGACGATCCAGGTCGATCAGAAGATGAACCTGCGAATCAGTCTCGACGTTGGTTCGTCCACCGAAACCGTGGAAGTGACCGGCGCTGCACCTTTGGTGGATTCGGCCACCTCATCGCTAGGCCAGGTCATTGCCAACAAGCAGATTCTCGACCTGCCCTTGAACGGGCGGAACGCCTTCGCGCTAGGGCTGCTCTCCGGCAACACAACGCCCATGTTCGGAATGGGTTCCAATTTGCCGTTCATCGCGGGCGGAGGCCGATTTTCGGCGAACGAGGTCACGCTGGACGGTGTTGACAACAACACTGTTTCGAATAACGGATCGATCGGGAGGAACGGCATTGCGGTCGTCCCGTCCGTCGATGCCGTGCAAGAGTTCAAAGTGAAGACAAGTACGTTTTCCGCGGAGTTCGGTCACGCGGCGGGGGCAGTGGTCAACGCCACCATCAAGAGCGGGACGAATTCATTACACGGCACGCTCTTCGAATTCGTACGCAATAACGCGTTTGATGCGAATAACTTCTTTACGAATGCGGCAGGATTGCCCCGCGCTCCCTTCCATCAGAATCAATTCGGTTTTGCGCTGGGCGGCCCCGTATGGATTCCCAAAGCTTACAACGGCCGAAACCGGACCTTCTTTTTTGCCGACTATCAAGGAACACGCCAGAGCACATCGGCCGGAAGCAATATCGCGGACGTTCCTCCAGAAGCGCTGCGGAACGGAAACTTCTCGAGCGTCAACACCGCGATCTACGATCCCAATACGAGGCGTTTAGGCCCGAACGGAACCGTAATCGCAAACCCC
>Ga0308176_10000190_pt1 | contig 43193 bp, 49 predicted proteins | sample PhyCR2_3_FD_203890 | JGI IMG/M metagenome (GOLD analysis project Ga0308176, IMG submission 203890) | Soil microbial communities from UC Gill Tract Community Farm, Albany, California, United States - DLSLS.C.R2 | ecosystem: Environmental > Terrestrial > Soil > Agricultural land | place: USA...
GAGGCGGAGCTCGAGCGGCTCGCGCGAAGCTTCGGCCCTCGCGTCCTCCGCGCGCCGAAGGCGATCGACCGCGTGCGGCGAGAGCTCGACGAGTACTTCACCGGCAGCCGGCAGGCTTTCGACCTCGAGCTCGACCTCCGGGCGACGCCGGAGTTCCACCGGCGCGTCCTCGAGGAGCTGAACCGGGTCGAGTACGGACATACGACGACGTACGGCACGCTCGCAGCACAGGTCGGAGCGCCGCGGGCCGCCCGAGCCGTCGGCACCGTCATGAACCGAAACCCGATCCCGATCGTCCTCCCGTGCCATCGCGTCGTCGGCGCGAGCGGCAGCCTCACGGGCTACGGCGGAGGGCTCGACCGGAAGGAATGGCTGCTGCGGCTGGAGGGCGCGCTGCTGTAGCTAGTGGAAGTGGCCCCAGCGGGTGGCGATGACGAGGCAGACGAAGCCGACGGCGAGCGCGAGCCCGCCGACCGCCTGACCCGCACGCCGCCCGAACGGGGTGATGGCGCCGACCAGCAGCGCAAGACCTCCCACGGCACCGACCGCCTCCCCCACCTCCGCGAGGCGGGTTCCGGTGTGGGCCCTGATCGTGATCGCGAGGGTGAACATGCCCCGATGATCGCCGCAGCTGCGGACGGAGCCGCTAGCCGGCCGACGGGACGTGCCGGAGCTTGTAGCCCACGCCCCAGACGTTCACGATCCAGCCGGGCAAGCCTGCGGCCGCGAGCTTCCGCCGCACGCGAGAGGCGTGCGACTCGAGCGTCCGGGTGGGGACATAGGTGCGGAACCCCCAGACGTCGCGGAGGAGCTGTTCGCGGGTGAAGACCCGGTCGGGATCGGACGCGAGCTTCACGAGAAGCGTGAACTCCTTCGCCGACAGCTCGACCTCCTGCCCGAGCGCCGTGACGCGCCGCGCGGCGCGGTCGACGATAAGCGGCCCGATCTCGACGAGCTCGACGCGCGCCGGGCAGCGGCGCAGGACCGCGTGGATGCGCGCGAGCAGCTCCTCGTAGACGAAGGGCCGCGCGAGGCAGTCGTCGGCGCGGGCCAGAGCGCGCACGCGCGCTGCCGGATCGGCGCCGCCGAGGACGATCACCGGACAGTCGGGCACGACCCCGCGATCGAGCGCGTCGGCATCACCCAGCAGCAGGACGTCGGGATCCGCCGCGCGCGGCAGCTGCTCGGCGCGCTCGCAGGCGACGACGTCGAAGCCGTCGTTGCGGAGCTGCCGTTCGAGGAAGCCACGGACCGCCGGTTCGGGTTCGGCGAGGAGGAGCGCCGTCATGCCTTCGAGGCTAGGGGCAACCGGCGAACTCCGCCAGATGTCCTTTGAAGCAAAAGGGTGACGAACGCTCTACAGCCGCCCGGAACGGACCACGCCCCAGAGGAGCCAGAGCCCGAGCACCGCCGAGAGGGCGAAGCCGATCACCGAGAGCACGTTCACCCCGACGACCTGCGGGCCGTTCTTGGCGAAGATCCCGATCAGGCTCGAGCCGATCAGGCCGCCGACCACGACGAGCGCGATCACGAGCCGGTTGAAGAGCGTGTCGAGCTTCGCCAGGAGGTCGTCGAGCCCCTTGTGCACGAAGCCGACCTCGATCTGGCCGTCCCGGATCTCCTCCATGAAGTCGTGGAACTGGTACGGCACCTCGGCGATCACCTGGGCGTACCGGAACGCCTCGCGCCGCGCCCGCCGCGCCACCCGCTCCGGCGAGAACCTCTCGAGCATCAGGTCGCGTGCGTACGGGCGGGCGACCTCGAAGACGTTGAAGTCGGGATAGAGCTCGGCCCCGACCGAGCCGAGCGTCGCGATCGACCGGTCCAGCAGGAGAAAGCGCGTGGGCAGGTGGAGGTTCATCGAGTAGATGAGCTGGAAACCCTCGCGGATGATCTGGATCGGGTCGACCTCGCTCAGACTCGAGCCGTAGTAGCGGTAGTAGAGCTCGCGCAGCTCGGCGAGGAACTCGCCCTCACGCTCCTTCGGGTAGCGGACTCCGAGGTCGGCAAGCCGCCGCGGCAGCTGGTCGATGTTCTCGTTCGCCGCGTCGATGAAGAGGCCCGTCAGCTTCGACATGTCGTCGTCGGTGAGCGTCCCGACGGCTCCGAAGTCGACGAGGCCGATCGAGCCCGCCTCCGGCGGCAGGAGGATGTTCGCCGGGTGCGGGTCGCCGTGGAAGAAGCCGTGCCGGAAGATCATCGTCATCCACGCCTCGGTGATCCGGTAGGCGATCTCCCGCCGCTCCTCGAGCGTCGTGGCGACGAGGTCGAGGTCGGCGACCTGGATCCCGTCGATCCACTCGAGCGTCAGCACGCGGGAGCGGGTGTACTGCCAGTAGACCTTCGGGACGCGGACGTGTGGATGGCCGGCGAAGTGGCGGTGGAAGTTCTGCGCGTTGCGCCCCTCCTGCCGGTAGTCGAGCTCCTTCCGGATCGAGCGCGCGAACTCGTCCACGAGCTGCCGCGTGTCGACGAAGTCGAACGCGCGGATCCGCTCGCGGGCGAGCCGAGCGGCCTGGTAGAGAAGACCGAGGTCGGCCTCGATCTGGCGCGGCGCCCCCGGCCGTTGCACCTTGACGGCGACACGGCGCCCGTTCGGCAGCGTCGCGCGGTGCACCTGGCCGATCGAGGCGGCGGCGACCGGAGCCGGCTCGAAGTCGAGGAACAGCCGCTCGAGCGTGTTCCCGAGCTCCTCCTCGATCACGCGCTCGGCCTGCTCGAACGGGAACGGCCGCACGTCGTCCTGCAGGCCGCGCAGCTCGACTACGAGGTCCGGCGGCACGACGTCGGGCCGGGTGGAGAGGAGCTGCCCGAACTTCACGAAGGTGGGCCCGAGCTCGTCGAGCACCTCGCGCAGGTGCTGGCCGCGCGCCGAGGCCGCCCCGTGCTCGGCGGCGGCGTTCGCGATCCGGTCCTCGGCCGAACGGCCAGGCAGGAGGTCGCTGAGCCGGTGCGCCTCCAGGAAGTAGCCGAACCCGTGCCGCACCATGACCTGCGCGATCTCGGAGAGGCGCCCGATGCTGCGCGTCGTGCTCACGCAAACAGGCTACGTCGTGCGGAGGTCGCTGTCAGGCCGCGGCGCGCCGGCGGGATTCGCGCCGCCGCGTCCATGGTCCCGGCGGGACGAGCAGCGACTCGGCATGCAGGTACGCGAGCCCGACGGCGGGGAGATCCGTGAAGCGCTCGACGCAGATGTAGCGGCGCCGCCACTCCGGGAAGAACTTCCGGTTGAACGAGTAGAGCCGCTCGAGCTGGAACACGCCGTCGGCGAGGAGGAGCCCGCGGCGCACGAGACGGCGGGCCGGGGTCTTCGCCCGCTCCGGCGCGAGGAAGTCCGTCAGCGCGCAGAAGTTGAGAGAGACCTCCTCGGCGCCCGTGTCCCGCCCCCACGCGAGCGTCTCGACGACGAGGAACTCGGTCAGGCCGTTGGGCTCGTCCGGGCGCCGCCGCATCGCGCTGAGCGACCAGCCTCCGCCGGCCGGCGACGGAGCGAGGTGGAGAAACCCGCCGACGCGGCCGGCCGCGTCCTCCGCGAGCGCCAGGACGGTTCCCGGCACGTGGAGGTCGTCGATCGCCATCGAGAACCCGCGCTCGGGCTCGCCGCGGCGCCATGCTCTCGAGACCGCCTCGAGCTCGGCCCGCAGCTCGGGCCCGACCTCGTCCGCCGGAACGGTGCGGAACGAGTAGCCGGCCTTGCGTAGTCGCGACACCGACTGCCGGACCTTGCGGATTGCCCGTCCATCGAGCGAGAACTCCTGCGGCCGGAGAACGGCCTCCTCCCCCATCGCCACCGGCTTGAGCCCGAGCGCGCGGTAGCGGTCGAGCCACTCGCCGGACGCGCCGACGACCGCGAGCCGCCAACCGTGGGCGCGCACGAAACGGCGCAGCTCGGCGAGGAGCTCCCCGATCTCCGACTCGTCGCCGACCGGGTCGCCGCTGACGAGCGCCGTCCCCGCGACGACGCGATAGGCGACGAACGCGCGGCCGCTGGGCGAGAAGAGGTAGCTCTTGTCCCGGCGGAGGGCGAAGAAGGAGAGGCTGTCCCGGCCGTACGCCTCGACGAGCGTGCGGGCGAGCTTCCGTTCTCCGACCGTCTGCGCCACGGCCTGGCCGAACGGGCGCAGGCAGAGATGAAGGGCGAGGAAGCCGAGGACGACCCCCAGGCCCAGGAGCGCGTCGCCGGTGCGATGCGAGAGCTCGATCCCGCGCAGCTCCGCGCCGCCCGCGACCGCGGCGATTCCCGCCAGTGCGGCGCCGAGCCCGAGCAGCGGCCGAACGCTGGCCGGGTCGCCGGGCACGTCGAAGCGACGACGCCAACGGACGAGCGCGACGAGCAGAAGCAGCGAGATCGTCGCTTCCTCGACGTCGAGCCCCTTCGCGAGATGCGCGATTGCCGAGGCGACGACGGCCCCGACGGCGAGCTGCCAGGCGCGGCGCCGGCGCTTCGCGAGCGAGCGCGAGAGCCAGATCAGGCCGATCCCGAACGCGACCGTGAGGACACGGGCGGCCTCGGGCCATCCGGGCGGCAGGACGCCGCGGACGAGCTCGACGCGGTTGGCCATCTCCGGCGTGAGAGCCGAGACGATCCCGATGACGCCGACGGTCGCCGCACCCCAGGCGAGAAGCCGCACAGCGCTGAGCCGCGACATCACTCGGCGAGGGTACAACCTGCCCATGAGGGAACCCGAAGAACCGCTCGCTACCGAGGGCGACGCCCACTCCGTCCGGATCCCGCTGCCTCGCTGGGTGACGGTGCTCCTCGGTCTCGTCGCGGTGGGTCTCGTCCCGTGGATCCTCTACCTGACGTTCACGCTGCCCTCACGGCACGTCACGTTCCACTACGACACCGCCTGGATCGGCTTCGACCTCGCGCTTCTGGCCTCGTTCGCCGCAACCGCGTGGGCGACGTTCCGCGGCTCCCAGTGGCTCGTCCCGCTCGCCGCGGTCACGGGCACGATGCTCTGCTGCGACGCCTGGTTCGACATCGTGACCTCGCAGAGCGGCGGCGAGATGTGGGAGGCGATCGCGGAGGCCGCGCTCGCCGAGCTGCCGCTCGCAGCCGTCTGCGGCTTCATCGTCTACGACGCGGAAGCCTTCCTTGGTGCGACTGTGAACCGCTTTCGCCGCCAGCGCACGCGGGTCGAAACGCCGGAATCCCGCTAAGAACAAGGGCCGGAGGCTAAGACAGGCGCAGCCGGCTTAGCCGTCACCCAGGAAACGGACGCGAAGCGTCCGTTTGCTCGATCAGCCGAAGCCGATGCTCGAGCTGCGCGACGCGGAGCTCGAGCTCGTCGAGCTCGTCGCGGGTGACGAGGTTCAGCTCGTCGGCGATTCCGCGGAGCGCCGAGAGGGCGCTCTCCGAGAACCGCTCGCGGCCCCCGCGGACGCGGCTCGGCAGCTCTGCGAGCAGCTCCTCGATCGTGTCGAGGAGCAGCCGCCCGCTACCGGGCGCGGCCATGCGGCCTCGAGCGCCGCCGCTGGCGCCGCTTCTCGCGTCGATCCTGCGCCGACGGCTCGGAAGGCGACGCGGTCACGACGTCGACGAGCTCCGGCGTCGACTCCGCGGCGAGCGCGGCCTCCGAGGCGTTGAGGGCGGCGGTTCCGGCGTCCACCACGGCTCCTCGCCGCCCGCGGCCGTCGCCGTCCGCAGGCAGCGTGCCGGCGGAGACCTGCGCCTTCCGGCGTGCGTAGTCCGGCTCGCGCTCCTTCCAGATCGTGAGCAGCGGCGCCGCGAAGAAGATCGAGGAGTACGCACCCGAGGTGACGCCGACGATGAGCGCGAACGCGAAGTCCTTGAGCGTCGCGCCGCCGAGGATCTCGAGGCAGATGATCGGCAGCAGCGTGATGAACGTCGTGGCCAGCGAGCGCCTGATCGTCTCCCACAGAGAGACGTTGGCGATCGTCGCGAACGGCGACCGCCGCATGAGCGGGATGTTCTCCCGGATGCGGTCGAAGATGATGATCGTGTCGTAGATCGAGTAGCCGAGCACCGTCAGCACGGCCGCCACGGTCCCGACGGAGACCTCCTTCCCGACGAGCGAGTAGAAGCCGACCGTCACCGCGATGTCGTGCAGCATCGCGAGGATCACGGGCATCGCGAACTTGAGGTCGAACCTGATCGCGATGTAGATCGTGATCAGGAGCAGCGACACGATTATCCCGTAGATCGCGTCGATGGCGATCTGGTGGCCGAACGTCCCCGAGACGTTCTTCACCCCGGTCGAGAAGGCGCCGAACCGGTTCTCGAGCGCCTGGCTCAGGTTGGACTGCCCGGAACTCGTGAGCGACCTCGTCCGGATCTGCCACTGCTTGAAGCCGCCGTCGATGCTCTTCCCGGCGCCCTGGACGACGGCGTCCCGCTGGCCCTGCTGGGCCATGAAGCTGGCCATGGATCCCTGGGAGAACGGCTGGTGCGTCTTGAACGAGACCTGTGTGCCGCCCTTGAAGTCGATTCCGAGATTGAGGCCGCGGACTCCGAGAGACACCATCCCGGCGAGGATCACGACGCCCGAGAGCGCGAACCAGACGTAACGGCGGCGCATGAAGTCGATCTGGAGCCACTTCGCCGTCTGCTGCCCGTGTGCGCCCATGAAGCGCGGGTTGTCGAACCAGCGGAAACCGCTCAGCAGCCCGAGCATCGCGCGCGTCGCGGCGACCGCGGTGAGCAGCGAGATCACGGTGCCGATGAGGAGCATGAGGGCGAAGCCCTTCACGTCCGCGACCGCGATCAGGAAGATCACCATTGCGGTGATCACGGTCACGACGTTCGCGTCGAGGATCGTGTGGAAGCCCTTGCCGTAGCCGGCGGCGATGGCGGCGCGCACCGATCGGCCGGCTCGCACCTCCTCCTTGATTCGCTCGAACACGACGACGTTCGCGTCGGCCGCGACGCCGATCGTGAGGATCAGGCCGGCGAAGCCCGGCAGCGTCAGCGTGACGTTGAAGAGGAGAATCGCCGCGTAGTAGAGGAGCCCGTAGACCGCGAGCCCGAGGACCGCGACGAGGCCGAGGAAGCGGTAGAGCAGGAGCAGGAAGAGGGCCACGATCGCGAGACCGGCCACGGCGGCCCAGATCGCCTGGTGGAGCGAGCTCTTGCCGAGCGTCGCGGAGACGTCGGTGCGCTCGATCTGCACGAACTTGTACGGCAGCGAGCCGCTCTGCAGGATGAGCGCGAGATCCTTGGCGGCCTGGAGCCCGCCTGCGCCCATCTGGATCGTCGCCGCGCCGGCGATCCCGTCTGCGAGGCTCGCGGTCGTGTAGTCGATGAACGGCGTGGACTCGAGCACGCCGTCGAGCACGATCGCGTTGTGCTGGGCGAATTGCTGGACGGTGGCCTGGCTGTGATCCCCGGCCTTTCCGGCGAGGCCGGCGGCGGTCTGGCCTCGGCGGTACTCGTCTCTCGTGATCCGCTGGAACTCGTGCGAGCCGTGACCGGTGAACCCGAGCACGACCTCCGGGGCCCCGGTCTGCGGGTCGAAGTCCGCGGCGATCTGCGACTCCTTGAGATCCTTCCCGGTCAGCGCCGGCGCGCCCTTGAAGAGGTACCAGTACGTGTTGTCCTTGGACCTGCCGTTCGTGCCTGCGCCGATGCAGCCGTTCGCGATGGGGCACGAGACGACGGCGTGGTTCGCCGGAACGGTGAGCACCTGCGACTGCGCCGGTCGCTTGCCGCCGAACGGCAGCAGGAGCTGGCGAAGATTCGGGTCCGGTCCCTCCAGAAGCTTGTGAGTCGTCGTCGTCTGAGGTTTCGTGACCTTCTTGCCCTTGACCGTCTTCGTGACGTTCTTCGTCACGCTCCTGACCCGGAAGAGGTAGTACGCCTCGGGCGAGCCCTTCTTGGTCTGCACGGTCTTCAGCAGCTGGTACAGCGAGGGGAGCGGCGCCGGCACGCCCTGCGTGACGGTGGGCGGCGCGAGCGAGGTCTCGAAGTCGTAGAACTGGAGCTGGCCGGTCGTCCCGACGATCTTCGCGGCCTTGGCGGGATCGTGGACGCCGGCGAGCTGGATCACGATCTCGTTTCCACCCTGGACGGCGACGTTCGGAGAGGCGAGACCGATCTTGTTGACCCGGCTCTCCATGATCTGCTGCGCCGTCTGCATCTGCGCAGCCGTGATCTGCTGCCCCTTGGGCGGGATGGCGCGGAGCACGATCTCGATCCCGCCCTGCAGGTCGAGCCCGAGCGTCGGCTTCTTGTAGGCCGGCGAGTGCGGGATGGCGAGCATGAGCGTGCCGACAAGCGCGGCGGCAATCGCGCCCACGAGCAGGAGATACTTGCGACGTTCTCTCACGAAGGAACCTTCAAGACCGCGGAAAGGTTAGCCGCGGTTCTCCTCATTCGATGTCTCGCGCTCCGAGCCTTCGCCGTCGAATGCCGACTGCCATTTTTCGCCTCCGTCGCCCTCTTCCGGCTCCTCGGCGCCGCTCGGCTCCTCGTCCTCCGGGTCGCGCGTCACGCCCGCGATCGCGCGCCGCGCCACGCGAACCTCGGTTCTCGGCGCGATCTCGACCGTCACCCGGTCGTCCTCGATCCGCGAGACGGTGCCGAAGATCCCGCCGGCGGTGAGCACCTCGTCGCCGACGCGGAGATCGCTCAGCATCCGCTGCTGCTGGTTCTGCCGCTTCCGCTGGGGCCGGACGACGATCAGCCAGAGCAGGAGGAACGCGATGATGATGATGAAGAAGAACCCCGACCCGCTGCTCGCTGCGATCACCCGCCGGCTCCCTTCGCTCGTCTGAGCGCCTCGTCCTTCCAGGTGAGGAACTCGCCGCGCTCGATTGCCTGTCGCGCCGCGGCGACGAGATCGAGCAGGAAGCGCAGATTATGCAGGCTGAGCAGCCGCAATCCGAGGATCTCCTGCTGGTTGACGAGGTGCCGGATGTAGGCCCGGCTGAAGCGGGTGCAGGCGGGACACGGGCAGCCCTCCTCGAGCGGGGTGTCGTCCCGCGCGAAGCGGGCGTTGCGGAGGTTGAGCCTGCCCTCGCCCGTCAGGGCGCTGCCGGTGCGCGCGGTGCGGGTCGGCAGGACGCAGTCGAACATGTCGACGCCGCGGGCGATCACCTCGAGCACGCCCTCGGGGTCGCCGATCCCCATGAAGTAGCGGGGCTTGTCCTCGGGGAGCATGGCCGCCGCCGCGGTGGTTGCGTCGAACATGGGCTCACGGTGCTCCCCCACGCTGAGACCGCCGATCGCGTAGCCGTCGAAGCCGAGCACGACGAGCTCCTCCGACGAGCGGCGCCTCAGCTCCTTGTCGAGCCCGCCCTGCGTGATCGCGAAGCGGAGCTGGCCCGGCGCGCGCGGCAGGTCGCGCTGGCGCTCCGCCCACGTGGTCGTGCGGCGCACCGCGTCTTCCAGCTCGGCGCGCGACGCGTCGGCGGGCGAGCAGATGTCGAGGCACATGGCGATGTCGGAGCCGAGCAGCTCCTGCACGCGCGCGGCGAGCTCCGGCGTGAAGCGCTCCGCCTTGCCGTCGTAGACCGAGCGGAACGTGACGCCGTCGTCGTCGGTCCCGAGGAGGGTGTCGCGCAGCGAGAAGACCTGGAAGCCTCCCGAGTCGGTGAGGATCGCGCGGTCCCAGCCCATGAAGGCGTGAAGCCCGCCCAGCTCGGCGATCAGCTCCTCCCCCGGGCGGAAATGGAGGTGGTACGCGTTCCCGAGCACGATCCCCGCGCCGAGCGTCCTCAGCTCGTCCGGATCGACGGTCTTCACGGTCGCCTTCGTCCCGACCGGCATGAACGCCGGCGTCCGCACCTCGCCGTGCGCCGTGCGGAGGATTCCGGCCCGCGCTGCTCCCTCCCGGGCCGTGACGGTGAAGGTTTCGCTCACAGGACGAGCGTAGACGGGCGCCGTCGTCGTTCAGTGGGCTGTGGCTAGCATCGGAGTGCGATGGCGAACTCGGGACCGCTTGGAGGAACGCCCTACTTCTTCTCCGCCCGGCGTCCGTTCCGGGAGGAGCGTCTCCTCTCGTACATCCGCCGCGAGCACCGGCGCGGACGGCACCTCGGAGAGATCCTCGACGACCCCTACGTGCGCCGGTGCGGCTCGCGCGAGTTCGTCTGGGCGACGCTGCGCGACACATCGCTGATCGAGCTGCTCGAGGCGGACGTCCGCGAGGCGTTCGAGCGGGCCACGGACGCACTCTCGAACCAGCCGTAGATCCGCTCGGCGAGCTCTGCGTCGCGTTCGGGGTCCGGCGCCGTCCCGAGCTCGTGGGCGCGGATGCGGCCGAGCTCGGCCACGAGAGCGCGCTGCGGCGCGTTGCTGCCGAGCAGGGTCGCGATCCGCACCGAGTGCGGGGCGAACTCCTCCAGATGTGCGTGCAGCTCCCGTTCGCCGCCGTCCCGCCAGAAGTCGCGCCACTCGTTCGCGCTCCGCGGCCTCATCGGTTGTGGTTCACCGCCTCGACGTTGTTCCCGTCCGGATCGAGGACGAAGGCGCCGACGTAGCCGGCGTGGTACTCCGGCCGCGCGCCCGGTCCGCCGTTGTCGCGGTAGCCGGCCGCGGTCGCGACCCGGTGGAACTCGGCGACGGTCTCGTCGTCCGGCACCGGGAAGGCGAGGTGGACGTTCTCCGTCGGCGGCCGCCCGTCCGCGACGAGTGCAGACGACCTGCCGGCGGCGTACACGTGGAAGTGGTCCTCGTGCATGTCGCTGATCCCGAGGCCGAGCACCGGCGCGACCGCCTGCCAGAAGCGCAGGCTCTCCCGGACGTCACCGACGCCGATCCAGAGGTGGTCGATCGGCGCGTCGCCGCCCTTCCGGAACCCAGTGCAGGATTCGACGCTGTTTCCGTCGGGGTCGAGGAGGAAGGCGCCGTAGTAGTCCGGGTGGTAGTGGGGCCGGAGCCCGGGATCGCCGTCGCTCTCGCACCCGGCGTCCACGCCACGCCGCCAGAAGGCGTCGACCTCCTCATGTGACGAGGCCGCGAACGCCACGTGCAGGTGCCGCGTGACGGCCTCACCGTCGCCCGCCCGCCCGATCGAGAAGTCGTCCCACTCCCGATATGCCTCGCCGACCGGCTCGCGATCGAGCACCGTCGAATAGAAGCGCTCGGACGCGCCGAGGTCGGAGACGCGGATCGTGACGTGGTCGTACATCAGAGCAGGAGCATTGCATCGCCGAAGGAGTAGAAGCGGTACCGCTCCTCCACGGCGAGCCGGTAGAGCCGACGCGTCTCCTCCACTCCCGCGAACGCCATCACGAGCGCGAGGAGCGTCGAGCGCGGCAGGTGGAAGTTCGTCAGGAGGGCGTCGACGCGCCGGAACTCGAACCCGGGTGTGATGAACAGCTCCGTGCGCCCGGCGACCGGCCCGCCGCGCGCGAGGGTCTCGAGCACGCGCACCGTCGTCGTACCGACGGCGAGCACGCGATCGGCCGCCCGGATCCGCTCCCAGGCGCCCGGATCGACCTCGTAGCGCTCGCCGTGGATCCGGTGCTCGTCGAGCGTCTCCTCGGTCACCGGCCGGAACGTGTCGAGCCCGACGTGCAGCGTGACCCGCACGGGGTCGAGCAGCGCGAGGAGCTCCGGCGTGAAGTGGAGGCCCGCGGTCGGCGCCGCCGCCGAGCCGGGCTCGCGCGCGTAGACGGTCTGGTAGCGGGACGGATCTCCGAGCGGCTCGGTGATGTACGGCGGCAGCGGCGTCTCTCCCGCCGGCCCGCCGTCGAGCCTGAGATGCCAGCGGCCTTCGCCGAGGTGCTCGAGCAGCTCGACCGGCCCGTACCTCCGTCCCGCCCGCAGCCGCCGCGTCGGCCGCGCGAGCGCCTCCCACGTCCCGTCCCCGCGCCGCTCGAGCAGGAGCACCTCGCCGCGCGGCGAGGAGATCGGGATCCGCGCCGGCACGACCTTCGTGTCGTTGACGACGACGAGATCGCCCCGCAGCTCGTCCGGCAGCTCCGCGAAGGTTCGATGACGAACAACACCGGTCGCGCGCTCGTAGACGAGAAGCCGCGAAGCGTCGCGGCGTTCGGCCGGGTGCTGCGCGATCAGCTCCGGCGGCAGCTCGTAGTCGAGCTCCGAGAGGTCCATCCGACGGCAGTTGTACCGTCGGCTCCGTGGACATGGACGCGATCGCGCGCGCCCAGCAGCGCATCGAGGACGCTGCGACGGGCCGAACAGATCCCGCCGCGTTCGACGCGGCGTTGCACCGTGCGCGGAACGCCGTCGAGACCCTGGCAGCCACGACGGCCCGGTTCGAGGCAGGACTCCCCGAGGCGATCCAGGACGGCCTGCGCCAGCACTTCCGGCCGAGCGCGCGCCATCTCGCCGAGGTGCGGGGCCTCACGAACCAGGTCATCCGCCGACTCGAGCGGATCGAGGGCGACCTCCTCACCGAGCGCCACGCCCGCGTCGACGACCTCGCGCTGCTCGTCGATCTCATCGCCTCCGGCTGGCGCAGCGTCGAAGAACGGCTCGGACGGCTCGAGGAGGGACTGAAGCGCGACAGCGCGGTGGTCTACCGCCTCGAAGACCGCCAGGCCGGCTAGAGCGTCTCAGTCGAGACCGGCAGCACGAGGACGAACCGGCTCCCGCGGCCGGGCTCGCTGTCGAGCTCGAGCCGTCCGCCGAGCGCGAAGGCGAGCTCCCTCGCGATCGTCAGGCCGAGGCCGGTGCCTCCCGTGTCCCCCGACCAGAACGGCCGGAAGATCCGCTCGCGCTCCTGCGGCGCGATCCCCGGTCCCGTGTCCGCAACCGCCACCGAGACCTCGCCGTTCGCGGCGCCGAGACCGAGATCCACGCGCCCTCCCGCGGGCGTCCAGTGGAGCGCGTTCGCGATCAGGTTCGAGACGATCTGCAGCACGCGGTCACCGTCCGTGACGAGCACCGCTCCCTCGCCGAGCTCCAGCTCGTACTCGATCCCTCGGGCCCGCGCTTCCTCGGCGAATGTCGCATAGGCGCGCTCGCAGAGCGCCCGCATGTCGACCTCCTCGCGCAGCAGCGCGAAGCGGCGCGCGTCGAGCTTCGCGAGGTCGAGGACGTCGCCCACGAGGCGTTCGAGCCGCAGCGCCTCCTCGGCGATCACCTCGAGCGACCGGCGGCGCGCGTCCTCGTCGTCGAGGACGCCCTCCCGGAGAGCCGCCACGTGGCCACGGATGGCCGTCAGGGGCGTCCGGAGCTCGTGGGACACGGACATGAGGAAGTGGCGCGAGAGCTCCTCCGACTCCGCGATGCGAGCGGCCATCTCGCCGAAGCGCGCCGCGAGGTGCTCGACCTCGCTGCCTCCCGTGCGCTCGGGTAGCGCGACGTCGTAGTGCCCGCCGGCGACCTCGTCCGCCGCGGCCGTCAGCGCCTCGAGCGGCCGCGCGATCCGCCGCGAGAAGTAGACGACGAGGGCGCCCGCGACCGGAATCCCGATCCCGAACGCGAGCGCGAGCTCCAACACGAGCTGGAGCCAGCGGCTCCGCAACGCCGATTGCGGCTTGGCGACGACGAGTGCGCCGACGGGGACGCCGGCCAGCTCGACGACCTGGCCGACGCCGTAGTACGCCCCGCTGCGGACGTGGAGGTCGAACGCCGGCTCCTCGCCGGCGAGCAGGTCGGAAAGCGGCACGGCGCTGCTCGCGAGCTGCGGGAGCGGGCCCGCGAGCAGCGACGCGCCGGGCACCGCCGGAACCCAGAAGACCTTGTCCCCACCGAGCGGGAGCTCGAGGTTCCGCAGCGAGACGTGGCCGATTCCGGCCTGGCCCTCGTAGAGCCGCGCAAGCCCTGCCGACTCGGCTCGGAGCTCCGTCGCTGCATGCTTGCGGGTGTAGCCCTGGAAGAAGCGGACGGCGAGGAGCGTCGCGACGACGCCCGCGAGCACGATGCCGAGCAGGAACAGCGCGGGGAGCCGGAAGCGCAGTGACCTGAGCACGTGAGCCCGCCTAGCCGGCGGCGTCGCGCGCCGGGGCGGCCTTGTAGCCGATCCCCCAGACCGTGACGATCGGCGCGTCTTCGCCGAGCTTCCGCCTCAGCTGGCGGACGTGGACGTCGACCGTCCGCGTGTCGCCCGCGAACGTGTAGCCCCAGACGCGCTCGAGCAGCTGGTCGCGCGTGAGGACGAAGCCGTGGTGGTCGAGGAGCTCCCACAGCAGGTCGAACTCCTTCGGCGCGAGGCGGATCTCGCGATCACCCACGCGGCACTCGCGCCTGCCGGCGTCGAGCACGATGTCGCCGTGGCGGAGGACCCCCGCGTCCGGGCGCGTGCGCGCGCCGCCCCGGCGCAGGATCGCGCGCACTCGCGCCACGAGCTCGCGCGGATTGAACGGCTTGGTGAGATAGTCGTCGGCCCCCATCTCGAGACCCGCGATCTTGTCGAGGTCGTCGTCTCGGGCGGTGAGCATGAGCACCGGCAACGAGCTCGCCTCGCGGATGCGCCTGCAGACCTCCATCCCGTCGAGGTCCGGGAGCATCAGGTCGAGCACGACGAGCGACGGGGGCTCCGAGCCGACGATGGCCAGGGCCTCGCGGCCACTGGCCGTCATCCGGACGTCGAAGCCGTCCTTGCGGAGGTAGGCGGCGACGAACGAGGCGATGGCCTGCTCGTCCTCGACGACGAGGATCGACTGCGTCTCGCGGGCCATCCGGCTCAGCCACCGCCGATCGCGCGCGTCAGGGGATGCGGCGGCAAGGACCGGAAGCGACGGCCGTCGATCGAGTAGGCGCCGTCCGAGCCGGGATAGACCGAGGAGCCGCGGAGCGTGACGCTGCCGTGGCCGCCGGCAAAGAGGTAGACGCCTGCGCCGCGCACCACCACGCGGTACGCGCCGCCGGTCGCCCGGAAGCGGAACCCGCTGCCGCTGTACTCCGTCCCGTTGAAACGATGCCAGCGCACGGCGTGGTGGGACACGTCCGATCCCGCGGCCTGAGGAGTTCCTCCACCGGCCGCGGAAGGCAGCTGGTAGACGTCGACGAGCGCCTGCTGGGTGACGCGTCCGAGGACGAAGCCCTCCACGACGACCGTGACGACCGGACGGCCGTTGACACCGCCGTCAGCCGCCGCCTTGCGCACGACGAGGAAGCCGGACTTCGCGTCTCCGCGGGCACCCGCGGACATCGCGCCGGACGACGTGAGCACCGCGACACACGCGCAGCTGAGCAGAATCCGCCGCATTGGCGCTCCCAGGGTACTCCGCGCGGGCAGGAACGTCCGACTGCTGGGCGAAGCTCCGTTGCCATGACAGACGACCGCCTGCAGCAGCGGGCCGACCGGCTCGCCGCACAGGTCGAAGCTCTTGCCGCGGCGCTGCGCGCGAGCGGCGTCGCCGAGGAGGCCTCCATGCAGGTTCTCTCGCACGCGTCGGCCGCCGTCGTGCAGGCGCTCAGTCTCGAGCTCCTGCTCGAACGCTCCGATACGCCGCCGGACCCTGGACGGCAGGCCCAGCTCGACATTCGCCTCGCGGCGTAGCTAGTCGCCGTACTCGTAGAAGCCGCGGCCGGACTTGCGGCCGAGGAGTCCCGCATTTGCCATCGCGACGAGGCGCGCGGGCGGCGCCATCCGCGGCTCCCTGAGCTTCTCCCAGAGCGCTTCGCTCGCGTGCACGTGGACGTCGATGCCCACGAGGTCGACCAGCTCGCACGGGCCCATCGGCCAGCCGGCGCCGTGCTTCATCCCGGCGTCGAGGTCGGCCGGCGTCACCCGCGCCTCGTCGAGCACGCGGACGCAGTCGTTCAGGAGCGGGATCAGGATCCGGTTGACGACGAAGCCCGGCGTGTCGTGGCAGCGGATCGGATGCTTGCCGAGCCGCTCGCCGAGCGCGTACGCCGCGTCGAACGCCTCGTCAGACGTCAGCTCCGCGCGAACGATCTCCACGAGCGGCATGAGCGGTGCCGGGTTGAAGAAGTGCATCCCGACGACGCGGTGGGGCGTCGTGGTCGCGCCGGCAATCTGGGTCACCGAGAGCGCGGAGGTGTTGGTCGCGAGGACGGCATCCGGACGGCAGACCCGCTCGAGCTCGGCGAAGAGCTCTCGCTTCGGGCCGAGCTCCTCCACGATCGCCTCGATCACGACGTCGCAGCCGGCGAGGTCGGCGACATCGGTCGTGAGGCTGAGGAGGCCGCCGTCGAACGAGTCGATCTGGCCCTTCTCGACCTTGCGTGAGAGGAAGTGCTCGATCCTGCCCCGCGCCTTCTCGCCGAGCTCGTCCGTCACCTCCCGCCCGACCGTCTCGAGCCCGGCCTCGACGGCGAGCTGCGCGATCCCCGCGCCCATCGTCCCGAGCCCCACGACGCCCACCTTCACGGCGTGGAGACTAGACGCGAGCCGAGCAGCGCGATCACGAGAGCCGCTGCGCCGACGAGGCCAAGCGCGCCGGTCAGACCCACGCCGCGGGCGAGGAAGCCGATCGCGGGGCCGTTGATCACCCCGCCGGTGTAACCCGCTGTCGCCACGGCGGCGATGCCCGCCGCCGCCGAGGTGCGCGAGCTCGAGCCCGCGACGCGGAAGATCGCCGGGACGAGCACGGCCGATCCCGCTCCGACGAGCGCGAAGCCCGCAAGGCCGGCCGCCGGCGTGCGCGCGGCGAGCGCCACTCCGATTCCCAGGCAGGCCACGGCGCCGCCTCGCTGGGCAAGGCCGGCGACGCCCCAGCGCGCGAGCAGTCTGTCGCCGACGAAGCGGGAGAGCGCCATCGCGACCGAGAAGGCGACGATCCCCGCGGCCGCGACCGCGCCGCTGGCATGCGCCGGACCGGCGAGGAAGACGGCGCTCCAGCTCATCGTGGCCGACTCGACGAACATCGAGCAGAACATGAGGAGCGCCGGCAACGCCGCCTCGCCCCGAGGCAGAGCGAACCTCGCAGCGCCCGCATCTTCTGCCCGTAGGAGCTGTGGCACAACGAGCACGGCGAGGGCTGCCACGGCTGCCGCCACGGCCGGAAACTGGCCGCGGATGCCGACCGCCGCGGCGGCTGCGCCTGCCCCGATCCCGGACCCCGCGAGCAGTCCGAGGCTCCACATCCCGTGAAGAGCCGAGAGGACGTGGCGGCCGAGGCGCCGCTCGAGGACGACGCCGTGCGCGTTCGCCGCAACGTCGACGACGCCGAAGCCGGCTCCGATTCCGGCCGCCGCAGCTGCAAGCGACGCCTCGCCCGGCGCGAACGCCGCGGCCGCGAGCGCTCCGCTAGCCACGAAGAGTCCGAGCGCGGCGGGCGCCCGTGTGCCGAAGCGGGATGCGAGGAAGCCGGCGAGCGGGAGCACGGCCGTCGCCGCGCCCGTCAGCGCGAACGCGACCAAGCCGAGCTCGCCGCTGTCGAGCGACAGCCGCTGCTTCAGCGCCGGCAGGCGAGCCGACCACGAGCCGTCGACGACCCCGAACGCGACAAAGGTGAGCGCAAGCGCGACGTGTGCGCGGCGCAGCCGCGGTTCTCCCCTCACTCGTCGGAGCGTAGAGTCGCCCCGTGGACGTACGCGAGGGCACCGTCACCTTCCCGCTCGACGGCGAGGAGGCGGAGACGTGGTACCGGGTGACGGGCGAGCTGCGCCCCGGCGACTCCGGCGCGCCCGCGCCGCTCGTCGTCCTCCACGGCGGGCCGGGTGCCAGCCACGACTATCTCCTCTCGCTCGCCGACCTCGCCGAGGGCCGGGCCGTCGTCCACTACGACCAGCTCGGCAACGGCCGCAGCACGCACTACCCGGATCGCGGGGCCGACTTCTGGACCGTCGACCTCTTCGTCCGGGAGCAGCACAACCTCGTCGACGCGCTCGGCATCGCCGACCGCCACCACGTTCTCGGCCAGTCGTGGGGTGGATTCCTCGCCCAGGAATACGCGCTCACACAGCCCCCCGGGCTGCGCGCGCTCGTCCTCGCGAACACGGCGGCCTCGTTCCCCGACTTCGTCGCCGAAGCGAACCGGCTACGCACCGAGCTTCCGCCGGACGTCGAGGCCACACTCCGCCGCCACGAGGAGGCGGGCACGACGGACGATCCCGAGTACATGGAAGCGTGCCTCGTGTTCTACGGGCGTCATGTTTGCCGCATCGAATGGCCCCCCGAGGTGGCGGAGGCATTCGCCTGGATCGAGCGCGACCCGACCGTCTACCACACGATGAACGGCCCGAGCGACTTCCACGTAATCGGATCGATCAAGGACTGGCAGGCCAAGGATCGCCTACACGAGATCGGCGTGCCGACGCTCCTCGTCTCCGGCCGCCACGACGAGGCGACCCCCGCGTTGCAGGAGCCGCTGCTGGCCGGGATCGGCGGCTCGGAGTGGACCTGCTTCGAGGAGTCGTCGCACATGCCGCACGTCGAGGAACGCGAGCGCTACATGCAGGTCGTGGGCGACTGGCTCGCACGGCACGACTGAGACCTCACGTGCAGTAGCAGTCCCAGGCAAGTCTCCCGAGTGCGTCCAGGAACGTGTCCGTGTCACCTTCGGGCGGGTGTCCGTTCGCGCAGATCACGACCTGGCGCTTGCCGTCCTCACTCGAGAGCGCGATCGCGACGTAGCCGAGGGAGAAGCCGAGGTGACCCCAGGCGGCGCCGCAGGTCGAGGTCTGGCGTCCCATCAGCGCCGTGATCTCGCCGATGCCGAGCCCGTAACGGTCGGTCTCCTCCCAGTCGGACTCGACGGCGTCGAGCATCTCCCGGCGCAGCCGGTCGGGGAGGAGGTCGCCGCCGAGCAGCGCGCGGAGCAGCGTCGCCACGTCGCCGGCGGTCGAGACGACACCGCCGCCTGCGCGATGGAACGGGACGTCGATCCCCGTGACGTCCACCGGGCCCGGCCCGCCCGGGAGGATCGGGTTGTCCGGCGCGAGGTAACCGTGGGCGCAGTCGCCGGCAAGCGGTCCTTCGACGAGATCGGTCTTCTCCAGGCCGAGCGGTTCGAAGACGCGCCGCCGAAGCGCGTCGCGGAGCGGCACGCCGGTCGCCTCCTCGACGACCAGTCGCAGAGCGAGGTAATTGCTCCCGTGGTAAGCCCATCCCTCGCCCGGCGAAAACAGGCGCGGCTTCGCCAGGACTAGCAGGAGCTCGTCACGGGCCTCGAGCTCCCAGCGATGGTCGGGGTCCTTGCGGTAGGGCTCCCAGAACGTCGCGTGGTCGATGTCGAAGTCGTCGAGCCCGCTCGTGTGATTCAGGAGCTGCCGGATCGTGACGTCCTCGAGGAACGGCTCCGCGACCGCGTCGAGGTCGAGCGTGCCGTCGGCGACGAGCTGGAGGACGAGCGCGGCCACGAAGATCTTCGTGACGCTGCCGATGCGGAATCGGTGTCCGGCCGTGAGCGGCCCGCCTGTCGAGACGTCGGCGAGACCGGCCGCTGCCTCGACTTGGCCGCCGGGTCCGGTGGAGACCACGACGGCCCCGGGAACACCGGCCGACACGACGGCCTCTAGCTCGGCCTGGAGTGCCGCCACGCCTGTCGCCGGCGGCTAGACCCGCTCGACGACCGCGGCGATGGCCTGGCCGAAGCCGATGCACATCGTCGCCAGCCCGTAGCGGGCATTGCGGCGCTCGAGCTCGGATACCAGCGTGGCCGTGATCCTTGCGCCCGTCGCACCGAGCGGGTGGCCGAGCGAGATGCCGCCGCCGTTCGGGTTCACGTCGCCCGCCTCGTAGCGCTTCTGCAGGCCCGTGTCGGCGAGGAACTGCGCCACCACCGACGCGAACGCCTCGTTCACCTCGATCACGTCGATGTCGTCCCACGTCAGGCCGGCCTTCGCGAGCGCCTTCGCCGACGCCTCCGGGTTCCCGTGCAGCATCAGGTGCGGGTCGACGCCGACCACCCCGAAGGAGACGAAGCGCGCCCGGGGCTCGAGGCCGAGCTCCGACACCTTCGCCTCTGAGGCGACGAGCACAGCCGCGGAGCCGTCGACGATCTGGGACGAGTTCCCGGCGGTCACGACGCCGTCCGGGATGAACGCCGGCTGGAGCGACGCCATCTTCTCGAGCGTCGTCTCGCGCCGCACCGCCTCGTCCACGGCGAAGCGGACACGGGTGACAGTCGCGGCGCCGCCGGACTCGTCCGGCTCGGGCACGTCGAGCTCGATCGGCACGATCTCACGCTCGAAGCGGCCCTCGTCGATCGCGCGCGCCGCGCGCATGTGCGACTCGAAGCTGATCCGGTCGAGCTCCTCCCGCGTCTGCCCCCACTGCTTTGCAATCTCCTCGGCCGAGATCCCCTGCATCACGATCTCGTGCCGCTCCCACACGAGCGGGGACATCGAGCCGTTGTTCGAGCCCATCGGGACGCGCGACATCATCTCGATGCCGCCCGAGACGACGAGGTCGAGCTGCCCCGACCAGACGGCCGCTGCCGCGTTGAAGTTCGTCTGCATCGAGGAGCCGCACTGGCGGTCGACGGTCGTGCCGGCGACGGAGACCGGCCACCCAGCGGTCAGCGCCACGTTTCGGCCGATGTTCCACGCCTGCTCGTCGACCTGCGAGACGCAGCCCCACTGCACGTCCTCGACCTCGCCGGGATCGACGCCGTTCCGCCCGACGAGGGCGTTCACGACCTGCGCGGAGACCTCGTCGCCCCTGATGTGCGAAAGCGTCCCGTTCTTCCTCCCGATCGGGCTGCGGACGGCGTCGACGATCAGTGCACCGGGCCTTGCTGTTGCACCGGATTGGGCCATGCAACAGACTGTATCGCTGTCGATGCTGCGCAAGAACGCCAAGATCGAGCTCCTCAAGCGGGTCCCGCTCTTCGAGCGCTGCTCGAAGAACGAGCTCGGGCAGATCGCCGCGGTCGCGGACGAGCTCGACCTGCCGGCCGCCCGGAACCTCACGCGCGAGGGCGCGGCGGGCTGGGAGTTCATCGTCCTCGTCGAGGGAGAGGCCGACGTCGTTCGCAAGGGCCGCGTCGTCAACGAGCTCGGCCCGGGCGACTTCGTCGGCGAGATCGCGCTCGTCAGGGGCGGCCCGCGGACGGCGACCGTGCGGACGCGCGGGCCGTCACGTGTCCTGGTCCTCACGGCGTCCGCCTTCAAGTCACTCATGCGCGACGTGCCGTCCATCCAGGACAAGATCCTCGCCGCCCTCACCGCGCGGCTCCCGGACGAATAGCCGCTAGTCGCGACGGCGCGGCACGCGCGGCTCGGTGACGTGCCCGAGGTACGTCGGCGCTCCGAGCTCGAGAACGAGGCGCTTGCCCGGCGTGTCGCCCCGACCGACCTCCGCGAACGAGTAGCCGACGTCGCCGCCGAGGACGACCGGGCCCTCGTCGGTGTCCACGACGACGATCTGGTGCCCGGCGCTGTGGCCGGGAGCCGGTAGGAGCCGCACGCCCGGCAGGATCTCCGCCTCCCCGTCGTGCTCGACGTACGTCGCACCGGGAAAGTCGACCCACTCGCGCACCGTGTAGTCGTCCTGCGTGCGCGCATCGGCGAGCTCGCGCCGTTGCACGTGGATCGGGATGCCGGGGAAGAGCCGGTTGCCGCCGCAGTGGTCGAAGTGCAGGTGCGTGTTGACGACGACCGCGACGCGGCGGACGACCTCCTCCGGCAGCGGATGCGGAGTCGGGTGCCATTGCTCGTCGAGCTCCGGCGTCGAGTCGATCATCCCCGTGTCGACGAGGACGAGTCCTTCCCGATGGTCGATCGTGTCGGAGAAGCCGGGCCAGCGCTCGCCGTCGACGACGACTTCGCTCGTCACGTACCGACCGATATGGTCACGGCTGAGCACGAGGCGAGCATATGGCGACGACCACAGACGTGCACAAGCTCCTTCTGGACGGAGCCTGGATCGAGACCGGCGACTCGGTCGACGTCCGCTCGCCGTACTCCGGCGACGTCGTCGGTAGGGTCGCGAAGGCAGGCGCAGGCGAGGCCCGTCAAGCGGTCGACGCGGCAGCGCGGGTGCTCGACTCGCCGCTGCCCGCGCACGAGCGGGCGGCCATCCTCGACCGCGTCGCGGATCTCCTGCGCGAGCGGCACGAGGACATGGCGCGAACGATCTCTGCCGAGGCGGGGAAGCCGATCCGCACCGCGCGCGTCGAGGCCTCGCGCGCCGTGTCGACCTACACGTTCGCGGCGGTCGAAGCGCGGAAACTCGCCGGAGACGTCGTGCCGATGGCCGCGTCCGAGGCCGGTGAGGGGAAGATCGCGTTCACGCTGCGGCGACCGATCGGCGTCGTCGGCGCCATCTCGCCGTTCAACTTCCCGTGCAACCTCGTTGCGCACAAGCTCGCTCCGGCGCTCGCAGCCGGCTGCCCGGTCGTGCTCAAGCCGGCGAGCCAGACACCGCTCTCGGCGCTCCTGCTCGCCGAGCTCGAGCAGGAAGCGGGACTCCCCGCGGGGTGGCTCAACGTCCTCGTCGGGCCGTCCGGCGAGATCGGCGACGTCCTCGTCGAGGACGAGCGCGTCCGGATGATCACCTTCACCGGCTCGAGCGGCGTCGGCTGGGGGATCGCCGAGCGGGCGGCGAAGAAGCGCGTCCGGCTCGAGCTCGGCAACTCGACTCCGGTCGTGGTGGCGGCGGACGCCGACCTCGACCTCGCGGCGTCGAAGCTCGCCGCGAACGCCTTCTCCTTCGCCGGCCAGAGCTGCATCTCCGTCCAGCGGATCTACGTCGAGCGGCCCGCCCTCGACGGCTTCCTCGAGCGCTTCCTCCGCAAGGTCGAGGCGCTCGTCGTCGGCGACCCGGCGGATGACGCGACCGACGTCGGGCCGGTGATCGACGAGGACTCGCGCACGCGCGTCGCGTCGTGGGTCGAGGAAGCCGAGGCTGCAGGCGCGACGCTGCTGGCCGGCTCGGCCGGCGCCGATCCCCTCGGGCCGATCGTGCTCGGGGAGGCTCCGGAGACCGCGCGGGTCGTCTGCGACGAGGTCTTCGGCCCGGTGTGCGTCGTCAATGCGGTCGACTCGCTCCCCGAGGCGTACGAGCGGGCGAACGCGACGGAGTTCGGGCTGCAGGCGGGGATCTTCACAGCCTCGATCTCCACGGCGCTCGCAGCGGCCGAGGCGCTCGAGTTCGGCGGCGTCACGGTCAACGAAGCGCCGACCTTCCGGGCCGACCAGATGCCCTACGGAGGAATCAAGGGCTCGGGCAACACGAAGGAAGGCCCGGCCTACACGATCCGCGAGATGACCGAGGAGCGGCTCGTCGTCCTCCAGGCCTGACGCGGCGGACGTTTCCCGTTTCGGAAGGACGGGGACGCGAGCCACATGATCGGCGTAGCGATCGCGTTCATCCTCGTCGGGATCATGTTCCTCTTCATCGTCCCGTGGGTCGGCATCCCGGTCGGGATCGTCGGGCTCCTACTGGCGATCCTCTGGCTCGCCGGTTTCGGCCGTCGCGCGGTCGGCCGGGACGACGCCGTGGACCGCCACCGCGCCTGAGCCTACCGTTTGCTCACAGGACAACGAATCCGGCGACTTTGTAACACCCCTAGGTACGATGTAGGATCGAGGTCACGGCCTGAGGGGAGACGGCCGGGAACCGGCTTCGGACAAGGCCTTCCGGGTCTGTAAGAGGAGATGTAAACACCAGTGATCGAAGAGAGAACCGCCCAGCTGCAGCAGTGCATGTATCAATACTCACGGGCCATTTACCGGTCCGTAAAGGACATGATCGACCCGTACGCCGACCGGGAGACGCAGCTGGAGTCGCGCCGCGCCGTGCTCATGGCGTGCGAGCAGACGATGGAACGCCTAGCGTCTGATCCTCTCTACTTCGCGAAGCCCGAGCGGGCGCTGTTCCAGGACGTCCGGCGCCACTTCCCGATCACCGCGCAGGCCCAGGTCGCGTGGGCGGTGCAGCAGGGCGTGAAGGCCGCGGTCGACTTCATCGAGGAGCAGATCGAGTCCGGGCTGCTCGACGGCGGCGTGGCCCGCTGCCGGGCGACGACGCGCAAGGGCAAGCCGTGCCAGCGGACGCCTCTGCCGGAGCGCGACTACTGCCCGTCACACCAGCACCTCGAGACTCGCGCTGCGGCCTGACGGCGGCTGCGCCGACGCGAGCGCTGCCGGTCCCGGCCCGCAGGGCCGCGCGCGGCCGCTCACGAACGAGTTGTGCCGACCCGAGAAGAAGCGAGCCGGCCTTTCCAGCGCGGAGCGCAGCCGAAGCCGCCCTCGGCTGCGCGAAGCACCTCTAACAACCATGAAGTCGGCGACTTCCATGGTTATCCACAGGTGCGATCCACAGCCATACGGCTGTAGTGTCCGGCGCGGATGTCGCACGACACGGACAAGCTGATCCGGCAGCTCTCGCTCGTCGCGTTTCTGATGGCGGAGCGCCGGGCGCTCACCGCTCGCGATGTCAAGTCCAACGTCGAGGGCTACTCCGAGATGTCGGACGAGGCGTTCGCTCGGCGCTTCTACTCCGACCGGGCCGAGCTGCTCTCGCTCGGCGTTCCGCTGCAGTCGCAGCGCGACGAGTTCACCGGCGAGGAGCTGTACACGCTCCGCTCGGAGCAGTACTTCCTCCCCCAGCTCGAGCTCGAGGACGAGGAGCTCGCCGCGCTCCAGACGGCGTTCTACCTCCTCGAGGGGAAGTTCGCCTACGCGGAGCCGCTGCGGCTCGCCCTCCAGAACCTCGCACTCGGGCGGCCCGGCTTCGTCGAGGCTCGGACCGAGACGGCGAGCCGCGTCGAGGTGCTCGACCCCGACTACTCGCCGGAGACGCCCGGCCGCCTGGCGAAGCTCGAGAACGCGATCTCCAAGCAGCGCACCGTGCGCTTCGAGTACTGGTCGATCTCCCGCGACGAGACGAGCGAGCGGGCGCTCAACCCGTACGCGCTCCTGCACGACAACGGGCTCTGGTACGTCGTCGGGCACGACCTCGACCGCGACGAGATCCGCACATTCCGGGTTTCGCGGATCCGGGGGGACATCAAGTTCGCGACGCGCCGGGAGCGGGACTTCCGCGCCCCGACCGACTTCGACGTCGAACTCTACCGCGGCAGGCCGCCGTGGCAGATCGGCGACAGCGTGGGCACGGCGCGGATCGAGGTGCGCGGCGACACGGCCTGGTGGGTGAAGCGCGCCTACGGCGCGACGGGACGGCTCGAGGACGGTGTCTTCGTCACGGACTACTCCTCCATCCCCCAGCTTTCGTCGTGGGTGCTGCGACAGAACGGCCGCGCGGTGCCGCTCGAGCCGCCGGAGCTGAAGCGGGACATCGCGACCGCGCTGCGTCGCGTGCGCGAGCGCCACGAGGGCGAGTCGCCGAAGCCGGCGCGCGAGACCCCCGCAGCGATCGCCGACGGGGGTGCCGAGCGCCCCGCCGGTCCCGTCGCGCCCGAGCGGTTCGCCGTGCTGCAGGCGCTGCTCGCGTATCTCCTCGCTGCGTGCGGCGAGGAACGGGAAGCGGAGATCCCGGCGTCCGAGCTGCTCGAGCGCTTCCCGTCGATCCCCGCAGAGGAGCTCGAGGAGCACCTGTCGCTGCTCAACCTCGTCAACTTCGGCGGCGGCTGCTACACGGTCTACGCCGAGCTGCAGAACGGATCGGTGCACGTCGACAAGGAGCTGTGGGGCGACACGTTCCGCGCCGCGCCGCGGCTGACGCCGCTCGAGGCGCGCGCGATCCGACTCGCGCTCGAGTACGTCGGGCCGATGATCGCCGCCGATGCGCACACGCCTCTTTCCCGCGTCCGCAAGAAGCTCGAGGAGACCTTCGGCCAGTTCGAGCTGGCGCGCACGCCCGAGCCACACGCGGCGATCGAGGAGGTCGACCTCGTGTCCCGGCTCGCCCGCGGCATGCGCGAGCGGCGGCTCGTGGAGATCGAGTACCAGAAGGAAGCCGACGCGAAGCCCTCGACCCGCCTCGTCGAGCCGTACTCGCTCGAGCGACAGCTGCCGAACTGGTACGTCCACACCTGGGACCGGACGAGCGACGGAGCAAGGTCGTTCCGGCTCGACCGCATGCGAAGCGCGAAGCTGACGCGGGAGCGCTTCGAGGCGCGAGAGGGATTCGAGCCGACGCGCCTCCGCGACGCCCGCACCGCCAAGCTCCTCTATGGCGCGGAGATCGCGCGCTGGGCTATCGAGCGAGGCGCGCGGCCGCTGGCCGACGGGGGTGCGGTGAAGGAGATGCCGGTCGGGAGCGACGAGTGGCTCGAGAGCGAGGTGCTCTCCATGCGAGGCGAAGCCGTCCTCCTCGAGCCCGACGAGCTGCGGCACTCGATGGCCGCGCGCGCCAAGTCGCTCGCGAAGGAGCTCGGCGTCGAGCGCATGCGCGTCCGGGCGTAGCCGTTGCCGAAACGCATGATCTGCGCGAGGATCGGCTCGTGGGGCTCGACGTCCGGTACGCCCGCAGCGGCGGAGTAGCCATCGCCTACCACGTCGTGGGCGACGGCGACACCGACCTCGTCTACGTCCCCGACTACATGTCCAACCTCGTGTTCCACTGGGAGTCGCCGTACTACCGCGAGTTCTACGAGCGGCTCGCGCAGTCGTTCCGGCTGATCCTCTTCGACAAGCGCGGTACCGGCCTCTCGGATCACGGCGGGCAGTTCGCTGCGCTCGAGACGCGCATGGACGATCTACGGGCAGTCCTCGACGACGTCGGCTCGACGAACCCCGTCGTCTTCAGCGGTCATGAGGGCAGTGGCATGGCAGCGCTCTACGCGGCGAGCTACCCGGAGCGCGTGCGGGCGCTCGTGTTGTTCCACCCCGGCCCCGACTTCTCGGACGACTCTTCGCAAGCGCAGCAGGAGCTGGCGGACCTCCGCGAGCGCTGGGGCACGCGCGCCTACAGCGACGAGCTGCTGCGACACGGCTGCCCGACGCTGTACGAGCGCGAGGAGGACCGCGAGTGGTTCGCCAACGAGCTACGTCTCGGGGCGAGCCCTGCCGTCGCGTATGCCCTGAACCGCGCCTTCCTCGAGAACGACTTGAGCGAAGTCCTGCCGGCCGTCAGAGCGCCGACGCTGATCCTCTACCGACGGGGCAGCGTGGGAGAGGAACCCGCTCTCGCGGTGGCGCGCCAGATCCCCGGCTCGCGCTCCACTCCGGTCTCCGGCACGGACTACTTCGGGTTCTTTCTCTCCCACGACATCGCCGACGAGATCGAGCGCTTCGTGCGCGGCGAGCGGGAGCCGGAGGTTCCGGACAGCGTCCTTGCGACCCTGCTCTTCACGGACATCGTCGCCTCGACGGAGCGTGCGGCCGAGCTCGGCGACCGCGCGTGGCGCGACCTCCTCGAGCGCCACCATGCGCTCGTCCGCCGGGAGCTGGGGCGCTTCCGCGGCGAGGAGCAGGACACCGCGGGCGACGGGTTCTTCGCCACCTTCGACGGTCCGGCGCGCGCGATCCGCTGCGCGCAGGCGGTCGTCGACGGCGTGCGGGAGCTCGGCCTCGAACTGCGCGCGGGCGTCCACACCGGCGAGTGCGAGCTCCACGACGGCAAGGTCGCGGGGCTGGCGGTGTCGATCAGCGCCCGTGTCGCCGCGGCCGCCCGCCCCGGCGAGGTTCTCGTCTCGCAGACGGTCAAGGATCTCGTCGCCGGCACCGGCCTCGCACTCGAGGACCGGGGCGAGAGGGCGCTGAAGGGGGTGCCGGACACCTGGCGCCTGTATGCGGCAGCCGAGGCGCCGGCGGACGTCGTGGCCGCTAGCCGCCCACCGGCAGCGTGAGCGTGAACGTCGCGCCGGGCTCGACGCCGGAGCTGACGTCGAGCGAGCCGCCGTGGGCCTCCGCGATCGAACGGGCGATGAAGAGACCGAGCCCGGTCCCGGGCTTCGATGCGCCCGGCACGTCCACACGGCCGAACTTCTCGAAGATGCGGATCTGCTGATCGCGGGGGATCCCGGGGCCCGCGTCACGCACCGCGATCCGAATCGCTCCGTTCGCCGTCACGGCGGAAACCCGCACCTCGCCGCCCTCGGGCGAGTACTTCACGGCGTTCTCGATCAGGTTCCCGAGCACCTGCCGGAGCCGTGCCCGGTCGCCGCGAATCGTCGGCAGCCCGCCGCGGACGGAGACGACGACCGGCACCTCCTGCTGGGCGAGCGCGGCCGCCTCGACCGCCTCGTCGACGACCCGGCCGAGCTCGACCTCCTCGAACCGGTAGCTGAACGTCCCCGCCTCGATCCGCGAGGTGTCGAGAACGTCCCCGACGAGCGCGGCCAGCCGTGAGGTCTCGTCGCCGATCAGCGCGAGGAACGACTCGCGCTGCGCCGCGGACAGCATCCGCCAGCGGTCCTGCAGCGTCCTCGCGGCGCCGATCACGGCCGCCATCGGGCTTCGCAGCTCGTGGGAGACGAGCGAGACGAAGTCGGCACGGAGCTGCGAGAGTCGCGCGAGCTCCTCGACCCGCCTCCGCTCGGCCTCGTAGGCGCGGATGTTCTGCACGGCGGTCGCGACGAGGCGGCCGAGCAGGGCGACGAGCTCGACCTCGTCCTCGCTGAAGGCGTCGATGCGCTCGCGCGACAGGCCGATCATCCCGATCGTGCGCGCGCCGAGCTGCAACGGCGCCACGAGCTCGCTCTGCAGGCCGAGGGCCAGCAGCCGGTCGTCGGATGGGAACTCTCGCCGGGAGAGGTCGCGGCGCACGACGATCTTCCCGCCGAGCACGCGCTCCAGCACCGAGCCCTCGACCGGGTCGCTGTTCCCCGGCGGGAAGACCTCTCCGGCGCCCCTGCCGGCCGTGGCCATCGTGGTCGCGGTCCCGTCCTCGAGGAGGACGATGGCCGTCCGCTCGAACGGGACGAGCGCGCGCAGCTCGCGGATGAACGCGCCGAACGCCTCGTCGAGCTCGAGCGACGAGCCGAGGGCGCGGGCGCAGCGGTTCGCGGTCTCGAGGACGTCGACGCGGTGACCGAGCTCGTCGCGGAGCCGTTCGGCCTCGGCCGCGCGCGCCTCGACCCGGCTCCGCTCGGCGTTGATCGTGTCGCGCAACCGGCCGATGACGAGACCCGACAGCACGCCGACGAGCACGCGGGCGAACGCCGTCCGCCATTGCAGTCCGGGGCCGATTGCGTCGATCGCGATCGTCGAGCCGGTCATCACGGCTCCGCTGACGAGGCCCCCCACGAGCCCAAACCGCAACGCAGCTTCTGCTATCGGGATGAGATACAGAGCCCGGTACGGCTCTCCGGTCTGGTACGACAGCACAGAGATGAACCCGACGGCGACGACGGCGTCGAGGGCGATGAGGAGCGCTCTGGCACGCACGCGGGCCGCCCGCCCGAGCTCGGTCGCCGAGAGCGCGGCCGAGAGCACGGTGACCACCGCGAAGAAGCCGACGGCGGCCCACGCCCAGGGGACGTACGACGACGGGAAGTCCGTGACGCCGACGACCACGACCGCGGCGACCACGAGGGCCGCCCGCAGCAGCACCAGCCACTGACCCGGACGCCTAGGCATCGCGCTCCTCGAGCCGTGCGGCCGCCCAGGCTGCGATTTCCCGCGTCGTCTCGTCGGGATCGTCGAGGTGCGCGTTCACGGCGTCCCGTTCGCCGTGCCCACCTACGTTGCCTGCCGCGACCAGGGCGTTGAGCCGGAGGCGGCGGCCGTCGTTGCGTGGGACATAGAGCCTCGCGAAACGCCGTCTGAGCTCGTCCGGATCGCTGCGGAGCCAGTCCACGAGCGATACGTGCGGGGCCGCGCCCTCGGGGAGCGGCTCGCCCGCGCGGCGCTTCTCGACTCCGCGGTTCCACGGGCAGACGTCCTGGCAGATGTCGCAGCCGTAGACCTGCGCGCCGAGCTCCGCGCGGTACTCGGCCGGCGTCGGCGCCGCGGCCTGCGTCCAGTAGGAGAGGCAGCGAGTCGAATCGAGCGTGCCCGGCTCGTCGAGCGCGCCGGTCGGGCATGCGTCGATGCAGAGCCGGCACTCGCCGCAGTCGAGGTCGAGCGGAGGGGTCGGCTCGAGCTCGGTGTCGGTCACGAGCGTCCCGAGCACGACCCATGAGCCGTGGCGGCGCGTGATCAGGAGCGTGTTCTTGCCGTAGAAGCCGACGCCGCTCCTCGCCGCGGCTTCCCGGTCGACGTGCTGGTTCGCGTCGACGAGGACGCGGTACGCGCCCCCGAGCCTCCGGCCCAGCTCGTCGAGCTTCTCCCGTAGCTGCGCGTAGGCGTCGAACCAGGTGTAGCGCGGCAGCCGGCCGTGTCCCGCCGGGCGCTCCGGCTCGGGAAGCCAGTAGCAGAGCGCCGCCGAGACGACGGTGCGCGCGCCGGGGAGCAGCATCTCGGGATGGCACGACTCCTCGGGACGGGCCATCGTGAAGCGCATGTCGGCGAAGAGCCCGCGGTCGCGCCGCTCACGGATGTGGCGCTCGGTCTCGGCGTACGGCTCGGCCCGCGCCGCGCCGATCGCGTCGAGCCCGAGCTCACGCGCGAGGGCGAGGAGTTCCGCGTCGTTCACGCGGATAGTCTGCCGCGGTGCGCGCGGTTCGGATTCACGAGAACGGCGGGCCGGAGGTGCTCGTGCTGGAGGAGGCGCCCGATCCGGAGCCCGGCCCCGGCGAGGTGCTCGTCCGCCTGCGGGCCTCGGCCCTGAACCATCTCGACGTCTGGATCCGCAAAGGCCTGCCGTCGGTTCCCAAGCCGCGGATCCTCGGCGCCGACGGCGCAGGCGTGGTGGAGGCGCTCGGCGAGGGCGTGAGCGGCCTCGAGCCCGGCGAGCGCGTCGTCATCAACCCGGGGATCGAGGCCGGCGGCGGCCGGATCCACGTGATCGGCGAGCACGGCGACGGCACGAACGCGGAGCTCATCGCGGTGCCCGCCACGAACGTCCACCCCATCCCCGAGAGCCTGAGCTTCGAGGAGGCGGCGGCCTTCCCGCTCGTCTTCGAGACCGCATACCGCATGCTCGTGACGCGCGCGAGCCTGCGCGAAGGCGAGTGGGTCCTCGCCTGGGGCGTCGGCGGCGGCGTCTCGACCGCCGCGCTCGCCATCGCGAAGGCGCTGGGAGCGCGGGTGCTCGTCACCTCGTCCAGCGACGCCAAGCTCGAGCGGGCGCGCGAGCTCGGCGCGGACGCGACCGTGAACCACGCGACGGGAGACGTGAAGGCGGCGGTGCAGGAGGCGACCGACGGCGACGGCATCGACGTCGTCGTGGAGAACGTCGGCGAGGCGACGTGGGCGACGTCGCTCCAGGTCGCGGCGCCCGGCGGCCGCATCACCGTCTGCGGCGCCACAAGCGGACCGAACCCGCCCGCGGCGCTGCACCGGATCTGGTGGAAGCAGCTCTCGATCCTCGGCTCCACCATGGGAACCGGCGAGGACTTCGCCGGTGCCTACGAGCTCGTGACGAGCGGACGCGCCCGGCCCGTCGTCGACTCCGTGCTGCCGCTCGAGGAGATCCGCGCAGCGCACGAGCGGCTCGAGGCCGGCGCGCAACTCGGCAAGATCGTTCTCACGATCTGATGCCGCTCCAGAATCGCGTCACCCCGCTCGGCGAGCTGATCGAAACGCCCGAGCGCGGGCTCGTCTACGGCAACCGCGGCCGGCTCCATGACGAGAGCCGCCGGATCCGCCGCAGCTACGACGGCCGCCGCTGGATCGCCTGCAGGCTGGAGTTCCGGGGACGCCGCCGGCCGGATCCGATGCCTCCGGGCCGCTACACGGGTCTCTTCTTCCTCGACGACGCCACCGCGCTCGCTGCCGGGCACCGGCCGTGCGCCGAGTGCCGCAACGCGGACTACCGGGGCTTCCTCGCCCTCACGGGCGCCGCGGGCGCCGACGAGCTCGACCGCCGGCTGCACGAGGAGCGGCTCGGCCCGAAGCTGGAGCGCGACGTCGGGTCGCTGCCCGACGGCGCCTTCGTCCTCCTGGACGGGGCGCCGTGGCTCGTCCTCGACGGAGAGCTGCTGCGCTGGACGCCCGGCGGGTACGCCGAGCGCCGTCGCGCGACCGGTCGCGCGACCGTCGTCACGCCAGCGACGAGCTTGCACGTCCTCGCCTCCGGCTGGACAGGCACCGTCCCCCTCGTCCACCACAATCGGCGTTAGCGAGGGGCCGGCCTTGTGCGGGTCATGACAAGGTAAGCTCCGCCGCACAGCGAAAGGAGCACGTAGTTATGGACCCTTACCTGGCTATGGACTCGATCGCAGGCTTGCAACCGGAGCAGCCGGTGCTCCACCGAGGGCGCCGCGCGACGTTCCTGCACATGAGGCGGGGAGCGGCGATCATCCGGTACTGGGGAAGCAGCCATGCCGTCTCCGTGCCGCCGGACTCGCTTTCCCTCGCGCCTGTGAGCAACGCCGTCCGAACGAGGCGGCCGCTCGCGGTACGCGACGAGCCCCTGGCCCGTGACGGGGCTGCAGGGAACGCCGGCTAGCCGAAGCCGAGGATGAACTTCGCGTCGTCGGACATCTTGTCCGGCGTCCACGGAGGGTCGAACGTGAGCTCGAGCTCGACGGCCTCGATGCCCTCGACCTGGCGGATGGCGCTGTCGATGTCCTGCGCGATGAGCGGTCCCGCGGGGCAGCCCATCGAGGTCAGGCTGTACGTGACCTTCGCCGTAGACTCCTCGACCTCGACCTCGTAGAGCAGGCCGAGATCGACGATGTCCATCCCAAGCTCGGGATCCTCCACCTGGCGGAGAACCTCGAGCACCTCGTCGCGCGTGGGCATGCGCCCAGTGTAGAGCCGCATACGATGGCGTCGTGCTCGGTGGTGCGGCACTCAACGCTGTCCTGCTGATCGCGGCGGTCACGCCGGTCGCGGCCACGGTCGTGCTCGCATGGCTCTTCCTCCGCGCCGGAAAGCGCTACGACGAGCGCGAGCGGGCGGCCGGACGCCGCGACTAGGGCTGGAAGCGTCGCCGGCGAAGCCGCCGACGCCCGGCCGGAAGACCGGGCGTTAGCAAGACCTCACCGCCTCGGGCGCCCTTACCCCGCGGGCGCGATGTTCTGGTTGACGCTGAACACGTTGTTCGGGTCGTACTGCGCCTTGATGCGTGCAAGCCGGTCGTAGTTCGCGCCGTACATTCCACGGACGCGATCGGGCTCGTCCATTGCGAAGTTCGAGTACCCGCCGGCGAGCACGTACGGCTTGAGCGCGTCGGAGTACGACCGGGCCCAGTCGCTGATCGCGCCGGCGTTCGCCGGATCGGGATCGACGCCCGCGACGACCTGCCCCCACTTGGCGTGGCGGTATCCCCACGCGGTCTCGTCGTTGCCGGGGCGCGAGGCAGCGCCGTCGATCGAGTACAGGTGCATCGTCGACTTCCAGGTCGGCACGCTCTCGTGGAACCGGAGATGGACGTCGATCGCGTCGTCCGAGATCTCCTCGACGAAGTCGCCGCGCCAGTACCACTGGTCGCCGGCCGGATAGACGGCGTCGAACGCCGTGTTCCACACCGGCACCGGCATCGGTCCGATGCCGTCGAGCAGCGGCGTGCCGAACGACCGCGCCTCGCGCAGGGCGTCGGACTCCTCCTCGCCCGCCTGCGTGAGGACGAGCGCAGCGCACTTCCGCAGATGCAGCTCTTCCGGGAACGGCGGTCCCGGCGGCACCGAGACCAGTCCGTACCAGACGCCGAGCTCGTCCGGCTGCGCCGGCACGAAGTCGCGGTACCACCGGAGGACGTCGGCCGCGTCGTCGATGTCGTACAGCACCGGTCCCGCGAGCACGTTCGACGCCGGGTGGCAGCGGAACGTGAACTCGGTCACGACGCCGAAGTTTCCGCCGCCGCCCCTGAGGGCCCAGAACAGGTCCGGCTCCCGCTCCGAGTCGGCCTGGACGACCGAGCCGTCCGCGAGCACCACCGTCGCTGCAACGAGGTTGTCGATCGTGAGACCGAACGCGCGCGTGAAGTGGCCGATGCCGCCGCCGAGTGTGAGCCCGCCGACGCCGGTCGTGCCGATGATTCCCACCGGGACCGTGAGCCCGTGCTGGTGCGTCGCCTCGAGCAGATCCTTCAGGAGCACGCCGCCCTGGGCGCGTGCGAGCTTCGCGGTGGGATCCATGACGACGCGGTTCATCGGCGACAGGTCGATCACGAGCCCGTCGTCGACCGAGCCGAGACCACCGCCGTTGTGACCGCCTCCGCGCACGGCGATCCGGAGTCCGTTGTCCGCTCCGAACCGGAGGGCCGCGGCCACGTCAGCCTCGTCCACGCAATACGCGATCGCCGCCGGACGCTTGTCGATCATCGCGTTGAAGAGAGCGCGCGCCTCGTCGTAATCGGGCGCGCCGGCCTCGACGACGCGGCCCTTCACCGCCCCGGCGAGCCCTTCGACCGAAATAGCCATCTCGTTCCTCCCCTGTCGCTTCCGGCCGATGCTACGCGGCCCTCGTGCGAAATGGAACGACGCTTCGGCGTGCGATTCAGTAGCCGAGGAGGCGCACTTCCTCGCGCCGCTCGCGGGCGAAGAAGTGGATGCCGTCGATGAAGCGCACCCAGTTGCAGCGCGTGCACATGACGAGGGAATGCGTGCGCGCGCTGTCGGCGAGGAAGCGCACCCCGCGCAGGAGATCGCCGTTCGAGACGCCCGTGGCGGCGACGATCACCTCGCCCGGCGCGAGGTCCTCGGTGCGGAAGACGCGCTCGTAGTCCTCGATCCCGGCCTCGCGCAGCTCGTCGATCTCGCGGCGCGAGGTGGGCCAGAACTGCGCCTGCAGCTCGCCGCCGAGACAGCGGAGAGCGGCGGCGGAGAGCACAGCCTGCCGGGTGCCGCCGATCCCGATCGCGAGGTGGTCGTTCGTGCCGCGGATCGCGGCGGAGATCGACGCCGTCACGTCACCGTCCTGGATGAGCTTGATGCGCGCGCCCGAGTTGCGTATCTCCTCGATGAGGTCGTGGTGCCGCGGCCGGTCGAGGACGATCGTCGTCACGTCGTTCACGCGCCGCCCGAACGCCTCCGCGATCGCCTCGATGTTCGCTTCCACCGGGCGGCGAAGGTCGATCGAGCCGCGGGCCCGCGGGCCGACGGCCATCTTCCGCATGTAGATGTCGGGGAGCGTCTTGAAGCGGCCTGGATCACCGACTGCGATCATCGACATCGCGCCGTTGCCGCCGCGCGCGACGACCCCGCGGCCCTCGAGCGGGTCAAGTGCGAGGTCGACCTCCTTCCCCCCCGCGCCGACGATCGCGCCCGGCGTGAGGCCGCCGGAGTCGTCCATCGACCCCTGCACGATGCGCCCGCTGATCGGCAGGACGTCGAGCGTGGCGCGCATGCCCGTGGCTGCCGCCTCCTCCGCTGCGTCCTCGTCCGCGCGACCGAGCCAGCGGGCCGAGACGAGCGCCGCGCGCTCGGTCGCGCGCAGGTACGCCTGGCACTGGCAGGGGAGGTCCTGGTCGCCCGAGTACGCGGGACCTTCGCTCATCTGGCGACGGTCCGGCTCCGCTGGGCGGCTTCGAGGACGAGATCCGCGACGGTGCGCGCCGCGCGGTCGGCGTCCTCGTTCTCGATCACCGGCACGCCGGCACGGTGCGCGCGGGCCACGACGACCTCCTGCAGCCGGCGGATGTCGTCGAAGCGCTCGAGGTAGCGCGACTCCGGCCGGCTCTCCGAGTCCTCGTCGCGGAACCGGAAGTGGCGTACGTGCTCCTCCACGTCCTCGATCGAGAGCACGACGAACACCGAGACCGCGAGATCGGGCCGCGGCAGCTCGACCATGCCCGGGACGAGGTGGACGCCCTCGAGCACGAGCGACCAGCCTTCCTCGAGCGCGCGTTCGGACGAGGCGCGGACGCCGACCATGACGTTCCTCGCCTGCTGCAGGAAGCCGAACTCGAGCGGATCGTCGGCATCGGGATAGGCGTCGCCGGCCTCGAAGCTCGACTGGTGGATCGACGGCATGAACGCGCCGGAGAAGAACGCGCGCATCGTCTGCCGCACGAAGTCGGTCGACGTGACGCGCGTGATGCCGAAGCGGTACGCGAGCTCGGTGGCGACCGTCGACTTCCCGGTGCCGGTCGCGCCGCCGATGAAGACCATGATGGGGAGGTCGAGCTCGCGCAGCTCCTGGTAGCGGCGCAGGCGCTGGATCGACTCGCGTCCCTCCTCCTCGCCGAGCACCTCGACCGCGAGCTCTTCGAGCCGCTCGATCTCGATCTCGCCGCGGCGGCGCTCGAGGAGCTCGTCGCCGACACGGCTCGCGAGCGCATAGGCGCGGTGCCCGGCCACTCCCGCGGCCATCAGCGAGCGCGCCATCAGCCCGCGCGAGTACGGCAGCCCGAGCTCGCCGCCGCCGAGCGGGAGGGGCATGATCCGCCGCGGCTCGTTCACGCCCGCACCGCGTCCTTCGCGAGTTCGCGCACGCGCTCGTCGAGCTCGTCCGAGACGACGTCGTTCGCGGCGAGGACGACCTCGGCGCCTCGCGCCAGCGCGGCCTCGGCGACGACGTCGACCGCCGCGGCCTTGAGCTCGACGAGATACACCTCGGCGTCGATCCGCTCGAGCTCCTCCCGCAGCGCGTCCCTCTGCGCGAGGTTGCGTGAGACGTGAACCACCTCGGCATCGAGGTCGTCCGTCGGCGCCGGGCCGGTCGTGAAGACCGCGGTGCGGCGGCCGGCGAGCGGCTCGGCCGGCCGCAGGCGTAGGACGGCCGAGACCACGGGAATGCCGGAGATCGAGCGGATCGACTCGCGGTCGGCCCCTCCCGTGTCGACGACGAGGTCGGAGACGAGGACGCGATAGGCGTTGAGGCCGGCGCGCGGGTCGTGACGGCCGTTCATGACGAGGATGCGCGCGTCCGTGTCGACCGGTGGGATCGCGGCGCCGCTGCCGTCGAACACCAGCAGCTCCGGGTCGAGCTGCGCTGCGAGAAGCGCACCTTCCAGGACGTTCGACTCGAACGGAGCTCCCGCGAGGCCGCCGCCCGCGCGGCGGCAGCCCACCGCAGGCACGCCCGCGAGCGCCGCCGCCTCGAGGTGGTCGGAAGCCGCGTGCCTGCCGGAGCGCGAGAGCTCGACCAGCTCTTCGAGCGTCGGCGGCCTCTCGACGAGCTCCGGCTCCGCCGGCCCGCCGCGTCCCATCGCCACCACGACGACGCGGCGGTCGCGGGCGAGGACGCGGGCGACGTGCCCGGCGACGGCCGTCTTCCCGATCCGCTTCCCGAGACCGATCACGGCGACCGAGGACGTCCCGACGGGGTGGAGCGGCGGCGGATCGAAGCGGAAGTCGGCGCCGGCGTACGGGAGCCCGAGCGCGAGCGCGCGCGACGCCCAGAGAAACCGCTCACGTGGCCCCAGCACCGGCTCGTCGGAGAGATCGACAACGAGATCCACCTCCACCGCGTCGAGCGACTCTACGAGCGGCACCCCGTAGTCCTCCCCACCGCGGAGCTTCTCCGTCCCGCCGACGAGCAGCGCGCCGACGACCTCGTACGGAAGCGCCGCGAGGGCGTCCCGCACGACCGGCGCGTAGTGCTCCCCGTCGACGAGGACGAGAGCGCGCTGCGTCACGAGGAACGCACCTCGTCCTCGATCCGGGCCGTGTACTTCTCGTACGTCTTCGTGTCGGTGGAGAACTGGATGATCCGCTCCTGCCCGTGGAACGGGTAGCGGCGCCAGACGTCGACGTGCGTGCCCTCGACCTCGACGACGTTGTAACAGGGCCGCCCCTTGCCTCTCAGCCTCGACGACGAGACGGTGCCGGCGTTGACCACGAAGAGATCCTCGAGCCGCCACGCGTACGGGACGTGCTTGTGGCCGGCGAGGACGAGGTCGACCCCGGCGCGCTGAAGGCACTCGAGCGTGTCTCCCGCGTCGTTGACGATGTTCCGTTCCCGGCCGGTGCCGGGCACCGGCAGCAGGTGGTGGTGGAGGACGAACACGCGAAGTTCGGCTTCGCCGCGGAACTCCTCCTCGATCCAGCGGTACCGGCCGCGCCCGATCTGGCCGTTGTCGAGGTCGGGCTCGCTCGAGTCGACGGCGACGATCCTCGCGTTCCCGACCTGGAGCACGGAGTTGCGGTCGCCGAAGAGCTCCTCGAAGTGCACGTAGCCGACGTTGCGCGAGTCGTGGTTGCCGGGGATGACGACCATCGCCTTGCACTCGACGCGGTTCAGGTACTCGCGGGCCAGCGCGTACTCGTCCTTGAACCCGTGCGACGTGAGATCGCCGGAGATGACCACGACGTCCGGCTCGAGCTCGTTCACCTCGGCGATCGCGCGCTCGAGGTGTTGCGGGAGGAAGAACTGCTGCCCGCAATGGAGGTCCGACAGCTGGACGATCCGGAACATCGCGCGGAAGGCTACGCGGTCAGCGGTTCAGAGTGACAGCGCGAGGAAGCGCTCGATCATCGCGTTCACCTGCTCGGGCACCTCGATCTGGTGGAAATGGCCCGCGCCGACGGTGATCCCGACCTCGAGATCCGGCTTGATCTCGCGAAGCCGCAGGACGTCGGTGTCCGGCCCGAGCTCCGCGCGGATGAGCAGCGCGGGGACCTCGCAGCGCGCGAGGAGGTCGCGGCCGTTCCATTCGCTGACGCCGCGAATCACCGCGGCCGCGATCGGCTGCTCGACCGCGCACATGAGATCGACGATCCAGCGAGCGGTCTCCTCGTCCCGCGCTTCCATCCGGTGCACGTACGCGCGGCGGATCGCCTCCCCATCCGGACCCTCCAGCTGCTCCGCGAAGCCGGTGAAGAACTCGACCGTCGCCGGCAGCGGATCGATCGGCCCGGGATCGACGAGGACGAGGCCTCCCGGAAGCTCCGGGTGCCGTCCGCCGAGCTCGACCGCGATCATCCCGCCGAGGCTGTGGCCCACCAGGACCGGCTTCTCGATCCCGAGCTCGGCGCAGAGCGCGACCACGTCGTCGGCGAGCTCCGGGATCGAGTACCCCGCCTCGGGGCCGTCGCTCTCACCGACCCCGCGCAGGTCGATCGTCGTGACGGTGTGCGAGCGCGCGAAGTGGTCGAACTGGGGCCGGAACGCCGTGTGGTCGCAGCACCAGCCGGGGATGAAGAGGAGCTCGCGCCCACCGCTGCCGGCGCGCTCGTAGTAGAGCTTCAGCCCGGCGACGTCAGCGTGCGGCATGACCCGCGGGATGGTCTCACGGACGCGTCAGAAGATCCAGCGCACGGGGTAGTACAGGGCGGCCGCGACGAGCCCGGCCGCCGGCATCGTGAGGAGCCAGGCGACGACGATGTTGCCGGCGACTCCCCAGCGGACGGCCGAGACGCGCCGCGTCGCCCCCGCCCCCATCACCGAGCCCGACACGACGTGCGTCGTGGAGATCGGGAATCCGTAGTGCGTGCCGAGGTAGAGGGTCGATCCTGCCGCGATCTGCGCCGCGAAGCCGTGCTCCGGCTGCAGGCCGTAGATCCGCTGGCCGAGCGTGCGGATGATCCGCCACCCGCCCGCGTACGTCCCGGCGCCGATGGTGAGACCCGCGGCGATCTTGACCCAGGTCGGGATGTAGAAGCTCGAGATCGAGCCGTGCGTGAAGAGCGCAAGCGCGATCACGCCCATCGTCTTCTGCGCGTCGTTCGCCCCGTGGGTGAATGCGACCCAGGTCCCGGTGAGGAGCTGGCCGAGGCGGAAGCCCCGGTTCGCGACCCCGGGCGTCAGCCGGTGGAAGAGCCGATAGATGACGACGAGGAGCGCGAACGCGACCGTGAACCCGATCACCGGCGACGCCGCGCCGGGAATGATCACCTTCTCCCAGATACCGGACCAGTCGACTCCCTTGGAGCCCGACTGGACGAGCGCCGCGCCTACGAGACCGCCGATGAGCGCGTGCGTCGAGCTCGACGGCAGGCCGGCCCACCACGTCAGGAGGTTCCAGGCGATCGCCCCGATGAGCGCGGCGAGGACGGTGTGCTCCGTCGCGAGGCCCGTGTCGATGATCCCCTTGCCGACGGTCTTCGCCACGGCCGTTGTGACGAAGGCGCCCGCGAGGTTCGCGGCGGCCGAGATGAGCACCGCCGCGCGGGGCGAAAGCGCCCGTGTTCCGACCCATGTCGCGACGTAGTTCGCGGTGTCGTGGAAGCCGTTCGTGAAGTCGAACGCGAGGCCGATCGCGATCACGACGACGAGCAGGGTCACGGCTGGGTCCCGGTTCCGGTCAGCGGTTCTTGACGAGGATCGCTTCGAGGACGTCGGCGGCGTTCTCGCACGCGTCGACGGCCTCCTCCAGCCCCTCGTGGATGTCCTTCCAGCGGATCACCGTGAGCGGATCGGCGTCGCCGCTGAAGAGGGACGACACCCCGTCGTGCACGAGGCGGTCGCCTTCGTCCTCGAGCTCGCGGAGCTCGATGAGCTCGCGACGCGACTCCTTGAATCCCTCGAGCCCGCGCACCGCCTCGGCGAGCTTCGCCGCCGCGTGGCGGATCACGTGCGCCTGCCCGCGCGCCTGCTCCCGGATCTCGACGACCCCGTACGAGGCGATCCTGCCTGCGGCCTCGTCGATGTGGTCGCAGATGTCGTCGAGCGCGCCCGCCAGCCGGTACATGTCGTCGCGGTCGAACGGCGTGACGAACGTGCGGTTCAGAAGGTCGACGAGCTCGTGCGTAAGCCGGTCGCCCTCGTGCTCGAGCTCCTTGACCTCGCGAACGAGGTGGTCCGTCCCTTCCGGAAAGCGGTCGAGCTCGTCGACCAGGAGGCCCGCGATCGCGACGATGTTCTCCGCCGCCTGGTTGTAGAGGTCGAAGAACTCGCGCTTCTGCGGGATCAGCGTGAGGCGCGCCACGGCAGGCGGTTGTCTATCACGATCCCGTCTGCGCGTGCTCGTCCTCTTGTGCGGATTGTTTCGGCGTCCGACGCGGCAGCTACCTTGAATGCCGATGGAGCTTGAGCTCCCGGTCTTTCGGGCGTATCGCGGCACCGAACCCCCGCGGTTTGCGAGTCCAGCCGAGCTGGAGTGCGCAAAGGTGCTCGACTACTACGACGTCGCGTGGGCATACGAACCGCGGACCTTCGTACTCGAGGAGGACGCGGACGGGCGCGTGACCGAGGCCTTCACGCCCGACTTCTACCTCCCCGAGCAGGACCTCTACGTCGAGATCACCGCCATGAAGCAGTCGCTCGTGACACGCAAGAACCGGAAGCTGCGCAAGCTGCGCGAGCGGTATCCCGACGTCAAGATCAAGCTCTTCTACCGGCGCGACCTCGAGCGCCTCGCCCAGCATTTCCACCTCGACCTCGCCAGCTGACCGCCTGCCCGCGGACGACCGCATCGGAGAGATCTACCTCTCCGCCTCGGAGATCGGCGCCCGTGTGCGGGAGCTCGGCGCGGAGATCGCACGCGACTACGCCGGCAGCGAGCCCGTGCTCATCGGGTCGCTCAAGGCGAGCCTCGTCTTCATCGCCGACCTCAGCCGCGCAATGCCGATCCTCCACGCGATCGACTTCGTCGAGCTCGCCGGCTACGGGAGTGCGGGGATGGGCGGACACCAGCAGATCCGCGTGCTCAAGGACCTCGACCTCGACGTCCGCGGCCGCGACGTCCTCGTCGTCGAGGACGTCGTCGACACGGGACTGACGCTCAACTACCTCGTGCGCACGCTCGACCTTCGCGGGCCGACCTCGGTGGCGGCCGTTACCCTGCTCGACCGGCCGTACCGGCGGCTCGTCGAGGATCTCCCCGTTCGCTACGTCGGCTTCTCGGTGCCGGACGAGCTCTACGTCGGCTACGGCTTCGACCTCGAGGAGCGCTACCGCGAGCTCCCCGACCTGCGCCTGCTCCACCTCGGCTGAGACAGCCGTAACCGCCGCGCCTCCGGTGGCGTTTACGGCTTGGAAGCCAGAAAGTATCGCAGCTCGGGGGACGCTTCTCACGGGGTCCCAGCGCAACGGTCGTCTCCCGACGACGCCGGCCGCCTCTCCGGGGGCGGCCGGCTCCATCTCGGTGCCGCTCAGACCCACGCGCTCCCACTAGGCTCCGGATGTGGTCACCGAAGGCGAGCCGGCACCCGACTTCACGCTGACGAGCGACGCCGGCGAGGAGGTCAGCCTCTCCGACTTCCGCGGCAAGCCGGTCGTCCTCTACTTCTATCCCAAGGACGACACGCCGGGGTGCACGACGCAGGCGCACGGGATCCGCGACGCGTACGGCGCGTTCGAGCGGGCAGGCGCGGTGGTGCTCGGGATCTCGCCGGACAAGGTCGCGGAGCACGTGAAGTTCAAGGAGAAGTACGACCTCCCGTTCACGCTCCTCGCCGATCCGGAGCACGAGGTGGCGGAGCGCTACGGCGTCTGGGGCGAGAAGAAGTACATGGGCCGGACGTACCACGGCGTGAGCCGGACGACGTTCCTCGTAGCGCCCGACGGAACGGTCGCGAAGGTCATGCACGACGTCAAGCCCGCGACCCACGCGGACGACGTGCTGGCGGCTCTCGCCGCCGCCTGACCTGCGCAAATCCCCCGGCCGGGGGACACCGCCGAGCCGTCGAGCGGGTGAGTATCGGAGCTGCGGCCCGATGCAGCTCTTCCTGCGCGACCCCACCTATACCGACCGGCTCGCGGCGTTCCTGACGAGCGTCGGCCGGCCCGCGATCGTCGGCGCTCCCGACCGCGTCGACCTCGAGGAGAACGCCGAGGACGCCAACAATCTCGAGCTCGAGCTGTACCTGCGCGTCTGGCGGGTCCTGTATCCGGATGCGGACGTCGAGCTTGTCGAGTACTAGGCGCCGCCGCGCGTTTCTGCGACGCTAGCCGTGTGCTCGGGTGGCTGTCCTCGCTCTTCCGTCGTAGGCGGCGAGACGAGGCCACGCCGATCCGCGAGGCGGACGCCTACGCGCGGAGCTACGGCGACCGGAGCGGCGAGATCGTGAGCGTCGCCCGCGTCGAGCCGAAGCGGATCCCGCGGCGGACCGGCGACATGACCGGCGAGCTCCTGCGCCGGGCATTCGAAACGCGGCTCGACTCGCGCGGCAAGGCCACGACCTGAGAGATCGGCGCCGCGCGGCTTTCCGTTCCCGCCGTTTCCGCCTACCATCAGACCCGTGTTTCGGAAGGTCAGAAACGGAGGATCCGGGGGCGCTCTGAAGACGGGGCTTCCCGCGGAGCGGAAGGCGCTCGCCGAGCGGTACACGATCGACGCCGAAGAGGCGGAGCTGCGGGCCAACCAGGCTGCCGAGGGATACGCCGCGCGCGCGGCCACGGAGGAGCAGGCTCGCCGCGTGAGCGAGGAGCAGGCGCGCCTCGAAGCCGAGGAGCAAGCCCGGCGCGAGGCTGCGGAGGCGGAGGCTCGCCGCGAAGCCGAGGAGCGGGCGCGACGCGAAGCCGAAGCGCAAGCCCGACGCGAAGCCGAAGAAGCGGCCGCACGGGCAGCCGCCGAGGAGCGGGCGCGGCGCGAAGCCGAAGCGCAAGCCCGACGCGAAGCCGAAGAAGCGGCCGCGCGGGCAGCCGCCGAGGAGCAGGCGCGGCGCGAAGCCGAAGCGCGAGCCCAGCTCGAAGCCGAGGAGCTGGCGCGACGCGAAGCCGAAGCGCAAGCCCGACGCGA
>Ga0308176_10000192_pt1 | contig 42493 bp, 37 predicted proteins | sample PhyCR2_3_FD_203890 | JGI IMG/M metagenome (GOLD analysis project Ga0308176, IMG submission 203890) | Soil microbial communities from UC Gill Tract Community Farm, Albany, California, United States - DLSLS.C.R2 | ecosystem: Environmental > Terrestrial > Soil > Agricultural land | place: USA...
GCGCTCGCCCGCGCCGAGGAGGTCGCCCCGCGCTGGTTCGGCCGCATCCCGACCGCCCGCTGCGCGGTCGCGGCGGTCCCGGAGGCGGAGGCGCCGAGCGCTTCGGCGGCGTACTACGTGCCGGCGGCGCTCGACGGCTCGCGTCCGGGCACCTACTACGCGAACACGTACAAGGCGACGGAGCGCGACCGCTCGCTCGCCGAGACGACCGCCTTCCACGAGGGCGTTCCCGGGCATCACTTCCAGATCTCGCTGGCGCAGACGCTCGACGGCCTGCCGCAGCTGCGCCGCGTCGCCTGGATCAACGCGTACCTGGAGGGCTGGGCGCTGTACTCCGAGCGGCTGGCGGACGAGATCGGCCTGTTCTCGAGCCCCGTCGGACGGCTCGGGATGCTGTCCAACGAGCTGATGCGCGCGGCGCGCCTCGTCGTCGACACCGGGCTGCACGCGTTCGGCTGGACGCGCGAGCAGTCGATCGACTACCTGCGCACCAACACCGCGATGTCGGAGGTCGAGGTCGTCGAGGAGACGGATCGCTACATCGAGATGCCCGGGCAGGCGCTCGCGTACATGACCGGCCGGATCGAGTTCGAGCGCCTGCGCAAGGAGGCGGAGACGGCGCTCGGATCCGCCTTCGACGTGCGCGCGTTCCACGACCTGGTGCTGGGCTCCGGACCGGTCCCGCTCGACGTCCTCTCCGGCATCGTCGCCGACTGGACGACGCGGGTCGGATCGCAGGGAGCCTGAGGTGACGCAGCTGGGCGCCTTCCGCTCGGCCTTCGTGCCCCACGACCTCGAGCAGCCGCTCGCCGGAGCGGGCGGCGGCCCGCTGGCGGGGCTCACGGCGGCGGTCAAGGACATGTTCGACGTCGCCGGCGAGCGCGTCGGGGGCGGCAGCCCGGCCTGGCTGGCGGCGCAGGAGCCGGCCCGCACGCATTCGGCCGCCGTCGCGGCGCTGCTGGAAGCGGGCGCGACGATCGTCGGCAAGACGGTCTGCGACGAGTTCTTCTACAGCGTGATCGGCGCCAACGCGCATTACGGGACGCCGCTGAATCCGCGCGCGCCCGATCGCATCCCCGGCGGCTCGTCGTCCGGGTCCGCCTCGGCGTGCAGCGCCGGCGCCTGCGACGTCGCGCTCGGCAGCGACACCGCCGGCTCGGTGCGCGTTCCGGCCGCGCTGTGCGGCGTCTACGGCATCCGCGCGACGCACGGGCGCATCGACCTGCGCGGTGCGATGCGGATGGCGCCGACGTTCGACTCGGGCGGCTGGTTCGCGGCCTCGGCCGGACTGCTGCGGCGCGTCGGGCCGGTGCTGCTGCGCGAGTGGGCGGGGGAGGCCGGCGACGTCGCCCGCGTCGCCCTGCTCGAGGATGCGTTCGCGCACGCCGAGGCCGACGTCGCGGCGCTCTGCCGCGGCTTCCTGCGCGGCGCTTCCGGGGCGCTGCCTGAGCTGCGCGCGCAGCGCCTCGCGGGCGACGCGATCGACGATTGGCGCGAGGCGATGCGCATCACGCAGGCGCACGAGGTGTGGGAGTCGTTCGGCGCGTTCCTCTCCGCGGGCGATCCGGAGCTCGGTCCAGGCGTCGCCGAGCGCATGCGGATCGCCGCGACGATCGGCGAAGCCGAGGTCGAGCGCAGCCGCGCCGTGCTGGCGGAGGCGACGCGGCGCGTCGAGGAGGCGACCGCGGAGCGCACCGTGCTCGCACTGCCGACGACGCCGGCGATCGCGCCGCTGCTCGGCGCGCCGGCTGCCGAGCTGGAGGCGTTCCGCGTCGACACCATGCGCCTCGTGTGCCTGGCGAGCATCTCCGGCCTGCCGCAGGTCACGGTGCCGATCGGCAGCGTCGCGGGAGCGCCGGTCGGCCTGTCGTTCATCGGCTGGCGCGACGGCGACGAGGCGCTGCTTGCGCTCGCGCAGCGCATCAGCCCGTTCGTCGGCTGCCGACTCGCCTAGGGGCGTCCGCGACCGCGCGCACGCCGACCATGTTGGCCAGGCGGTGCCGCAGCGAGTGCTCGCGGCCGGCCGGGACGTCGAGCTCGACGTCGAGGCGCAGGTCCTCGCCGCTGAAGGCGACGCGCTCGATCGCGCAGCCGCGCCCGCGCAGCGCCACCAGCACGCGCAGCGCGGTCACGAAGCCGTCGCACAGCTCGATCGAGAGGGCCGTGCTCGCGCGCCGGGCGGCGGGGCCTGCGGGTGGGTCGTCGAGCGAGGCGGTGGGACGGGCGGTGTCGTGCTGCATCGAACGGGCTCCTCTCTGGCCCCCCGTCCGAAGGCGCAAGCCGCCGCCCGTCCGTCGGGACCGGGGCCTGCGTCGCGTGGCGAGCGCAGGCTAGATGGCGGGAATGGCGATGGCGGCGGCGTGCGCGCGTCCGGTCCCGAGCGGGCGCCGGAGGGTGAGTGCTGTGCGCGGCACGAGCGACATCGGCGGCGATGGTAGGCGCTTCGGCTCCCGCGTGCAAGGTTCCGGACCGACCGGCGCGAGATGGCTGACCTATCGACTATCGTTGACCGACTTCGGTAACGAGGGGACACCATGTTCGAGCCGATCCGCAGCCGCCGCACCTTCGAGGAGGCCGTCGACCAGATCGCCGACGCGATCCGCGCCGGCGATCTTGCGCTCGGCGACCGGCTGCCGCCCGAGCGCACGCTCGCCGAGCTGCTCGACATCAGCCGCCCGACGCTGCGCGAGGCGCTCAACCTGCTCGTCAACGCGGACGTGATCGAGGTGCGCCCCGGCGTTCGCGGCGGCGCCTTCGTGAAGTCGGAGATCGTGCCGCTCGACCTGATCCACGAGCGCTCGCGCATGCGCGTCGGCGAGGTCGCCGCCGTGCTCGAGGCGCGCCGCGTGTTCGAGCCGCGCGTCGCGCAGCTGGCCGGCCTCTACGCCGACGAAGAGGATCTCGCCGCGCTGCGCCGCACGATCGAGCAGCAGCGCGCGACGCTCGGCGCCAGAGACCATGCCGCCTTCCTGCAGCTCGACACGCGCTTCCACCTCGCGATGGCGAAGGCGACCCACAACAGAACGATCATCGCGATGATGAAGCTGCTGCTGAAGCAGCTCGAGATCGCGCGCGACATGGCGCCCCGCACGGCGCCGGAGTCGCGTCGCGCGATCGAGCTGCACGAGCGGACCTACGACGCGATCGTCAGCGGCGACGCCGCCCGCATCGACGCCGCGATGGACGAGCATCTCGGCTGGCTCGAGGCGTTCTGGGAGCGCGAGACCGGCCGTCCGCGCCTGCGTCGCGTGCCGGACTTCCTGCTGCCGCGGGACGGGCAGGCGGACGGCTCCGGCGCGGCCGCCGGCAGCGCCGACCACGCGGCGCCCGCCGCGCGCAGACGCGCGAGACGCCGCACCGCCTCCGTCGCGTCCTGACGGCTCCGCGCTCGCGCTGCGCATTCCGGTCCGCCTGCGGGCGGACCGGCGCTTCGGCGCGCTTGCCGGCATTGGACAGATCTGCTTATTATCTCGGTATGGAAGTCATACCTTTTCGTGCTAGGTAGGCGATGGGCTTCACGAACGTGTACGGCGTTCCCGGGAGCGTGCGGTCGGGGGCGGAGGCGGCGGTCGTCGACGGGCGCGCCGTCGCGCAGCAGCTGCGCGAGGAGACCGCCGCCGCCGTCGCGCAGCGCGTCGCGGACGGCCGCCCGGCGCCGGGGCTCGCGACGATCCTCGTCGGCGACGATCCGGCATCGCAGGTCTACGTCGGCGCCAAGCACCGCGCGTGCGCGGAGGCGGGCATCCGCTCGGTCGACCGCCGCCTGCCGGCCGACGTCGAGCCGGCGCAGCTCGCCGAGACGATCCACGAGCTGAACGCCGATCCCGCGGTCGACGGCATCCTGCTCCAGCTGCCGCTGCCGGGCGCGCTCGACGGCGGGGCGTTCGTCGAGCTGATCGACCCGCGCAAGGACGTCGACGGCCTCACGGTCGTCAACGCCGGCCTGCTGCGCCAGCGGCGTCCGGGGCTCGCGCCGTGCACGCCGCTCGGCGTGATGGAGCTGCTCGACCGCGCACAGGTCGAGCTGCACGGCCGCCACGCCGTCGTCGTCGGCCGCTCGGACCTCGTCGGCCGGCCGCTCGCGGCGATGCTGCTCGCGCGCAACGCCACCGTCACGATCTGCCACCGCTACACGCAGGAGCTCGAGCGGCACACGCGCGAGGCCGACGTGCTCGCCGTCGCCGTCGGCGTCCCCGGCCTGATCGGAGCGGCGCACGTCAAGCCGGGCGCGGTCGTGATCGACGTCGGCATCAACCGCGTCGACGGCGCGCTCGTCGGCGACGTCGACTTCGACGCGGTGCGGCCGCTCGCGTCCGCGATCACGCCGGTGCCCGGCGGCGTCGGGCCGATGACGATCGCCTGCCTGCTCGCGAACACGCTGCGCGCCGCGCAGCTCGCCGAGACCGAAGCGGACGGGCGGCTCGCGCCGCTGAACTGAGATGGGCGTCACGGTCCCCACCGCAGCCGCTCCCCCGCTGCGCGCGCGCCGCCGCTCCCCGCGCCGGGACCGCGCGCTGTGGACCTGCGTCGGGATCTTCGCGCTGATCGTGCTGGCGGCCGTGAGCGCGCCGCTGTGGTGGCACGCGAGCCCGACCGACACCGATCCGCTCGCCGCGCTGCAGGGACCCGCGTGGGCGCACCCGATGGGCACCGACCAGGTCGGCCGCGACATGCTCGCGCGCGTGCTCGGAGGCGCGCGCATCTCGCTGCTGGCCGCCAGCTCGGTCGCGCTCGTCGGCGGCTCGCTCGGCGCGCTGCTGGGAATCGCCGCCGGCCTCGGCGGCCGCCTGCTCGACGGCGGGCTGATGCGGATCTTCGACGCGATGCTCGCCTTCCCGCCGGTGATCTTCGCGATGGCCGTCACGCTCGGCATCGGCGTCGGGCTCGCGACCGCGTGCGTCGGCGTCGCGCTCAGCGCGGTGCCGTACGTGGCGCGCGTGGTGCGCAGCGACGTGCTGCGCGTGCGCAACGCCGGCCACGTGGAGGCGGCGCACGCGCTCGGCGTGCCGCCGGCGCAGATCGTGCGGCGCCATGTCGTCCCGCACGTGCTGCCGACCGCGCTCGTGCAGATCGCCTCGCTGTTCTCGTTCTCGATCGTCGCGATCGCCGCGCTCGGCTTCATCGGCCTGGGCGCGCAGATCCCGACGCCGGAGTGGGGCACGACGATCACGGAGGGGAGCGCGCTCGTGCTCGTCGGCAAGTGGTGGGTCAGCACGTTCCCGGGCCTCTGCCTGCTGATCGTGACGGCCGCGAGCGCGGTGATCGCGGAGCGCATCCGCGTGCGGCTCGACCCGCGCAACCGCTCCGGGCGGGCGCTGCCGTGACGCGCTTCCTGCTGGTGCGGCTCGGCGGTGCGCTGCTCTCGATCGTCGCGGCGTCGATGCTCGCGTTCGTGCTGATGCGCCTCGTGCCCGGCGATCCCGCGCGGCAGGTGCTGGGGCAGTTCGCGACGCCGGATCAGCTCGCCGCGTTCCGCGCCGACAACGGGCTCGACGGTTCGATCGTCGAGCAGTACGGGCGCTTCGTCGGGAACTTCGTGCAGGGCGATTGGGGCACGTCGTTCGCGTCCGGCGCTCCGGTGCGCCAGCTGATCGGCCAGCGGCTGCCGGCGACGATCGAGCTCGTGCTCGTCGCGTTCGCGGGCGCCGTGGCGTCCGCGCTCGCGCTCGCGCTCGTCTCGACCTACCGGCCGCGCGCGTGGCTGGACCGGCTCGTCAGCGGCATCGCGTTCGTCGGCATGGGCACGCCGCCGTTCTGGCTCGGGCTGCTGTGCCTGGCCGTCTTCTTCCAGCAGACGCACCTGCTGCCGGGGCCGGACGGACGCATCTCGCCCGATCTCGCGCCGTTCCCGGACCGCACCGGCTTCATGACGCTCGACGCGCTGCTCGCCGGCCGCCTGGATGCGTTCGGCAGCGCCGTCTCGCACCTGCTGCTGCCGGCGTTCGTGCTCGGCTTCGCGATGTTCGCGTTCCTCGTGCGGGTGCTGCGCGCGAGCCTGCTGGAGGTCGCGGACGAGCCGTTCATCGCCGCCGCGCAGTGCAAAGGGCTCTCGCGCTGGCAGGCCTTCACGCGGCATGCGCTGCCGAACGCGGCGCTGCCCGCGCTGACCGCCTCCGGCCTCGTGCTCGGACAGCTGCTGACCGGCAGCGTGCTCGTCGAGGCGGTCTTCGACTGGCCCGGGATCGGCGGCCTCGTCGTCCACGGGATCGCGAACAAGGACTACACCGTCGTGCAGATCTTCGTGCTGCTGAGCGCGGTGCTGTACGTGAGCGTGAACCTGCTCGTCGACCTGCTGGCGGCCGCGCTCGACCCGCGCATCTCGCTGCACGCCGGCACGCGCAGGCGACGTCGCGACGCGCCCCGCGCCGCGGCCGCCGCCCCGCCGACGGCACGCTCGGAGGGCGCGTGAGCGAGCAGCTGCTGCATGCGAGCGGCGTCACGATCGCCTACGGCGGCGTGCCGGTCGTGCACGACGTGACGCTCACGCTGCATGCCGGCGAGCGGGTCGGCCTGGTCGGCGAGACCGGCTCCGGCAAGTCGACGCTCGCGATGAGCCTGCTCGGCATGCTCGCGCGCGGGGGCGAGGTCGTCGCCGGCAGCATCGCGTTCGCCGGCCGCGAGCTCATCGACCTGCGCGAGCGCGACTGGTGCCGCATCCGCGGGCGCGAGCTCGCGGTCGTCTTCCAGGACGCGGGCGCCGCGCTCGACCCGGTCAAGAGCATCGGCTGGCAGGTCGCCGAGGCGATCCGCGTGCACGAGCGCGACGCGTCGCGCGCGCACCTGCGCCTGCGCGTCGCCGCCGCGCTCGAGCAGGTCGGCATCCCGGCCGCTCGCGCCGGCGCCTACCCGCACGAGCTCTCGGGCGGGCAGCGGCAGCGCGTCGCGATCGCGACCGCGCTCGTGCACCGCCCCCGCCTCGTGATCGCGGACGAGCCGACGAGCGCGCTCGACGTCACGACGCAGGCGCAGACGCTGCGCCTGCTCGACGACCTCGTCGCGGACGTCGGCGCGGCGCTGCTGATGGTCTCCCACGACCTCGGCGTCGTCTCGCAGTTCTGCGAGACGACCGTCGTGATGTACGCCGGCCGGATCGTCGAGGCCGGCCCCTCGCCGGAGCTGTTCGCGCAGCCGCGGCACGCCTACACGTCCGGTCTGCTGCGATCGGTGGCGGCGCTGAGCGATCCCGACTGCCGGCGCCTGCCGACGATCGGCGAGGACGTGCTCGCCGCCGCGACGGCCGACCGGGAGGCGCGATGAGCGGCACGGCAGGTCCTTTGCTGACGGTGCGCGGAGCGGTGCAGACGTTCTACGCGCGCTCGCGCGTGCGCGGCATGCCCGGCGAGGAGATCCGCGCGCTCGACGGCGTCGACCTCGATGTCGTGCCGGGCGAGCGGCTCGGGATCGTGGGCGAGTCGGGCAGCGGCAAGAGCACGCTCGCGCGGGCGGTCGTCGGGCTGCGCGCGCTCGACGCCGGCCGCGTCGAGTTCGAGGGAACCGACGTCGGCGCGCTGCACGGCGCCGAGCTGCGCCGCCTGCGCGCGCGGCTGCAGCTCGTGCTGCAGGATCCGCTCGCCTCGCTCGATCCGCGCATGACCGTGCGGCGGCTCGTGCGCGAGGGGCTCGACGTCCACGCGACGACGCCGCCGGCCGAGCGCGCGGCGCTGGTGGAGGAGACGCTCGCGCAGTGCGGCATCGGGCCGGCGCTGCTGGAGCGCACGCCGGCGGCGCTCTCGGGCGGTCAGCGCCAGCGCGTCGCGCTCGCGCGCTCGCTCGTGCTGCGGCCCACGCTCGTGCTGCTCGACGAGCCGGTCTCGGCGCTCGACGTCTCCGTCCAGGCGCAGATCCTCAACCTGCTGCTCGACCTGCAGGAGCTGCACGGGCTGACGTACCTCTTCATCGTCCACGACCTCGCGGTCGCGCGCTGGTTCTGCGATCGGATCGTCGTCATGCACCGCGGCCGGATCGTCGAGCAGGGCCCGAGCGAGCAGCTGTTCGCCGACCCGCGCGAGCCCTACACGCGCGAGCTGCTGGCCGCCAGCGCGCTGCACGCGGTCGTGCGGCGGCGGCCCGGCTCCGCTCAGGCCGCCGGCAGCTCCTCGGCGACGGCCTCGACCTCGACCGGGCCGCCGAACGGCAGCGCGGCGACGCCGAACGCCGAGCGGGCGTGACGGCCGCGCTCGCCGAGCAGCTCCACGAGCAGGTCGGAGGCGCCGTTGGCGACGACGTGGTGCCGGTCGAACTCCGGCGTGCTGGCGACGAACGTCTGCACCTTCACCAGCTGCACGCGGTCGAGGTCGCCGACGGCCGCCTGCAGCTGCGCGAGCAGGTTGAGCGCGCAGCGCTCGGCGCACGCTCTCGCCAGCTCGAAGTCGACGTCGTCGCCGAGACGGCCGGTCGCGATCACATTGCCGTCGGCGTCGAACGGCAGCTGGCCGGAGACGAACAGCAGGCTGCCGCTGCGCGCGACGGGCACGTAGGTCGCGTTCGGCACGAGCGGCGCGGGCAGCTCGAGCCCGCGGCGCGCGAGCGCCGCCGCGACGCGGCCGGTGGTCTCGTCGGATGAGGTCATGCGGTCCGCCGTTCTGGTCGGGGTGGTCAGCTGCTGCGCCGCGCCGCCTCGGGCTCCCAGGCGCCGTCGAGGCGCCCGCCGGAGCCGAACCAGACGAGCGGGGCGAGGTTCGTGATCTCGCACGCGTGATTGGGGACGATCGACACGCGCGCGCCGAGCTGGAGCGGCTCGCCGGCCCGCTCGACGGTCGCGCACTCCTGGCTGAGCGTCGCGACGAGCGCGTCGGGCTGCTGGCGCACGCGGCCGTAGCCGGGCGCGAGCGGATCGTCCGTGCTCGACAGCGTGAGCTTGCCGGCGTCGAGGATCGCGACCCCGGGCCGCGGGTGCGAGACGACGCTGGCGACGACCGTCAGCGCGCACTCCTCGAAGCCGGCCGCGCCCATGCTGACCTGCTGGCGGTCGTAGAAGCAGTAGTTGCCGGGGCGCATCTCGTCGACGGCGCCGAGCGTGCCGGCCTCGACGATCGCGCGCGCGCCGGGCGTGCTGCCGATGCTGACGCTCGGCAGCTCGATGCCGGCGCCGCGGATCCGCTCGGCGGCGTCCGTCATCGCGGCGATCTCCTCCCGCTCGATCCGGCGGCGGACGTCGAGCTCGCGCTTGCCGTAGGCATGACCGGCGTGCGAGCGGATGCCGTGCAGGCGCAGGCCGGGCAGCGCGGCCACCGCCTGCGCGAGCGCGAGCGCCTGCTCGGGCTCGACCCCGAAGCGGTGGTAGCCGGTGTCGACGATCAGGCTGACGGCGAGCGTCTCGCCGCTCGCCCGCGCGGCGTCGGAGATGCGCCGGGCGCCCTCGACGCTGTCGACGCAGGCGATCGCCTCGGTCGTGCGCGCGAGCGCGGCGAAGCGCTCGACCTGCGCGTGGCTCCAGAACGGATGCGCGATCAGGTAGGAGGTCTCGACGCCGGCCGCGACGAGCGCCTCCGCCTCGCCGAGCGTCGCGGTCGTGAGCCCGGCGGCGCCGAGCTCGAGCTGGCAGCGCGCGATCGCGGCGAGCTTGTGCGTCTTGACGTGCGGGCGCAGCGCGAGCCCCGCGCCGGCCGCCGCGGCGGCCATCGCGTCGAGGTTGCGCGCGAGCACGTCGACGTCGACGTACGCGAACGGCGTCGGCAGCGCGTCCTCGAGCACTGAGGCGCCGCGGAACGGCTCCGCCCGCGGAACGCTCGCCTCCTGCAAATGGTGCAAGTAGTTGACCAACATCGGTAATTAGCCTACCATGCGCGTGCCATGGGATTCCTCCTCACCTGCCCGCACTGCGGTCCGCGCGACTACACCGAGTTCTCCTTCGAGGGCGAGCTCCGTCCGGACCCCTACGAGACACCGCTGACCGGCATGACCCTGTGGGCGCGCGAGAACGTCGCGGGCACGCAGGACGAGCGCTGGTTCCACGACCTCGGCTGCCGCCGCTGGTTCATCGTCAACCGCGACACCCGAACGAACGAGATCGATGCCGACGTTTGACTTCGAGGGGCGCGCGATCCCCTACGAGCCGGGGGACACCGTCGCCTCGGCGCTCTACCGCGCAGACGTGCGGACGTTCAGCCGCTCGTTCAAGTTCCACCGCCCGCGCGGGCTCTACTGCCTCACGGGCGACTGCCCCAACTGCCTCTGCCGCGTCGACGGCGCCGGCGAGGTGCCGGCGTGCACGACGCCCGCCGAGCGCGTGAGAGCAGTCGAGCGCGAGGGCGGCTGGCCCTCGCCCGAGCGCGACGCGATGGCCGTCAACTGGCGCCTGCGCAAGCTGCTGCCGGTCGGCTTCTATTACAAGTGGGTCGTCGGCGTGCAGACGTGGAAGCGCATCGAGCCGATGGTGCGCCGCGCCGCCGGCCGTTCGGCGATCCCGGCGAGCGACGGCGTCGAGCTGCCGATCCGCCGGCACGTCCATCCCGAGCTGCTGGTGATCGGCGCCGGACCCGCCGGCCTGGCGGCCGCGCTCGCGGCGGCGGAGGACGGCGTCCGCGTGCTGCTCGTCGACGAGTCGCGGCCCGGCTTCGAGGTCGCGCCCGGGCCGACGGCCGACGCGATCGCCGAGCTGCTTCCGCAGGTCGAGGCGCACGAGCGGGTCGAGCTGCTGACCGACTCCGCCGCGCTCGCGGTCCACGAGGGGCCGCTCGTCCCGATTCGCCGCGAGGGCGAGCTGCTCGTCGCCGAGCCGCGGCGCGTCATCGTCGCGACCGGCGCCGTCGAGTCGCATCAGCTGTTCGCCGGCAACGACCTGCCGGGCATCTGGCTCGCGCGCGGCGCCGCGCGCATGACCGGCCGCCACCGGCTGTCGATCGGCACGCGCGTCGTCGTCGCCGGCTCGACGAGCGAGGCGCTCGAGCACGTCCGCACGCTGGAGGCGGGCGGTGCGCGCGTCGAGCGGCTGCTGCTCGACGCCGACGCGGCCGCCGGCGTGCAGCACCCGGCGCTGCGCGTCGGCGGTCGGATCGTCGCGGCGCACGGCCGCCGCACGCTGCGCGCCGTCACGATCGAGCAGGGCGGCCGCACGGAGCGCATCGCGTGCGACGCGCTCGTGCTGGCCTCCGCGCGCGTCCCGCGCGACGGGCTGCTGCGCCAGGCGCACGACGTGCCCGGCGTGAGCGGCGCCGGCGAGGCGGTCGACCCCGGCTGCGAGCTCGCGGCCGCGCTCGCGAGCGGGCGCGCCGCCGTGCGCGCAGAGGCCGCCGCGCCGGCCGCGATCCCCGCGCCGCGTACGTGCGCGCGAGCGGCCGGCAGCGGCGTCGCGTGCCTGTGCGAGGACGTCCTGCAGGAGGACCTCGAGCAGGCCTGGAAGGAGGGCTACCGCTCGACGGAGATCATCAAGCGCTATTCGACCGTGACGATGGGCCCCTGCCAGGGGGCGATGTGCCACCACCATCTGAAGGCGTTCGTGGCGGAGCGCAGCGACGCGCCCGCCGCCGCCGGCCCGACGTCGGCGCGTCCGCCGGCGCGGCCGGTCCGCATGTCGGAGCTGGCGGCCGGCGTGCGCCACCCGATCGAGGAGCGCACGGCGCTGCACGAGCTGCACGTCGCCGCCGGCGCCCGCTGGGAGTGGGCCGGCCACTGGCGCCGCCCCTCCAACTACGGCGACGTCGAGCGCGAGTACCGCGCGGTGCGCGAGCGCGTCGGGGTCATGGACGTCGGCACGCTCGGCAAGGTGCGCGTCTCCGGACGCGACGCGGTCGAGCTGCTCGAGCGCATCTACCCGTGCAACATCGGCAACATCGCGCCCGGCCGCATGCGCTACGGGCTCGTGCTGAGCGAGGCCGGGCACGTGATCGACGACGGCGTCATCTGCGCGCTCGAGGACGGCGCCTTCTACCTCACCTTCACGACCACCGGCGCCGGCGGCGCCGAGGCGTGGCTGCGGCGCTGGGCGGCGGAGTGGAACCTGCGCGTGAACATCGTCAACCAGACGCGCGCGCTCGGCGGCATCAACCTCGCCGGCCCGCGCGCACGCGACGTGCTCGAGGCGCTGAGCACGGACGAGCTCTCGAACGAGTCGTTCCCGTACCTGCACCATCGCGAGATCACGGTCGCCGGCGTGCCGACGCGCGCGATCCGCCTCGGCTTCGTCGGCGAGCTCGCCTACGAGCTCCATCATCCGGCGTCGCAGAGCCGCAGGCTGTGGGAGGCGCTGTTCGAGGCCGGCCGCCGCTACGACGCCGCCCCGCACGGGCTCGACGTCGTCAACGCCCTGCGGCTCGAGAAGGGCCACATCATCGTCGGCCAGGACACCGACTTCGACACGACGCCGGCCGCCGCCGGGATCGGCTGGGCCGTCAGAGGCGAGAAGCCGTTCTTCCTCGGCAAGGCGGAGCTGGAGCGGCGCGCGGGCGATCCGCCGCAGCGCGTCCTGCGCGGCATCCGCTGGCCCGGCGGCGCGCCGCCGGAGGGTGCGGTCGTGACCGCCGCCGGCGCGTTCGCGGGCGCCGTGACGTCCTCGTGGGACTCCGGCGCGCTCGGCCACGGCGTCTCGCTGGCGCTGCTGCAGTGCGGGACCGACGGCGAGCCGCCGGCGACGGTCGCCTACGGCGACGCGGTCGGAACGGTCGGCGACGGGGTGTTCTACGACCCGGAAGGGGTGAAGGTCCGTGCATGACGCCGTTCGCCAGCTGCGCTTCGCGCTGCTCCAGGCGGCCGCAGCGCCGGAGACGATCGACGCGCTGGAGCCGGGCCCCGAGTGGACGGCGCTGCGCGTCGCGCCCGACGAGGCGCTGTGGCTCGGCCCCGCCGGGGCACAGCTGCGACCCGAGCTCGAGACGGCCGCGCAGGAGCTCGAGCCGGGGGCGTTCGTCGGCGACGTGACCGACGGCTGGAACGGCGTCGTGCTGAGCGGGCCGGAGCGCCGGGAGCTGCTCGCGCGCCTCAGCCCGCTGTCGCTGCCCGAGCCGGCTGGCGGCTTCGCCTTCGTGCAGGGCGACGTGCTCGGCATCTCCGGCAAGCTCGTCGTGCTGCCCGAGGCGACCGTCGTGCTGTGGCCGGCGACCTTCAGCGCGTACGTCGGCGCGTGCATGGCCGACGTCGGCGCGGTCGCCGGGGCGGCGGAGCTGGACTGGGCGGACTGCGCGCCGCGGACGACGAGCGAGGGGACCCTGCGATGATCGCGTCACGCGGACGCACCGCGCTGCGCTCGAACGCGCGGCGCGACTCCTACGACGTGCTGGTGATCGGCGGCGGCGCCCACGGGCTCGCGACCGCCTACTACCTCGCCGAGAACCACGGCGTCAGAGACGTCGCCGTGCTCGAGCGCAGCTACATCGGCTCCGGCGGCTCCGGCCGCAACACGACCGTGCTGCGCGCGAACTACAAGACGCCCGAGACGATCGCCTTCTTCAAGCGCTCCATCGACCTCTACCAAGGGCTCTCCGAGCAGCTCGAGTACCACACGCTGATGTCCGAGCGCGGGCTGCTGTGGCTCGCGCACTCGCGCCGCGAGGTGCGGCTGCAGCAGGAGCGCGCGCAGCTGAACCGGCTGCTCGGCGTCGAGACCGACTTCGTCGACGCCGACGAGGTCTCGCGCCGGTGCCCGGTGCTCGACATGAGCGGCGGCGGCCACCATCCGATCCTCGGCGCCTCGTGGCATCCGGCCGGCTCCGTGATCCGCCACGACGCGGTCGTGTGGGGCTATGCGGCGGCCGCGCAGCGGCTCGGCGTCCACGTCCACGAGGGCACGCCGGTGCAGCGGGTGCTCGTCGAGAACGGGCGCTGCGTCGGCGTCGAGACCGACGGCGGCACGATCCGCGCCGGCAAGGTGGTGCTCGCGCTGGGCGGCTACGTCTCAGCGCTCGCGCGCAGCGCCGGCGTCGTGCTGCCGATCGTGACGCATCCGCTGCAGGCGTTCGTGACCGAGACCTACGCGCCGCTGCTCGACCGCCTGCTGACGAGCGCCGACCTGCTCGTCTACATCTCGCAGACCTCGCGCGGCGAGATGCTCGTCGGCGCGGAGATCGAGCGCTACCCGAGCACCTCGACGCGCTCGACGTACCACTTCCTCGCCGGCTCGGCCGCGCGCTGCATCGACCTGATCCCCGCGATGGCGCGCATGCGCGTGCGGCGCGCGTGGACGGGTCTCTGCGACATGACGCCGGACTACAGCCCGATCATGGGCGAGACCGGCGTCGACGGCCTCTACCTGACGAGCGGCTGGGGCACGTGGGGCTTCAAGGCGGTCCCGGTCGGCGGCTGGACGATGGCGGACCTCGTCGCGACGGGCCGCACGCCGGACCTGATCGCGCCGTTCGCGCTCGACCGCTTCGAGCGCGGCCGCCTGGTCGCCGAGCGCTCCTCGGCCGGGACGCACTGAGCCGCCATGGCCGACGCAACGCTCATGCGCCTGCTGATCGCGTGCGCCGACCGCCCGGGGATCGTGGCGGCCGTCTCGGGGCACCTGCGCGACGCGCAGGCGAACATCATCGAGTCCGCCCAGCACACGACCGACCCGGCCGGCGGGCGCTTCTTCCTGCGCACCGAGTTCGCGCTGCCCGACGGCGCCGCGGACGCCTGGCCCGAGGCCGAGCGGCGCTTCGCCGCCGAGATCGCCGAGCCGTTCGAGATGCGCTGGCGCGTGTGGCCGACGCAGCGGCCGAAGCGGCTGGCGCTGCTCGTCTCCCGCTACGACCACTGCGCGCTGGATCTGCTGTGGCGCTGGCGGCGCGGCGAGCTGGAGGCGGACATCGGCCTGGTCGTCTCCAACCACCCGGACCTGCGCGAGGCGGTCGCCGCCTTCGACGTCCCCTACCACGAGATCTCGGTGCGGCCGGGCCACAAGCCGGAGGCGGAGGCGGAGCTGCTCGAGCTGCTCGCCGACCGCGTCGACGTGGTCGCGCTGGCGCGCTACATGCAGATCCTCTCGGGCGACTTCCTCGAGCGGGTGGGCGTGCCGGTGATCAACATCCACCACAGCTTCCTGCCGGCGTTCGCCGGCGCCGGTCCGTACGAGCGCGCGAAGGAGCGCGGCGTGAAGCTGATCGGCGCGACCGCGCACTACGTCACGGAGGAGCTCGACGCGGGACCGATCATCGAGCAGGACGTGATCCGCGTCACGCACCGCGAGAGCGCGGTGGAGCTGGCCCGCCTGGGCGCCGACATCGAGCGGACGGTCTTTGCACGTGCCGTGCAGTGGCACTGCCAGGACCGCGTGCTGGTGGACGGCAGCACCACCGTCGTGTTCTAGGCGCGCCGGCTCGCGGCCGGCCCCTTGATGAAAGGGAAAGCCGTCTGTACGATATCGGTATAGAACCTATACCGATATCGGATAGGTGAACTGCCGGTTCAAGGAGAGTGGTGATGCGTGGACGAAGCGAACGGGTCCGTGCCTGGGGCACGGTCCTGATCGGATGCGTCGCGGCGATCGCGCTGGCGAGCTGCGGCGGCGACTCGTCGCCCAGCGGCGGCGCGACCAGCTCGGGCGGCGCGACGACCTCGGGCGGCTCGCCGGCGAGCGGCGCACCGGTGCGGGTGGCGATCAGCACGTCGCCGGCGACACTCGACCCGCCCTCGACGCTCCAGCTGACGGACACGATCTCGCAGAACTTCTACGTGCGGCTCGTGAGACTTGGCACGAAGGCAGGCGAGGACGGGACGACCGTCACCGACCCGACGAAGGTCGAGCCGTATCTCGCCTCCTCCTGGAGAATCTCCGACGACAACCGCACGTTCGACTTCACGCTCAAGCCGGGCCTGAAGTTCGCGAGCGGCGCTCCGGTCGACGCCAGAGCCGTCAAGTTCTCGTTCGAGCGCGCGCTCAAGCTGCCGATCGGCGCCGCGTTCGTCACCGACCTGATCCCGGACAACATCAAGGCGATCGACACGCCGAGCCCGACGCGCGTCGTGATCCACCTGCGCAAGAGCGACCCCAACGCGCTGCGCTCCTACAGCGTCGTCGGCGCCTCGATCGTCGATCCGAGTGCGGTCAAGCAGCACGGCGACAGATGGTTCGCCACGCATGAGGCCGGCTCCGGGCCGTTCGAGATGGCCGACTACCGGCCCGGCACGAGCATGACGCTGAAGGCGCGTCCCGGCTACGCCGCGTGGGCCGGAACGGGCCCGGCCGCCAGAGAGATCGACGTCAGCTTCGTGCAGGACGACTCGACGCTGCTGCTGCGCGCGCAGTCGAGACAGGCGGACGTGACGATCGGCCTCTCGAAGCAGAGCGCCAAGACGCTGCAGGACTCCGGCGCGCGCGTGATGGTCAATCCCACCAGCACGACCGAGCAGATCCTGATGCCGTGGAACAGAGAGCCGTTCGGCGACGTGAAGGTGCGCGAGGCGTTCCTGCTCGCCGTGCCCTACGACGCGATCGTCTCGAGAGTCGCCAGCGGCTTCGGCAAGACGATGTTCGGGCCGCTGGCCGCGGCCTTCCCGTACTCGAACCCGGAGCTGACGACGCCGCTGGAGACCGACGTCGCGAAGGCCAGAGCGCTGATCGCGCAGTCCGGCCTCAAGACGCCGATCCCGGTCACGCTGACGATCGACCAGGGCAACGCGATCCATGAGCAGATCGCGACGATCCTGCAGTCGGCCTGGAAGCAGATCGGCGTCGACCTGAAGATCGACAAGCTCAGCTCGGCCGACTACGCCGGCGCCGTCTTCTCCTACAGAGTGCAGGCGGCGCTGCGGCTCGACGGACCGGCGCTCGTGGACCCGGGCTTCTACCTGGGCTACGACATGGTCTGCCAGCCGCCGGGCGCGCCGCAGAACCCAGCGGCGATCTGCATCCCGCAGGCGGACAAGCTGCTCGCGCAGGCGCGCACCTCGACGGACACGGCGGCCAACCAGCGCCGCTACGACGAGATCAGCCGGCTGTGGCGGGACGCGTACCCGAAGGGGATCGTCTTCAACGACGTCGCCGCGACGGTGCTGTCCGACGCGGTCTCCAGCTGGCACTTCGACTACGTGCTCGACATGGCGGACTGGGCGCGCAGCTGACGTGCCGCCGCCCCGGAGCCGCGCCGCGCGGCTCCGGGGCCTCGGCTTTTCTTGCACACCACGACGGAAGGGAGCGCATGGGACTTCGTATCGGCGTCGACGTAGGCGGAACGTTCACCGACCTGCTGCTCTACGACGAGGACACCGGATCGGTCACGTTCGCGAAGACGCCGAGCACCCCCGCCGAGCCGGAGGCCGGCGTGCTGAACGCGATCGGCGAGGCGACGGCGGAGCTCGGCCTGGCCGACGTGCGCCAGCTGCTCTACGGCCACACCGTGGGCCTCAACACGATCCTCGAGCGCACCGGCTCGTCGATCGGGCTGCTGACGACGGAGGGCTTCCGCGACACGCTCGAGATCGGGCGCGGCGACCGTTCGGACCCCTACGACCTGCGCTGGGAGCGCCCCAAGCCGCTCGTGCCGCGCCGGCACCGCATCGCGATCCCCGGGCGGATGCTCGCGACCGGCGAGGAGCACCGGCCGCTCGACCTCGACGCCGTTCGCGCGGCCGCCGCGCACTTCGTCGAGCACGGGATCGAGGCGGTCGCGATCTGCTTCCTGCACTCCTATGCCAACCCGGCCCACGAGCTGGCCGCCGCGCAGGCGCTGCGCGAGGCCGGCTTCGACGGCGAGCTGTCGCTCTCGCACCGCGTCTCGGGGGAGCACCGCGAGTACGAGCGCACCTGCACGACCGTGATCGACGCCTACATCCGCCCGCGCGTCGGGCGGCACGCGCGGCGGCTCGAGCAGCGGCTCGACGACGCCGGCTTCGAGGGGGCGAAGCTGATCGCCCGCTCCGGCGGCGGCGCGATGACGTTCGACGAGGCGCTCGAGCGGCCGTTCGAGTCGCTGCTGTCGGGGCCCGTCGGCGGCGTCGAGGCGACGATCTCGCTGGGGCAGGCGCTCGGGCTCGACAAGCTCGTCGCGGCCGACGTCGGCGGCACCAGCTTCGACGCCTGCATCGTCAGCGGCGGGACCGCGCCGCAGCTGTTCGAGGGGCGCGTCGCCGACATGCCGGTGCAGGCGCCGTGGATCGACGTGCGCTCGGTCGGCGCCGGCGGCGGCTCGATCGCCGCGATCGACCAGGGCGGCCTGCTGCAGGTCGGCCCCGCGAGCGCCGGCGCGCAGCCGGGGCCGGCCTGTTACGGACGCGGCGGCACCGCGCCGACCGTCACCGACGCCGCCTGCTGCCTGGGGATGCTCGGCGACGGGCACCTCGCCAGCGGCCTCGTGCTCGACCGCGCGGCCGCCGAGACGGCCTGCCGCGAGCTGGCGGAGTCGCTCGGCCTCGGGCTCGACGAGCTGTGCGCCGGGATCCTGCGCGTCGCCTGCACGGCGATGGCGGACGCCGTGCGCGAGATCGCCGTCGAGTACGGCACCGACCTGCGCGACGCCAGCCTCGTCTCGTTCGGCGGCGCCGGGCCGCTGTTCGCGACGCAGCTCGCACGCGAGCTCGACGCCGACCAGGCGATCGTGCCGCCGTTCGCGGGCAACTTCTCCGCCTGGGGCTTCCTCGGCGCGGACGTCGTGCAGAGCGCGGCGCGCACAGCGCTGACGCGCCTCGACGGCGACGAGGCGATCGCGCGGCTGCAGGAGGTCGTCGACGAGCTCGCGGCGGAGATGCTGCGGCGCGACCCGTCGCGCGCGGCGGCGCTGGAGGTCAGCGTCGACGCGCGCTACGTGGGTCAGGAGCACGCGCTGACGATCCCGCTCACGCTCGACGGCGAGCGCGTGACCGACGACGTCGCCTCCGTGCGCGACCGCTACAACGACGCCTTCCTGCAGACGTTCGGCCTGCCGCTGCCGCACCCCGTCGAGGTGGTGACGGTGCGCGCCACGCTGCGCACGCGCGCGGTGCGCCCGCAGGGCGCCGACGCGGCCGGCCGCGGCGCGCTGCCGGAGCGCAGCCATCGCGCCTACTCGCTGGAGCGGCGCGCGTGGCTCGACTTCGCGCTCGTCTCGCGCGAGCAGCTCCCGCAGGAGGCGGTGGGGCCGCTGATCGTGACCGAGCCCACGACGACGACGTACGTCGACGCCGACCACCGCGTGTGGCTCGGCCCGTGGGGCAGCCTGATGATCGAGAGGATGGAACGATGAGCGCGACGAGGGAGCGGGAGCTCGTGACGACCCGCGGCGGCCGCCGCCGCGACGGCGGCGGCGACGGGCACGACCCGGATCCCGTCACCACGCAGGTGATCCGCAACGGCCTCAACTCGGCCGCCGAGCAGATGAAGCGCGCGCTGATCCGCACGTCCTTCTCGCCCGTGATCTACGAGGTGCTCGACTTCGCGGTCGCGCTCTACGACCGCGACATGCGGATGCTCGCGCAGGCGCCGAGCCTGCCGCTGTTCATGGGCACGCTGTCGTTCTGCGTCGAGGGCGCCGTGCAGGAGGCGGGCGGCGTCGAGACCCTCAGAGAGGGCGACATCCTGCTGCACAACGTGCCCTACTCGCACGGCTCGCACCCGCAGGACGCGGCGACCGTGATGCCCGCCTTCCACGAGGGCGAGCTGATCGGCTACGCGGCGATCAAGGCGCACTGGCTCGACCTCGGCGCGAAGGACCCGTACTGCACCGACACGGTCGACGTCTTCCAGGAGGGGCTCAAGTTCCCGGGCGTGCGGCTGTACCGGGAGGGCCGCCGCAACGAGGACATCTACCGCCTGCTGCTGGCGAACTGCCGCGTGCCGGACGCGGTCGCCGGCGACGTCAATGCGCAGGTGATCGCCGTGCGCCAGGGCGTCGACGCGCTGCTGCGGCTGCTCGAGCGCTACGGCCGGCCCGCCTTCGAGGAGGCGGTCGAGCGCATGTACGACCACGGCGAGCGGACCGTGCGCGGCTTCTTCCGCGCGCTGCCGAACGGCACGTACGTCGGGCGCGGCTGCATGGACAACGACGGCGTCGGCGACGAGCAGGTGCCGTTCGAGGTCGAGGTGCGGATCGACGACGACGAGGTCGTGATCGACTTCTCGCGCGTGCCGGACGCGCGGCCGGGGCCGATCAACTGCCCGATGCCGTCGACCGTCTCCGCCAGCCGCACCGCGATCACGATGCTCGCCGGCGGCGGCGAGGCGCCGTGCGAGGGCCACTTCCGCCCGATCGCGGTGATCACGCGCCCCGGCTCGATGTTCCATCCCGAGTCGCCGTCGCCCTGCTACCTCTACGGCTGGCCCGCGTTCCAGTCGATCGAGGTGATCTACGAGGCGCTCGCCGACGCGGTGCCGCAGCTGGTGCCGGCGTGGAGCGGCGGCGACCTGTGCGGGCTCACCTGGTGGGGGCGGCGCGAGGCGACCGGCGAGGCGTGGGCCGACTCCTCGCCGAACCCGATCGGGATGGGCGCGCACGCCGGCGGCGACGGCGCGCATGCGCTGCTGCACATCGCCGAGTCGGCGACGCGCTTCTCGCCGATCGAGGTGTGGGAGGAGCGCGACCCGCTCGTCGTCGAGCGCTACCAGCTCGCGCAGGACTCGGGCGGCGCCGGACGCCATCAGGGCGGGCTCGGCGTCGACCTCGCGTGGACGGCGCTCGAGCCGATCGAGATCACCACGCAGCTCGAGCGCACCGAGTCGCTGCCGCTCGGGCGCGAGGGCGGCATGCCGGGGCGGCCCAACAGAGGGTTTCTGCGCTCGCCCGACGGCGAGCGGCGCCCGGTCGCGAAGGCGACGCGCATGGCGATCCCCGTCGGCTGGACGATCGAGGTCGGCTCCGGAGGCGGGGGCGGCTTCGGCGATCCGGCGCAGCGCCCGCGCGAGCAGATCGTCGAGGACCTCGCCGACGGCGTCGTCTCGGAGGAGTACGCGGCGCGTCACTACCCGCAGTGGCAGGATGGCGCCGATGGCTCCTGAGCCGCCGCTCGCGCAGCGCCTGCGCGAGCAGACGATCGTCGCCCCGACCGCCTACGACATGCTGGCCGCCCGCGTGATCGCGGGCGCCGGCTTTCCGGCGGTCTTCTGCTCCGGCTACGGGCAGGCGGCATCCGCGCTCGGGCGCCCGGACGACGGCTCGCTCACGCTCGACGTCGTCGCCGCCCGCGCGGAGGCGATGGCGGCGAGCGCGGGCGTGCCGGTGATCGTCGACGCCGACACCGGCTTCGACGACCCGGCCGAGACGGTGCGGCGCCTCGCCGCCGCCGGCGCGGCGGGCGTGATGATCGAGGACCAGGTGCCCGCGAAGCGCTGCGGGCACGTGCCCGGGAAGGCGGTCGTCTCCGAGGCGGAGATGCTGGAGCGGATCGCGGCGGCGGCGTCGGCGCGGCCGGACGGCCTGCTGCTGATCGCGCGCACCGACGCGCTCGAGCCGCTCGGCCTGGAGCAGGCGCTGCGGCGCGGACGCCGCTGTGCGGAGGCCGGCGCCGACGCCGTCTTCGTCGAGGCGCCGGACTCGCGCGAGGCGCTGGCGGCGATCCCCCCGGCGCTGCCGTGTCCGGCGATGGCGAACGTACTGCCCGGCGGCCGCACGCCGGAGCTGAGCGTGGACGAGCTGTCGGCGCTCGGCTTCCGCCTCGTCGTGTTCGGCCTGCTCGACCTGATGCTGGCGACCGCGGCGCTGCGCGAGGGCTTCGCCCAGCTGGCGGCGAGCGGCGACCTCGCTCAGGTGACGACGCCGCTGCTGCCGTTCGACCGCCTCAACGAGCTGACCGGGCTCGTGCCGGCGCGCTGAAGGCGCGCGGGCAGGGCGTCTCAGCGCCGGACCCAGCCGGGTCCGACGCGGCCGAGCGACGCCAGCCGCTCGTGCGCGAGCGCCTCGCCGGCGCGCGCGGTGGAGATCTCGTCGCGTCGCGCGCGCTCGATCGCCGCGCGCACGAGCTCGCCGACGCGCCGCACGCGGCGCTCGGTGCGCTCGTCGTCGTGGCCCAGCATCTCCTCCTCGAGCAGGATCAGCCCGCCGGCGTTGGCGCAGAAGTCGGGCGCGTAGAGGATCCCGCGCTCGTGCAGCGCCTCGCCGTGGTCCGGGCGCTCGAGCACGTTGTTGGCCGAGCCGGCGACGATGCGGCAGCGCAGCTCGGGCAGCGTCGCGTCGTTGATCACGGCGCCCATCGCGCACGGCGCGAACACGTCGCACTCGGCGGTGACGGCCTGCTCGGGCGGGACCACCGTGCCGTCGAGCCGCTCGGCGAGCGCGCGGGCGCGCTCCTCGGCGACGTCGGCGATCAGCAGCTCGGCGCCCTCGGCGGCGAGCAGCTCGGCGAGCGCGCTGCCGACGTGGCCGGCGCCCTGCACGCACACGCGCACGCTGCTGAGGTCGTCGTCGCCGTCCTGCGCGCGCAGGCAGGCGCGGATCGCCTCGAAGGCGCCCAGCGCGGTCATCGGCGAGGGATCGCGCGCGACGCAGGAGACGCGCTCGGCCTCGACGCCGATCGTCTCGAGATCGGCCATCTCGGTGCCGACGTCGATGCCCGGGATGTAGCGGCCGCCGAGCGACTGGATGAAGCGTCCGTGCGCGCGCAGCAGCGCCTCGGTCTTGTCGCGCGCGGGGTCCCCGATGATGACGCTCTTGGCGCCGCCGAGGTTGACGCCCGCCGCGGCCGCCTTGAAGGTCATGCCGCGCGCCAGGCGCATGCAGTCGACGAGCGCCTCCTGCTCGTCGGCGTAGGGCCACATGCGCACGCCGCCGAGCGCGGGGCCGAGCGTCGTGTCGTGGACCGCGATGATCGAGCGCAGCCCGCTCGCGGCGTCGTGGCAGAAGACCACCTGCTCGAAGTCGTCGGCCGCGATCGCTCCGAAGAGCGCGGCGGCGGGTGTCTGCGAGGTGGCCAGCGTGGGGGAGTCGGTCATCGAGAAGTATCCAGGTATCGCTAAGGAGTGAGTGCTCGCTCGCCAGACCATACGCGTTTTGCGACTCCATCGCAAGCCGTGTAGAGTGTGAGGAGTGAGCACTCATTCGCCTATTCGAGTCGTCCTGACGAAGATCGGCCTCGACGGCCACGACCGCGGCGTGCGCGTGCTCGCGCGCGCGCTGCGCGAAGCCGGCATGGAGGTCGTCTACCTCGGTCCGTGGGCCGAGATCCCCGAGGTCGTGAGCGCCGCGGTGCAGGAGGACGCCGACGTCGTCGGCGTCTCCTCGCTCGCGTACGACCATCTGCTGGTGCCCGACCTGATGCGCGAGCTGCGCGGCGCCGGCTACGAGGGCACGGTGCTCGTCGGCGGCACGATCCAGAACGAGGACATCCCCGTGCTGGAGGAAGCCGGGGTCGCGCGCATCTTCCATCCCGGCGAGCCGCTCGCCGAGGTCGTCGAGTTCGTCCGCGCGAGCGGCGCGAGCAGGAGGAGCAGCGATGGCAACTGACGTGGACGTCCGCCGCAACCGCTCGGGCATCGAGCTCAAGCAGACCTACGGCCCCGAGGACGTCGCCGGACTCGTGCCGGAGCAGCCGGGCGTGCCGCCCTTCACGCGCGGCATCCACCCGACGATGTACCGCGGCCAGCTGTGGTCCAAGCGCCAGCTCGTCGGGCTCGAGACGCCGGAGGCCTTCAACGAGCGCCAGCGCCAGCTGATCGCCGCGGGCCAGACGGCGATCTCGCTCATCATCTGCAACTCGACGTACCGCGGCCTCGACGTCGATGAGGTGCCGGTGCCGCTCGTCGGCACCTGCGGCACGCCGATGAACTGCCTCGGCGACGTCGAGATCGCGTTCAAGGACCTCGAGATCGGCGAGCTCAGCATCGCGCTCAACGACCCCTCGCCGTTCACGCTCGCGGCGATGCTGCTCGTGCACGCCGAGCGCACCGGCGTCGATTGGAACGACATCCGCGGCACGAGCAACCAGTCGGACATCATCAGCCACTTCGTCGCCAACCACATGTTCCTGCGGCTGCCGCCGCGCGCCGGCCTGCGCGTGCTCGTCGACCACGTCAACTACATGCGCGAGCACGTGCCCAACTGGAACCCGATCAGCGTCGTCGGCCAGCACATGCAGCAGGCCGGCGCGACGCCCGCCCAGTCGGTCGCGTTCTCGCTCTGCACGGCGATCGAGTACGTCGGCGCCGTCTGCGCCAGCGGCCGCGGCGCGGACGAGTTCGCGGCGCGCGTGACGTACTTCCACGACATCTCGATGTCGCTGTTCGAGGAGGCCGCGAAGCTGCGCGCGCAGCGGCGCATGTGGGCCCGCATCCTGCAGGAGCGCTTCGGCGCGCAGGAGGAGCGCACGCTCAAGTTCAAGGTCCACACGCAGACCTCCGGCGCCGACCTCACGCGCCAGCAGCCGCTCAACAACATCGTCCGCGTGACGGTGCAGGCGCTCGCGGCGCTGCTCGGCGGCACGCAGTCGCTGCACACCGACGCGTTCGACGAGGCGCTCGCGACGCCGACCGAGCACGCCGCGCGCATCGCGCTGCAGACGCAGAACATCCTCGCCGAGGAGACCGGCCTCGCCGACGTCGTCGACCCGCTCGGCGGCAGCTACTACGTGGAGGCGCTGACCGACGAGATCGAACGGCGCGCGTGGGAGATCATCGAGGAGGTCGATCGCCGCGGCGGCATGCTGCAGGCGGTCGAGGACGGCTACGTGCAGGACGAGATCGGCCGCAGCGCCTGGGAGTTCCAGGAGGAGGTCGAGAGCGGCCGCCGCACCGTCGTCGGCGTCAACCGCTACGCCGACGGCGTCGGCGGCGAGCCGGAGAGCGTGCCCGTCCAGCGCGTCGCGCCGGAGCGCGTCGCCGCGCAGATCGCGCGCGTGCGCGCCTCGCGCGAGCAGCGCGACCAGGCGGCCGCGGAAGCCGCGCGCGAGCGCATCCGCGGGCTCGCCGGCGACCTCTCCGACAACGCCTTCGGCGCGATCGTGGACGGCGTGCGCGCCGGCCTCACGCACGGCGAGCTGGTCGCCGCCACGCGCGACGCGTTCGGCTTCGGGCGCCCGCTGACGGCCGTCTGACGGGTCGGCCGCGGCTCGGCTCCCCGGAGCGCTGGCGCGCCCGCCCGTCAGGCGGCGGGCGCGCCGAGCGCGCTCGGCGTGGCGCGCCGGGGAGGTCGCAGGGGCTGACGCGCGTGCGTCCGCGGCGTCTTCGTCGCAGCGTGGCGACAAACGTGACGCTCTAGATCTACGACAGTGAATCTGACCACCGCATAGGGGGTCTAAGCCGCAGTGGTGGAAATCGGACACGAGCGCGACCGGCCGTCTGCGCCACCGGAGCGCCGGGCGCGCTCGTCCCTCAGCCCGCCGGCGCGCCGAGCGCGCGCGCGGCGATGCGGTCGCCGACCGTCGTCGGGTCGAGCGTGCGCCGCGCGAGCCCGTCGAGCAGCTCGGCGTCGAGCCACTGCTCCGGCCGCTCCAGCATGCGCCGGCGCGCGGCCCAGCCGGCCCGCTCCAGCGCCTCGCGCCGCAGCCGCTCCAGGCGCGCCGCCTCGAGCGTGCCGTCGGCGCGGCGCGCCTCCAGCAGTCCCGTCAGCGCGTCGAGCAGCTGCTCGACGCCGCCGCCCGACTGCGCCTCGGTCAGCAGCACCTCCGGCATCGGCTGGCCCGGCGGGCGGATGCGCAGCGCGGCCGACAGGTCGGTCTTCGCGCGCGCGGCGCCGGGGAGGTCGGCCTTGTTGATCGCGATCGCGTCCGCGATCTCGAGCACGCCGGCCTTCATCGCCTGCACGCCGTCGCCGCCGTTCGGCGCCAGCACGAGCAGCACGCAGTCGGCGGCGGCCGCGATCGCCACCTCGCTCTGGCCGACGCCGACGGTCTCGACGATCACGACGTCCATGCCGATCGCGTCGAGCAGGCGGATCGCGGCGGGCGCGGCGAGCGCGAGCCCGCCGAGCTCGCCGCGGCTCGCCATCGAGCGCACGAACACGTCCGGGTCGGTCGTGAGCGACGCCATGCGCACGCGGTCGCCGAGCACCGCGCCGCCCGTCAGCGGGCTGGAGGGGTCGACCGCGAGCACGGCGACGCGTCTGCCGCGCGCCCGCAGCACGCGGATCAGCGCCGCCACGAGCGTCGACTTGCCGGCGCCCGGGGTGCCCGTCACGCCGATCACGTCGGCGCGGCCGCCGCGGGCCGAGATCTCGTCCATGCGCGCGGGCTCGAGCCCGCCGGCGCTCTCGATCGCCGAGATCAGGCGCGCCGCGGCGGCGCGGTCGCCGTCGAGCGCGCGGGCGAGCAGCGCGTCGCTCACGCGGCGTCGTCGGCGCTCTCGACGATGCCGAGCAGCTGGCCGATAGTCACGCGCTCCTCCTCGGCGACGAGCTGCTCGGCGAGCGTGCCGGCGAACTCCGACTCGACGGCCATGTTGGCCTTGTCGGTCACCAGCTCGATCAGCTCGTCGCCGACCTTCACGGTCGCTCCGAGCGGCATCAGCCACTCGGACACGAACGCCTCGGTGACGCCGTCGCCGACGTCGGGCACCTTGATCTCGTGTCGCATTTGGTCCTCTTCGGGGGTCGATGTCGCGGTCAGAGCCACGCGTCCGGCTGCTCGATGCGTCCCACGAGGTCATGCAGGAAGCGCACGGCGGGGATGCCGTTGACGGCGGCGTGGTCGAAGGTGAGGCTCAGCGGCATCACGAGCCCGGCGGCGAGCGCGCCGTCCTGCACGACCGGGCGCTCGGCCGCGCAGGCGGCGAGCAGGATCCCGGTGTGGCCGGGCGGCAGCAGCGGCGTGCCGAGGATCGGCAGCCGCACCATGCCGGTGCTGGAGAGCGTGAAGCTGCCGCCGCGGACCTGCTCGACGCGCAGCTTGCGCGCCCGCGCTCTCGCGCTCAGGTCGGCGAGCGCCGCGGCCAGCTCGGGCACCTCCAGCGCCTGCGCGCGCGGGACCACCGGCACGGCGAGGCTGCCGTCCTCGGCGGCGACGGCGACGCCGAGGCCGACGTCGGCGTGGTGGATCAGCGCCTCGTCGGTGAGCGTCGCGTGCAGCGCCGGGTGGTCGGCGAGCGTGCGCGCGAGCACGCGCGCGAGCAGCACCGTGACCGTCGCCCTGCCGCCGTCCGGCAGCGGAAAGCGCTCGCGTGCGGCGAGCAGCCCCTCCGCGCGCGCCTCGGCGGTGATCGTGACCGGGACCGTGCCCTCCCGGCCGCGCCGCAGGTTCGCGATCGTCATCTGCTGCATCGGCTTCAGCGGCGTCGCGACGTCGCCGGCCGGCAACGTCTCGGGGGCGCTCATGGCGCCGCCGCCTCGGCGCCGACCGCCTGCCGCGCGGCGGCGGCGATGCCGGCCGCCGTCGGCAGCAGCGAATCGCGCAGCGGCTCGGCCCACGGCACCGGCACGTCGGGCGCGCCGAGCAGGATCGGCGGGTGCTCGAGCGCGGCGCCGGAGCGCGTCACGCGCGAGATCACCTCCGCGCCGATGCCGCCGGTCGCCCACGCCTCGTGCACGACGATCAGCCGCCGCGTGCGCGCGACGGAGGCGAGGATCGCCTCGTCGTCGAGCGGCGCGACCGTGCGCAGGTCGAGCACCTCGAGCTCGATCCCCTCGCGCGCGAGCTGCTGCGCCGCCGTCTGCGCGGTGCGCACGCTGCGCCCGTAGGTGACGACGGTCGCGTCGCGGCCCTCGCGCGCGATCGCCGCTCTGCCGAGCGGGACGAGCTCGTCCTCGCCGCCGACCTCCATGCGGTAGGCGTTGTAGAGGAAGATGTTCTCGATGAAGAGGACCGGGTCCTCGAAGCGGATCGCGCTCTTGATCAGGCCCTTCGCGTCGCGCGCGTTGCTGGGCACGACGACCGTCAGCCCGGGGGAGTGCGTGAACAGCGCCTCGTAGTTCTGCGGGTGGGCGCGGTAGGGGCCGTCGCCGCCGCGCGTGCGGATCACCATCGGCACGCGGCCGACGCCGGCCGTCATGAAGCGCAGGTTCGCCGCCAGCTGGATCACCGGCGTGGCGACGATCGGCATCAGGTCGCTGAACATGATCTCGACGATCGGGCGCATCCCGACGACGGCCGCGCCGACGCCCATCGACGTCGCGGAGGACTCGCAGATCGGCGTCTCGACGACGCGCGCGTCGCCGAACTCCTCCCACAGCCCCTCGGTCGACTTCAGCGGGCCCTCGAAGGCGCGCAGGTCCTGGCCGATCAGCAGCACCGACTCGTCGCGGCGCATCTCCTCGCGCATGCCGTCGAGGATCGCCTCGCGCATCGTCAGCGCCTGGCGGGTGGTGGTCGAGCTAGACATGGACGGGCGCCTCCTCGCGCTCGAGATCCGCAGCCGTCAGCGGCGGCCGCGCGTCGAGCTCCTCGGCGGCGCCGCGCAGCTCCTCCGCGACCTGCTCGCGCACGCGCGCGAGCGCTTCGTCCGCGACGCCGAGCTCGCGCAGGCGCGCCTCGGCGCGCGCGATCGGGTCGCGCTCCATCCACGTCGCGTGCTCCTCGGCGGAGCGGTAGACGGCGGGATCGGCCGCGAAGTGGCCGGTGTGGCGGTACGTGAGCGCCTCGACGAAGCTGGGGCCCCCGCCGGCGCGGGCGCGCGCGACGGCGGCGGACACGGCTCCGTGGACCGCCTCGACGTCGTTGCCGTCGATCCGCTCCGCCGGCATCCCGTAGCGCGACGCCCAGTCGGCGATCGTCTCGCAGGCGAGCATCGATCTCGTCGAGGTGGAGATCGAGAACTGGTTGTTCTGGCAGACGAACACGCACGGCACCCGCATCGAGGCGGCCATGTTGAGCGTCTCGTGGAAGTCGCCGGTGCCGGTCGTGCCGTCGCCCATCGAGGCGAGCGCGACGCGCGACTCGCCGCGGCGCTGGAAGGCGAGCGCGGCGCCGGCCGCGACCGCGAGATTGGGCCCGAGCACCATCGTCACGTACGGCATCACGCCGTAGTCGAGCGCGCCGGCGAACGAGCCGTAGAGGCGCCCGAGCGTGGGGCTGCCCTGGCGCTGGTTGACGCAGGCGAGCACGTCCGCGAGCGGGCGCCCGCGCAGCCACCCGATCACGAGCGAGCCGCGGTAGTGGGGGGAGGCGAAGTCCTCGCGGGTGAGGCTCATGAAGGTCCCGACGACGGTCGCCTCCTCGCCGAGCCCTGCGTACCAGTGGGGCGTCTTCTCGACGCAGTAGCGCTCGATCCCGCGGCTGACGAGCATCGCGCGGTGCGCCGCTTGCAGGTCTTCGACGTTCATGTGCAGCTCTTCCTCCGCTTCATCGGAAGCCGTCTTCGGATTGGCGAGTGAACGCTCGCTCCGTCTTCGCAACGTATCAGGCGCCTGTGGCGCATACAATCCCGCCGACCATGCCCAGGACCGCCAGATCCGCGCCCTCCGTGGCCGGCACGCTCAAGAATGCGGAGCTGCTCGAGCAGCGGCGCGAGGAGCTCGTCCGCTGCGCCACCGCCGTGTTCGTGGAGCGGCGCTTCGACAAGTCGTCCGTCAACGAGATCGCCGAGCGCTGCGGCTGGTCGATCGGCTCGCTCTACCGCTACGTCGCCTCGAAGGAGGACATCCTCGTCCTCGTCTGCGACGAGATCTTCCGCAGCCTCGCGATCGAGCAGCTGCGCGATGCCGCGGGCGGCGATCCGGTCGCGGCGTTCGAAGCGGCCTTCGGCGGATATTGCGACAGCGTCCACAAGAACCGCCGCCAGGTGCTGCTGATGTACCGCGAGTACACGCAGCTGCCGCCGGCCGCGCAGGAGCACTTCCGCGAGCGCGAGTCCGAGGTCTACGAGCTGCTCGCGGGCATCGTCAGGCAGGGCGTCGCGAGCGGCGCCTTCGCGTGCGAGGACCCGCACCTGTTCGCGGTCGACTGCGTGATGCGGGCGCACGCCTTGGCGCTCAAGGAGTGGGCGCTCGGGCGCGCGAGCTACAAGCGCGTGCGCCGGCTGCTGCTGGCGTGGGCGCTGCGCGCGCTCGAGGCCTAGCCGCACCCAGCCGCGAGCTTCGCGTCCGGCGGTCGTCGATGCGGCGGCGGCCCTGTTCGCATGCTCGGCATGTTTGACGTGCCTGACCATTATTGGTTAGCTAAAGATACCGATGATGGAACAGAAGGCAACCGAATGACGGTCGCGTTCGAGCCGATCCGCAGCCGGCGGACGTTCGAGGAGGCGGTCGAGCGGATCGCCGACGCGATTCGCTCGGGCGAGCTGCCGCTCGGCGCGCGCCTGCCGGCGGAGCGCGTGCTCGCGGGTCAGCTCCAGATCAGCCGGCCGACCCTGCGCGAGGCGCTCGCGCTGCTGGCGAGCGCCGGCGCCGTCGAGGTGCGGCCCGGCGCGCGCGGCGGCACCTTCGTGACGGCGGAGACGGTCCCGCTCGACCTCGTGAGCGAACGCGCGCGCCTGCGCGCCGAGGAGGCCGCGGCGGTGCTGGAGGCACGCCGGCTGTTCGAGCCGCGCGTCGCGCAGCTCGCCGGCCTGCACGCCCGCGAGGAGGACCTCGAGGCGATGGAGCGGACGATCGCGCTGCAGCGCGCCGCGCTGAGAGACCGCGACCACGACGGCTTCATCCAGCTGGACATGCGCTTTCACCTGGCGATCGCGCGGGCGACGCACAACGCCACGATCGTCGGCGTCATGAAGGTGCTGCTGCGCGAGCTCGCCGTCGCCCGCGACGTGGCGCCCCGCAGCGCGCGCGAGTCGCAGCGCGCGATCGAGCTGCACGAGCTGACCTACGCGGCGATCCGCGGCGGCGACGCCGGCGCGATCGAGGCGGCGATGGACGAGCACCTCGCGTGGCTGGAGGCCTTCTGGGCGCACGACGGCGTGCGCGCACGCCGGCTTGCGAGCCGCGGTGCGTCGGATGTGGCGAGCCGGCGGCCGAAGACCCAACTCCCGTTGCGCGAGCGCTCGCGGGGCGCCGCCTACGCTGCCAGGAGGGTAAGAGGTGAGTGAGGTGGCTGTGAGGAACGCAGTGCCGCAGTTCGATCGTCGCGTGCGCTCCGCATGAGCGGACGCCCCCTGATCGGGTTCGTCGCACGCCGGCTGGTGGCGCTCGTGCTGCTGCTGATCGTGATCTCGTTCCTCGTCTTCACGCTGCTGTATCTCGCGCCCGGCAGCGCCGAGCAGGCGCTGCTCGGCACGCGGCCGTCGAGCCCGCAGCTGCTGGCCACGCTGCGCGCCCAGTACCACCTCGACGACCCGTTCCTGCAGCAGTACTGGCTGTGGCTGAGCCATGCCGCGCAGTTCGACTTCGGCGAGTCGATCCGTACCGGGCGCACCGTCACCGACAGCATCGGCGCGCGCATCCCGGTGACGCTGTTCCTCGGCGTCTACTCGTTCGTGATCGCGCTGCTGCTGGGCATCCCGCTCGGCGTGCTGGCGGCGGTCCGCCGCCGCGGCGCCGTCGACCGCGCGGTCGTCTCGCTCACCGTCTTCGGCGTCAGCACGCCGGCGTTCGTCAGCGGCGTCTTCCTGCTGTACGTGTTCGCGGTCGCGCTCGGCTGGATGCCGAGCTACGGGGCGGGCACCGGCTTCTTCGACCGCCTCTGGCACCTGACGCTGCCGGCCGTCGCGATGTCGCTGATCGCGATGGCGCTGCTGATCAAGCTGACCCGCACCGCGATGGTCACGGCGCTCGAGCAGGACTACGTCGCGTTCGCGCAGGCGCGCGGCGTGCCGATGCGCGAGGTGATCGTCCGCTACGCGCTGCGCAACGCGCTCGTGCCGATCGTCACCGCCGCCGGCCTCGTGCTCAACGTGGTGCTGACCGGGACGGTGCTGGTCGAGGCGACGTTCGCGCTGCCCGGCCTCGGCAGCCTGCTGGTGGAGGCGGTCCAGAACAAGGACGTGCCGATGCTGCAGGGCGTGGCGATCGTGTTCGCCGCGATCACGATCTGCGTCAACCTGCTCGTCGATCTCGCCTACACGGTCGTCGACCCGCGCATCCGCTTCGAACGGGGGGCGGCATGACCGCGCTGTCCGAGCAGCAGCCGCCGCGCGCGATCGGCGCGTTCCGCCGCCGCCGCCGTCGCCGCCGGCCGCCGCTGCTGATCCTGATCTGCATCGCGATCGTCGGGCTGGTCGTGATCTGCGCCGTGACCGGCACGCTGCTGGCGCCGCACGACCCCGACCTGCAGGATCTCGGCTCGAGCCTCCAGGGCCCGAGCGCCAGCCACCTGCTCGGCACCGACGACTCCGGCCGCGACATCCTCTCGCGCATCGTCGCCGGCGCCCGCAGCGGCTTCGTCGGCCCGCTCGTGGTCGTGATCGGCGCGGCCACGATCGGCACCACGCTCGGCCTGATCGCCGGCTACCGCGGCGGCTGGCGCGACACGCTGATCATGCGCACCGCCGATCTCGTGTTCGCGCTGCCGGGCCTGCTGGTGGCGATCGTCGTGCTCGGCGTGCTCGGCGGCGGCTACTGGACCGCGGTCGCGGTGCTGACGGTGCTGATCGCGCCCTCCGACACGCGCATCGTGCGCGGCGCCGCGCTCGCGCAGCGCGAGCTGCCGTACGTCGACGCGGCGCGCACGCTCGGCCTCTCGCGCCGGCGCATCATGTTCCGCCACATCTTCCCGAACCTGCTGCCGCTGATCGTCGCGAACGCGTTCCTGAACTTCGCGCAGAGCCTGGTGGCGCTGTCGGCCCTGTCGTTCCTCGGCCTCGGCGTCTCGCCCGGCGAGGCCGACTGGGGCCGCATGCTGTCCGACAACCTGCAGCTGATCGAGGACAACCCGCTGGCCGCGCTGGCGGCGGGCGCCGCGCTCGTCGTCACCGCGACGAGCATGAACCTGCTCGGCGACTGGATGTACGAGCGCCTGTCCGACCGGGGGCGTGCGCGATGAGCGATCCACTGCTCAGCATCCGCGGCCTGCGGATCGCGAGCCGCCTCGACAGCGGCGAGAACACGATCCTGTCGGGGCTCGACCTCGACCTCGCGGCCGGCGAGACGCTCGGGATCGTCGGCGAGTCCGGCAGCGGCAAGTCGATCAGCGCGCGCGCGGTCGTCGGGCTGCTGCCCGAGGGCGTCCACGCGACCGGCGAGATCCGCTACGGCGGCCGCGATCTGCTGTCGCTTGACCGCCGTGCGCTGCAGCGCGTGCGCGGATCGGAGATCGCGATGATCTTCCAGGACCCGTTCACGATGCTGAACCCGCTGATGCGCTGCGGGCAGCAGATCACGGGGCTGCTGCGCGACGACCGCGGCAAGCGGCTCGGCCGCGACGCGCGCCGCGCGGCGGCCGAGCAGCGCCTCGCCGAGGTCGGCATCAGCGACCCGGGCGTCGTCGACGCCTATCCGTTCGAGCTCTCGGGCGGCATGCGCCAGCGCGTCGGGATCGCCGCGGCGCTCGCGCTCGACCCGAAGCTCGTGATCGCCGACGAGCCGTCGACGGCGCTCGACGTGACGACGCAGAAGGAGATCCTCGGGCGCCTCAAGGAGCTGCAGCAGTCGCGCGGGATGGGGCTGATCCTGATCACGCACGACCTGCGCGTCGCCTTCGGGATGTGCGATCGGATCGCCGTCCTCTATGCCGGCGGCCTGCTCGAGCAGGCGCCCGCGGAGGCGGTCGAGGAAGCCCCCCGGCATCCCTACACGCTCGGGCTGCTGCTGTGCGAGCCGCCCGGCGACCGCCGCCTGGCCGAGCTGAGCGTGATCCCGGGCTCGGTCCCGCAGCCCGACGAGGTCGCGGGCGCATGCCGCTTCGCGGCGCGCTGCGAGTGGTGCCGGCCCGAGTGCACCGCGGGCGAGCCGCCGCTGCTCGAGGTCGGGCCCGGCCGCCTCAGCGCGTGCATCCGCGAGGCCGAGATCGCCGACGAGATGGCGGCCGCGCGCGCGGCCGCCTCGCAGCGCGGCCATCTCGAGCTGGCCGCCCGCGAGCGCGCGCCGCTCGTCGAGGTGCGCGAGGTCTCGAAGCTGTTCGGCGGCCGCCACGGCGGGCGCGAGGTCGCGGCGCTGCAGCGCGTGAGCATCGAGCTCGGCGCCGGCGAGAGCGTCGGCCTGGTCGGCGAGTCGGGCTCGGGCAAGACGACGCTCGGCCGCTGCCTGCTGGGGCTGGAGACGCCGACGAGCGGCAGCATCGTCGTCGACGGGATCGAGGCGAGCGACTACCAGGCGCTGCCGGCGGCGCAGCGCCGCGAGCTGCGCCGCACGGTGCAGATGGTCTTCCAGGACCCGTACTCGACGCTCAACCCCGTGCGCACGATCGGCACGACGCTGGCCGAGGCGCTGACCGTCCACGAGCCGCGCCTGCGCAACGTGCGCGACCGCGTCGGCGAGCTGCTCGAGCGCGTGGGACTGCCGGCCGCCTACGCGGCGCGCAAGCCGAGCGCCTTGTCGGGCGGCCAGCGCCAGCGCGTCGCCGTCGCGCGGGCGCTCGCCGCCAACCCGCGCCTGATCGTCTGCGACGAGGCGGTCTCCGCGCTCGACGTCTCCGTGCAGGCGCAGATCCTCAACCTGCTGGTGTCGGTGCGCGAGCAGACGGGGGTCAGCTACCTGTTCATCACGCACGACCTCGCGGTCGTGCGCCAGATCGTCGACCGCATCTACGTGCTGCGTCACGGCGAGATCGTCGAGGCCGGTCCGGCCGACGCGGTGCTCGACCGCCCGCAGCATCCCTATACGCGCAGCCTCGTGGCGTCGGTTCCCCGCGCCGACGGGAGCTGGCTCGCCGCCGGTGCCGATCCGGCACCCGCGGCCGAAGTCTTGACGGAGCGTCTCGGAACGGTCTCGACAGGGACCGGACCGGTGGCGGAGGAGGAGTGACGGTGTCAATCGCACACGGGTGCAAAACCAGGAGTGATGCATGATCGAGATCGATCTCACCAAGGAGATCAGCCGCCGTCAGGTGCTTCAGCGGCTCGGCTTGGGCGGCGCGATGCTGTCGCTGCCGGGACTGCTCGCTGCTTGCGGCGGCGACGACTCATCGTCGTCATCGACGACCGGGGGGCTCTCGAAGGGCAGTTCGGCCGAGATCGACTCGGTCACGTGGACGCTGTCGTCCGCGCCCCCGACGCTCGACCTCTCGACCGGCTTCACGCTCAGCGCGCTGCTGGCGATCATCACCTCGCTCGAGGGCACGATGACGGTCGACGACCAGCTGCGGCTCAAGCCGCTGCTCGCGACCGCGTTCAGACAGCCTGACCCGACCACCTACGTCTACACGGTTCGCAGAGGCGTCAGATACTGGGACGGCACGCTGATGACGCCCGAGGACGTGGCGTACTCGTTCGCGCGCCACGCCGACCCGGACGCCGGCTCGCAGCTCGGCGGCTACTTCGGCGACTTCGAGTCGGTGAAGGTCACCGGCGAAGACGAGGTCACGATCAAGATGAAGCAGCCGGACCCGATCTTCCCGTTCGCGGTCCCGACGCTGGCGTTCGTGCTGCCGCAGAAGTTCGTCGAGAGACAGGGCAGACAGCTCGGCGTCGCCGGCGGCTCCACCGTCAACACGATGGGCACGGGCCCGTACATCATCACCTCGTTCGACGACACCGAGCTCACGCTCGAGCGCAACGACGACTACTGGGGCGACAAGCCGCCGGTCAGAGCGGCGAAGCTCAAGTTCATCAGCAACCCGCAGACGTCGCTGCTGGCGATCCGCTCGGGCGAGAGCGACGGCATGTTCGACCTGCCCGACGTCGGCGGCAAGAGCTGGGACCGCCTGCCGAGCGCCAGAGCCGTCTACGCGCCCGGCATGTGGGTCGACATGCTCGCGTTCAACGTCGAGGCGGAGCCGTGGAACGACGTGCACGTGCGGCGCGCCGTCGCGCACGCGCTCGACAGAGACGGCTACGTGAAGGCGTTCCTCGGCGGCCACGCGCGCGCGGCCGCGGCGATCGTCGCGCCGGAGCAGTGGGCGGCGGTCGCGAGCAGCGACGAGGTCGACGCGCTGTACGCGAGAATCCCCCAGTACGAGTACGACCTCGACGCCGCCAGAAGAGAGCTGGCGCAGTCGAGATATCCGGACGGCTTCACCGCCAGCGTCCAGTACCCGAACGACGAGCCGGCCGTCGGCCGCGCGCTCGTGAGCCTGAGCGAGGCGCTCAAGCAGATCGGCGTCACGCTCGACGTCAGAGAGGTCACCCACGACAAGTGGAACGCCGACTGGCACGCGCACAAGGACCTCGGCCTGACGTACATGTCGTTCGGTCCCGACGCCGCCGACCCGGTCAACTACGTGGCGCTCGTGTACCCGAGCAAGAACGCGACGGAGAACAGCTTCAACGTCGCGAACTTCAGAAGCACCGAGGTCGACGACCTGCTCGACAAGCAGGCCAACTCGACCGACAAGAGAGAGCGCGCGGACGCGATCGGCCAGATCCTCGAGATCTCCGGCGAGGACCTGCCGTACCTGCCGCTGTGGTGGAAGGACACCGGGATGGCGATCAACGACCGCATCACGTACCCGGGCTTCAACACCCTGTACTACCTGCAGAACTGGCTGGCGCTGCTGCGCTCGACGGCCTAGGCCCCGAGCCCTCCGCTCAACCACGCGACCCGTGCGGCAGGCGCGCCGCACGGGTCGCCGCGCGGAACCGATGGACTTCGACGACCCACTGACGCTCGCGCGCTTCGCCGACCTCGCCGTGACGGTCGGCGCCAACGTCCAGCGCGACCAGGTCGTCGCCGTCAACGCCGAGGTCGGCAAGGAGCCGATCGCGCGCGCCATCGCGGCGAGCGCGTACCGTCACGGGGCGCGCTTCGTCGACGTGCAGTACTTCGATCCGCGCGTCAAGCGCGCGCGTCTGCTGCACGCCGGCGAGGAGACGCTCGACTACGTCCCGCCGTGGTACGGCGAGCGGCTGCTGGCGCTGGGGCGCATGCGCGGTGCGCGCATCTCCTTGACGGGGCCGTCGGACCCCGAGGCGATGGACGGCCTCGAACCGCGGCGGCTCGCGCGCGACCAGCTGCCGGCGCTGAAGGAGACGCGTGCGCTCGCGGACGAGCGCACGATCAACTTCTCGATCCTGCCCGGCCCGACGCGCGCATGGGCGCGGCTCGTGCATCCGGCGCTCGAGCCGGAGGCCGCGTGGACGCTGCTGTGCGAGCAGATCGCGCACGTCTGTGCGCTGGACGAGCCTGACCCGGCGGCCTGGTGGCGCACGCGGGCGGCGCGGCTCGACGCGATCGCGCGGCAGCTCACGGCGCGCGCCTTCGGCGCGCTGCGGTTCAGCGGGCCGGGCACCGACCTCACGGTCGGTCTGCTGCCGAGCTCGCGCTGGGAGCTGGCCGAGGCGACGACGGCCGACGGCCTGCGCCACCTCTCGAACCTGCCGAGCGAGGAGGTCTTCACCGCGCCCGATCCGCGTCGCGTCGACGGGGTCGTGCGCGCCACGAAGCCGCTCGTGCTCGGCGGCGTCGTCGTGCGCGAGCTCGAGCTGGAGTTCGCGGGCGGGCGCGCGATCCGGATCGACGCGGCCGAAGGCGCCGAGGTGCTGCGCGGCCACGCCGCGCGCGACGCCGGGGCGGCGTGCCTGGGCGAGGTCGCGCTCGTCGCCGGCGGCCGCATCGGCGCGCTCGAGACCGTGTTCCTGGACAGCCTGCTCGACGAGAACGCGGCCAGCCACATCGCGCTCGGCCAGGCCTACGCGCACACGGCGGGCCCCGCCGACCGCGAGCGCCTGAACCGCTCGCAGATCCACATCGACCTGATGATCGGCGGCCCGCAGGTCGACGTCGACGGCATCGCGGCCGACGGAGGCCGCGTCGCGCTCGTGCGCGACGACGCGTGGCTGCGCTTCTAGCCGCGCGCCGCGCGCGCGGGGCCGGTCACGTACGCGTTCAGCAGCTCGACCGTCTGCGCGACGTCGCCGACGTCCACCATCTCGACGGCGGTGTGCGTGTAGCGCACGGGCGTCGCCACGAGCGCCGCGCGCATGCCGGCGTCGAAGAACGCGCAGCCGTCGGAGCCATAGCCGCCGAACATGCCGTCCTGCACGGGGATGCCGGCCGCGCGGGCGACCTCGAGCAGCTCCCATGTGAGCGGCCCGTGGTAGTGGATCATCTGGTCGCTGTGGACGACGATCGGGCCGGCGCCCATCGTCGTCGCGACGTCGCCGACCGCGAGGATCGGCACGTCTCCCGTGAGGCCGACGTCGAGCGCGATCACCGCGTCGAAGCGCTCGGTCGCCGCCAGCGCGCGCGCTCCGTGCAGGCCGTTCTCCTCCTGCACCGTCGCGCCGAGCCACAGGTCGACGGTGAGCGCCGCCGGATCGAGGCGTTCGAGCAGCAGCGTCATGATCGCGAGCAGCATGCGGTCGTCCATCGCCTTGCCGACGACGCGCGTGCCGAGCGAACGCGCGGCCACGTCGAAGATCACCGACGCGCCGACGTGGACGCCGCGCGCCTGCGCCTCGGCGCGGCTCGCGCAGCCGATGTCGAGGAAGAAGTCGCTCACGAGCAGGTGGCCCTCCGCCATCAGCTTCGGCGTCAGCACGTGGCCGCTCGGGGCGGCGAAGATCCCCTGCGCGACGACCTCGCCGCGGCGCACCACCTGCGCCGGCTGGCCGACCATGTAGCGGCGCTCTTGGGGCTCGAGCTGATTCGTCTGCGCGTTGGCGAGCAGCAGGAAGCCGTCGTCGGTGATCGCCCGCACCTTGAAGCCGATCTCGTCCATGTGCGCCTCGATCAGCAGCCGCGGCCCGCTTCCCTCCCCGACGCGCGCGAGCAGATTGCCGACCGCGTCCGTGCGCAGCTCGCTCGCGTACGGCTCCCACGCGGCGCGCAGGTGCTCGCGCACGGCGTCCTCCTGGCCGGTGGGACCGGGCAGGTCGCACAGCTCGGCGACGGCGGCGTGCACGCGCTCGGCGCTGACCGGCATGGCGGCTCCTCTCTGCGGCGAGCGGACGCTCCCCGCGTCGTTCGGCCCAATCTACCCCGGCCGACCGGCGGCTCGGCGCATCTGCGCGCATGTCCGTCGAGCGTTGTGGGGCGGTGCGGGAAGCTCCGACGCACGTTGCGCGTACGCCGCTCGAGGCGCCTCTAACGTCGCATGGAGGCGAGGCGGCCCCCCGACTCGCCCATACATCGAGCGCATGGAGGAGGACGCATGGGCGAGGTCGAACGACTCGGCGAGCTGGACCGGCGCGAGCTGCTCAAGCGCCTGGGCGCAGCCAGCGCCGCACTGAGCCTGCCGGCGCTGCTGGCGGCGTGCGGCGGCGACGGCGGCGCCGGAGCAGGCGGCGGCGACATCGAGGAGCTCACGTGGTCGCTCAGCACCACGCCCGCGACGCTCGACGTCGCGACCGGCTTCTCCTCCGACGGCATGCTCGCGATGCGGCTCGGGCTCGAGACGCTGCTCGTCACCGGCGACGACCTCGCGCTGAAGCCGCAGCTCGCGACGAGCTGGTCGCACCCCGACCCGCTCACCTACGTGTACGAGCTGCGCAGAGGCGTCCGCTTCTGGGACGGCACGCCGCTCACCGCGGAGGACGTCGCGTGGTCGCTGGGGCGGCACGCCGATCCCAAGGTGGGCTCGCAGATCGCCGGCTACTACGGCTCCGTCGAGTCGGTCGAAGCGACCGGCGGCCATCAGGTCACGGTGCGCCTCAAGCAGCCGGACGCGCTGTTCCAGTACGTGCCCGTGTTCAGCTTCGTGACGCCGAAGGCGCTCGGCGAGCGGCTCGGCAGAAAGCTCGGCGTCCCCGGCAGCCGCGTCGCGACGATGGGAACCGGCCCCTACCGCATCGTCAGCTTCAGCGGCGAGGGGTCGCTCACGGCGGAGCGCAACCCCCGCTACTGGGGCCCGCGGCCGCGGGCGAGACGCGTCATCCTGCGCACGATCGAGAAGGAGCAGACGGCGCTGCTGGCGATGCGCGCGGGCGACGTCGACGGGCGCTTCGAGTACTCGCCCGCGCAGGCGGCCGACTGGGACCGGCTGCCCGCGGCCAGCACCGCGTACGCGCCCGGCCTGCGGATCGTCTATCTGTCGTTCGACGTCAGCTCGCCGCCGTGGGACGACGTGCATGTTCGCCGCGCGGTCGCCCATGCGGCGGACCGCGAGGGCTACGTGAAGGCGTTCCTGGGCGGGCGCGCGCGTGCCGCCACCGCCGTCGCCTCGCCGGAGCAGTGGGCGTCGATCGCGACGCCGGCCGACATCGACGCGCTCTACTCGCGCCTGCCCGGGTACGACTACGACATCGAGGCCGCCAAGCGCGAGCTGGCGCAGTCGAGACATCCCGACGGCTTCGCGGCGACGATCGTCTACCCGAGCGAGAACACGCCCGTCGGCCGCGCGCTCGTGAGTCTGAGCCAGGCGCTCAAGCCGCTCGGCATCGACCTCACGGTGAGAGAGGTGACGCAGGCCGCGTGGGTCGCCGGCATCTACGCGCACGAGAACATGGGGCTCTACTACATGTCGCTCAGCCCCACCTATGCGGATCCGGCGAACTACCTTGCGCTGATCTACCCGAGCGCGAACGCGGTCAGAAACAGCTTCAACACCGCGAACTTCAGAAACGCCACCGTCGACCGGCTGCTGCACGAGCAGGCGGCCTCCGTCGACAGAGACGTGCGCGCCCGTGCGCTCGGCGACATCCTGCAGATCTCCGGCGAGGAGCTGCCCTACCTGCCGCTGTGGTGGCAGGACACGCCGATGGCGATCAGAAGCACGTACGACTACGACGGCTTCAACTCGCTCTACTACCAGCAGGCGTGGCCCGAGCAGGTGCAGGTGCACGCGTGACCCATCCAGCTGACCTCGGTCTCGTCGCGGCGTCGGCGGCGCTGCACGACGGCTCCCTTGACAGCGAGCAGCTGACCGAGGCCTGCCTGGAGCGGATCGCCGAGCGCGACGCGGCGCTCGGCGCCTGGCTCCAGGTGGACGGTGAGGCCGCGCGCGCCGATGCGCGCGCGGCCGACCGCCGTCGCGCCGCCGGCGCGGGCGGTCCGCTCACCGGCATCCCGCTCGGCCTGAAGGCCACGATCGGCGCGGCGGGACGACCGCTGACCGCTGACAGCGCGCTGCTGGCCGGCAACGTCGCGCAGCAGGACGCCAGCTGCTGGCGGCGCCTGCGCGCGGCCGGGATGGTGCTGCTCGGGCACCTGCACTGCGGCGAGCTGTCGACCGGCGTGTGGGGGCGCAATCCATGGGACCCGGCGTTCAGCCCCGGGGGCTCCAGCAGCGGCAGCGCGATCGCCGTCGCCGCGCGCATGGCGCCGGCGGCGCTCGGCAGCGACAGCCGCGGCTCGATCCGCATCCCTGCCGGCTTCAACGGCGTGACGGGTATGAAGCCGTCGTTCGGCCTCGTCAGCACCGCCGGCTGCATCCCGATGGCGTACAGCTACGACACGATCGGTCCGCTCGCGCGCAGCGCGGCCGACTGCGCGCTGCTGCTGTCGGCGCTCGCCGGTCCGGACCCCGAGGATCCGGCCACGATCACGTGCCCCGCCCGGCTCGACGTGCCGACCGCGCCGCGCGCCGGCGCGCGGCCGCTCGACGGCGTGCGGATCGGCGTCCCGTGCTTCCGGACCGGACTGCTGAGCGACGGCGTCGCCGCCGTCGTCGAGCGCTTCGGCGGCGAGCTGCGCGCGCTCGGCGCGACGCTCGTCTCGATCCAGCGTCCGCCGAACCCGCTGGAGGAGGGCGGCTTCGCCGCGATCCTCGGCGGCGAGTCGGTCGCGCTGCTGGAGCAGCTCGCCGATCGCGCGCACCTGCACCGCGCCGACTTCGTCGAGCACTACACGCCGCTCGTGAACCAGGTCGGCTCGGCCGTGGACTACGTGCGCGCGCAGCTGCAGCGCGCCCAGCTGCTGGCCGCCTGGCGCGCGGTGTTCGCCGAGCACGAGCTCGACGCGGTCGCCGAGCCGGGCGCGACGGGCGAGATCTGGCGTGCCGGCGAGCCGCTCGAGCTGGAGGAGCATCCGTGGCTGTTCGGAACCTGGAACGACGCCAACCTGCCGGTGCTGATGGTGCCCGCCGGCACGAGCGCGGCTGACGGCGCGCCGGTCGGGATGCAGCTCGCCGGGCTGCCGCATCGCGACGCGACGCTGCTGCGGATCGGCATCGAGTACCAGGCGGCGACCGGCTGGCACCTGGCCGAGCCGCCCGCCCTCGCGCGCCTCGGCGAGCTCGGCCCGTACGAGCCGCCGCCCGTGCCGGACGCCGGGCCGCAGCCGCCGTGGACGGCCCCGCGGCATCCCTACGAGACCTTCGTCGTCCGATGAGCGCGTCCGTCGCAGCCCGCATGGGCGCCAAGCGCGCACTCGCATGCGAGCACGCGATCGCGATCGCGTCGCACCCGCAGGTCACGCGGATCGCCGCCGACGTCATGCGCGACGGCGGCAACGCGTGCGACGCGGCGCTCGCGGCCGCGGTCGCGCAGACGGTGCTGGAGCCGCACATGACGACGCTCACCGGCGTGCTCAGCATGCTGCACTTCGAGGCCGCGAGCGGCGCCTACACGTACGTCAACGGGTCGGCCGCGGCGCCGGCTGCGCGCCCCGACGCGTTCACGCCCGCCGATGCGGCGACCGGGCTCGGCGTCGCCGTGCCCGGCTGGTGGGGCGGCTTCGAGGCGGCGCTCGCGCGCCACGGCTCGGGCCAGTTCACGCGCGAGCGGCTGCTGGCGCCGGCGATCGCACTCGCGCACGAGGGCTTCGAGGTCTATCCGTTCCTGTACGCGTCCGCGTACGAGAACCTCGCGGAGCTGTGCGTCTCCGAGCAGGGGCGCGAGATCTTCATGCCGCAGGGCACGCTGCTGACGCCCGGCGAGCGGATCGTCCAGCGGCGCGTCGGCGAGACG
>Ga0308176_10000193_pt1 | contig 42389 bp, 41 predicted proteins | sample PhyCR2_3_FD_203890 | JGI IMG/M metagenome (GOLD analysis project Ga0308176, IMG submission 203890) | Soil microbial communities from UC Gill Tract Community Farm, Albany, California, United States - DLSLS.C.R2 | ecosystem: Environmental > Terrestrial > Soil > Agricultural land | place: USA...
GATACTCGGCAGCCTCTGGTCGGTCGCAAGCACCGTACGGAACGGGTCGCCGCGCTCGGCCAGCCGCCGCGGCACGTCCGCCATCCTGACGCCGTCCGGCCGCAGGCCGGGGTCGTCGAGCTCGTCCCAGTCGATCGGCGCCGAGACCGGGGCATGCGGCGCCGCCCGCGGGCTGTACGGTGCGACCAGCGTCTTGTTGACCGCGTTCTGCGTGTAGTCGAGCCGGGCGTGGCCGCCCCGGTCGCGTACCGTCCACTGCCAGCTGACCAGCTCCGGCACCACGCCGCCGACCGCCCGGGACAGCTGCTCCACCCACGCCCTTGTCTCCTCGAACGACGGCCCGCGGGCGACCGGGACCCAGATCTGGATGCCGCGCCGGCCGGTCAGCTTCGGCTGGGCCCGCACGCCGAGGTGGTCCAGCGCGGTCCGGTGCAGCCGGGCCAGCGTGAGGATGTCCTCGAACGAGGTCGACGGGCCGGGGTCGAGGTCGATCAACGCGTACGTCGGCTGGCGCGGCGCGTCGGTCTTCGAGGTCCAGGCGTGCCACTCCAGCGCGCCGAAGTTCGCGGCCCAGACCAGCGCGGCCGGCTCGTCCACGACCAGGTAGGTGGTGGTGTCGCCGTCCTTGGCGTCCGGGTTGTCCCAGCGCGGCAGCCAGTCCGGGGCGTGGTCGGGCAGCTGCTTCTGCCAGAAGCCCTTCGTGCCGGCGCCGCCCGGGAAGCGGTGCATGTTCAGCGCCCGGCCGGCCAGGTAGGGCAGCACGGTCGGCGCGGTGCAGGCGGCATACCGGACCAGGTCCCGCTTGGTGACCCCGCCCGGGAAGATCTCCTTGTCCAGGTTGGACAGTCGCAGCTCGCGGCCGAAGACCGGCCAGGTGCCACCGCTGCCCAGCGCGTCCAGCGCGGTCAGCTCGTCCTGGCTCGGCGGGTCGACTACCGGCGCCTTGAGCGGCACCGAGGCCCGCGCGGCGGGCAGGTCCGAGCGCCACAGCCGGTCCGGGTCGGCCTTCACCTGGTCGTTCGTCCGTCCACTGAGGACCGACCGGGGATGGTCCTCCGGGTCCCAGCCGGGCACCGCGTGCTCGTCCCGCTTGTGCAGCAGCAGCCACTGCTCCTTCGCGGCGGGCTCCCGGTCCCGGCGGATCAGCACCAGCCGGCCGCTCAGCTTCTGCCCGTGCACCTCGGCGTGCAGCTCGCCGGCGGCGACCGCGGCGACCGGGTCGTCGGTCTTCACCGGCTCCCAGGTGCCGATGTCCCAGACGATCACGTCACCGCCGCCGTACTGGCCGGCCGGGATGACGCCCTCGAAGTCCAGGTACTCGATCGGGTGGTCCTCGACGTGCACCGCGTTGCGCCGGACCGCGGGGTCCAGCGTCGGGCCGCGCGGCACCGCCCAGCTCGCCAGCACCCCGTCCATCTCGAAGCGCAGGTCGTAGTGCAGCCGGCTGGCCCGGTGCCGTTGCACCACGAACCGCAGTGACCCCGCACCCGGCCCCTGGCCGCCGGCCGGCTCGGGAGTGCGGTCGAAGTCCCGCTTCCGCCGGTACGTCCCGAGCCGCTCGGTGCCCACGCTCTGCGCGTTCCCGACCGGAGGCGCCCTCACACCCCGGAGGTCAGCCCAGCGCCCGGATCAGGTCGGCCAGCAGGTCGTCGACCGACTCGATCCCGACCGACAGCCGGACCAGGTCGACCGGCACCTCGAGCGGCGAGCCGATCGCGGACGCGTGCGTCATCCGGGCCGGGTGCTCGATCAGCGACTCGACACCGCCGAGCGACTCGCCGAGGGTGAACACCGTGGTCTGCTCGCACACCCGCAGCGCCGCCTGCTCGCCGCCGACCAGGGTGAACGAGACCATGCCGCCGAACCCGCGCATCTGCTTGGCCGCCACCTCGTGCCCTGGGTGGCTCGGCAGCCCGGGGTAGTACACGGACGCCACGGCCGGGTGCGCCGCGAGCATCTCGGCGACGCGCAAGGCGTTGGCGCTGTGCCGGTCCATCCGTACGCCCAGCGTCTTGACCCCGCGCAGCACCAGCCAGCAGTCGAACGGCCCCGGCACCGCGCCCATCGCGTTCTGGTGGAACCGCAGCTGCCCGGCCAGCTCGCCGTCGGCCAGCACCAGCGCGCCGCCGACGACGTCCGAGTGGCCGCCGAGGTACTTGGTGGTCGAGTGCACGACCACGTCGGCGCCGAGCGCCAGCGGCTGCTGCAGGTAGGGCGAGGCGAACGTGTTGTCGACGACGAGCAGCGCCTCCCGCTCGTGCGCGAGCTGGCCGAGTGCGGCCAGGTCGGAGATGCCGAGCAGGGGGTTGGACGGCGTCTCGCACCACAGCACCTTGGTCGCCGGCGTGAACGCCGCCCGCACCGCGTCGAGGTCACCGAGGTGCACCGCGGTGTGCTCGACGCCCCAGCCGGCCAGCACGGTGGCGATGAGCCGGAAGCTGCCGCCGTACGCGTCGTCGGGCAGCACGACGTGGTCGCCCGGCCGGAGCACGGTGCGCAGCAGGGTGTCCTCGGCGGCCAGCCCGGAGGCGAACGCCAGCCCGTGCGCGCCGCCCTCCAGCGCGGCCAGGCACTCCTCGAGCGCGGTCCGGGTCGGGTTGGCCGAGCGGCTGTACTCGTACCCGCCGCGCAGCCCGCCGACCCCGTCCTGCTTGTACGTCGAGGTCTGGTGGATCGGCACGACCACCGACCCGGTGCTCGGGTCCGGCTCCTGCCCCGCGTGGATCGCCAGCGTCTCGAACCCGTACCGCTCGTCCATGGCGGGCGAGGCTACCCCGCTCACCGATATCCGGACGCCTGCAGGGTGAACAGCTCGGCGTACCGGCCGCCGGCGGCCATCAGCTCGTCGTGACTGCCCTGCTCGACCAGCCGTCCCTCGTGCAGGACGTAGATCCGGTCGACGTGCCGGACGTTCGCGAGCCGGTGGCTGATCAGCACGGTGGTCCGGTCGCCGCCGCGCGAGCGCAGCTGCCGGAACAACGCATGTTCGGCCCGGGCGTCCAGGGCCGCCGACGGCTCGTCGCAGATCAGCAGCGGCGCGTCGCGGTACGCCCCCCGCGCTGCCGCGAGCCGCTGCCATTCCCCTCCCGACAGCTCCTGCCCGCCCACGAACGTCAGGTCGAGCAGCGTGTCGTAGCCGTGGCTGAGGTTGCGGATCATCGCGTCGGCGCCGACCACGGATGCGGCCGCGACGGCGCCACCGCCGTCGGCGTCGGCTCGCCGGAGGTCCCCGACCTGGATGCTCTCCCGGGCGGTGAACGGCCAGTGCAGCACGTCCTGTCCGACCACCGCGATGTGCCGACGCAGGTCGTCGTGGGGCAACTCGGACACGGGCACGCCGTCCCACCGTAAGGCGCCGGCGCTCGGCACCCAGAGCACGGCCAGCAGCCGGGCCAGGCTGGTCTTGCCGGAGCCGTTCTCGCCGACGAGGGCGACCGTCTCGCCGGCCCGCAGGGTCAGGCTCACGTCGTCCACGGCCGGCCGTGAGGTTCCCGGATAGTGCAGGCTCACCCGGTCGAGGCTCAGCTCTCGAAACGGTCCCGGTGCCGGTCGGATCGCCGGCAGCGGCAGACGGGTCGCGGCCCGGGCGATGAAATCGGTGTAGTCGGCGAAGTAGAGGGCCTCCTCGTACAGGCTGTTGACAGCGAGAACGGCCTGCTGCAGTGACGCCCGGACGGTCTGCAGCGCGACCACGCCGGACGCGGCGGCAGCGAGTGGCACCCGGTCGGTCGCGATGAGCCAGCCCAGCACGGTCCACACGCCGGCGCCGGCGATCCCGGCCAGCGCGTTGCCGGCCGCCCGGGACGTCGTCTGCCCGTGGACCACCTCCATGTCCGCGGCGATCTCGGCCGCCTGCACCGCCTGGAACTGCTCGAGCAGGAACTCGCGCATCCCGTAGGCGCGCAGCTCCGCCGCCTCCGCTCGGTCGGTCATGAGGTACTCGAGCACCCACAGGCGGCGCTGCCGGGAGATGCGGCGCAGGAGGCTCGCGTACCGGATCCGAGCCGAACGGACCGACGCCCACCCGAGCGGGGCGGCCGCCAGGAGCATCAGCGGCACCAGAACCGGATGCACGAGCAGCAGCGCGACCATCGCGGAGACGACCCCGACCAGTCCGGACAGCAGGTCCACCGCCGCCCCCACCAGCTCACCCGCCGCGTCGGTGCCCCGCTGGCGAACCCGCTGCACCTCGTCGGCGAACCCGGGGTCGTCGAACGCCGCGGCGTCGACCTGCGTGGTCAGCCGCACCAGCTGCAGCTCGGCTGCGGCGAGGACCTTGGGCTGGAGCCGGGCCTGGGCCCAGCCGGAGGCCGTGCTCAGGGCGGACCGCAGCGCGAGCGCCGTCGCGACCAGCAGCAGGGCGGGCAGCGCGGCTCGCACCCGCTCGACGGTCGGGCCGGCGGTGAGCAGCGCCGCCGCGACGCCGGACGTGGCGAGCACGCCGAGCGCGGTGAAGATGCCGGTGGTGGCGGTGAGGATGACGGCGAGTGCGGTGTCCCGCGGCGAAGCCTGCCAGCCGAGCCGTCCGGCACGGGCGAGCAGCGCCGGCAGCCGGCGCAGCATCGCCAGGAACGACGTGCCCGTGACCGCGTCGGCATGGCCGAACCAGCTCGGCACCGACAGCGGCGCTGTCGCCGACTGGACCGGCTCCGCCGCTTCCGGCACGGCGGGCTCAGTCCGCGTACAGCGACTCGATGACCGGGGCGTAGGCGGCGAGGACGCCGCGGCGCTTGAGTTTCATCGTCGCGGTGAGCTGCGCGGAGTCGGGCAGCCACTCGTCCGGCAGGATCGCGAACTTCTTGATGCTCTCGACCTGGGAGACCCGGCCGTTGATCTCGGCCACGCCGCGTTCCAGCTCGGCCCTGACCTCCGGGGCGGCGGCGAGCTCGGCGAGCCCTGCCGGCAGGCCCTGCCGGGCGGCCCAGCCCGGCGCGACCTCGGGGTCGAGCACGAGCAGCGCGACCAGATAGCGCCGCCCGTCGCCGACCACGCACGCCTGGCCGACCAGCGGCAGCGACTTGAGCATCGCCTCCAGGTTCGCCGGGGACACGTTCTTGCCGCCCGCGGTGATGATCAGCTCCTTCTTGCGGTCGATGATCGACAGGTAGCCGTCGTCGTCGAACCGGCCGATGTCGCCGGTGTGCAACCAACCGTCGGCGTCGAAGGTCTCCGCGCTGCGCTCCGGGTCGTCCAGGTAGCCGGGCGACACGATCGCGCCGCGGGCGAGCACCTCGCCGTCGTCGGCGATGCGGACCTCCACCCCGGGCAGCGCCTTGCCCACCGTGCCCGGCTTCACCCGGTAGGGCTCCCAGGTCATCGCGCCGGTGTTCTCGCTCATCCCGTACACCTCGGAGAACGGGAGGCCGATCGAGCGCAGGAAGTGCATGACGTCGACCGGCAGCGGGGCGGCGCCGGAGAAGCAGTAGTAGAGCTGGTCGAGCCCGACCTTCGCGCGGATCGGCGCGAAGACAGCCGCCTCCAGCGTCGGCCAGGTCGCGGCCAGCTCCGGGGGCAGCGGCCGGTCGGCGGCACGCAGCTCGGCGACCTGCCGGCCGACCACCCTGGCCTGTTCGAACCCGGCCACCTGGTCCGGCCCGCCCGCCGCGACCGCGGCCTCGATGCCGGCCTTGAGCTTCTCGAAGACCCGCGGGGGGCCGAACAGGTCGGTCGGCCGGACCTGGACCAGGTATCCGATCAGCGTGCTCTGGTCCGGACAGCAGGTCACCGTCGTGCGCTGCCACAGCCAGCCGTAGTGGGTGACCATCCGCTCGGCGATGTGCGCCATCGGCAGGTAGGAGACCGTGCGCCGGTCCGGGGTCGGCCCGACCAGCGCCATGTAGTCGACGCACTCCGCCCGGATGTTGGCGTTGGTGAGCATCACGCCCTTGGGCGGCCCGGTCGTGCCCGAGGTGTAGATGATCGTGGCCAGGTCGTCGGGGCGGACCTCGGCCGCCGCGGCGGCGAGGTCGACCGGCTCGTCCGCGTACAGGTCGGCGAGCAGGTCCACATCGGCCGGGCGCAGGCCGTCCGGGTCGTCGACGACCACCACCGCGCGCAGGTCGGGCAGCTCGTCGCGGACCTTGAGCAGCCGCTCCAGGAACTCGATGTCCTCGACCACCGCGATCCTGGACCGGCTGTGCCCGGCCACGTGGGCGACCTGCTCGGGCGCCGAGGAGTTGTAGATCGACAGCGGGGTGCCGCCGGCGAGCACCGCGCCGAGGTCGGCGACGTGGAACTCGGGCCGGTTGCGCAGGAACAGCAGCATCCGCTCGCCGCGGCCGAGTCCGAGCCGGCTGAACGCGGCCGCCAGCCGGGCCGACCGGTCACCGACCTCGGCCCAGGTCCACTCCTCCAGGCCACTGCCGTCCGGGCGCATCCGCCGCAGGGCGACCTGGTCGCCGTTCTCGGCGACGTTGCGCCGCAGCCAGTCCGCAACGGTCGGGCCCGCATCCAGCTCAGTCACGCCAACCCCTCCCGGTGATGCCGTTCACAAGCTATCCGGGCGGGCGGGTCAGCGGGAGAGGTGCGTCAGCAGGTCCTGCCGGGTGAGCACGCCGGCCGGCCTGCCGTCGGCAAGCACGACCGCGGCGTCGGCCTTCTCCAGCGCGGTGACCGCCGCGTCGACCGGCTCGCCGGCGCCGATCACCGGCAGCGGCGGGGACATGTGCGGCTCCAGCGGGTCCGCCAGCCGGGCGTGCCCGGTGAACAGCAGTTCGAGCAGGTCGCGCTCCACCACCGAGCCGACCACCTCGGCGATCGCCACCGGCGGCTCGGCCTTGACCACCGGCATCTGGGACACGTGGTATTCGCGCAGGATGTCGATGGCCTCCCGCACCGTGTCCTGCGGGTGCGCGTGCACCAGCGACGGCATGCCCTGCGTCTTCTCCCGCAGCACGTCGGCCACGGTCGCCTGCTTGGTCGTGCGCAGGAAGCCGTAGTCGGCCATCCAGTCGTCGTTGAAGATCTTCGACAGGTAGCCCCGGCCGCTGTCCGGCAGCAGCACGACGATCACGTCGTCGGCGGCACCGCGCGCGGCCACCCGCAGCGCCGCGGCCACCGCCATCCCGCACGAGCCGCCGACCAGCAGCCCCTCCTCGCGGGCCAGCCGCCGGGTCATGTCGAACGAGTCGGCGTCGCTGACCGCGACGATCTCGTCGCAGATCGACCGGTCGTACGTCTCCGGCCAGAAGTCCTCGCCGACGCCCTCCACCAGGTACGGCCGGCCGCTGCCGCCGGAATAGACCGAGCCCTCGGGGTCGGCGCCGACCACCCGGACCCGCCCGTCGGAGACCTCCTTGAGGTAGCGGCCGGCGCCGCTGACCGTCCCGCCGGTGCCGAGGCCGGTGACGAAGTGGGTGATCCGCCCGCCGGTCTGCGCCCACAGCTCGGGGCCGGTCGACTCGTAGTGCGAGAGCGGGTTGTTCGGGTTGACGTACTGGTTCGGCTTCCAGGCGCCCTCGATCTCCCGGACCAGCCGGTCGGAGACGTTGTAGTAGGACTCCGGGTGCTCCGGAGGCACCGCGGTGGGGCAGATCACGACCTCCGCCCCGTACGCGCGGAGCACGTTGATCTTGTCGGTGGACACCTTGTCCGGGCACACGAACACGCACCGGTAGCCGCGGGTCTGCGCCACGATGGCCAGCCCGACCCCGGTGTTCCCACTGGTCGGCTCCACGATCGTGCCGCCCGGCCGCAGCTCGCCGGACTTCTCGGCGGCCTCGATCATCCGCAGCGCGATCCGGTCCTTCACCGACCCGCCTGGGTTGAAGTACTCGACCTTGGCCAGCACCAACGGCTCGAGGCCGGCGGTGACCGCGGACAGCTTGACCAGCGGGGTGTTGCCGATCAGCTCGACCATGGATCGGGCGTACCGCATCTCCATCGGGTCAGGATGGCAGACCTGCCCGGGCCGGGCGCCGGCCCGTCCCGGCGGCCCCGATCACCCGGTCCAGGAACGAACCGGTCGGTCGTCTCGACTAACCTCGCGGGCGGAGGTGGCGAGTGGCGAAGGAGGCTGCCGTCCGGCTCGCGGACGGGGTATGGCGGATCCCCACTGCACCGGGCGACATGATCAACTCATTTGCCCTGGCCGGGTCCGACGGTGAGGTGACGGTCGTGGACGCCGGGCTGAGCCTCGCGCCGGCCCGCAAGCGGCTGGTGGCCGGCCTGGCGGCGATCGGGGCCGCGCCGGCGGACGTGCGGCGGGTCGTGATCACCCACGCCCACCCCGACCACGCCGGCGGCCTGGCCGCGCTGGTCGAGCAGACCGGCTGCGGCGTGCTGGCGCACGAGCGCGAGTCTGTCTACCTGCGGGACGGGCGCAGCCCGCGAACCCGGCGCGGCCGCAGCCGCCACTTCCCCAAGGTCACGGTGACCTTCGAGTTCCAGCACGGCTCGCTGCTGCCCGGCGGCCTGCGCGCGGTGCACACCCCGGGCCACTCCCCCGGCCACACCGCGCTGCTGCACGAGGACAGCGGCGTGCTGTTCACCGGTGACGCGGTGATGAACGTGCGCGGCGTGCGCTACGCGCCGGGGTTCCTCTGCACCGACCCCGACCGCAACCGGGAGTCGGCCGACCACCTCGGCGAGCTCGACTTCGAGGTGGCCGCGTTCGCGCACGGCCCGGAACTGCGCCGGAACGCCAAGGCCGCCGTACGGGCGCTCGCGCTGGGGCATTCGCAGTGAGCCCGCTCGTGGAGCGGACCTGGAGCGAGTGCGAGGGCTCGCAGGAGCGGACACGGTGACCCGGGCTTCCCGGGCGCGACGGATCGCCGCCGCGGCCGCGTACGGCGGTGGCGGGCTCGGCCTGATCGTGTCCGCCTGCTGGGGGCTGCTGCTCGGGCAGGCCAAGCTGGCCCGCCGGGTGGTCGGGCCGCCCAGCGCGAGCCCGCCGGTCGGCGACGGCGTGTACGGCAGCGGCGGCCGGCCGCTGACGCTCGGCCTGCTCGGTGACTCCAGCGCGGCCGGGCTCGGCGTGCAGGAGACCTGGCAGACGCCCGGCGTGCTGCTCGCCACCGGGCTGGCCGACGCCGCCGGCCGGCCGGTGCAGCTGGTCACCGCGGCCAGGGTCGGCGCCCGCTCGAGCCACCTGCTGGAGCAGATCGAGAAGATCCGCACGCACCACCCGGACGTCGTCGTGGTGATGATCGGCGCCAACGACGTGACGTCACGGACCCGGCCTTCGGAGGCGGTCCAGCACCTGGGCCAGGCGGTGCGCCGGCTGCGGGCCGAGGGCGCCGAGGTCGTCGTCTGCACCTGCCCCGACCTCGGCACGGTGGAGCCGATCCTGCAGCCGCTGCGGCTGGTGGCCCGGGTCTGGAGCCGGCAGCTCGCCGCCGCGCAGACGATCGCGGTGGTCGAGGCCGGCGGCCGGACCGTCTCGCTCGGCGACGTGCTCGGCCCCGAGTTCGCGGCCCGGCCGAAGGAGATGTTCAGCGCCGACCGGTTCCACCCGTCCGCGGCCGGTTACGCGGCGGCGGTGGCGGTGACGCTGCCGTCGGCGTGCGCCGCCGTCGGGCTGTGGCCGGAGGAGACCGACGCGGTCACCGACCGGCGGCTGTTCTCGCTGGCCGACGCGAGCCCGGTCGCCTCGGCGGCCGCCCGGGCCGCCAGCCGGCCCGGCAGCGAGGTCAGCGGCAGCGACGTGCACGGCCGGGAGCGCGGCCGGCGCGGTCGGTGGGCACTGCTGCGCCGGCGCCGGCCCCGTCCGGTCGGCGACCCGGTGCCCGCCGACGACGAGCTGTAACCGGAGTGCGGCCGCCGACGGCCCGGTGCCGGTCGAGGACCGGCCGGGCCCGGCGGACGCGGAGACGGTGCCCAGGGCGGGCGAACCGTGATCCGGGTCCGGAGACAGGTCGATCCCGGTCGGTGAGCTGACCGGGATCGGCTTGACGTGTCTCTCGACCGGCGGTGGCCGGCGTCCGCGTCCGGTGACGAGCGCGTTCCGCGCGAACGGGTGCGGGCGGGGCGGCGGGGTCGACCGATACCGGGCTTGTATCGGTCGACCCCCCAGAACGCCGCCGGTCGTCACCTGGGCGCCGCCGGCGCCGCCGGACGGGTTGAGTGACCTGGTGCCGGCGTGCCTACTCGACGCCGGGGGTGACGCGCTTGATCGCGGAGACGTCGAGCTCCAGCTTGACCTTCTCGCCGACCAGGATGCCGCCGCCCTCGATGGCGACGTTCCAGCTCAGGCCCCAGTCCTTGCGGTTGATCGTGGTCCTGCCCTCGAAGCCGGCGCGGGTGTTGCCGAACGGGTCGGGCGAGGAGCCCTGGTAGTCGAGCTCCAGGGTCACCGGGTGGCTCTTGCCCTTGATCGTCAGGTCGCCGACGAGCTTGTATGTGTCGGGGTCGATCTCCTCGGCCGTCGCGCTCGTGAACGTGATGGTCGGGAAGTTCTCGACGTCGAGGAAGTCGGCGCCGCGCAGGTGCTGGTCACGCTGCTCGTTGCCGGTCGCGATGCTGGTCGCGTCGATCTCGACGTTCGCGGAGGACGCGGCCGGGTTGTTGTGGTCGATCACGATCGTGCCGGAGAACACCTCGAACCCGCCGCGGACGGTGGCGACCATCGCGTGCCGGGCCGCGAAGCCGAGGCGGGTGTGCGACGGGTCGATGTCCCAGGTGCCGGTGAGATCGAGAGTGGTCGGAGCGGACATTCCATCCTCTTCCGGGGGTCTAGGGCCGTCCCTCTGACGGCCTCCTGCCTTAGGTACTTGCACAGTCAACTATCTAAGGCGCGACCGCATTCCCGGGGGAGAACGAATTGCTCCGGCGGGTGCCCTACGGCGAGGTCCGGTGGATGTCCCGCGGGAACAGCGTGACCGACCGGATGTTGTCCGCCTCCACCAGCCGGGCCACCCAGCGCTCCAGGCCGATGGCGAAGCCGCCGTGCGGCGGCATGCCGTGCCGGAACGGCTCGAGGTAGCCCTCGTACAGCTCGATGTTCTCGCCGCGGGCGGTGAGCGCGGCCACGTAGTCCTCGTAGCGGTGCAGCCGCTGGCCGCCGGTGCACAGCTCCAGGCCGCGGAAGATGATGTCGAAGGAGTTGGTCCAGCGCGGGTCGTCGGGCTGCGGGTGGGTGTAGAACGGCCGCTTGGCCGCCGGGTAGCCCTCGACCGCGAGGAAGTCCGAGCCGAACTCCTGCTTGGCCCAGCGCCCGAGCGCGCGCTCGTCCTCCGGGGACAGATCGGGCTCGTTCGGGTCGGCGCCGGCGATCCGCAGCGCCTCGCTGAAGTGCACGATCGGGATCTCGGCCGGCACCTCGGGCAGGTCGGCCTTGGCCAGCTCGGCCGCCGGCTCGGCGCTTGCGCGCATCTCGGCCACCATGCCGGCGACGACGTCGCGCAGCATGCGGATCACGTCCCGGTGATCGTGGATGAAGCCGAGCTCGACGTCGAGCGAGGTGTATTCGGACAGGTGCCGCACGGTGTCGTGCGGCTCGGCCCGGAACACCGGACCCGTCTCGTACACCCGCTCGAAGACGCCGACCATCGTCTGCTTGTAGAACTGCGGCGACTGGGCCAGGAACGCCTTGCGGTCGAAGTAGTCGACGGAGAACAGGTTCGCGCCGGACTCGGTCGAGCTGACCACGATCTTCGGCGTCAGGATTTCGGTGAAGCCCTGCTCGTCGAGCGTGCGCCGGAAGCCGCGCAGCGACGCCGCCGCCAGCCGCCAGTACGCCGCCTGGGTCGGGTGTCGCCAGAGCACCGGGGCGTGGTCGAGCAGCACCGGCAGGGTGGCCGTCATCGACGGCCGCCACAGCTCGACCGGCGGCGTCTCGGCCGGGTCGGACAGCGCGGTGATCGACGGCGCGGTGACCTCGAACCCGCCGGGCGCCTTGTCGTTGGCGGTGACCGTGCCCTCGACCTCGACGACGGTCTCCTCCGGCAGCGCGTCCAGCTGCGCCTTGGTGGCGTCGTCGCTGACCACGACCTGGGCGAGGCCGCTGCGGTCGCGCAGGATCAGGAACGACACGGCGGACAGCCGCCGGCGCCGGTGCACCCAGCCCCGCAGCACGACGCGCTCGTCCTTGTGGCCCGCCAGCGCGTCGTTGAGCGTGCGCCGCACCATGAGAAAGAGCCTCCCGTCGACCACCACGTACTACCGGGACCACCCTACTCAGCGGCCCGCGACGGCCCCGGCGCGGATCGGCCGGCGGCGGGCGGCGGGCAGGTCCTGAGCACGTAATCTGGTGGTGTGGACCCGAACCGGTTGACCCGCGGAACCCTCGGGGGTCTGGTCGCCGCCGCCGGTGCCGGTGCCACCGTGCTCGCGGCCGAGGTCTGGGCCGCCGCGCGTCGGCGGTACGCCTCGGCCGGGTCGGCGCCGCCGGTCGAGGGCGACTTCGGCGACCCGGGCGGCGAGCGGCTGCGGCTGGTCATGCTCGGCGACTCCACCGGGGCAGGCGTCGGCGTGACCCGCACCGAGGAGACCGTCGGCGGCGTGCTGGCCCGCCGGCTGGCCGGCCCGACCCGCCGCGTCCGGCTGGCCGGGGCGGCGATCGCCGGCTCCGGCACCGGCGATCTCGGCCCGCAGGTGTCGCGGGCGCTGCTGGGTCGCCCGGACGTGGCCGTGCTGCTGGTCGGCACCACCGACGCGACCTCGGGCACCGGGCTGAGAGCGGTCCGGGACAACCTCGGCGACGCGGTCCGGCGGCTGCTCGCCGGTGGCGCCGCGGTCGTCGTGGGCACCTGCCCCGACCTCGGCGCCAGCCGGGTCTTCGCGCAGCCGCTGCGCGCCGTGGTCGCCTGGCGCGGGCGCCGGGTCGCCGCCGCCTCGGCCGAGGCAACCCGGGCGGCCGGCGGGGTGCCGGTCGACCTGGCCGAGCTGGTCGGGCCGGTGTTCCGGGCCGACCGGGCGGCGTACTGCGAGGACGGGTTCCACCCCAGCGCCGACGGTTACCGACTGATCGCCGAGGCGCTGCTCTCGGCGGTGGACGACGCCGCGTCCGAACGCGCTACTCTCCAGTAACAAAGGTCGTCTGACGAGGGAGTCCGCCGTGCCCGAGGCCGTCATCGTCGCCACCGCCCGTTCCCCGATCGGCCGCGCCGCCAAGGGCACCATGACGGGCTTCCGCCCGGACGACCTGGCCGCCACGATCGTCCAGACCGCCCTGGACAAGGTCCCCCAGCTGGATCCGTCGACGCTGGACGACCTCATGCTCGGCTGCGGGCTGCCCGGCGGCGAGCAGGGCTTCAACATGGCCAGGGTGGTCGCGGTGATGCTCGGTCACGACGAGCTGCCCGGCACGACCGTCACCCGCTACTGCGCGTCCTCGCTGCAGACGATCCGGATGGCGTTCCACGCGATCAAGGCCGGCGAGGGGCACGCGTTCGTCGCCGCCGGCGTCGAGACCGTCAGCCGGTACGCGAAGGGCAACTCGGACGCCTGGCCGGACACCCGCAACCCGGTCTTCGCCGGGGCCGAGGAGCGCTCGGTCAAGGCCGCCCAGGGCGGGGTGGAGTGGCACGACCCGCGCGCCGACGGCGAGGTCCCGGACATCTACGTGGCCATGGGCCAGACCGCGGAGAACCTGGCCCAGGCCAAGGGCATCACCCGCGAGCAGATGGACGAGTTCGGCGTGCGCTCGCAGAACCTGGCCGAAAAGGCGATCGCGGACGGCTTCTGGGAGCGCGAGATCACCCCGGTGACCGCCCCGGACGGCACCGTGATCAGCAAGGACGACGGCCCGCGGCCGGGCGTGACGATGGCGGGCGTCGCCGGGCTCAAGCCGGTGTTCCGCCCGGACGGCCGGGTCACCGCGGGCAACTGCTGCCCGCTCAACGACGGCGCCGCCGCGGTCGTGGTGATGTCCGACGTGCGGGCGCGCGAGCTCGGCATCACGCCGCTGGCGCGGATCGTGGCCACCGGGGTGTCCGCGCTCTCGCCGGAGATCATGGGCCTCGGGCCGGTCGGCGCGTCCAACCAGGCGCTGGCCCGGGCCGGCATGTCGATCGGGGACATCGACCTGGTCGAGATCAACGAGGCGTTCGCGGCCCAGGTGATCCCGTCGTACCAGGACCTGGGCATCGATCTCGACCGGCTCAACGTGAACGGCGGGGCGATCGCCGTCGGCCACCCGTTCGGCATGACCGGCGCCCGGATCGCCACCACGCTGGTGAACTCGCTGCAGTGGCACGACAAGACGCTCGGTCTGGAGACCATGTGCGTCGGCGGCGGCCAGGGCATGGCGATGATCCTGGAGCGGGTCTCCTAGCGGTAGCCCAGCGCGGCGCGCAACGCCGCCAGCTCGGTCGCGACGGCCCGCACCGCGACCGGGTCACCGGTACGCAGGATGTCGTCGACCATGACCGTGAGCTGGTCGGCCAGGTTCACGTCGGCCAGCAGCGGCACCGGCCGGCGCGGTTGCCCTTCCGCGTCCGCACCCGCGTCGGCCAGCCGCTGCAGGACGGCGGCCGCCACCTCCGCCCGCGTCCGCCGGACCGCACCCGGCAGGGCGGCGCGCACCGACCAGCTGGCGGAGTCCCACCGGCGCAGCCGCGGCAGCAGCTCGCGGGCGAGCGACGCGGCGTCGGAGTGGTCCGGGTCCATCGGTAGGGACCGTACAAACGCCCGCGGACCCCACCAGGGTCAGGGGTGGGGTCCGCGCGGTCATACCCCCGTTACTCGCGGAAGTAGCTCAGCAGCCGGAGGATCTCCAGGTAGAGCCAGACCAGCGTGACCGTGAGGCCGAAGGCGGCGAACCAGGCGAACCGCTCCGGAGCGCCCTGCCGGATGCCCTTGTCGATCATGTCGAAGTCGAGCAGGAACGTGAACGCGGCGACGCCGATGCACAGCAGGCTGAAGCCGATCGCCAGCGCCGGGTTGGACGAGTCGCGCAGGCCGAGCCCGCCAGGCGTGAACAGCGACGCGATCAGGTTGACCAGCGACAGCGCCACGACGCCGATGAGCGCACCGAGCAGCCAGCGGGTGAACTTCGGCGTCACCCGGATCGCGCCGGTCTTGTAGACCGCCAGCATCCCGGCGAACACGCCCATCGTCCCGACGACCGCCTGGATGACGATCCCGCCACCAAACAGCTCGTTGAAGGCCCGGCTGATCGCGCCGAGGAACAGGCCCTCGGCGGCCGCGTAGGACAGGATCAGCGCCGGGTTGGTGCTCTGCTTGAACGCGATGATCAGCGCCAGCACGAAGCCGACCAGCGCGCCGACGATCGCCAGGCCCTGCAGGTCGGCGATCCAGGCGACGGCGCCGACGACGACGACCACCCCGAGCGTGGCCGCGGTGCGCAGCACCACGTCGTCGAGCGTCATGAACCGGGCCGGCGGCGCGTACGCCGGGCGGTTGTACATGTCGTCCAGGTCGCCGGCCGACGGGGCGGGCGCGGTGTTCCACGTCGCGTGCTGCTGGCCCTGCCCGAATCCGCGGGCGAGGACGGGGTTGCTGCTCTGCGCCATCTGCGTTGACTCCTCGTACGCGTACGACGATCCCGAACCGGCCCGTCGATCAGCTCAACGGCCGGATGGAGTTCCCCGTTCCCGGTAGTGCAAAGATTACTTTAGGCGTCGCGCAGCCGTCGCGCTGCAGTTCGGAGCGTGTCCACCTGCTTGCAGAACGCAAACCTAACCAGGCCGCGGCCCGGACCCGTCCGGCCGTCGTAGTAGAAGGCCGAGCCGGGGATCGCCGCCACCCCGCGGGAGGCGATGAGGTCCTTCACGTAGGCGGTGTCGTCGCCCGCGCACCGGGTCATCACGAAGTAGGTCCCCCGCGGCCGGCCGATCTCCAGGTCGAGCTCGGCCAGCGCGGCCAGCAGGATGTCCCGCCGCTCGGTGTACTGCTCCACCAGCGAGCGGTAGTAGGCGCCGGTCGCCGCGACGTCCAGCATCACCGCGGTCGCCCGCTGCAGCGGCGTCGTCGCGTTGAACGTGACGAACTGGTGGGCCGAGCGGACCGCCGCCGACAGCGACCGCGGCGCCACCGCCCAGCCGATCCGCCAGCCGGTCGCGCTGAACGTCTTCGACACCGAGGAGACGGTGATCGTGCGCTCCCGGGCGACCGGGTCGGACGCGACCGGCAGGTGCTCGGCGCCGTCGTAGACCAGGTGCTCGTACACCTCGTCGGAGATGAGGTACGCATCGTGCCGGGCGGCCAGCTCGCCGAGCGTCCTGATCTCCCCGGCCGAGAGCAGCTGGCCGGTCGGGTTGGTCGGCGTGTTGACGACGATCACCCGGGTCCGGTCGGTCACCGCGGCGGCCAGCCGGTCGAGGTCGAGCCGGAAGTCCGGGAACTCCGTCGGCACGTAGACCGGCACCCCGCCGGCCGCCACCACCGCGTACGGGTAGAGGTCGTAGCAGGGTTCGATCAGCACCACCTCGTCGCCCGGCTCCAGCAGCGCGAGCAGCGACGCGGTGATCGCCTCGCTCGCGCCGGTGGTCACGGTGACGTCGGTGACCGGGTCCCAGGCGAGGCCGTACCGGGCAAGCTGGTGCTCGGCGACGGCCTGGCGCAGCACCGGGTCACCGACGCTCGGCGCGTACTGGTGCAGGCCCTGGTGCATCGCCTCCTGGCCGGCCGCGACGAGCTCGGCCGGGGGCTCGAAATCCGGGAACCCCTGCGAGAGGTTGATCGCGTTCGCCTCGATCGCCCACTCGCTGACGGTGGAGAAGATCGAGGTCCCGAACTCGCGCAGTGAGCTGCGCAACACGTCGGACACAACCCGATCCTGCCACCCGGGTTTTGCCGGCGCCCGCACGGGCCAGAACAGGAAAGTGGACGAGCTGGAGGCTGCCGGCGACGGAGGACCTGCGCAGCTTCAGCTGCAGCGTGCCCTGTTGCCGACGCGGCTGCCCGGGATCGAGGGCCTCCCGCTGGCCGCGCGCTACCTCCCGGCCGGGGCGCCGGACCAGATAGGCGGCGACTGGTACGACGTGATACCGATGGACGGCGGCGTCGCGCTGGTGGTCGGCGACGTCGCCGGAGCCGACCTGGCGGCGGCCGCGCTCACCGCGCAGCTGCGCGGCGCCGTGCGGGCCTACTCACTCGAAGGCCACCCGCCGGCCGCGGTCGTGACCCGGACCAACGAGTTCCACCTCGGTCTCGACACCGGCCGGCTGGCCACCCTGGCGTACGCGCTGGTCCACCCGATCGAGCGGATCGTCACCGTGGTACGGGCCGGGCACGTGCCGCCACTGCTCGCCGCCCCGGACCACGAACCGTGCCTGCTCGACGGTGCGACCGGTCCGCCCCTCGGGGTCCGCGCGGGCGAGCTCTGGCGGGAGGCGACCACCCAGGTCGTCGCGGGCAGCGTGCTGGCCCTGTTCACCGACGGTCTGCTGCGCGACGGCGGCCAGCTGGGCATGGAGGCGGGGCTGCAGCGCGTGCTCGATGCCGTCGGCGACGGCGTGGTCGGCGCTCCGGACGCACTGGCCGACACGCTGGCCGGCCTGGTTCACGCGCCGGCACCGGACGACACCGTGCTGCTGGTCGCGCAGCTGGTCGGCGACCGGCCCGCGGCCGGCCCGACGCTGCGGCGGATGCTGCCGGCGACCGCGGAGAGCGCGAGCGTGGGCCGCTGGCTGGTCACCGACCTGCTGCGGGACCTGGTCGACGCGGACACGCTCGACACGGCCGCGCTGCTGACCACCGAGCTGGTGTCGAACGCGATCCGGCAGACCCGGGAGGAGCTGGTGCTCACCGTGGGACTGGCCGGCGACCGGATGCGGGTCGGGGTGGCCGACTCCAGCCACCGGCGGCCGCAGCTGGTCCAGGTCGGCAACCGGGACACCTCCGGCCGCGGGCTGCACCTGGTCGAGGCGATGGCCGACCGGTGGGGCGTCGAGCCGGACGGACGCGGCCTCGGCAAGACCGTCTGGTTCGAGCTGGACGTGCCCAGCACGCCGCGCTAGACCCAGAGGGCGTCGAGCTCGGCCGCCACGGTCCGGGCCGGCGCGGTCGCCGAGCCGCCGAGCGCGGGGACCGGCCCGGTCCCCGCAGCGGCGCCGACCCGATCGCAGCAGGCCAGCGCGGTCTCGTCGAGGAACCGGCTGCGCTGGGCGAACGAGTGCCGGTCGTCCCGGGCCCGCGGGTGGTGGTGGTAGCGCAGCGGTGCGTACAGGTGCAGCGCGTCCCGGGCCCGGGTCAGCGCGACGTGGAACAGCCGCCGCTCCTCGTCCAGACCGTCGGATGTGGACACTCCCAGGTCCGAAGGGAAGCTGCCCTCGGTGACGTGCAGCAGGTGCACCGCCTTCCACTCCAGGCCCTTGGCCGAATGCACCGTGGACAGCACCAGCCAGTCCTCGTCGACGCTCGGCGGCACCGCGTCGGCGCCGGTCGAGCGCGGCGGGTCGAGGGCCAGCTCGACCACGAACGTGCGCAGGTCGCCGTGCTCGGCAGCGGCCGCCGACAGCCGCTCCAGGTCCGCAAGCCGCGCCGCGGCGTCCGGGTATGCCCCCTGCACCACGGGCACCAGTGCCCGCCGCAGTGTGTCGGCCCGGTCCGGTCCTGATTCTCCCAGCGCGGTCACCAGCCGGTCGGCGTCCGTCCGCGCGCACTCGGGCAGCGCGGCCCCGTCCCACCGGTCCAGCACGCCGTCCCGGTCGAGGTCGAGCGAGTCGACGACCCGGCGGGCGGTGGCCGGACCGACGCCGTCGAGCAGCTGCAGCAGCCGGAACCAGGCGGTCTCGTCCCGCGGGTTGTCGGCCAGCCGGTAGAGCGCGAGCAGGTCCTTGACGTGCGCCGCCTCGAGGTAGCGCAGCCCGCCGTACTTGACGTACGGGATGCGGCGGCGGGTCAGCTCCAGCTCCAGCAGATCGCTGCCGCGCCCGGCCCGGAACAGCACGGCCTGGTCGCGCAGCCGGCTGCCGCGCTCCCGGGCCGCGAGCACCCGCGCGCAGACCTCCTCGGCCTGGGTCGCCTCGTCGGCGCAGTCGACCAGCTCCGGGCGGACGCCGCCGGCGCGGACCGCGACCAGGTCCTTGGCGTACCGAACGGCGGCGCCGGCCCAGGCCGCGTTGGCCAGGTCGAGGATCGGCTGGCTGGACCGGTAGTTGCGGACCAGCCGGACCACGGTCGTGCCCGGGAGCTGCGCCGGCAGGTCGAGGATGTGCCGGGCGCTGGCGCCGCGGAACCCGTACACGGCCTGGGCGTCGTCGCCGACGGCGGTCAGCAGGGTGTCGCCGGCGCACAAGCCGTGGACGATGTCCACCTGCAGCTGGTTGACGTCCTGGTATTCGTCGACCAGCACGGCGTCGAACAACCCGGCCAGCCGGCGACCGAGCACCTCGTCGCGCACCGCGGCCCGCCAGTAGAGCAGCAGGTCGTCGAAGTCCAGCAGGGCCCGGGACCGCTTGCGGGCCACGTACGCCTTGATCACGCCGGCGATCGGCTCGACCAGGTCGGCCGCCCAGGGCGCGGTCTCGGCGAGCGTCTCGGACAGCGGCCGGCCGGTGTTCACCGACCGCGAGTAGAGGTCGAGCAGCAGGCCCTTGCGCGGGGTGCGGCGCCCGGCCCTGGCCAGCCCCTGCTCCTCCCGGACCAGGTCGAGCAGGTCCGCCGCGTCGGCCGGGTCGATCACCGCGAAGTCGCCGGGCAGGCCGAGGGCGGCGGCGTTGGCGGCGACGATCCGGTGCGCGACCGAGTGGAACGTGCCGCCCCACGGCTTCTGCCGCCGGTCCCGGGCGGCCCGCCCGAGCATCTCGGCAGCCGCTCGCCGGGTGAAGGTGAGCAGCAGCACGCGATGCGCCGGCACGCCGCGCTCCAGCAGCCGGCCCACCCGCGCGGTGAGCGTGGTCGTCTTCCCGGTGCCGGCTCCGGCAAGCACGAGCAGCGGGCCGCCCTCGTGCTCGACCGCCGTACGCTGCTCGTCGTTCAGCTCGAACACTCGTTCGACGTTACCGCCGGCTCAGCCGTCGGTCGGTGCGCCACTCCGGGAGTCTTCGGGACTGCGCGAGTCGAGGTAGCCGGCGAACTCGTCCAGCGAGACCAGACCGTCGCCGTCGGCGTCCATCAGCTCGACGGCCTTGGCCGCCGCCTCGTCGGTGACGTCGTCGCCGAACGAGCGCATGAGCTTGACCAGCTCGGCCGCCGAGACCTTGCCGTCCCCGTCGGCGTCGAGGATCCGGAAGCTGTCCGCGTAGTGGTTGGTGTCGGTCACGGCCGACGGCGTACCCACCGCGCCGCCGGCGCGAACCGGTCAGCTGGCCAGGCTCACCACGAAGTTGACGCTCGCGCCGATGATCAGCGCCCCGAACAGGTACGAGAGCAACGCGTGCCGCAGCACCGACTGTCGCAGGACGCGCGTGGTGAGCGGCGTGTCCGACAGCTGGTACGTCATGCCGACGGTGAAGGCGAGGTAGGCGAAGTCGCTGTACTGCGGCGGGGTGTCGAGGCCGAAGTCGATCCCGCCGGCCTTGCCGGCGCCGGGCTGGCCCGGGTCGCCGCCGCTGCTGTAGTAGAGCTCGGCGTAGTGCAGCGTGAACAGACCGTGCACGACGAACCACGACACCGCGATGCTGCCGACGCCGAGCGCGGCCACGCCGGCCCGCTGCGCGCCCTGCTCGGCAGCCGCCCGGACCAGCAGGAAACCGACCCCGCCCAGGCTGGCGACGCACGCGGCCAGCACGATCAGCCGGGTCAGCCGGCGGGTCGGGTCCTCGCGGGTGGCGTGCGACGCGGTCTGCGCGGCGTCCATCCCGCGGACCGCGGTCCAGGTCCAGGTTACGAACATCAGCGCGGCGACGTCGAACCCGATCGAGCCGGCGAACGTCCAGCCCATCGACAGCCCGGTCAGCACGCCGGCGACGACGCCGACCGCCGTGCTGACGCTGACCCGCATCGAGGCGGGAGCGGCCATGTCCATCGGGGAAGTGTGGCCCAGCCGCCGACCGGGCCTCGGGGTGGACATGCCAGGCTGGACGCATGACCCTGCGGCACATCGACGGCACCGCGCTGTCCGCGGACACCGCGCAGACCCCGGGCATGCTGCGGGAGGAGGCGATCTCCGGCGCGTCGGTCGGCTCGGACCGACTCTGGATGGGCCGGACCACGGTCGCGCCCGAGGTGCGCTCGGCCGACCACCACCACGGCGAGTCGGAGACCGCGATCTACGTGGTGTCCGGGCACCCGGAGTTCGTCTTCCTCGACGGCGACGCCGAGCGCCGGGTCCGCACCAACCCGGGGGACTACATCTACGTGCCACCGTTCGCGCCGCACCGGGAGGAGAACCCGGACCCGGCCGAGGACGCGGTCGTGGTGATCGCCCGCACCACCCAGCAGGCGATCGTGGTCAACCTGCCGAGCCTGCGGGCCGGCGCCGAGGACGCCTGGCACCGGTCGCAGCAGGGTTAAGCGCACGCCGGCACCGCCGCGTCCGCTGCCTCGGCGACCGGCTGCGCCTCGCGAGCGACCGGCTGCGTCTCGCGAGCGACCGGCTGCGCCTCGCGAGCGACCGGCTGCGCGGAGCGGGCGGTCGCGGCCAGCAGCGTCCCGGCCAGCACCGCGAGCGCGACCAGCAGCCAGCCGGCCTCCCGCACGCCGTGCGCGGTGGACAGCGCGCCGAAGCCCAACGCCACCGGCAGGAACGCGAACCAGGACAGCGAGCTGACCCCGGACGCCACTCCGGAGCGGATCGCCGACGGCACCGCGTCGTGCAGCACCGCGCTGACGTGGATCGCGGCCAGACCGGTCAGCAGGGCCAGGGTGACCTGGGCGACGGTGACCACGACGAGCCCGGTGTCGGCGGTGAGCAGCAGCGCGGCCACGGTCATCGCAACGGCCGCCGCCCAGGCGTTCGCCGGCCGGTCCAACCGCAGCCGGCCGGCCAGCAGTCCGCCGAATCCGAGCGTCGAGACCAGCCCGGCCCAGTACGGCCCGTACGCGGCGGCCGGCACGGCCAGTGCCACCAGCCACAGCGGGCCGAACTCGAATACCAGTTGGCTGGTCACCGCGACCAGCACGCCGAGGGTGACGATCGGCAGCAGCCGCCCGCGCCGGCTCACCGCCCGCACGGTCAGCTGAAGGTGCCGGCGCAGCGCCACCGGCTCGGCGGCCCGGTGCAGCTTCGGCTCGCGGAACAGCGCGTACCCGGCGATCGAGGCGAGCGCGAACGGGACCGTGAGGAAGTAGGTCACCCGCGGGTCCAGCAGCCCGGCGACCCAGCCGCCGACCAGCGCGCTGGCCACCAGCGCCACCGCCTCGACCGCCTGGACGCGGCCTAGGCGCCGCTGGAAGTCGCCGCCGTCCGCGATTTCCTCCAGCACGGTGTCGTACACGACCGAGTCGAGGGTGCCGGAGTAGCAGGCGACGTATACGCCGAACAGCAGCGCGGAGATCACGTACATGGTGACGTTCTGGCTGAGCCCACCGAGCAGCGCGCCGAGGGTGATCGCGACGCTGGAGAGGATCAGCACGCCGCGCCGGCTCCACCGGTCGGCGAGGATGCCGGTCGGCAGTTCGAGCAGCGGGACCATCGTCGAGTACGCGGCGGCCGTCACGCCGACGGCGGCGGCGTCGAACCCCAGCTCGGTCATGAACAGCTTCTCGACCGGCACCCAGAGCAGGAAGCCCTGCAGGAACACCGCGGCGTGCAGCGGACGCAGCCGGCGGCGCAGCGCGGCGGCGGCCGGGTCATGCCTCGCCACGGCCGGGCGGCGCGGCACGGTCAGCGTCATGCCGGGTCAGTGCCGGACCCGACGGCCCGCGTTACAGCCCGCGGCGGAACGCGTCCAGCAGCCGCTGCCGGCCCGCGTCCGGTAGCCCGCCCGGCTCCGGCAGGTCCCCGACCGCCCGTACGGTCGCCCGGATCTGCTCCAGGTAGGTCGAGCAGCCGTCGCAGAGGTCCAGGTGGTCGAGCACCCGCTGCCGGTCAGCGGGATCGAGCGCATCCTCCAGGTAGGCGGTGACCAGCTCGACGAACTCGTCGCAGTCCAGCGGCTCGGCGTCGGTCATGGGGTCACCGCCCTCGCGTGGTAGTCCTCGATCCGGCCCCGTACGGACGCGCGGGCCCGGTGCAGCAGCACCCGCTGGTAGGTCGGGCTGATCTCCAGTATCGAACAGACCTCGGCAGCGGCGTATCCCTGCACGTCGCGGAGGGTGAGCACGACCCGCTGCCGCTCCGGCAGGTCGGCGACCGCGGCCGCGACGACGGACCGCATCTCGGCCGCGAGGGTCGCGTCCTCCGGCGTCGGCCAGGGTGCGGGCAACTCCCGCCAGTGCCCGGCGTACGGCTCGCCAGGACCCCGGAACCGGTCCGGGTCGACGGTCGGTCCGTCCTCCGGACGGACGCTGCTCCACGGCACCGACCGCCCTTCCTTGACGCCGCGCCGCTTCGCGGTGTTGACCAGGATCCGGTAGACCCAGGTCCGCAGCGCGGCGCGGCCCTCGAACCGGTCGAGCCCCTCCAGCACGGCCAGCCAGGCGTCCTGCACGCACTCGGCCGCCGAGTCGGGCGTGGACACGAACGACCGCGCCAGCCGGAGCATCCCCGGCGACCACCGGTCGAGCACCAGCCCGAACGCCGCCTCGTCACCGGCGCGCAGTCGCCGCACCAGCTCCTCGTCGGGCGGCAACGGCGGCATGCCGCCTGTCTATCAGCCGTCCCCGACGGCGGTCTCGTGCATCCGACCTGAGCGGGCGGTGCGGAGAGTCGATCGCCCGGTCCGGACGCGGGTTCAAGAATCTTGACCGGCCCCGCAACCTGAGCGGAGTCGGCGGGCGTATCCACTGGCATGGACCGCGAGGACGCCGAGGACTTCCGGCAGTTCATGGCCGCGCGCTCGGCGGCGCTGCTGCGCACGGCCTACCTGCTGACCGGTGACCGCCGGCACGCGGAGGACCTGGTGCAGAACGCGCTGACCAAGGCGTATCGGCACTGGGGCAAGGTGCGCCGCTCCGGCGTCCCCGAGGCATACGTCCGGCGGATCCTCGTCAACGAGCGCAACACCCGCTGGCGACGGGAGCGCTCCCGCGCCCTCGAGGTGGTCGGCGACGTCCCCGACCGCCCCGAGGGGGACGAGGCGCAGGCGTACGCCGACCGCGACGAGATATGGCAGGCGCTGCAGGCCATGCCGCCGCGCACCCGCGCCGTGCTGGTGCTGCGCTACTGGGAGGACCTCTCCGAGGCGCAGACCGCCGACCTGCTCGGCTGCACCGTCGGAACCGTGAAGAGCCAGGCGTCGCGCGGTCTGCGCAAGCTCGCCGAGGTGCTCTCCGGTGACGGCACACCCATGACGGGAGGAACCCGATGACCGACGACCTGGCCCTCGCCGAGGAGCAGCTGAGGGCCGTCCTGACCGCCCGTGCCGCCGACATCCCCGCGAAGGACCTGCACGACGGCGTCGTCCGCCGCGCCCGCCGCCGCCGGATCACCGTCATCGCCGTCTCCGCCATCGCGGTGGCGGTCGTCGCGGCCGGCGTCCCGACCGCCCTCGCCGCCGTCCGCTCCGACGCGGCTCCCCCTGCGGACCCGACCGCCAGGCCGATCCCGGCGCGGTACCGCTGCGCGCGCCAGACGATACCGCCCGCGGCCGTTCCCGGCCTGCCGGCCCAGCGGGGCGTCGCGGGCTCGCTGGGCGACGATCCGGCCGCCGTGGTCGCCATCGCGCGCGCCGCCTGGGGTCCGCTGTCCCAGCAGGCGAACGGTGCCCTCGATCCGGCGCTCACGCGCGTGCAGGTGGCGCACCGCACAGAGGACGGCTGGATCGTCGGTCTGGCAACCGGCCGCGACCGCACCGGCAGGCTGCTCGCGGACGTACCGGTCGTCGGCCCGGATCTGGATCACCTGGCCGGCCTGTCGAACGGCTGGATGGAAGGCAACAAGCCGATGCACCAGCGGTTCACGAGCGGCGACGCGTTCGCGAGCTACCTTGACTGCGGCCCGCCGCGGGTGCTGGCGATCGTTCCGCACGGAGCGAGCGCCGAAGCCACCTGGACGGCCGGGATCGCCGCCGACGGGACGATCGAACAGCAGACTTCTCCCCTGACGCCGCGGCCGGACGGCTTGGCCGTGGCCACCCTGTCGGCGCCCTCCACCGTCACCCTTACCGTACGGGTGCACCGCGGGAACCAGAGCTTGGCCACCGATGCGTTCGTCGGTCGCAACGTGCCGAAGGGTCCGAGCCGCGCCGAGATGGCCCGGAAGCTCCGGTCCGCGCCGGGCAACCTCGCGGACCGGAAGAACAAGGTCGGGCTCGTGGATCAGGCTCACCGCGTCTACCTGCCGGTCCCCCAACGCGACGCCCGGGTCCTGTGGGCCGGTCAGGGCGCCGAGAACGTCCAGGCGGCCGTCGCCGTGACCACGCTCCCCAGCGGCGCCCAGTTCCTCTGGGGTAGCACGGTCACCTGGGACCGCGGGCAGAGCGGGGTTGAGGGCTTCGACGCTGTGCTCGCGGCCGGTGCTCTCGACCGCACCGCGTACCGGCTGCAGCCGAGTCAGGGCGCCGTGCTGCCGGGCCGGGCCCGTCCGCAGGGGATCTTCTTCACCGGCACCCGGCGGGTCGAGATCACCTCCGGCGGGAAGACCCGGACCGAGACCGTCACCGGCGGCCTGATGGTCGACGAGACCGCGACGGTGGTCGTCCGCGACACGGACGGGAAGCCGCTGCCCCTGGTGGATGTGCAGACGGACCTTCCCCGGGTCCCCTATCCGCAGTTCTGAGTTCACGGCCCGTACGGCCGGATCGCGCTGACGGGCGGCGCCGCACCCGCGATCATGGGGACGTGGTGGACGGTGCCGGCGAAACCGTGGCGTTCCGGCTGTGGCCGCCGGTGGCCATCGGCGCGCCGTTGGTCGTCGGTTGGCTGGCGACGCTGCTCCGGGGTGACCCGGTCGAGCTCGGCGGGTGGCGGGTTCCACTCGGCTGGGTGCTGGTGCTGCTGGTCGCCGGGTGGAACGGCTGGTCGCTGTGGCTGTTCGGCCGGCACCGGACCGGGCTGCTGCCGGGGCAGGCGACGCACGCGATGATCGAACAGGGGCCGTACCGGCTCTCCCGCAACCCGCTGTACGTCGGCCTGCTCGCGCTCTACCTCGGACTGTCGCTGCTGGCGCCCACGTTCTGGGGGCTCGTGCTGTTCCCGGCCGCGGTGCTGCTCGTCCGCTGGGGCGCGATCCGGCCCGAGGAGCGGTTCCTGCGGGAACGGTTCGGTGCCCGGTACGACGACTACACCCGGCGGGTGCGTCGCTGGCTCTGACCGGCAGGCACTCCGGGCGATCACGACTGTGCTGGCCGTCAGCCGGGGACGCCGGTCGGCCGGCTCAGCGGGAACTCGGCGTGGACGGTGGTGCCGGTGTCGGGGGCGGTCTGCATCGAGAACCGGCCGCCGAGCGCCTCGACCCGATCCTTGAGCCCGACCAGGCCCGATCCGCCGCCGAACGCCGCGCCGCCGCGCCGATGCCCGCGCGCCGGCACCCGACCGGTAACTTGCGCACGGACGACATGAGGAGGAGACAGGTGAGCAGTGGTGGCTTCTCGCCCTACCGGCTGGCTCGGGTGCGAAAGCTGCTCGAGCGCCACGTCGAGTCCGGCTTCGTTCCCGGGGTGCTGGCGGTCCTCGCCCGGCACGGCGAGGTGCACGTCGAGGCAACGGGCACGCTGGCGTTCGAGGGTGCGGGGTCGACGGCGCTGATGGCGGGCGACACGGTCTGTCGCATGGGCTCGATGACGAAGCCGATCGTCGCCGCGTGCGCGATGACGCTCGTCGAGGACGGTACCCTCCGCCTCGACGACCCGGTCGACGACCTCCTCCCGGAGCTGGCGGGCATGACCGTGCTCGCCGATCCGGCCGGGCCGCTGGACGACACCGTCCCGACGGACCGGCCGATAACGCTGCGGGATCTGCTCACCTTCACCCTCGGCACCGGCATGGTCCCCGCCGAGCCGGGAACCGTCCCGATCGCGGACGCGATGGACGTGCTCTACGAGGCCGCGCCGCCGGACGAGTGGATCGGCCGCCTCGGCGCGCTTCCGCTCGTCCACCAGCCGGGTGAGCGCTGGATGTACGAGACGGCGGCCAACGTGACGGTCGTGCTCATCGCCCGGGCCACCGGCAGGTCTTTCGGGGACGTCTTGCGGGAGCGGATCTGCGATCCGCTCGGGATGAAGGACACCGCCTTCAGCGTGACCGGCGAGAGCATCGGCCGGCTGGCGACCGCGTACGCGCGCGACGACGACGCCACCGGTGGGCCGGTCGTCGACGACGCCCCGGACGGGCGGTGGAGCCGGCCGCCGGTCTTCGAAAGTGGTGGCGGCGGGCTCGTCTCGACCGCCGACGACTACCTCGCCTTCGCCTCGGCCTTGCTCGCGGGCGGCGCCCACCACGGCGAGCGCGTGCTCTCGCGGCCGTCGGTGACGCTGATGACCAGCGACCAGCTGACCCCCGCGCAGAAGGCGGTCTCCGGGTTCTGGCCGGGGTACTTCGACAACATGGGCTGGGGCTTCGGGATGTCGGTCCGCACCCGCCGCACGCACCTCGGCCCGTCGGTCGGGAGCTACGGGTGGTCCGGGTTCTACGGCACCGCCTGGTACAACGATCCCGCCGAGGACATGACGACGATCGTCGTCATGCAGCGGGCGCACGCGGGCGATCAGACGCTGCCGATGTGGCACGACTTCTGGACCGCTGTCTACCAGGCGATCGACGACTGACCGGGGGCACGCCGACTCGGCCGGCTGAGCTGCGGACCGGCCGGTACGCTGCCCGCCCTGATGCCCATCGCCCTCAGGGAGCCGCCGTGCGGGTGAACATGCTGCGATACACGATCGCCCGGGAGAGTCCCCTCGACGTCTTCGCGCCGGAGGCGGGCGGCACCTACCTGCTCGGCGACTTCGACTGCATCGCGGATCCGGTCACGCTGATCGCGAGGCCGAGAGGGCACTACACCAGTGAGTACGAGGCTCGGCTGGCGTTGGAGCCGCACCTGCAGAGCTGGTCCGCCAAGGCGGAACTGGTCGACCGGATACCGATGTCCTTCCACTTCGTCGAATCCGAGTCGGCGGATCGCGTGCCACAGCCGGGTGGAGGCGACGGGATCGACGTCGATGCGGTCCGACGCCACCACTCCGACCCGGTGACCCTGATCAGGGTGATCGAGGACCTCCCGGCTCCGGATCCGCACTGGCATGGCGAGTCGCCCCTGGCGCGCGACCTCAGGCTCCGGGCGCGCACGCTCGCCGACGACTCGTCCCTGCCTGCGGTTGCCTACGCCATGTACGAGGCCATCAGGGCGAAGTACGGCGTCCCTGGTCGGGCCGCCACCTCGCTCAGGGTGAGCACGGGTCTGCTGGAGCAGGTGAGCAAGCTGTCGGGAGGAGCGAAGGATCCGGCGAACCCGATCACGCTGTCGGACCAGCAGCGCGCGTGGTTGCTCCAGGCGATGAGGGCGCTGGCGAGAAGAGTGGCCGAGGTCGAGGCCGGAATCGCCGCACTGCCGACCCTGACCCAGGCGGACATCAGGCAGTAAGGGAGTCGGCGTGCGACACCTATGACCGGCTCCGGGCAGGAGCCACACCCGCTCGGGGACACCCGGCCCGCGCGAGCCACTCGGCGAGGAGCGCTCGCAGGAGTTCCGGCTGCTCGTGGGGCAGGGCATGTCCCGCGCCGTCGAGCACCGCGAGCGAGGCGTGCGGGTAGTGGTCGAGGAGGTCGACGGCGGCGGCATACCCGACCGTCGAGTCCAGTCGCCCCGCCACCAGCACCGTCGGACCGGCGTACGCCTGGGTGTGATCGGCGGTGAGCGCCCACCGTTCGCCGATCCGCTCCATCGCCGCGTGGTCGACCAGCGCCGCGGCTGGGGCGACGTGGCGTTCGTACCGTTCGAGCATCTCGGGGGTGTGGATCACGAAGTAGCTGCGGAAGACCTCGTCACCGATCCCGGCCGATCCGCTGACTATGCGGTGCTCCGGTATGTCCCGCAGTCCCGGCAACAACGGGCAGACCAGCGCCAGACCGGCGACCCGCGCCGGCCGCCCCGCGGCCATCGCCTGCGCGTAGTACCCGCCCGCCGAGTGACCGATCAACAGGTACGCAGCTCCGCCGCTGACCTCGTCAGCGAACCCGAGCAGCGTGTGGAGGACGTCGTCGGCGCTTCGCAGCGACTCGGGAGCGACTGTCCGTCCCATGCCGGGGAGGTCGGGGTAGATCCGCCGCAACCCCGCGACGCCGTCGAGAGCCGGCTCGAAGCACGACTCGGCCTCGCGGTGGTCCACGCCGGCGCCGTGCAGTATCAGCACGGGTCGGCCGGTCCCCTGCTCCACGTAGTGGACCACCACCTCGCCCACCCGGATCTCCATCTGGCCACGCTAACCACTCCGCCGCAACCGGCGGCGCCGACCGTCACCGGCGTGGACCCGATCTCGGTTCGAGCCACTCAAGTCCCTGGAGCACCGGTCGTGGTGCGCTCGCCCGATCTCCGCCGCGGTGGCATCGAGCGGGCGATGATGACCAGAGGTCAGGCAGCGAGGAGGTTCAGGGTGGCCGGTAGCACCAAGGCGACCGTCGAGACGCTCCAACGGGTGGTCGACGCCTTCAACGCCCACGATCTCGACGCGGTGATGAGCTTCTTCACCGACGACCCGGTGCTGGAGCTGCCGCGCGGGCCGCATCCGTGGGGACAGCGGTTCGAAGGACCGGAGGAGGTACGTGCCGGGCTGGCCAGCCGCTTCGCCGGCATCCCCGACGTCCACTACGGCGACGACCGGCACTGGGTCAGCGGCAACCGCGGCTGCTCGGAGTGGCTGCTGACCGGGACCACCGTGCAGGGGGTGCGACTCGAGGTACGCGGCTGCGACCTGTGGGAGTTCGAGGGCGACAAGATCGCTCGGAAGGACTCGTACTGGAAGCTCGTCGAGCGGTGACCTGATACCCGTCAGCGCCAGCCGAGTTCCGGCGCGAGGTGTCGGACGACGCTGTCGATCAGGTGGGCGTTGTAGTCGACGCCGAGCTGGTTGGGGACGGTGAGCAGCAGGGTGTCGGCGGCCGCGATCGCCTCGTCCTCGGCGAGCTCCTTCACCAGCTGGTCGGGCTCGCCGGCGTAGGTCTTGCCGAACCGGGCGGTGCCGCCCTCGAGGTATCCGACCTGGTCCTGGTCTCCGCGTGACGCGCCGAAGTATGCCCGGTCCAGGTCGGTGACGATCGGGAAGATGCTGCGGCTGACCGAGACCCGCGGCTCGCGCTGGTGACCGGCGGCCGTCCACGCATCCCGGAACCGCTGGATCTGCTCGGCCTGCAGCTGATGGAACGGAACCCCGGTGTCCTCGGTGAGCAGCGTCGAGCTCATCAGGTTCAGCCCTTGCTGCGCGGTCCACTCGGCGGTCGCCCGCGTGCCGGCGCCCCACCAGATCCGCTCGGACAGCCCGGGCGAGTGCGGCTCGATCCGCAGCAGCCCGGGCGGGTTGGGGAACATCGGCCGCGGGTTGGGCTGCGCGAACCCCTCGCCCTTGATCACGTCGAGGAAGATCCGGGCGTGCTCGCGGGCCATGGCGGCGTGGTCGGAGCCCTCCGCGGGGGCGTAACCGAAGTAGCGGAACCCGTCGATCACCTGCTCCGGCGAGCCTCGGCTGATGCCGAGCTGGAGCCGACCTCCCGAGATCAGGTCCGCCGCACCGGCGTCCTCGGCCATGTAGAGCGGGTTCTCGTAACGCATGTCGATGACGCCGGTGCCGATCTCGATCCGGCTCGTCCGGGCTCCGACCGCGGCCAGCAGGGGGAAGGGGGACGACAGCTGCCGGGCGAAGTGGTGCACCCGGAAGTACGCCCCGTCGGCCCCGAGTTCCTCGGCCGCGACCGCCAGCTCGATGGACTGCTGCAGGGCCTCCGCGCCGGTGTGGGTCTGCGAGCCGGGCGACTGCGACCAGTGGCCGAAGGAGAGGAACCCGATCTTCTTCATACCCCTATGCAACACCCGGGACCGTCCAGACTTCCGGCCGGACCGGCAGCGGCTGGTACGCGCTCAGCCGGTGCCGCTACAGGTGGCAGGCGAAGCGACCTGCCGGCACGTGCCCGACGATGTCGCCCCCGGTGTGTGGCGGCGGAGGCGGGCGCGGATGGGCGAGTTGCCCCCGGTGGGAGACGACCCGGAAGGGAACCGCCCTATCGGCCTCGTCACGATCACGGCCGCCATCCAGCTACAGCCCGGCGGCGCCGGCAGACATCCGACTCTGCCGAGGAGCGGATGCTGCCGCCCCGACGGTGGCCGTCCCGCTGGCAGGCAGTCTCTCGCCCTCAGACGGTGCATGGACGTTCGACCGTTTGCTCGCTTGTATTCTACTTAGCCCTAGGTAGAGTACGGGCATGGCCGACGGGGGACCGCGGATGACGATCCCGACCCAGCTCGTGCTCCGGGCCCTCCTGGAGGACCCGACACGCGAGCTGTACGGGGTGGAGATCGGCACCGCGGCCGGCCTGCCCAGCGGGACCATTCACCCGATCCTGGCCCGGCTCGAGGGGCTGCGGTGGCTGGAGTCCCGCTGGGAGGACATCGACCCCCGGGCCGAGGGCCGGCCCGCCCGCCGGTACTACCGGCTCACCGCCACCGGCGTCGAGTCCGCGCGGGCGGCGCTGGCCCGCGCCTACCGGCCGAGCCCGGTGGCCCGGATGCGGCCGGCGACGGAGCCGACATGACCCCGCCGCCCGGCAGCTTGTGTTGCCGGACCGTCGAGCTCGCGGTGCGGGTGCTGCCGGCCGAGCACCGACAGCGGTACGGGCTGGAGTTCATCGCCGAGCTGTACGGAATGCCGAAGGCACAGCAGCGCCGGCACTCCGCGCGGGTGCTGACCAGCGCATGGGCACTGCGCGCCGCACTCAGCGAGGCGGCACCCGGAGTGAACGGGAAGAGAGCCGTGAGAACCATCCACAAGCCGCTGACCTGCCGGCTGAACCTCCACCACCGCTGGCGGTGGCTGAGCACCGAGGACGGGGACCGCTTCGAGCGGTGCCAGAAGTGCGGGAAGGACCGCTCCGAGAAGGTCGGCGGCAGCCCAGAGGCCGGCCAGGGCATGGGCGGCATCAGCTCGTTCTAGCCGTCGGGTCGCCGGTCCGGCCGCTGGGCCACTCCTGTTGCGGTCAGGGCGTCATCCGAGAACTTCGGACGGAGAGCGGGGTGGGTTCGATGTCTCGCCGGTTGCCGCGTCGGCGTACCTGGACGTGTGTCGCTGCTGCCGTGATCGCCGCGACGGCAGGGTGTAGCGGCGGTTCACCCGCGGCGCCGACAGCGAGCGGCCCTACCGCTCCTGTCTCTGCTCACTCGGTTGTGCCGGCGGAGGTCGAGGAGCGCATCCAGGAGTTCCTCGACCTCGACTACACGGGCGGGTTCGACCAGGTCCGGGCGATTCTGGTCAGCGTCGCCGGCCGCCCGGTGTTCGAGCGCTACTACCACAGCTCCGCGGCGACCACCGGCAACGTCTTCTCGGTGACCAAGAGCGTGATGTCCATGCTCATCGGCATCGCCATCGACGAGCGGAAGCTGGGTGGCGTCGACCAGACGCTGGCCGAACTGCTGCCGGCGTACGCGGCCACGATGCCGGCAGCGGTCAAGGCCGTCACACTGCGCCAGGTCCTCACGATGACCGCGGGGCTGCCGCCGGACCCGCCCGGCGACCTGCCCGGCTTCGTGACCAGCGGCGAGTGGGTGGGCACCATCCTGCGGCAGGGAACCCGACAGCCGGCCGGGCACGGCTTCGCCTACTCCAGCGCCGGATCGCATCTGCTCTCGGCGATCCTGAGGCAGGCGACCGGACGCTCCACCCTGGACTACGCCCGGGCGAAACTGTTCACCCCGCTCGGGATCCGCACCGTCCCGGCGGCCGAGCCGGTCGCCCGGGCGGAGAACCGCCTCGCCTACGACCGGGCCCGCTTCGCCTGGCCAACCGACCCACAGGGCAACCACGTCGGCTTCACCTTCCTCAAGCTGACCGCCCGCGACATGGAAAGGCTCGGCCAGCTCTGGCTCAACCAGGGCCGCTGGGCCGGCCGGCAGCTGGTCTCCGCCGGCTGGGTCACCGAGTCGACGACGGCCCATGTGGACACGCACTCCACCCCGGAGCAGTACGGCTACCAGTGGTGGGTGACCACCGCCGACGGCCACCGCGGCTACGCCGCCATCGGCTACGGCGGTCAACTGATCGAAGTCGTCCCCGACCTGGACCTGGTCGCCGTCGTCGCCAGCACCGACGCACCAGGCGCCGCCGGAGCCCAGGTGTACCTCGACCTCGTCTCCTCCTACATCGCCCCCGCCATCGGCCGATAAGACTCGCCAACCGCAACGGCAGCCATCCGGGGAAGGCCAGCAAGCCTCATGCCGGGCCGCGCGGGAGGCGCACTCATTTGCCGCGAGTCGTGTTGTGCGGAGTCCGCTCGGTGCGATGAGGCTTGGCGTCGAAACCGGTGGGGGCGTTAGCCGGCTAGGGTGCGGGTTGCGGTCGGTGGCGGCGGCAGGGATGAGGGCGATGGCGAAGCTGGTGTTCGTCGACTGTGAGGCCACCGGGCCGTGCCCGGGCATCGGCGTGCTGACCGAGTTCGGAGCGGTCGACTATGAGACGCGCCGGACGTTCCACGGTGTGCTGCATGACAGTGAGCCGGATCCGGTCAACCCGGCGCTGTCGGTGCTGACCGGGCGCGCCCATGATGCCGGCGAGGTCTTCGGCGGTTTCAGGTCGTGGCTCGACATCTGGGCGAAGGACGTCCTGTCTTCGTCAGCGACAACCCGGCGTTTGACTTCCAGTGGATCAACTACGGCTTCTGGCACGCCATCGGCGGTAATCCGTTCGGCCATTCCGGGCGGCGCATCGGCGACTACTACGCCGGGCTCACCGGCGACTTCCGCCGGGCCCAGGACTGGAAGCGGTTCCGCGTCACGCCGCATGACCACAATCCGGTGAACGATGCGATGGGCAACGTCGAGGCCTTCGAGACTATCCAGCGGCTGCACCGCGAGGGACGCCTGCGCTGATCGGCGTCCGGCCGTGCGGACGCGGCATTGGTCGGCGTCGAGGCCCTGGAGCGGTCAGGAGTGGCTTCCGGCTGGCAGGATGGAGCCGATGAGCAACTCCATCCCCTCGCGCCATCCGGTCACTGTGACCCAACTTCCACTCGTGCGCTGCACGGTCTGTCGGCGGACAGTCGTACACCGGCCCGGGCAAGCCAGCATCGTGCTCACCAAGCACTACGAGAAGGCCCACCCAGAGATGCTCGGCGTCGACTAGCACCCTCGCCAGACCACACCGGGCAGATCTCGCGGCGCGAAGCCTGCCCGGCATCCACACCCAGGCGCAGAGGTCGGCGAGTACTGCCGCTTGACTGCGATCCGACGGAGACATCCACTTGTCCGCTGTGAGCGACGTGGTGGTATCTGCGGTTGTAGCCGGCGCGGTGAGTCTGATCGTGACGTTCGGCAAGATCGCCTGGGATAGCCGGCAGAAGAAGCAGGAGCGTCAACTTGCGGCACGGGAGAAGCTCGACCGGTACCGGGAGCCGTTGTTGACGGCGGCGGACGGGCTGGGATCTCGGGTCAACAACATCCGGCATGACAGCTTCTTGTCCTACCTGGAGGTGCCGGAGCGCCAACGCACGGCGTTGCTGGGCACGCTGTTTCGGTTTGCTCAGTTGTTCGGCTGGACGGAGATCCTCTACGGGAGCTTCGATCGGCTGCGGTTCGAGCGGGACGCTAGTACGAAGGCGGTCGCAGACGCCCTCCGGGACATCGGCCGGCTCCTCGCCGTTGACCGCGTCGACCGGACGGATCCGGCGGACGCCACAACCACCCGGCTGATGATTTGGCGGGAGGAACAGCGGGCCATCGGCGAGTTGATGCGCGTCGATAGCGATCCACCGCGATGCCTGAGCTTCGACTCGTTCGCCCGGCAGTACGACGAACGTTTCTCGCCGTGGTTCGCGACGTTCGCAGCGCAGCTGGACCCCGCATCGACTCCGTCGAGCGAACGGCTGGCCGAACTGCAGCGGTTGCTCGCTGGCTTGGTCCGAGAACTCGACGTCGACTTGATCGTGCTGCGCGCTGACGGCGGCGGAGAGCTCGTCGAGCCGCGGTGGGCGCGCCCGTCCATGGTCGCGGCGACCGTCCGCGCCAGTCCAGTCGACGGCGGCCCAGTTCCCTGACACAGACTCGCCCGGGCCACGCACCTCGATGGCCGCGCCGATCCCGAAAACGAATGCTCGCTCATGCCGCGCTGCGCGCGGGACGCGCGATGGCCACGTTCACCGCCTGGTCCTCCTCCTCGGGGCCGTCGTGGGCTGTGTGGTGTCGGCCTGTTGGTCAGTGCAGTGTGGCGAGGAAGGCGAGAAGGCGGGTGTGGGCGGTGCCGGCGTCTTCGGCGTTGTCGACGATGGTGCCGCCGAGCGCGAGGACCCTGCCGTCGGCCAGTTTGGCGTCGACGGTGGTGGTGCTGAAGTAGGAGTCCAGGGTTCCGACGAGGTGGCCGGAGCGTGGGTAGGCGAGGTGGATGTCACCGAGGCGGGTGCCGCGCTCGCCGCGCCGATGGGCGATGGCCTCGGCGAACGGGCAGGACGGTATGAGCAGGTCGGCGGCGCCGCACACGGTGATCATCGGACCGGCGATGCGCTCGACCGGGATCACCGACGCGGGGCTGTTTGGGGCGCCCGGGGTCCAGAAGTCGCTCGAGCTGCCGAACGGGAACGGCTTGCCGCGCAGAGTCCAGGCAGGGGCATGCTGGTCGGGCAGGCCGGCGTAGACGTGGTCGGACGTCGAGGTGGCGATCACCCCGTGGATCAGCTGCGGGTAGTGGACGCCGAGCAGCATGGCGGCCTCGCCGCCGCGCGAGACGCCCCAGGCCAGCACGTGCCGGGGGTCGACTCCCGGTTGGCGGGCGAGCAGCGCGGCCGCGCGGGCGAAGTACTCCAGCGGGATCCGTTCCAGGGTCGCCGGCACCCCGCTAGCGCCGAAGTAGGCCAGCGACAGGACCGGGTAGCCGTGCGCGGCGAACATGCTGGCGGCGTAGTCCCTGCCTTCACCGCCCTCGGAGCCGCCGAAGGCCAGCAGCGCGGGCCGGCGTCGGCTGGTGTCCGTCGGCAGGTAGAGGGTGGCGTGCAGGCCGGTTGACCGGTCCAGCGGCCGGCCCCGTACCCCGACCGCGGCCGCGGCCTGCCGGACGACGGTGGTCGAAGCGAGCTGCCGGCCGCCGGCGGTGGCCTTCAGGGTGACCCGGTAGTCGGAGCCGGCCAGGGTGAAGTACGGGTTTTCCAGCATCTTGTCCGGGGTCATCGTGGTGAACAGGCCCATCGGCTCGGCGCCGGTGTAGCTCCCACCGGTCGGCGCTCGGTCGAGTGAGGCCGTGCCGTTGCCGTCGGCGGCGAGGTCGACCCGCGAGGACCAGCGCACTCCGTCCCCATCGGTTGTCTCGGCGCCGACCGTCACGGTCGAACCGGGCCGCAGCCCGGTCACCGATACCTGCACCGGCACGTCCATCAGCGCCGTCCGCGGCGTCGCCTTGATCGTCACCGAACCGGGGGCCTCGTCCGAGCCGCCGCCGGTGCACCCGGCCAGGACGAGCGCAGCGGCCACGGCGATGCCCGCTGCGAGCTGCCCCCGCCGCCGCATGATGTCTCCTCTCGGTGCCGTCTCAAGGCCCGTCCGTATTCTCCCGCATTAGCCTTACCTGGCATGAACTAGATCAACCGGCCGGGCCGGAGGGGACAAGGCCCCGGTCCGCGGCCGAACTACCACTTGGTCCAGCGATGTCCCTATGATCGCACGGGAGGCGTGTCACAGTTGAGCAGGCTAGGCAGGGTCGTTCGCATCGGCGGCGGGCGCGTCGCCGGCACCACGCTCACGCTCTCCTTCGTCGGAGCACCGCCCGTGGAAGCCGGACCGGCCGATCCGAGCTGGCGTGGATACGAAGCCGAGGTGACCGAGTCCGATCGCGCAGTCGAAGTACTCGTCCGGGAGCAACTCCCGGACGTCGACTTTCCTCCCGGCCAGGGTATGAGCCGCATGGGCCACTTCATTCTGCTGCCGGTCAATCTGGCCCGGCCCCTCGCCGACCGACTTGTGATCGACCTGGGCAACACCTTGGCTGTCCCCGTCTTCCACGGCTTGCTCACGGCCAGCCCTGCTACCGACTGGACCCTGCGCGCCGAACACGGCGGGTCGACGTGGGTGCAGCAATTCACCGGCCCCGCTGGTCACTTCACCGTCGCCCAGGGCCTCCCAGCGATTGGCACCGTGTCGCAGCCGGACTTCTACGAGCAGACCGGGGTCGCCACCGTACGAGGAGTCTCCGCCGAGTGGGGCTGCGGACCCGGCGAGACATCACTCCATTGGGTCGAGGCCGGCTGCGGCATGCAAGTGATGTCCTCGAACCTCGACGTCGAAGAACTCGTCGACATCGCCAACAGGCTCACAGTGGCCCACTGACCGTCCGTCAAGTCATCTGTCGCGGTGCCATCGGTGCCTCGTCGCCCACGGTGGGCAGCGCAGGTCTGGATAGCGCGCGGGCACGCTCGGCGGCCTCCCGATCGACCTGCGGATTGTCGACCAACCATCCGATCGCGCGTCGCTTGGCCTCGTCCTCGACGTGCCGACGAAGACAGCTTCGAGGAGTGAGCTGACCGGCCACTGGCCGATTGTCGAACATCCGCATCTGCCGCACTGCGCGGGACTTGCGCCCATGCCGCCGGTAGGACGACGGAGGACCGGGACGTCGGGCTGGTCGGGGCTAACGCAGCCGGCTGCCGTGGCGGATGACGGCGGCGGGAGGGTCCTGACCAAGGTCGGGTTCGTCCCCATCGGACCAGCAGAACCGGCAGACCTCGGCGGCAAGTCAGGCACCTGGTACCAGCGCGATCTGACGTCGAGTAGAGACCTGATGGATGACCGGCTACCCGCCCGACATGCGGCGAGTCGGGCGGCTGTGGTGCCGCACGCCTGCGCCAAGACCCTGCGCGAAGCCCTCATCGACTTTCGCGGCCGTCCCCTAATCCCATCCACCACGGTGGCCGCCCACGCCGTCACACCGCCGAGGGTCGACACCCGGCTCTCAGGTGTTGCGCCGGCGCTCCTCGGCGACCCGGTGCGGCACCCGGACCAGCCGGATGAAGGTGACCAGCCCGACGCCGCCCAGCAGGTTGCCGAACACCGACCAGGCCAGCGCGGCGGCCCAGTTCGCGTACCCGAACGGGACGCTGCCGGCGTGCAGCGCGGCGAACATCAGCAGCGAGTCGAGCACGCTGTGGAACAGCCCACCGGCAGCCAGCAGGGCGCCGAACAGCATCGCCGGCACCAGCTGGACGCCGAGGCTCTCGGTGGCGTGCTGCATCCGGGTCATCAGCGTGATCACCACGCCGGCCAGCACGGCCAGTGCCAGCGACCGCACGTTCACCCCGAGTTGGGCGTAGTGGGTGCCGGCCGCGCGGGCGGTGTCCAGCAGGTCCGGAAAGGCGCGGACGACCAGCCAGGCGAACCCCCAGCCGCCAACCAGGTTGAGCGCGAGGGTCGCCCCCCACAGCCGCAGCAGCGACCAGGCGCTGTCGCGGGCGGCGACCACGGCGGCCACCGGGACGAGGAAGTTCTCGGTGAACAGCTCGCTGCGGGCGAGCAGCAACGCCACGAACCCGATGCTGAACGCCAGCCCGGCCAGCAGCTGCGATCCGGTCGCGTGCTCGACCAGCAGGTACGCCAGCACGCCGGTGCCGACGTCGATCCCGCCCAGCAGGCCGGTCGCCATCAGGGTCGGCCACGGCCGCGCCAGCCGGGTGGAGCCCTCGTCGACGAGGCGGTCGAAGGCCTCCTCGATCTCCGGCTCCGGCTCGACCGGCGACTCGCGGACGTCGCCGGAGCCGTGCCGGCGCCCGGGCGGTGAGGTGGTGGTCACCCGGGCGGCTCTACCCCGTCCGCGGCGGCGCACCCGGCGACGGGCCGATCCGGTCGGGGCAGCGCCGCGGTGACCACCTCGCGCAGCGTCCCAGCGGCAGGCCGCTTCGGGCCAGCACGGCGTCGTGGACCGCCGGATGTCGAACCGGTCGCCCAGCCAGGCCCGGGCCTCTGCGCGCAGGGCGAGGATCTCCAGCTGGCCGAGCTCGTAGCCCAGCGCCTCCCCCGCCAGGCCAGGTAGCGGTCCACCTCCGCTTCGGCGGATAGGAGAACGTGGTCGGGGTGACAGGATTTGAACCTGCGGCCTCTTCGTCCCGAATTATGGACGGCGGATCCGCGCAACCGCCGTGTTCGCCGGCTCGGCAGCCAGGTCCACTCCTACCGTGAGCATCGGCCGACCCTACGGCTGCTGGCCACTGTCCCGGCTGGGCAGCCGCCGACTGGCAGGATGAAGGACAATGAGCAACTCCTCCCGCCATCCGGTCACGATGACGCAGCTGCCGCTGGTGCGCTGCGCGGTATGCCGACGGACCGTCGCACACCGTCCCGGACAGGCCAGCACCGTGCTGACCAAGCACTACCAGAAGGCCCACCCCGAGATAGTCGGCGACAAGTAACTTCATCGGCCCCCCTGCCGCGCCGCGCAGGGAGGCCGCAGACGCCGTGCGGCCGACGCAGATCTTCCTCCCCGAGACCCGCTCTTGCCGATGAGAGAGAAGTGATCTTGCTTCGGATAACCAACCCTGGCTAATCGGCTGGATGCTGGAACTGAGCGGCTGTGCCCGAGCCTACATCTGATAGGCGCATATCACGGCAAATGGCGGAGCCATCTGACATCTAGCGCCGACTAGGGCTGATTCGACCCTTCTTCGGCGAGCCATTCTCGTGCCGTCGTCGACAGCTTGCCGCTATCCTTCTGCTCGACGTACTCGAGGAACTGCTTCATGCCGACCAGTTGATTATTCCCATAGCTGTCGTGCGTGGGAAGATTCAAGAGTTCATCTACGTCCGCCTGTGTGAGTTCAGCTGCTACGAGTTCGAGGCGCATGAGTATGACGTTGGTATGGTCCCAACTTCGCGTGAAGTCGGCTTCCCGAAGCCACTTTTCCTCAAGCGCCTTGCGTACCGACGCCGAGGCAAACCAAGGAGGCAGATCCGTGCTGTCAATCCACCTGCCATTCTCATACTCTCGATAAAACGCTGCGGCTGTGCGGTAACTGTGCCGCTTGGTGTGAATAGCTTCTTGGATCTCTTTGATGGACTCTTCGCTAAGGTGTCCTGTGATCAGGTCGTAGGCGAGACTGGCGAGCGAGATGTAGTGGAGCGCGAGATTGGGCTCCAACGGCGTAGCCATCGTGTGAGCCTCCTCGTTGCGCAAGTGCTGAACGCCCAAGTGCAGGTAACCGACGCCGCGGAAGAAATCAGCTTGCGCAGCGTCGGCGGCCTTGGCTCTGCCGAACAGCGCCTGGTAGTGCGCCTCGTTTTGGGCGCTGCTATTGAAGACGTCCGAAGCCTTTTCCTTTCCAGTCAAATCTCGAAGCTTCTCGCGCACAACTTTGTAAGACTCATCAACTGCGTGGAAGTAGTCACCGATATCAAGGTATTGCGAAATGTGGTTGTATATGTCTTCATGAATTTCGGTGGAGATCTTGTTGAGAGAGACGGTCGCCTCGGTCGTGATGGTGACCGGTGCATCCACTGTTGGGATGGACGAGCCGACACCGAGCCCGCTAGCGATCGTACGAATCTTGGCGAGCTGGTCGTCGGTGATAGTCTCATGCAAGCCGCCAATGGACCTCTTCGCTTCGATGTAGTCGGCGAACGCTCCGAGCGCCCGCAGAGACCTCTGCGGCTGACCCGTTCTTCCAGAGTGCTCTGAGTCTATTAGCCTTGGATCCGCCGAAGCCGCTATACTTTTCGCTGTCGTATATATCGATATTGACGTCAGCGAAGAGATTCGCAAAAGAGCCATCGGTGAAGTCCAGGACGTACCCACCACTCATGCCGAGGACGCCTTCGAGGAAAGTCTTATCTGCGACAGAGAGCTTGCTCATCCTGATTCCGGTTACTCCGTTTCGGTATAGCCCGACCTGAGCATTCTAAGGTGTTGTGAGTCGTCAGCAAGGTAGCGTTGTCTTCGCGGTCTCCGTAGTTCGCTTCGAGGCGGAGCTCTTGGCCGCTGAGCGGCGGGCGGCGGCGTCCCGGAGCGATTGGAATGCCAGGTCGAGCCCTCCCGGTCCAGGTGAGGCGGTCGATCGGCGACGACGTGCGCTCATGCCGCGAGTAGTGCTGTCGGCGAGGGCCGTCGCCGTCTGAGCGCCATAGGCTGGCGCACGTGCTCAACGTCGGACAGCGCACCGCAGTGGTCGGATCGTTCAAGCTCGCCGGCTACGAGGGGCCGCTCGTGGTCGCACCGGTCACGACGAGGACGAGCGGGTGTTCCTACTCGATCCTGACGCCCTCAGCAGGTTGCATGATGTCCGCACGCTCGAGCAGGTGCTCCAGCAGCTGCTCGGGCGCAAGGTGTGGGTCGTAGCGCGCGAGCCTCGATGGGGGGAGCCGGTTCCGTTCGAGTAGGTGTTGGCAACGGCACGATGAGTAACGATAAGGCCCGCGGCCCGCTACTCGAACATCCCTCATGCCGTGAAGCGGCTCATCCGCATCTGCCGCGCTGCGCTCGCAGCACGATGGTCGGGGACGGCAACGTCGAGCGGCGTCACGCTGCTTTCCGACCCACTGCCGGCGTTGGTTGTAGTAGTCCTATGACCTACTCCCACCGACGCCTACCCACCGTCGGTGGGCGCCATCGGCGCTTCAGGGGCGTCGCGGTGTCCGGGATGTTGGGGTTGCCCGCCGGCGGCGTCGAGGCGGTCGTGCTGTCCGAGGAGGAAATGCCAAGCGCGGGCCCGGCCCACCACCTGCAGCCGCGCTGACCAGTGGCTTCCCGGATCGCCCGTGTCTACGCCGAGTCGCATCGTCACACAGCTGCGAGGCGTGACGGAATTTGGCCTCGCCGTGTCCTCAGTCCGCAAGCAGTTCGCTGTCGTACTGGGCGTAGAGTGCCGCGACCGCCGCAGGATCGACTGCCGCATGGTCGAGGTCTGCTTGCACTCCGGCGTTCCCATCCCGCTCCAGATGGAAGAGTTCTTCGACCAGGCGAATGGCACCCGGTGTCGTCACCGGCAGGATGCGGGCGGGATCGGCAGAGCGATTCGCGAAACCGTGGCTGCAGCCTCTTGGGACAAAAACAAAAGACCCGGCCGGGCAGATGTGTTCAATCCCGTCCAGCGTGAACACGACCGTGCCGTCGAGGACGTAGACCGCCTCGTCGTAAGACCGGTGCAGATGTGGTCCTGGCCCCGGCCACAAGGGCGGGACGACACTCTCAAAGACAGCAAAATCCGGGCTGGCCCCGTGTTCGACCTTGACGCTGATCCCGGGGCCAAACGACCGGCCATCCCCAGGGGCACGACATATCCCGACATCACGTACCTCCTCGCCAGGCTCGACCACATCTCGCTATGAGAACCCAGGCCCCTTGCACCCTAGACCTGGTCGTTGCAGAGGACCTCCGGCCCGGACGACGCATCCCGTAACGCACTCA
>Ga0308176_10000195_pt1 | contig 42337 bp, 33 predicted proteins | sample PhyCR2_3_FD_203890 | JGI IMG/M metagenome (GOLD analysis project Ga0308176, IMG submission 203890) | Soil microbial communities from UC Gill Tract Community Farm, Albany, California, United States - DLSLS.C.R2 | ecosystem: Environmental > Terrestrial > Soil > Agricultural land | place: USA...
ACTGCTTGACCGGAAGCAATTCTGGGCACGGACCATAGCAGTGACGCCAAGGTCACTGCGACCAAACTCTTCATAAGCCCCCTCAAATAGCAAGCACGACCACAACGACGATCGATACCAGGTTGCAGTTAGCTTATTCGTCGGGGCTGAGTGTTGTCAAGAAGCCATTGCGACCGGTGATGTTAAGCCGCATGTGTAAAGACGCGGAGGGTGCGGTTACGCCAATCTAAGTTGAAAGATGGAATAGATGATCCCATCGACACTGGCCACGTTCACAACGCAGACCATGGGTCGTGTGCGTCGCCGGGCTTCTACGAAAACGCGCTCGATCAAGTTGGTGGTGCGCAGCTTTTTCCAGAGCGGCTTGGGAAAGCTGTAGAAGGCTACTAGCTCGGGCAGATCGTGTTCGAGCTGCCGGACCATGACCGGGTATTCCGGATGCCAGCGTTTGCGAAAGCGGAGAAAGGCATAACGCGCGTTGGCTCGCGAGTCGGACTGGTAAATCGCCTGCGCGTCGGCCTTTACGGCGTTATAGTGTCGCTTCTTCACCTTTTGAGAATGTTCCGCGTTTTGTGTACTCAGCAGCGCTGATGCACTACCCGGGGATAGACGACCTGGAGAGCAGCCGCCGGACCCGGACAGCCGTCCGTCACAATGAGCTGCAGATGCCGGCCGGTTAAGCCGCGATAGTAGAGACTGCGCAGCAGCCCCTCCCAGGCCTGCTGGCTCTCACCGCTACTGCGCTGGAAGGTCAGCAGATGACGGGTTCCATCCAGCTTGATCGCATAGGCCACCAGCATGTGCACGCGTTTCCGTCCGGCCGGCGCATCCGCAAACTCACTCCATCCAAAAACAGATACGCCCATTCGTCTGCGAGCTCCACCGGATGGAACTGCTCGACCGCCTGGTCTAATGCGGGATTAGCTTGGAAATGGTTTGCGCACTCACTGGCTCGCCGCTGAAGGTCGCGACAATCCGTCCCACCTGCCGTGTCGAGATCCCGCGCAAAAACACTTCCCGAATCAGGATGGCCACGTCCTCGGCCCGGCGCTGAAACTTCTCCAGCCATTGCGGGAGAAAGTTCCGCCCACGCGTCCGTGCAATCCGTAAACCGAATCGTAACCAGTCGCGTCACAAAATCACGCTCATAAAAGCCGTTCCGGTAATCGGTCCGTTCGCCGCTTGCGCATCGACTCGGCGTCCCAAAACCGTTTCCAGGCCAGCCGCGTTTGCCCGTACACGTCGCCCCAAAAGCTCTCTTTCAGGTCGCGTACGAAGTGCTCAAACTGCTCCGTCACGCGCAGCGGTGTTATCTTCGCCATGGGTGTAAGCATTTCCTTTCCAGGGTTTGGTTTTGCTTGCGAGGCGAAACCAACTTACACCCCTGCCTTTACACAATCGAAATCACATCACCTTGCGACCCTGTGCAGCGTAGGACCGCGGACGCTTGCGTGAGCAGCAGCTCTCACGGTGAGATCACTTCGTGCTCGGCCCTTGTGGAATCGCCGAACCATCGCAACGTGGATCACCGCCGGCGAAGTTCACGTTCCGCCTGGAATCGCGCATCACGGCATCACCTTGTCCGACACCCGCGTTGAACGGACCGAGGAGCTCGATCTTGTGGCCGCGGGCGGTGAGTTGGTCACGAACCGCCACGGGAATCGTGTCTTCCATCTGTAGGTCACAGCCGTCGAAGGTACCCTTTGTAAATCGAGCCTGCTCGAGCGCCGCCTGGATGTTCATGCCGTAATCGACCACGTTCGCAACAAACTGTGCGTGGGCCTGCGCCTGGTTCCAGCCGCCCATAATACCGAAGCCAATGTGAAGATCGCCCTTCTGCATGAAAGCCGGAATGATGGTGTGCAGGGGGCGCTTGTGTCCGGCAAGCGAATTCGGTTTTCCGGGCGTAAGGTCAAAGCCGGCGCCGCGGTTATGAAACGAGAACCCAAGGCCGGGCGCTACCATGCCGGTTCCGTAACCAGCGTAGTTGCTCTGAATCAGAGAAACGATGTTGCCGTCTTTGTCGATCGTCGACATGTAAATGGTCGAGTGACCGTGCGCGTTTAAGACTTGAGAGATTTGGGAGGGCACGGTCTGACACGAAGCCCGATCCATTGCGATCAGCTTTGCGCGTTCGACCGCGAGTTCTTTCGAGGCCATCTGCTTGACCGGTATTGGCGTAAAGCGGGGATCGCCCACGTAATGGTACATATCGGCGTACGCCAGTTTCTTGGCTTCGATCATCACGTGCAGGGCATCGGCCGAGTTGTGGCCGTATTTCGCCATCGGAAACTGCTCCATGATGTTGAGCATGGCGAGAGCAGCAATCCCCTGCCCGTTCGGCGGCAGCTCGTAGACTGTCCATCCGCGGTAAGTGGTGGAGATGGGTTCGACCCACTCGGGTTGAAAATCAGCGAAGTCTTCTTCCGTATGCGCGCCGCCCTGCGCTCGGAGAAACTTGACCATGTCCCTCGTCATGGCGCCGCTGTAAAAGGCGTCTCGGCCATGAGCAGCAATCTGGCGCAGCGATTCCCCGAGCGCCGGATTTTTAAATTCGTCGCCCACGGCATACGCGGTTCCGTTCGGCGCGTAGGTCTGCCGGTAACCGGGTTGATCGAGGAGCTTCTTGTCCACCCAGGACTTTGCGTTTCGCTCGGCGAGCGGCCATCCGTTTTCGGCGTAGTAGATGGCTGGGGCGAGAAGCCGGTCGAAGTTAAGAGTGCCAAAGCGCTTTTGCAGAGCATCCCAACCCGCCACACAGCCAGGAACATCCACCGTGTGAATCCCGATAGGGTCGATGTGGTCGATGCCCTTTGATTTCAGCCACTGGATCGTGAGAGCCTTGGGCGTCCATCCGCTCGAGTTCAGGCCATAAAGTTGGCCGGTTTTCGCTTCGTAGTAGATGGCAAAAAGATCGCCGCCGATCCCGTTCACATACGGTTGCGTTACACCTATCACGGCGTTGGCCGCGATAGCTGCGTCGACAGCATTTCCGCCTTCTTCGAGGACGTGCGCTCCTGCTTGCGAGGCAAGGAATTGAGGGGCCGCAACGATACCGTATTTGGTCACTACCATTGAACGGCCCTGGCCAGGCACGGAGTTGAATTGCGCGAACATTGCCGTTCCGGACGCCAGGGCCAAAGCCGCTGAAAGTCTGAATGTCATAGCCTTCCTTTCGGATCACCCCTGTCGACGAGGCACGGCGATCGAGTCGCTCCAAGAGCTTTCTGTCAATTTATCAGCGCAAGTTCAACTCCATTCATGCTGAAGAAAAACGTCCGCGTTTTCAGGCAGGCGAAAGTAACATTGCCGTTTTCCGCGAACCTGCGCCACTTACGTTCTACGCCGGTCATCTACTGTTTAAACACATTAAATGCATTCAGCAAAGTCCATCGTACCCTTGTCAGTCCCACTCCCAAGTGCCACATCAGAGCACGCCGGGAATGTTCCCAAGTGGCTGCTCGACATCGAAGAGGTCTACCTGGAACCGGCTGTGCTCGAGTATCAGCGGGGACGTGAGATCCTCGCGCGGTTTCCCAACGCGGAGCGAATCGAGGTGAATTCGCACTGGAAAATACCCGGCCTTTTCGGGTTTGAGGGCAACGTCGCCGACTGGAATAAGATCAAGCGCAACGTGCTCGTCTTGGGTGTGAAGAAGTCACTCCGGGCAGAGCCGAATTCGCGATCATCTGACTTCATCGCTCCTTCGCACGCGAACGGCTGCGCCATGTCGTGCTCCTACTGCTACGTCCCGCGGCAGAAGGGATACGCGAATCCGATCACTGCCTTCGTCAACATCGAGCAGATCTCCGGTTATCTGACCAGGCATGCAACGAAGCTCGGCTGGAAGCCGGAACCGAGCCAGATCGACCCCAAATACTGGGTTTACGACATCGGTTGTAACAGCGATTGCTCGGTTGACGCTCTAGTGTCCGATAACGTTCGCGATCTGGTGCGCCTGTTCCGCAACCTGCCCACCGCGAAAGCGAGTTTCGCAACCAAGTACGTGAACCGCGAACTGCTCGAGTACGATCCGCGGGGCAAGACCCGCATCCGCCTCAGTCTGATGCCACAGCGCGTTGCGAAGGTGGTCGACGTTCGTACATCTTCCATTCGAGAGCGCATCGGCAGCATCAACGATTTCTACCAGGCCGGGTACGAGGTTCACCTGAACTTCTCGCCCGTCATTTACTACGACGAATGGCAGGCGGATTACCGCGAGTTGTTTGACGAATTGGCCCAGGTATTGCGGCCTGAGGTGAAGGCGCAGTTGGGCGCCGAAATCATCTTTCTGACGCACAATGAAAAGCTGCATCAGATCAACCTCGGCTGGCACCCGAAGGGCGAGGAACTGCTCTGGAAGCCTGAGCTGCAGGAAACCAAGTACAGCCAGATGGGCGGCCGCAACCTCCGATATAAACGCGGTTTCAAGGCAGACCTGGTCAGTGAGTTCAGCGATCTGCTGACACAGCATCTGCCCGAGTGCAACATCCGGTACGCCTTCTGACATGGCAGCGGCACCAATCCTTCCTCGCACAGTCGAGGGATCGGCACCACGTCTGTGGGTTCCGCGCCAGGTGCTAGTTACGCCCGACGCGCTGCGCTGGGAACATGGACGCCGGGTTGTGGAGCGGTCGGCCAGGCTTGGCTCCGAGGTCGTCGAACTCAAAAACAATCGTCTGACCGGCTTGCGCGGCGGCACGGAGCGGGAGGAGTACGTCAGGGCAAAGACCACCCTGGCCGTGGTGATCGCTTCCGAAAGCGCCCGCAAGTTGCAGCCGATTCCGCCAAGCGCCGATTGGCAGTTTCACATCGCAGAAGGCTGCCCGGCCCATTGCCAGTATTGTTACCTTGCGGGGTCGCTTAGCGGTCCACCGGTCACACGCGTCTACGCCAATCTGCCCGAGATCTTAGCCGGGCTGCCGAAATTCCTGGGCACGGGCCAGGTGACTTCAGCGTCGGCGGATCGCCGAAACGAAGGCACTACGTTCGAGGTCTCCTGCTACACCGATCCTCTTGCCATCGAACATCTGACCGGCTCGCTTTCCGAATGCATTCGCTACTTTGGCGCGTGGCAGGCGTCCGCACAGTTGCGGTGGACGACTAAGTTCAATGCAGTCGATCATCTTCTGACCATTCCACACGCGCGAAGAACACGCATGCGGTTTTCCGTGAACGCTCAATCCGTCGCGCGCAGTTTTGAGGGCGGCACGGCATCCGTCGCAGCGCGTCTTGAGGCAATGCGAAGGGTGGCTTTCGCGGGCTATCCGATCGGATTGACAATCGCGCCGATCATGCCGGTTGAGAACTGGCGCGAGGAGTATCGCGAGTTGCTTCGAAAAGCAGCGGCCGCTTTGACCGGCGTTCCGGACCTGGACCTAACGGCCGAGATGATTACGCACCGGTTCACCCAAAAATCAAAGCTTGTGCAGTTATCTTGGTATCCCAGGACCACGTTGAGTCTGGATGAAGAGCTCCGGACAAAGAAGATGACGAAGTTCGGATCTCCGAAATTTGTTTACCCGAAACATGTCGCCGGTGAGATGCGCTCGTGGTTCGAATCCGCCCTCGCCGAGGAGCTGCCGTCCGCGCGCATTCTCTATTGGACTTAGCGCGTCATTGTCACGGGCGACCATTGTTCAACCATTGACCGTAGTCCGCCCGAAACGCCATGCTGTGGGCTATGCCAGAATATATGCTCCGCGCCCATACCTATGAATGCCTCTGCCGCAGTTCGCTCGCCTGATTTCGATCACCTCCTCAGCCCGGAAAACATAGCGAATCCGTTTCCGTTGTATGCGACGTTGCGCGAGGAAAGTCCTGTTCATTGGAACAGTCACTTCGGATGCTGGCTGCTCACACGGTATAGCGACGTGCGTAGCGCATTCGGGGATCGCGCGAGGTTCTCTTCTCAAACAGGAGACGCGATACTGTCACGGGCCAGCGATTTTCCACAAGACGTGCTGCGGGATCTCGAGGTCGGGTACCGCTTTTTCTACAGGCAGATCCAAGCGTTTGACGCGCCTGAGCACACAATCCATCGCTCCCTCATCGCCAAAGCGTTCACGCCGAAAGTGATGGAGGATCTCCGGGCGCCAATACAGACGAGGGTCGATCGCCTGATCGGAGACCTCTTGAGCCAAGGCGAATGCGATTTCGTCGCCCAGTTTGCTTACCCGCTTCCTTCGCTCGTCATCTTCGATCTCTTAGGGGTTCCTGAAGACCACTATTCCGTCATCCGGACCTCAGCCTCAGCTTTCGCGCGCTTCCCCGCTGCGATTTACTCCCGGAACTTCGCTGCCCTCGCCGAAATTGCACAGAACCTCGCGAGTACCGAGAAGGTATTGTTGAGTCTCATCGCGGAGCGGCGACGCTCGCCCAAAGCCGATCTCATTTCGGCGCTGGCCTACGTACGCGAAGGTGCGAACGCTCTATCCGACGCAGATATCGTTGTGCTTTGCAACTTCCTTCTGTTCGCTGGTCATGAAACAACGGCCAACCTGCTCGGCGGGTCGGTCCTGCATCTTCTGCACGAGCGCCCTCTCTGGAATCAATTGCGTGAGAATCGCGAGTTGCTACCCAACGCTGTCGAGGAGTTGCTTCGTTTCGTTAGCCCGGTGCTCAGCGTTGCGAGAGTCTTGACGAAAGACTTTGAGTGTCACGGGACCGTAATGAAGAAAGGAGATCGTATTCAGCTTTCTGTGGGTGCAGCGAATCATGATCCGGCGCAGTTTCCAGATCCGGAGAATCTTCGGCTCGACCGCCCCAATCTGCAGTCCGTGGCATTCGGGTACGGGCCGCATTACTGCATCGGCGCGGGCCTGGCTCGCCTTGAAGCGCAGATCGCTCTCGCGTCGCTCCTTCAGCATGTACCAGAGATGCAGCTTCGTACCGAAGCAGTTGAGTACCACCCTGTGTTTTACTTGCGCGCGTTGAAGTCGCTGCCAATCGCAGCGTGGTGACTTCTCTGAGCTACATTTGTGGATGTACCTCGACGCATCAGAAAGAGAACACGATGGCAGAAACGAACAACCCGGCATTGCAGGAACTGATTCAAGGGCTTCAGGAAGACTTATCCCGTGAGTACCAGGCGATCATCGCCTACACCGTTTACAGCAACGTCCTGAAGGGTGCGAAGTGGATGAGCATCGCCGAAGAACTGAAGAAACATGCTGCGGAAGAACTGCAGCACGCATTGATCATCGGCGATCAGATCGACTACCTGGGAGCAATGCCAAACGCCACGCCGAAAGAAGTCAAGCTGTCGGACAAACCAGAGGATATGCTCCGGTTCGATCTCGACAATGAGACGCAAACGATCAGCGCGTATCGTCAGCGCGTGAGACAGGCGGAAGCACTAGGTCATTACGCACTCGCTGAGCAGATCCGGAAGATCCTTTCTCAAGAGCAGGAGCATCAGCACGACCTGGCAACGGCATTGGACATCGACGTACCGAATGTCTTGCAGGAAGGCGCCTGACTCAAGAATCACGTCGAAGCGTGGTGGACGTTTTCGTGTACCGGTCTGTCAGTATCATCTTCTTCTGCTTCCTCGCGTATGCGCAAGCGCTTAGCGCTCAAGTATCCGCCACCAATGCACGGCCTGCCCGCCCGACACCGCCGACACGAGATCCCAGAACGGCCGGTTACGTACCGGCGAAGCAGCTGGAGGATGGTACGAATGCCCCAGCAAATGTTGACGGGAACTTTATCCTCGGCCCGACGCACCGTCCGGCTCCCGAAATGACTCCGTCCGATGACACTCCCCGGGGTAGGGTCTTATCGTTCACGATGGAGTCAAAAGACAGTGCGATATACCCGGGCATTGCACGGGACCCGAATACCTTCGGTACGCCGGATCCGAACGATCCAGCCAAATTGATTGTCACCACGAGTCATCCAGCACCATATACACGCCGCGTCACTGTGTACGTGCCGAACCAGTATGTTCCCGGGACGGCCGCGCCTTTTATTGTCGGAGCGGATGGACCTGACCAGATATTGCTAGCCGTGCTTGACAGCCTGATTGCCCAGCATCGCATTCCCGCCACCGTCGCAATCTCAATCGGTAACGGCAGTGGTGACGCACAGGGAAGTGAACGCGGTCTGGAATACGACACCATGTCGGGCCTGTACGCGGAGTTTGTTGAGAAGGAAGTGCTTCCCCGCGTCGAGAAGGAAGCGAACGTAAAGCTCACAAAGGATCCCGACGGCCGCGCGACTATGGGCGGGAGTTCCGGCGGTTCTTGCGCGCTCATTATGGCGTGGTATCACCCCGAGCTCTATCACCGCGTTCTCACCTACTCCGGCACTTACGTAAACCAGCAGTGGCCGCCCAATCGCGCGACTCCGCACGGTGCGTGGGAGTTTCACGAGCACTTGATCCCGAACAGTCCCGCTAAGCCGCTACGAATCTGGATGGAGGTAGGTGACCGTGACCTTTTGAATCCAAACTCCATGCGCGACAATATGCACGACTGGGTTCTCGCGAACGAGAATATGGCCAAATTGCTTGCGGCGAAAGGCTACCATTACCAGTTTGTGTTTGCACAGAATGCCGGACATACCGATCGCGCAGTAAAGGCCCAGACCTTACCCGAGGCTCTCGAGTATGTGTGGCAAGGTTATTCTGCCGCGGGTCAGAAGAACTGAATCTAAAAGCCTTCCCAGATCAATGCCGGGAAAACAGCGGTATGTTTGAAGCCCACTGATTCGTACAGATCGATCGCATTTTGATTCGAGGCCGTCACGGTCAGACTCACGGTGGTACAGCCTAGTGATACGAGCTTGAGCAGTCCCCGACGCAGTAGTTCATAGCCAAGGTGCGCGCCTCGAATAGCGGGCAACACGCACAGCTGGGTGATGTGTCCGGAAGTCGGGGAAACTCTGCTTGCAAGACACGCCCCGGCAATCCTGCCGGTGTGACTGTCGTGCGCAACAACGGACGCTTCCGGGGAGAACACTCCGCAGCCCGGATAGCGGATGATGTTCGTCAGGAAGTGGCGTGCGCCCGGGATCGTGCGGTATTGATCATTGATCTCGGAATCTACGTGTCCGCGGTAGGCGGCGGCCACCAGATGAGCCGTTTCCTCCTGGTAACGTTCGGTCCACGGCTGAAAGGTTGTTCCTGGGCCAGTGGCGAGTGTCTTCAGTCCCGCAATCGCAGGCGCGGCTACGATCATGAAAAGCCGGTCGTGACGGGTCAGGAATCGCCCAAAGGGAAGCTGCCCGGTCCGGTGGCGTAAGAGCATCAGCTGCGACTCGATCCGCTTCACTCCCGACGTTCGCATCAGCCCCTGAACTGCCGAGGCGAGTAGCAGGGCCTCATTCTCCGCGCCGGCGAACTCTTCTCGCAGATAGAGATCCCCGATCAGCCCCTTCCGGCCTTCGCAAACACAATAGGTGTAGCCTACGACGGAGCGCCCGATGCGCAAGGCATAACCGATGAGCGAACGGACCAGCAAAAAACGGCGCAGCAGATCTGCGGAGGGCCTGAAATCCCAGTGGAATTTGTTGTCCCAGATGGAAATTTCTTCTCCGAAGAGAGCATCGAACTCGCTGACATCCAGCTGTGAAAGCTCTACAACCTCCGGTAACTTCGGATCGGAGAGAGCAGCCATTCAATATAGGCTACACGTTCACGGTTTCGGCGGGAAGAGACGATAGGATTCGATCGTTATGGAGGAACTCGCCTATGCGGCGCGCCGCCTCCTTTGTCCGCGGTTCATCCTCAATGAGGCTAAACCGGACGAAGCCCTCGCCCATGGGTCCAAACCCGATTCCCGGCGAGAGCGCTACGCCTGCTTCCTTGAGGAGAAGCTTCGTGAATTCAAGCGAACCGAGCCCCCCAAAAGGCTCCGGGATGGCAGCCCAGACAAACATTGTTGCTTTTGGAGGCGGCACGTTCCAACCCGCCATTTTCAAGCTGTCGATCAGCACATCCCGGCGTTTCTGATAGATGGCTCGAATCTCACCCGGTGCATCTTCGCACTCGAGCAAGGCCGCGGTCGCCGCCAGTTGGATGGGCTGGAAGGTTCCGTAATCCAGGTAGCTCTTGATACGCGTCAGCGCAGCAATCAGCTTGCGATTGCCCAGGCAGAACCCAACGCGCCAGCCCGCCATGTTGTAAGTCTTCGTCATCGAGTAGATTTCGACCGCGCAATCCTTCGCGCCTTCGACCTCGAAGATGCTGGGCGGGCGGTAACCGTCGAACCCAAGCTCGGCATACGCGAAATCGTGGATGACGTAGGACCCGTGCTGGCGGGCGAGCGCCACAATCTCACGCATGAACGGGAGATCGACGGAAATCGTGGTCGGGTTGTGAGGAAAGGAAATCAGGATGGCCTGCGGCTTTACCGAAGCAGTGCGATACAGATCTTTCAAACCCGACAGGAAGGTTTCCGCATCCGGCATCGGCAGCATTCGCGCGTCGCCTTCGGCCATGATGACGCCGTATTGATGGATCGGATAGGCCGGGTTGGGAGAAACCACAATGTCGCCCGGCGCGATTGTAGCGAAAAGCAGGTGTGCCAGCGCGTCTTTTGCGCCGATTGTGACAATCGCTTCGCTGTTGCTGTCCAGTTTAACTCCGTACTTCTTGGCGTAGCGGGCGACAATTGCTTCCCGCAGGACAGGAATCCCTCGCGAGACCGAATAGCGGTGGTTGCGCGGGTTTTTAGCCTCCTCGATCAGCCTGTCGACGACTCGAGACGGAGTGGCACCGTCGGGGTTTCCCATCCCCATATCGATGATGTCTTCGCCGGCCGCCCGCGCCGCGTCGCGAAGGTCGTTGACGATCGCAAAAACGTAGGGCGGCAACTTCTTAATGCGGTAAAAATCTTCGCCTGAAGAGAGCGACATTACCTCTTCAGTGTAACCAGACAAAAATGGCTCTGGCTTTAAGCGAAACCCCGAAGAATGCGAGCGGGCAGGAAGATGATGGCGCTTACCAGGGCAAGCGCCCCACCAACCGCAATACCAACCACACGAAAAGGAAGCAGAATCAGCCAAGCCAGCGGATAAAGCACCAGCGCGAGGAGCGCTAACGGCCAGGAAACTATAAACAGAACACACCACAGGAGGAAGGTAAGCATGGCGATACGTCCTATCAATACGTAAGCAGACCCTCTCGAGTTCCGCTAAGCCGGTCCAGCTACGCTGGCAATGTGAAAAGTTATCGCAAGGAGTTATGGTTTGAGGTTCCAAGCCGTCGCGGCTTCGTCAACATCAGCCGTCAAGTGGAAGACTGCTTACATGAAAGCGGCGTCCAGGAAGGATTAGTGTTGGTGAACGCCATGCATATCACGGCGTCCGTGTTTATCAACGACAACGAATCCGGGCTGCATCAGGATTATGACAAATGGTTGGAGAAACTGGCGCCCCATGAGCCCGTCGCGGGTTACCGACACAACTTGACGGGCGAAGACAATGCGGATGCGCACATGAAGCGGCAAATCATGGGCCGGGAGGTCGTGGTCGCGATCACGAAAGGACGGCTGGATTTCGGGCCGTGGGAACAGATCTTCTACGGCGAGTTCGACGGGCGGCGCCGCAAGCGAGTGCTGGTGAAGATCATCGGCGAGTAACCCGCTGAAACCTGTCGGATGAGACTCTTATCTCAAAGCATCCTCCGGTTTGGCTCGCCGGATCCGGCGAAATTGTGCAGGTGGGCAGTCGAAGGCTCGACGAAACGCGCGGTTGAATGCAGCCTCTGACCCATATCCCACCGCGGCAGCAACTTCCGCCACGCCATCCTCCGTCGACTCCAGAATCTCCGCCCCCAGCTTGAGCCGCCAACTTGTCAGATAAGCCATGGGCGACGCGTTGAAGAAGTGACGGAAACGTTCCGCCAGCCGGCTGCGGGAAACCCCTACTCGCCTTGCGAGATTCTCCACCGTCCACGGATGCGCGGGATCCTTGTGCATGAAGGCGAGAGCTTTGCCCGCGATCGGATCACGCGAACCCGCAAGCCAGCCCGTTTGTTCAGCGGGAAGGCCGTTGATATAGCGCCGGAGGGTCTCGATAAACAGGAGCTCCGACAGCTTAGCTAAGACCAGGTCGCCGCCTGCATGCCTTGCGCCTGCCTCGTCCACGGAGAATTGGATGGAATTCGCGATCCATTCCCCGGAAGACTCGCTCGAAAGATGAACCTTCAAGATTCTGGGCAGAGAAGCAAAAACGACTTCGCTTAACTGTGGATCGCAGGCCATGAAACCACACACAAATTTGGTAATTTCGCCGCCCCCACCAAAGTGCACGACCTTCATTCCGTCCTGCAAATAACCGGCGAATGTCTGCAGGCTGTCAACCGGACGCTCCGGTGAGCCGTTGCCAAGGTAGTGGCTATCTCCGTGCGGAAAGATGACGATGTCCCCCGCAACCAGCTCCTCGCGTCCCCCGTCCCGGGATCTCGCATAAGCGCGGCCTTCTGTCAGGAAGTGGTAAACAATCAGGTGCTTCGCGCTGGGGGAAAGAAATGGCGCGAGCGCGGTCGATTGTGCACTGTTAATGCACCATGGGGCCGAAAACTCCGCGTTGAAGAACAATGCACCCTCGAGCTTCACCGCGCGGAGCAGTTCTGACAACACGTCCATTGGCCTTTGATCTTTACGAATGAGTCTTGGTGGCAAGAATACTGGACGATCGATCAACTTTTCAACCGCCCGAATTCGCATTTCTAGAAGGAGATCGAAATCTCGCGCTTACACCCCAGATAGGGAAGGAACTTACCAATGAATTCGCCAGTAACTGCAAGACAGAGTACAGATGATTTCGCAGACTTGAAAAACCGTCTGAAAACAACATGGATGACCGGTGACTACGATGTTTTCTCCCGGTATATGGAGGCGGATGCCGAAAGCTTCTTTCGACGGCTCGACGTCGCGCTCGGCTCGCGCGTATTGGACGTCGGCTGCGGTGCCGGGCAGCTTGCCCTCATCGCAGCGAGACATGGGGCCAAAGTCACAGGCTGCGATATCGCAACGAACTGGTTAGAGAAGGCACGTGCTCGCGCCGCCGCCGAAGGCCTTACGATCACTTTTGAGGAGGGCGATGCCGAATCGCTGCCCTACCGGGACGGGGAATTTGACGTGGTCGTCAGCTTGATCGCAGCGATGTTCGCACCACGCCCGGATGCGGTCGCCGCCGAACTGACTCGCGTTTGCCGACCAGGAGGAACCGTCGCCATGGCGAACTGGACGTCTGAGGGTTTCGTCGGGCAGATGTTCAGAGCAATTGCAAAACACATCGCGCCCTCCGGAATGCCGTCACCGGTACTTTGGGGTGATCCCGGCGTCGTCCGAGAGCGGTTCCGGGATGGCATTGCCCATATCGAATTTGCGCGGCAGCAATACCACTTCAGCTACCCTTTCCCGCCGGAAGCAGTGGTCATGTTCTTCCGTGAAAAGTACGGCCCTATGTCACGTGCATTTGCATCTCTCGCGCCCGAGGCACAGACGAGACTTCACGACGAGCTTACCCGCTTATGGTCCGCTCACAACATGGCAGATGGCGACAGGACGGAGGTGGATGGAGAGTACCTGGAAGTGATCGCTACCCGAAGTTCGAGTGAGGTCCGGCGTGACAGCATTGGGCCGCGCTCAGTCGAACGCGCTGCCCGTCGCGCCGCGTTGCTCGCGGACCGAATCGAGCAAGGTGCTGCTGCTCTGGCCGGATTCGCCGCGGGACTTTCACGGGAGCAGTGGGCCATGCCGGTCTCGTCTAACGACCGGCGCTCGGTCGGTACCGTCGTCCATCATGTCGCCTCCGTCTACCCGATCGAAATCCAGCTCGCCCAGAGCGTGGGGAATGGCACGGCTGTGACGGACGTCACCTGGAACGCGGTTGCCCAGCTGAATGCGAAGCATGCGGAAGAACAGCGGACGCCAGACAAGTTCGCCACGCTGGAGTTGCTCCGCGGAAATAGCCGGGAAGCTGCTGCGGCCGTGCGCTCATTTACGGATACGCAGTTGGATAGTGCCGCTCCGTTCTCGTTGAGTTTTGGTGCCCCGGTCACGGCTCAGTTCGTCATCGAGGATCATGCCCTGCGACACAGCTGGCATCACTTGGCAAAAATCAAACAGGCCATCGGGCAGTAAGGGGCATCCCCGCTGCCTACTTCGACGTGAGTTTCTCGAACGTCGCAAGAACCTCATCCCGCCCGTGCGCGACGTGTAGCCGCATGGATTTGTCTGCTACCAGGGGATCTTGAGAACACAGGCTTTTCGCAAGCCGGCCATGGTGGTTCGGAGGCATCGTCCGCCGGTCGGCCGCAGTGTCGTAGAGCCAGTTGAAGATCAAGATCTGATTCCTCTGAATGGCGACACAGAGGGCCTCGTACCCGCAGCATTCTGCCACGCGCATGTGAAACCGAAGATGTTCCTGATGCAGCCGGAACCACTCCTCGGGGCTGTGGGTCTCGCCGGCATAATCCGCGTACATTGCGTCCAGTCTGGCCGCCATACGCTTGATCTCATCCCGCTCCTCCGCGGTTGCACGCTCGGCAAAAAGGCGGGCCGATTGCGACTCGAGTGCTTCGCGAACAACGTAGTGGCCGCGGATGTCCTGAGCGCTCGGCACTCGAACCCGAGTCCCTACTCGCGGACGGCTTTCAATCAGACCGTCGTTTTCCAGGCGCTGAAGAGCGTCAGCCACTGGAACTACACTCATCTTCAACTCCGCCGCCAGTTGCCGGCGCGAAAGAGGCGAGCCCAGCGGTCGCTGCCCGCGCAAAATGCCATCGCGAATGGCGGCGTACGCAGTCTCCGCCAGGCTGGCAGATTCCACCTTAGAACTGATCATGCATCTCTGGCCTGAACTGATATTTCAGGATATAAAGATTCCTGTTGACGGGCAAGCGATATCGGAATAACCTGACATATCAGAAGACATCAGTGAGGTTACCCGTGTCGTATTCCTTCCCCGCTTCAGCCAGGCGAGCTGCCGTTTTTGGAACGTACATATCATTAGCGCTGTGCCTTACACAATGGCTCGCTTACGGCCAAGGAAGTAGCGGCACCATTCGAGGTGTCGTCACGGATAGCAGCGGGGCCGTGATAGCCGGAGCGTCTGTCGACGCCACCAACACCAGCACCAACCAGGTTCGCCAGACGCGGACCACTTCGGACGGCTTCTACGCTGTGCCTCTGCTTCCGCCGGGAACGTACCAGATTTCTGTCACTTCCAAAGGCTTCAAACGTGCAGAAGACGCGAACGTCCTCCTCCAGGTCGGCGATCAGTTGACGTTGAACTTCAACCTTCAGGTGGGTGACACCGGTACGCAGGTGTCCGTGACAGCCGAAGCGCCCCTGGTGAACTCCACAAATGCCTCTTTGGGACAAGTCATCGAAAACCGTCGCATAGTGGAGCTGCCTTTAAACGGCCGCGAGCCGTTTTCGCTGGCTGCCCTGGCACCTGGAGTAATACCGAATCCGCCAGCCGGGTTTGTACATCAGGGCGGTCAGGTGCCATCCATCAACGGTGCCAGCAATTTCACAAGCGAAGTGACTGTCGATGGGATGCCGAACACGACGCCCCGCAACTCATCGGCAAACAACTTCCTGATCTACACGCCGACCGTCGACGCCGTCAGCGAATTCAAGGTTGAGACCAACACGTTGAGCGCCGAGTACGGACGAACGAATGGAGGTGTAATCAGTGTCGTAATGAAATCGGGTACAAACACGCTCCACGGCTCAGCGTATGAATTCTTGCGCAACTCGGCCATGGATGCGAACGATTTCTTCAACAATCGTCAAGGCATTCCGCTCGGGGCCCTTCGCCGAAACCAGTTTGGATTCACCTTAGGCGGCCCCGTGGTATTGCCCAAGATCTACAAAGGACATGACAAGACGTTCTTCTTTGTTGATTACGAAGGGTTCCGCGAGACACAATTGGCTCCGGCGAGTTTCACCGTACCCACGCTGCTTGAGCGGCAGGGCGACTTCTCACGAACGGTTAGCGCGACCGGCGCCCTCATCCGCATCTATGATCCGGCCAGCGTACACACGGTAAACGGCGCGCTTGTTCGGGATCCGTTTCCGGGAAATGTGATTCCGACGGCACGCATCAGTGCCGTTTCCAGAGCATTGAGCCAATATTATCCGGCGCCGAACAACCGGCAACTGACGGCGAATCTGGCCCTCTCCGCTGGCCGGAGGAACGCCAACGACACGGGAGACGCGCGGCTAGACCACAACTTCAGCGACAAGAACAGGCTGTTCGGGCGCTACTCGATTCAATATCCCTACGTTGGCGAGCCGAACTTCTGGGGCAACGTTGGGAACGCCAGCAACCCGCCGCTAACGCAGCGACGTCACTCCTTTACGTTGCAAGACACGCACATTTTCAGTCCAACGCTGATCCTGAACCTGAACGCCGGGCTGGTGCGCATGTACGGTGCACGCACCGCTTGGTCAGACGGACTTGATGTGACTACGCTCGGGTTCTCTCCCATCTTGCGAGATGGGCAGCAGGTACGAGCCATTCCTCCGGTCACGATCACAGGAATGAGCGGAATTGCGAATGGCAATCAGAATTACAGCACGCAGTTGAACCAGACGGTAGCCGGATCACTCACCAAGATTGCCGGTACTCATACCATGAAGTTCGGCATCGACTTCCGTACCTATTTCATTAACCAATTGCAGAACCCACAAGCCTCCGGGAATCTGAACTTTTCGGCCTTGTATACTCAGCAGAATCCGTTCCAGGCAAGCTCTACCAGTGGCTTCGGCTACGCTGCGTTTCTCCTTGGGGTTCCTACGGGCTCTATCGCAATTCAACCTGCCATCGCGGCCAAGAGTTCTTATACCGCCGCGTATTTTCAGGATGATTGGAAGGTGACTCGCCGGTTAACGCTGAACTTAGGCGCCCGTTACGATGTGAGCGTTCCGAGGACAGAACGGTACAACCGGGTCAGCATGTTCGATCTGAATGCAACGTCACCCATTTCCGGGCAGGCACGAGGCCTCGGCAATCTGCGGGGTGCACTCAGCTATGCGAGCCCTGATAACCGGTACTACACGGATCCGGACCTGAACAACATTGCGCCCCGGTTCGGATTCGCTTATCAAGTCAAAGAACACACAACGGTCCGGGGCGGTTATGGAATTTTCTATGGCTTATCGCCCACGGATGCGGCAGGTCCAAGCGCCGGATACGTGGACGGCTTCACCGGAAGCACACAGATTGTGACTTCTCTCGATGGCGTGACGCCGATCGTCGACATCGCGAATCCGTTCCCAAATGGAATCAACCCTGCCGCGAACGTCAGCAGGCTGGGACCTGCTACCAATATCGGTCAATCGATATCTTCCGTGAATCTCTCTCAGATCACGCCTTATTTTCAAAACTGGAACTTCTCGGTACAGCAGAGCATTGGATCGTCTCTTTTGATTGAAGCCGCGTATGCGGCGAACAAGGGATCGCACATGACCATGGGATCGGCCATTGATCTCAACGCGCTCACTGCTGCTCAATTTGCCCTGGGTGCGAGCAACAGCGTGCTTGTCAACAATCCGTTCTTCGGAGTCATCACAGACAGGACCAGCAGCCTGTCCGCCGCACAAGTCGCTGCGGGCCAGTTAATCCGCCCTTATCCTCAATACACAACGGTGAACGCAATTAACAGTTCCATAGGAAACAGCATCTACCATTCCTTGCAGTTACGAGTCGAGAAGCGATTCTCGAAGGGATTCACGGTACTGGGTTCGTTCACCGCAGGGAAGATTATCGACGACACCTCGGAGGCCGGCGCCGGGCAGACAACCGGTATTCAGAATCCGACGAATCTCCGTGCGGAACGATCGATCGATCCTCAGGACATTTCTCGTCGTCTCGTGATCAGCGGTGTGTGGGAGATTCCCTTCGGCCGGGGCAAATATTTCGGGAGCAACATGCCGCGATGGAGCGATCTCCTCGTCGGTGGTTGGCAGATTAACGGCATCGGAAGCTTCCAAAGCGGTTTGCCGTTCATCATGACGAGCATTGGTGTCGCACGTCCGAACCGCATACACCAAGCTCAAGAGATGGACGGACCTGTCCAGTCTCGATTAGGGCGATACTTCGATACGGATGCGTATGCCGTACCTGCTGCCTTCACATTCGGCAATAGTTCACGGACAGCACCGGATCTACGCGGGCCCGGTATTGCGAATTACGATCTCTCCCTGTTCAAAAACTTCGCCATCGTTGAACGCCTTCGAGCTCAGTTTCGATTTGAGACTTTTAATGCGTTCAACCGGGTGCAGTTTGGATTACCCGGAACACAGGCAGGCTCTACGAACTTCGGTGTGATCACGTCGGCTCAGAATTCGCCGCGACAGCTGCAACTCGCACTCAAGCTGTTGTTCTAAGGAAATCCACATGACTTCTCTTTCACGTCGCGGCCTGCTGAATACGGTGGCAGCAGCGGGATTCGTGGCTGCCGCTCGCGCGCAGTCGATCCCGGATACGACCACACCTGGCAGCAAGGATTGGCGCGACATTCGCAACGGTTCTGAGATACCGAGAGAGGGCTACAGCGATCAGCCGTACGTCGTCATCACAAAAGACGGGAATTGGTTGTGTGTCCTAACCACGGGAGTAGGCGTGGAGGGCCAAACGGGACAGCACATCATAGCGACCATCAGTAAGGACAAGGGCAAGACCTGGTCGAAGCCTGTCGATATCGAGCCTGCGAAAGGGCCTGAAGCTTCATGGGTGATGCCGCTGATGACGCCGAGCGGCCGCGTCTATGTTTTCTACACATACAACGCGGATAACCTGCGGTTCGATACTAAGTCAAACTCACCCAACATGGCAAAGCGTGTAGACACGCTTGGCAAGTATGCCTTCAAGTATTCGGATGACGGTGGTCTGACATGGTCAAACAATCGCTACTACATACCCGTGCGTCTGTTCCGCATTGATCGCGAGAATGCGTACGGGGGCAAGGTGGTCTACTTCTGGGGCGTCGGGAAGCCGATTACAACCCGCCATGGCGCAATCTTCGGGTTTGCCAAGGTGGGCAAATGGGGCGATCCAGGCGGTATGGTCACCTCACAGGCATGCTTCATGCACAGTAGAAACATCCTTTCAGAGAAGAATCCCGAAAAGATTGATTGGGAGACTCTTCCGGAGGGAGATGAAGGTTTGCGTGCGCCGAAAGGTGCCGTTGCAGACGAAGCAAACCTGGTTGAGTTGAACGATGGGTCTCTCTACGCGACCTACCGGACAATCGACGGGTACAACTGCGCAGCTTACAGCCGCGACAGCGGCAAAACGTGGACGCCTTCCGCCTATGCAGTCTATAAGCCGGGTGGACGCCGCATTAAACATCCGCGTGCTGCTAATTTCGTGAAGAAGTTCAGCAATGGCAAGTATCTGCTCTGGTTTCACAATCACGGAGGCGAACCTGTACACGCGTCCAATTGGTCCAGTTACCATGTAGACCGCAAGCCAGGAGAACCGCCACGAGCAACGTATTACGACAACCGCAACCCCGGCTGGATTCTTGCGGGCGTGGAGAAATCCGGCTATATTCACTGGGCGGAGCCCGAGATCCTGCTCTATGACCCCGAGCCGGCCACCAAGATAAGCTATCCCGATTTCGTGGAAGACAATGGTGAGTTCTACATCACAGAAACGATGAAGACGCACGCGCGCGTGCATCACATCGATCGCTCGCTCTTAGAAGGTGCATGGAACCAGTTAGAAAACAGAACTCTAACGCGAAACGGCTTGCTGCTGGAGGTGAACGGGCAGTCTACTCCTCCCGGTGCAGCCGTCAAAATGCCTACGTTGCCTTCCCTTCTGACCGGCGGGATTACCGTTGATTTCTGGTTGAAGCTGAGCGAACTCTCTCCCGGACAGGTGCTCTTTGATGCCACGACCGAGGGCGGGAAAGGCATTCGCATCTTTGTTTCCGACCGGTTTACCATCGGGATCTCCCTGAACGACGGTCAACGTCAGAGTGTTTGGGATTGCGACCCTGGAACGCACGAAGGCACTCTTCGCAGCGGCATATGGCAATACTTCGCCTTTACCGTAGATGGCGGACCAAAGATCATTTCCGTTATGGTCGACGGCTTCCTAAACGACGGCGGCGCTGTCCGTGAGTATGGATGGACGCGCTTCGACAAGAACCTGGACGACGTAAACGGACCGGGAGAGGCTAAGTTTGCCCCGGCGATATTCGGCAACTTGAAAACGCTCCGAATCTACGGCCGTTATCTCAGGACGTCTGAGATGGCCGGTAACTGGCGAGCGGGCCTCTGATTCCCAAGCTACCTTGATCATCCACATCGAGATCTGAATCCTTCGCTCTGAGATTCTAGAAAAAGAGGAGAGAACGATTTGGTAAACGAACTAACGGCGGCGGCCGCGGGCACGATTACGCTAGGCGGCGATCTGACCGTTAACCGGCTTGGGTATGGGGCCATGCGCATCACTGGCAAGGGCATCTGGGGGCCGCCGGAAAACAAAGATGAAGCAATTCGTACGTTAAGGCGAGCAGTCGAACTAGGCGTCAACTTTATTGACACGGCCGATTCCTATGGCCCGTATGTTTCCGAGGAGTTGATCGGAGAGGCACTCGCTCCTTATAAGACCGGCGTAGTCATTGCCACAAAGGCCGGCTGGGAGCGGCCGGGACCTTTTCAATGGACCCACAACTCGAGTCCGGCCCACATGCGAAAGGCTCTTGAGGGCAGTCTGAAGCGGCTGAAGCTTGAGCGCATCGATGTGTTCCAACTCCACACACCGGATCACTCCGTCTCGTTCGACGCTTCCATGACAGCCTTGGCCATGATGAAGGGAGAAGGCAAGATTCGTCACGTCGCGCTTTCTAACGTGACGCTTGAGCACATTGAACGAGCCAGAAAGATTGTGCCGATTGTTTCCGTTCAGAACCGCTACAGCTTTGCGGACCGCGAATGGGAGGGCGTCGTGAACTATTGTGAAGCCAACGGCATCGCCTTCATACCTTGGGCGCCTCTCGCCGGAGGCCGGCAAGCGCACGACGTTCTGGCCGGAGTTGCAACCCGCTTAGGAGCGTCACCGCAGCAGGTAGCGCTCGCGTGGTTACTCAAGCGCTCACCCGTCGTGCTGCCGATCCCCGGGACTTCGACCGTGAAGCATCTGGAAGAAAACATCGCCGCCGCATCACTGCAGCTTCCGGATGCCGAATTCAAGAAGATGTCCGAGGTGAAGCCGGATCCCGTGGTGTACCGCTAGAAGAATCGGCCCGCTACTGCGTTGGTGAGTTTGCGGGCCCAGCCTTCACTTGGGCGTCCCGGTAGGCTCTCGTCTTCGGATTATTCACGTTCCATTGAGGCGCTCGCGTGCTGTTTGCAAGATTCAGAAGGCCGAGCGCGACGGCACGGTCGACCTTGGCCATGTTGTTGTAGTCGATCTTTTGCCATTCGTCTCCAAGTCCGTGGTAATCCGGGTAATCGAAAGCGACAGCTAAGGTGTGCGCCGGAACGCCCTGGTCTGCCAAGGCAGCGTTGTCGCTCCGCTCGAAGTAAGCATCACTACCCTGCTTATCCAGATAGATTGTCACGCCGATCCGACGCCCCGCTTCCTGCAGGAACTTCGTTACATCCGAGTAGTCGAAGCCAGTGAGAGTAGCGTTGCTGATCTGCTTGCCCACGGTGGAATCGGTTCGTCCCACTTGTTCCAGGTTCACGTCCGCAACCGTCTTGTCGATCGGGAATACCGGATGGCGGCCGTAATAGCCGGAGCCGATGTCTCCGCGCTCCTCGCCAAAAAACGTAACGAACACGATGGAACGTTTCGGATGAGTCTTCAATCGCGCGAGCGCCTTTGCGATTTCAATCACTGAAACGGTGCCGCTACCGTCATCATTGGCACCGTTGTAGATGTGGTCTTTGGTGTCCTTGGCTGGAGGCTGCGGACTCATCGCATTACCGGTATCCGTTGTTCCGATATGGTCGTAATGAGACGTCAACAGGACACAGGTGTCTTTCAGCTTCGGATCTGAGCCGCGGAGGATGCCGACTACATTCTTGAGCGTAACCCGATGATCGTCTGGTCCAGGCATCTCGAAGGAGACCATTCTGTTCTCTCCCTTGCCGCTCGGAGTTTCAACCCACTTCCTGAGTTCGTCGGAGTCCGCAAACACAACGGGGATTCCGCCCGTGCCCGCCCCTTCTTCGATCAGCTGCGCTTCCGAGTGCCGGCGGGAACGGCCAACAAGCAACTCTAACTGCGCATGCGCAGCAGAAACAGCGTTGTCAAAGGCTCGCGATTTTCGCATCCATTCCTGCCTTCTTTGCTGGTTCAGATCGCCCGGAGGCTGAGCGGGAGCAATGACGGCTTTGCCGGTCAGACTGACACCTCCGAGCGCATCCGGGTCTTTCGAGCGAAACACCACAACCGGACAGCGTTCCAGGCTTTCGGACTTTTCAACATTCGCAATCTGGATGTTGGCTGCCGGAACCGTGATCTGTTGCGAGCCATCGTACAGCGTCATCTCACCTTTCGGCTTCGGCATGTTCCGGTCGACCATTTTCGCTGTCTGGAAATAGTCCTGGTCACCACCCGGCTCGAGACCGGCGGCTCGAAATTGCGAAGCAATGAATTCCGCAGCCACGTCCAGCCCGGGGGACGGCGTGTAACGGCCGGCCAAGGCGTCGGACGAAAGGAACGAAAGATCACCGCGCAAATCCGAGGCATTGATAGAATTCACGGCCGCAGGAATCGGGGCAGGGGTCGCGGGTGTGGTCGCTCCCGGCGTTCTTGTCTTGTTTTGGGCCAAGAGGGCGGCTACAAGAAGGAGGGGAACTGAACACAATGCAACGGTAACGGCCGCTCGTGACCTGCTCTTCATGGGGACGTGCACTACTGCTCCCCTTCGGCGCCAGTTTTCGCTTGAATCACTCGAACCGTTTCGCCGTCGACCAGCGAATCAGGTGGATTCGCAATAACGGCGGTATTTTCATCGATGCCCGAGAGCACCTCAATGGTGGCACCAAAGTCCCGTCCCAAACTAACCGGAATCAGAGCCGCGCGGTTCTCCCCTTTCACAATCGGCAGCCGGATACCTTCACTCCGGAACAGCAACGATGCGCTCGGGATTGTAAGCGCGGATTGTGCGCCTTTGACCTTGAAATGAACTTCGGTATATGCGTTCGGCATCAGAAGACCGGTTGAGTTATTCACATCCACTTCCACCAGCAAGGTGCGAGTGGCGGGATCAAGTGCGTCGGCCGTGCGGACAAGAGTACCTGGAAACCGCCGGCCCGGTAATTCCGGGAGCGAAAGTTCGGCCTGCAGACCGGGCGTCGTGGCGTGTGAATAAGTTTGCGGCACGTTTACGAAGACCCGCAGTCTATGGATGGCCGCGACATGGAAGAGTTCACGGTTCTGGCCGGCTGAACCGGAAGCGATCAATTGCCCAACATCTGTGTTTCTCGCGGTAACGACGCCGTCAAAAGGCACGTAGATCCTCTCGAACGCGACCATCTGCTCCAGGCGCTTCACGTTCGCTTCTGCGGATTTGACAGCAGTCACTCGCGCTGCAGCGGTTTGGACGGCGTTATCTACGTCTTGTTTCGAGACCGAATCGGACTTCAATAGATCCGTGTACCGTTGTGCGGTCAGCTGAGCCAACTTCAGATTGGCCTGGGCAGTGCCGAGTTCCTCCCGCGCTTGCTGCAGTTGCTGATCCACTTCCGGGCTCTCGATCTCGGCAAGTAATTGTCCAGTCTTCACGCGAGATCCGATATCGAAGTACCACTTCTTGAGATAGCCGGACGTTCGGGCATAGATGGGCGCATCCATAAAGGCCTGGATGTTACCGGGTAACGCGAGTTCCTGTGCACCGGCTTGGCGTTGAGGATGAACAATCGCTACGGCAGGTTCCGCGGCCAGACTGGTCTCCTGCCGAAGAACCGTTTTCGCCTTGATGCGCGGCAGTATGCCGGATACAACCAGAGCGCCGGCAACCACACAAATCAGAAGCAGTCCCAGCAGGACACGAAGGCGCGGCATGGATTTAGCTGGCCCTCCGCTTCCCGTGCACCAGGCTAAAGAATACCGGCACGAAAAACAGGGTAGCGACCGTTGCGAACAGAAGTCCGCCGATCACGGCGCGCCCCAACGGAGCATTCTGTTCACTGCCCTCCCCGATGCCCAAAGCCATCGGCATCATGCCCATGATCATGGCGAGAGCTGTCATCAGCACCGGACGGAAGCGCGTGACGCCGGCCAGAAGCGCTGCATCAGCGGCCGTATCGACGTCGGGAAGCTGCTCTTTGGCAAAGCTGACGACGAGGATGCTGTTAGCCGTCGCAACGCCCATACACATGATGGATCCCGTCAAGGCCGGCACACTCAGTGTCGTGTGGGTCAGGAACAGAAGCCACGCGATCCCCGACAATGCGGCTGGCAGGGCGGCAATGATCACGGTAGGATCCAGCCACGATTGAAAATTGATGACGATCAGCATGTAAACGAGCACGATAGAGAACGCCAGACCGGCGAGTAGACCCTGGAAGGAGGAACGCATGGTCTCAATCTGGCCGCGAAGTACGACACGCGAACCGCGCACCAGCTTCGACCGGTTGGCATCGATAATTCGTTCGATCTCTTTCGAGACACTCCCCAGATCTGTTCCTTGCACGCTTCCGTAGATATCGATCACAGGCGAGATAGCGTAATGATTCACCGTTGCAAGTCCGTTGCCTCTCTGAATAGAAGCGAGATTGGCCAAAATCTGCGGCTTGTCGCCCGTCGATGTAACCGGGATGTTACTGAGGCCGCCTAGTGAATCCATCTGGTATTGAGGCGCTTGAGCAACGATGTTGTAGCTCACACCCGTACGCGGGTTGAGCCAAAAGGTGGGCGAGGTCTGAAAGCTTCCACTGAGGGAAACGAGCACGTTCCCGGCAACTTCGCGCGTACTGTATCCCACCTGGTCGGCCTTCGAACGGTCGATATTGAGGAAAAGCTTTGGTTGGTTGAAGGGCTGCTGAATCCGGGCATCCGTCACACCGGGAACGTACTTCACTTGCTGCAGGAGCTGGGATGCAAAATCGCGATTGGCGGCCATGTTCGCGCCCAACACCTGGATGTCGATCGGGGCGGGAAGCCCGAAGTTCAAAATCTGACTCACCAGATCGGCCGGCAGGAAGTAGAACAATGTTCCCGGGAATTGATCGGGCAAAGACTTACGAAGCGTCGTGACGTAACCTGCGGTCGGCCGGTGATCCTCTTTAAGAGAGATCAGTATGTCCGCATCGGCAGGCCCGATCGTTCCGTTGTTGTTGTATGAAGTGTTCGTACCGCTATAGGGCAATCCGATGTTATCGAGGATATTTTCCAGTTCTCCAGCGGGAATCAATTTTCGGATCTGCGCTTCGATGACATCGCACAACCTTGCGGTCTCCTCGATCCTGGTGCCCGTTTGCGCCCGGATGTGCATCCTGATCTGGCCGCTGTCAGAGGCCGGGAAGAAGTCCTGTCCCAGCCACGGAATCAGCATCATCGAGGCTAGGCAGCCGATGAAGAACAACGATACGAACAAAGCACGATGGTGAATACAGCGAACCAGCAGTGACTGGTACCCAGATCGCAGTTTCTCGAAGCCTCGTTCGAACGCTAGCTGCATCCGGGTAAATGGATTACGCAAATTTGCGTGCGCGAGTGCATCGTGATGGGAGTGTCCGCGGAGGAGGTATTTCGCCAATGTAGGAACGATGGTACGCGAGAGGATGTACGACGCGATCATCGCGAACGAGACCGCTTCAGCCAGTGGGACGAACAGATAACGCGCCACACCGGTCAGGAAGAACATCGGGACGAACACGATACAGATGCTGATGGTGGAAACGAACGCGGGAACGGCGATCTCGGCGGCTCCGTCGAGGATGGCCTGTTCGAGTTCTTTGCCCATTTCAAGATTTCGGTCGATGTTCTCGATCGCAACCGTGGCATCGTCCACCAGAATGCCGACCGCCAGCGCAAAACCGCCCAGGGTCATGATGTTGATCGTTTCGCCAAGAGCGCTCAGCACGATTAGGGAACAAATGATGGACAGAGGAATCGAAACGGCGATGATTAATGTGCTGCGCCAGCTACCGAGAAACAGCAGGATCATCAGCGCCGTAAGACACGCAGCGATAATCGCTTCCCGTACTACGGCATTGATCGAGGCCCGGACAAAGATGGACTGATCGGCGATGGGGGTAATTCGTAATTCAGGAGGGAGCGTAGCCGCGACCTGGGGCAACATCTTTCGGATTCCGGCGATGATATCCAGCGTCGACTCATTACCAGATTTGAGGATGCTCATCATCGAACCACGCTGGCCGTCCGAACGGACGACATTGGTTTGCGGAGGATAGCCGTCCCGAACGTGCGCTACATCGTGAACGTAGATGGTCGCTCCGTTCTGCGTTTTGATGGGCAGGTCGTTCAGTTCCGCGACGGACCTCGGGCTGCCGTTGATCTCGACGTCGTATTCGAGCGGGCCGATCTTGGTGGTTCCACTCGGCAGAATCACGTTCTGATTACCGATCGCACTCACGACATCGGTTGCAGCCAGACCTTTCGCCTGCAAAGCGCGGGTATCCAGATCGACCATGATCTGCCGCTGTTTGCCTCCATAAGAGTTCGGAATGGCGGTTCCGGGTACAGTAATGAGTTGTGTCCGTATGAAGTTCGAGCCGAAGTCAAAAAGCTGTTGTTCACTGAGGCCCTTGCCCGAGAGAGCCAACTGCAGGATCGGTACCGTAGAGGCGTTGTAACTGAGAATGTTGGGAGGCGTGGTTCCGGGGGGCAGAAACTTGAGCTGGGTTTGGGCCACGGCAGCGACTTGGGCGAGCGCGGTGTTGATGTTCGCGTGCGGCTGAAAGAAAATCTTGATGACCGCGATACCGTTCATCGACTGGGACTCGATATGCTCGATGTTGTTCACCGTGGTGGTAGTCATTCGCTCGCTGTAGTACACGATGCGATTGGACATTTCCTGCGCAGATAGTCCCGAGTATTGCCAGACCATACTCACAATCGGGATATCGATATTCGGAAAGATATCGGTAGCAGTTCTCATGACTACGACGGGAGCCATGAGCAGCAACATCAAAGACAACACAACGAACGTGTACGGTCGCTGTAGAGCGAGCCGGACAATCCACATACTTCTCTAGTACCTTCCTCGAGAGAACCGCCTTCGCGGGCCACGTGAGTGCTCACGAATCCCTCGACCCAGTCGGGATCGTGTTCACTGGAACTTTAATTATCGAACATTCCTCATCTGATCACGTTGTACGCGTGCTCACGTCCATTCTGTAGATAGAATGTTCAAGCGAACGGAGGCGAGATGATCAACGTGATCACGATCGAGCGGGAATACGGCTCGGGAGGAGGCAAAATCGCACAGCTATTGGCGAAACGCCTCGGCTGGTCCCTTTGGGACCAGGAGATCACGGCTGAGATCGCCCGCCGCCTGAAGTGTGACGTGAAGTCGGTGGAAGAGCGGGAAGAGCGGCTCGACCCGACTTATTACCGCCTCCTTAAAGTATTCATGCGTGGCAGCTACGAGGCCAGCTTTTCGGGTTCCAATCTGGAACTTCTGGATGCCGAGGGGCTGTTCCGGCTATTCCAGACCGTCGTAAAGGAGATTGCCGACCGCGGAAATTGCGTTATTGTCGGCCGGGGCGGCTCTTATTTTCTGCGCGACTACAAGAACGTCCTGCGCCTGTTCTTATATGCTTCGCCCGAGCACAAGATTCTCCGGTTGACCGCGCAGGGAATGAGCCGGTCCGAAGCGGAAGAGCTGGTAGGAACAGTAGATCAGGAACGTGCCGCCTTCGTGAAGAAGTATCACTCCAAACCCTGGCCCTTGCGGGAGTTGTACCACCTGATGATCAATTCGCAAGTGGGTGACGAACTCGTATTGAAGCTGATTCTCGCCGAGATGGAGTTGTTGAAAGGGGCAACGGCGGGCGTATCCAGTTAATCGCCTGAGCGAAGTGCGTCGTCCATGCCCTTTCCGGCCTGAATCATGATAGAAGACGTGCCCGACGCCGCTCCCCGCGCCAAGCGCCTGTTTTTCGTTGTCTGCAAAGACCTGCCCGGCATCACGATCTTCGATGCCGACACGAACGTGCGAATCGCGCAGGCAATTACGCCGGGAACAATCAACCCCCACGAAGCAGCGTTCTCCCGAGATGGCCGTGCAGTTTACGTCCCGATCTATGGCACCTCGGGAGTCGGCAAACCCGGCGAGCACGGCCACATCCTTCACATTTTCGACTCTCTAACGGGCGAGCAACGGGCATCGCTGGAGACGGGCCAATACAGGCGGCCACACTGCGTAACCGTTGGACAGGAGAGTGGCCTCGTGTATGCAAGTGCGGAGCTTGCCGAGTCGCTCATCCTGATCGATCCCGCACAGCCGGCCATCCTAGGCTCGATTCCGACCGGTTCGAATACCTCGCATATGTTCGCGCTCACGCGCGACGAAAGTAAAGCTTACGTGAGCAATGTGCGATCCAAGAGCATTGCCGTCCTTGATGTGAAGTCACGACGGTTGGACAAGACGATTCCAACGGAGGGCGAGAACCAACGCATGACGCTGAGTCCCGACGAGCGCTGGTTTGTCACCAATCTCGGCCCTGCCGGCAAAGTCGCGTTCTATCGAACCGACAAGGACGAACTCGACTTCACCGTCCCCGTGAGCGGCACCCCATTCGTGTCCAAATTCAGCGGGGATGGCAACTTTCTGTACTGTGCCGGGTTTGCCGGCCCGCGAAACCTGGCGACATGGAAGATCGATGTGACAGAGCGTGCAGTTGTGGCGTCATTGTCCGAGGCCGTCGGGCAAGATCCGGGTTGCCTCGAAGTCAATCCTTTCACCGGAACCGTCTACATCACCGACCAGCCGGCCAACAGGGTTCTCCAGATCGATCCGCCCACTTGGACCGTTACCGGCTCGATTCGGACGGAAAAAACCCCGGACGCAATGGGATTCGTCGAGTTACGGCGAACCTAGGCTTCGGTAGAGAACCGGAAAATCGTGATCTCGTGAAACTGGTCGCCCGGTTTCAACACCGTGGACGGGAACGATGGTTTGTTCGGCGAATCCGGGAAGTGCTGCGTTTCCAGGCAAAACCCGAACCGGTATTGATAGGTGACGCCGCCCTTCCCCGTAACGCTGCCGTCCAGGTGATTGCCGGTATAAAACTGAACGCCGGGTTGCGTTGTCAGGACTTCCAGTTTGCGGCCCGTCGTGGGCTCGACGACTGAGGCGATTACCCGCAGGCCTTGCCCGTTCAGGACGAAGTTGTGATCGTAGCCCCAGCCGAGTTTTAGCTGCTCATAATCTTCGTCGATGCGCGCGCCAATCCGTTGCGGCGTTCGCAGATCGAAGGGTGTTCCGGAAACGTCTCGCAACTCGCCGGTCGGAATCAAGTTGGAATCGACGGGAGTGAACCGGTCCGCATGGATGGTGACGATGTGATCCAGAATGTTGCCTGCGAACTGCCCGGTCAGGTCAAAGTAAGAATGATTCGTCAGGTTCAGAACGGTTTCTTTGTCCGTCGTCGCCTGGTAATCGATGACAAGTTCGTTTCTCTCATTCAAGCTGTAGGTCACGAAAGCCTTCAGCGTTCCCGGATAGCCTTCCTCGCCATTGATACTGACGTAGCTCAGTTCAAGCGCAAGCCCGTTACCGGTGTCGATGATTTGACTGTCCCAGATAACCTTGTCGAATCCGCGTAAGCCGCCGTGTAGCGCGTTGGGGCCGTTATTCCGGGCGAGTTCGTACGTGTGGCCGTTCAATTCGAATTTCCCGTTGGCAATTCGATTGGCATACCGGCCCACCAGTGCACCGAAAAATGGGTTCTTTCTGAGATAGCCATCAAGATTGTCAAACCCAAGTACAATATCCGCGAAGTTTCCACTTCGATCGGCCGTTTTGAGCGAGACGATACGCCCTCCGAAATCCGTGACTTTCGCTTCGGTCCCGGCTGCGTTCGTCAGGGTGTACAGACTGACCGCCTGGCCGGATGAATCAGCGCCCCAGTCCTCTTTTTGTATTTCGGGTTTGCTCATGGCTTCCTCGACTACTGTAAACCGCGAGGCTTTTGCAGAGCGACGTGCCGTTCGTCAGACGATTACTTTTCCCGGTATAGTCGAGAGTATGCTTCCAGGACTTCTTCGGTGCTGTCTGTTCGTAATTCTCTCGTTAGCCGCCACGTCCCTCGGCTTCTCGCAATCAGAAGTAGGTACAACATCACTCAATGGCACAGTGACGGATCCGGCCGGGGCCGTCGTTCCCAACGCACAGGTTACGGCGAACAGCAACGGGACGGGGTTCACCCGGCAAGTCGAAACTACCGGTGCAGGTTTCTACAATCTGTCGGGCCTGCCGGTCGGGACCTATGAGGTTTCCGTCACTGCGGCGGGCTTTAAACCAGTTCGAATTGCGAACGTCAACCTCGCGGTGGGAGCAGCCGCCACGCTGAACGTCAACCTGCAGGTGGGCTCTGCGACGGCTGAAGTGACCGTGGTCGGCGACGCGCCGATCGTTGAAACCAGCCGGACAGTGGCAAGCACCTCCATTGCAAGCCGCCAAGTCGAGAGCTTGCCGATTAACGGCCGCAATTTTCTGGAGTTCACATTGCTGACCCCGGGGGTGGTGCGAGACCCCACCCGGACGGGCGATCTATCGTTTGGCGGTCAGCGTGGCACCTCCAACAGCCTCTTGATTGACGGTTCTGATGCAAACAACACCTTCTACGGGCAGTCGGTCGGACGAGCGGGAACGGGCCGCAATCCATATTCGTTCAGCGAAGATGCCATCCAGGAACTGCAGGTCAACACAAACAACTATGCGGCCGAGATCGGCCGTGCGGGCGGTGGCGTTATCAACGTCATCACGAAATCGGGCACGAACAGCTTTCATGGCGACGTGTTCGAGTTTTATCGCGACAAGTCTTTAAACGCGAATACCTGGGACAACAATGCGCAGGGCAGGCCGAAGCGCGCTTATCACTTCAACCAGTTCGGCGGAGACATCGGCGGCCCGGTGCTGAAGAACAAAGCGTTCTTCTTCTTCGACTACGACGGGCAGCGCAACACGACTCCGAACGTAGTGACGCCCGGCGTGTTCCCGGCTGCCAACGATACGGTCGGCCAACAGGTACTTGCAAGCCTGGCGCCTTATCTCACGTCCTACGCGAACTCATTGAACAATGACGTTTACCTGGGCAAAGTCGATTGGAACATCACGGACAACCAGCACATCAGCTTTCGGTACAACGCGAATCGCTTCAAGGGTTTGAATTACGAGAACGCCGGAGCAACCAGCGCACAGGGACACACGGGAAACAGCAACGTATCGACGGACAATGCAGGGTTCATTTATACTGCGGCATTCACGCCGAACAGCGTGCTTGAAGGGCGTTTTTTCTATACACGGGACGATGAACCGGGCCAGGCGAACTCGAGCGCGCCCGAGACCATCATTCAGCAGAACGGGCAAACGGTGTTGAGTTTCGGACGGAACAGCTTCAGTCCACGCTTCACGAACGTCAGTACCTACCAACCCACCGTCACGTTCGCCCTGACACGGGGCACGCATACTATGAAGGCCGGGGCCGACATCATCTTCCAGAAGATCGCCAACTTCTTCCCTGGCAACTTCAGCGGCTCATACACGTTTCCAAGCTTTGCAACTTACGCAGCCAATCAGCCGACGCAGTTCACTCAGGCGTTCGCAGGACCGGGCACGACGGGTGCAACCAGCAATCCAAACATAAACGAATACGCATTTTTCGTCCAGGACAGCTGGCGCGTGAGCAGCAAGCTCACCGTGAACTATGGCATCCGATACGACTTGTTCAATTACGCCCAACCACCAGTTTCAAACCCGAGCGCAAGCCTGGCGGCCCTCGGCCTCAGCACGAACCGCATCCACATTGACCGAAGAGACTACTCGCCGCGGTTCGGCTTTGCCTATTCCCCCACAGCCGACGGCCGCACCGTTCTTCGCGGCGGCTACGGTATCTTCTACGCGGTCACGCCTTCGATCTCCACCGGAACCGCATTTACACAGAATGGGATTCAGGTACAGACATTCACATATACGGCTCCCGCCAGTTCCATTCCAGTCACGTATCCCAACCTGCTCGCATCTATCCCAACCGTCAACCGTACGCCCAGCTTGTTCATCTTCGCCAGAGATTTCCGCAATGCCCAGACACAGCAATGGAACTTCAACGTTCAACATCAGCTAGGCAACAACTATTCCATTACGCTGGGCTACCTGGGCGTCAAAGGCTCACATCTGTCCCATGCGCGCGATATCAACCTCTTTCCGTCCGTACCGGTCACTTCCGTTGCGACGCCTGCTGGGGGACTCGCTCTGACCTATATGCGCCACCCGAACGGCCGGCCGTATTCGGGGTTCCAGCGCATCATGCTTGCCGACAGCGGCGCCGATTCCATCTACCACGCAGGCTTCGTCCAACTGGCGAAACGCTTCTCGCACAGCTTCCTGCTGCAAACCTCTTACACATGGGCGCATGCGATCGACGACAATCCTGATCCGACGCAAGTGGTCGTGGGAACAGACGATGCAAAGAGCGTTCAAGATTCTTTGCTGCCGAATCTGGACAGAGGTAATGCCAACTCCGACATCCGAAGCCGGTTTGTTTTCTCTGGCGTATGGGATTGGAACTTTGTCCGCTCAGGCGCAAACCCGGTTCTGCGGTATGCGCTGAACGGATGGCAGCTTTCCACAATTGCGACCTTGCAAAGCGGCCGGCCTTACAACTCAACCATCGGAGGCACGCCGGACATCAACAATGACGGCAACACTCGCAGCGACAGGACACCAGGGGAAGGCCGGAATGCGCTACGCGGACCGAACTTCCTGACCGATGATGTGCGGCTGTCACGATTCTTCGCGCTCGGCTCCGAACGTGTACGGCTTCAGGTCATCGGAGAAGCATTTAACGTCACCAATCGTGTGAACTTCATCAATCTGAGGACAACGCAGTATAACTTCACTGCCAACAGCTTTGTACCGGCACCCGGCTTCTTAAGTCCGGCCGTGGGCAGTGCAACGGCGGACCCGCGCATCCTACAACTCGCGGCCAAGATCGTTTTCTGACGACGGCTGACGAAGTCCGTTCAATACGAGAGCACTCAAGACCAGCGGGGCGACAGTCAGCCAGACCGCCCCGTTATAAAGTTTCCTTTCAGCGAAATATCCGATCAGCGGCGAAATGACGGTTTGGAGAATCCCGTATGCACACGTGAGGGCCGCCACCGCAAACCCTGCGTGCGCCGCGCCGAAGAGATCGATCGGCAAAGCATAAATATTCACGCTGCCCGCCAGCAGGAAGAAAAAATTGGCTGAGATAAGCACCGTCGCCCACTTGACGTTCGGCGCAAGCGGCAGTAGCAACGCGACCAATGAAGCAATAGCGCTGACCCAGACCGCACGACTCCGAGCCGGAACGGGAGCGGTATTCGTTCGTATCCAGTAGAGCGACAACCATCCGCCGAAGAAAGCGCCGAAGTTGGACACGAGCGGTGGGATCCAACTGTAATTGTTGGCGGTACGCAGATCCACGCCGTAAACTCCCATGAGGTAGAACGTCATCCAGTTCGACCACAGGGAATAGCCGCCCATCCAGAGTACGTTCGCTGCCACTATACGTATCAGTGCCGGATGGCGAAGAAGCCTGAATGATGTGCGCTCCTCCGAAATCGGCTGCACTGCCGTTTCGGTTCTTGGCGGAATCAAGCGGCTCACTAGCAACCAGACAGGGATCCACAGCAGGCTTACCATCCCGGTCACTACGAACGGCCTGCGCCATGAATACGTCATTGCCATAACGGTCCAGATGGGTGCCAGTGCCAGCCCGATGCTCAAGCCAATCTGGTTGGCAGCTGCTCCCAATGCATGTTCGCTGGGTTTCAAGTACAAACCGTTCACTTTGCCTACAGAGGGAACGCCGGCTGATTCGCCGGCCGCGAGAGCCGCCCTGCAAAACGACAACCCGGGGATGGATCGGACAAGAGCCGTCCCAATTCCAGCTAATGACCACCATCCGACAGCAATCGAAATTGCCCGGTTCACGCCCAAACGGTCGAGCATCCAACCTGCAAACAAGGACGCCGCAGCGTATGCGACCGAGGAGAGTGAGAGTATCCAGCCGAACGTGATCTTGCTCATCCCTAAATCCGTGATGATCAGAGGACCTAACTGATTAAGCAGAAAACGGTCGACGTAGTTGAGCGTCGACGAAAGAACAAATACGCTGAACGCGATCCAGCGAAGAGGGTGATAACGCATTCGTAAGACGGAACGCCTATCATCGAGATAGATGGCGTTGCAGCACGATGAGAGTAGCAGACTACGAAGACGCAACTTCCTTCGTACCGTCGCCGCAGTTGGTGCGGCATCTCAACTGGATGCAAGAAACGTGGATGCGGGCAGCATCACAGACATTCCCGGTATACGCGTAGGACACTTCACGCACACTCAGAGGCCGACAGGCTGCACCGTTGTTTTATTTGATCAGCGTGCAGTCGGTGGCGTCGATGTACGCGGGTCTGCTCCCGGAACACGCGAAACGGATCTGCTCAATCCACTCAACACGGTTAAACAAATTGATGCGTTCGTGCTTTCGGGTGGTAGTGCCTTCGGCCTGGATGCTGCGACCGGTGTCATGCGTTATCTCGAAGAGCACGGCAAGGGTTTTCGCGTGGGCCACTACACGGTTCCGATTGTGCCTGCGGCGATCCTGTTCGATCTAAACATAGGCGACGGGAAGATCAGACCCGATGCTGAGGCCGGTTATGCCGCCTGCCGGAAAGCATCACGCAACGTAGAACAAGGCAACGTAGGAGCAGGCGCAGGCGCTACGGTCGGGAAAATGTTCGGACTCGGCTTCGCCATGAAATGCGGACTGGGAACTGCCAGCATCAAGGCTGGAGATTCCGGTTTGGTTGTCGCTGCAATCGTTGCGGTGAATGCGGTCGGAGATGTTATCGATCACGAATCCGGAAAGCTTCTCGCCGGGGCGCGCAAGGCGGATGGGAACGGATTGCGCAATAGTACCGCGACTCTGATAAACGGCGCCGGCACTCACGGACAAGCAGGCTCGAATACAACCATCGGCATCGTGGCGAGCAATGCGACGCTGACTAAAAGCGAGGTTAACAAGGTGGCGCAAATGGCGCATGATGGACTCGCACGCGCTATTTCTCCCGTGCACACCGGTATGGACGGTGATACTGTGTTCGCGGCAGCAACCGGCGCGCTTTCCTCGAAATCAGATGTGTCACGAGTCGGTGCGCTTGGGGCAGAAGCACTAGCCCGCGCGGTCAAGCAGGCGGTTCTATGCGCCACGTCCATTCCGGGCTACCCTGCCCATCGTGATCTGACGCTTACATAGTGTTCGATTATTGCCAACGGAAGCTGCGGGTGGTGAACTGATCGTCCTCGATCTGCACATTTTCTTCGTGGCGTCCGGTGCCATTTACGACGACCAGTTGATGCGATCCGGTCGGCAATCTCAGGGTAAGCGGAGTAGCGCCATACTGCTTTCCATCCACAGTGACGGTAGATCCGCTTGGCTCCGTCGTCACAAGAAGCACGCCCATGCTCTGCGACATGATCACCGTCAGCTGTCTTTCATCCGGAACGGTGAATATACGTCTGGCGGTATCGAACCCCTTGAGTTCAGCAGTCAGTGTGTGCCGGCCCGGAGCGAGAACGCTATTGCATGGGGACTGACAGGAACTTTCCGTGCGATTGTCGATCGTTACGTGTGCTCCCGGCGGCTGAGTTGTAATTGACACAGCCGTCGGAACCGGTGAACTGTGGGGCGAATTCTCGCCCGATACGCTTCGACTTGGTTCCGGCTCACGCTGCTTGACGGTCGGTTCGGGTGGCCGCTGTTCAGGAGCACTTGTTCTCGTTGTCTCAGTTGCGGGTGGTGGTGCCGTGGCTTTGCTGGTCTCTGGGGCCGACCTCCCAACGATAGGAGCGGACGGTTCCCGGTTGGAGATCCTCGCCACGAAGAAGACCAGAAGAGCGATGATCGCTCCGGCGATAAGCGCCAACCAGGCTGGATTGCGCCAAGCCGGGCGGGTATGCTCCTCCAATTCGGTATCGTGCGCCTGATTGAGACGTGTTCGTCTGGGCAGAGCCGGAAATTCCAGTTCGGGCGGATGCTCCGGAACGGGTTCAGTAGCGATTGCCTCTTTGTCATCGTGGGCGCTAGGTGTAGAGCGCCGAAATGCGCCTGGTTCAGAGACTCCCACCGCGGCGGCTACGCTTGTCACGGTTCTTGTTTCGGCGTCTGTACTGCCCGCGGCCTGCCAACCGCCTGAGGAAGTTAAGGCCGCACCCAATGCGTTCACGAAGTCGCTGCAGGAAAGGAAACGCGCGTCGGGGTCCTTCGCCAGTGCACGGGCGATCACTTCATCAACTCCCTCATTCAGCGAGGTGTTCAGTTCATGAGGGGGCGGGGGATCTTGTTTGCAGACCTGGTAGAACAGCGTCGCCAGGCTCTCGGCCCCGAATGGCTTAGTGCCCGTTAGCATCTCGTACACAACGACTGCGAACGAGAACTGATCTGACCGTCCGTCCAGCGGCAGACCCTGAATCTGCTCCGGAGCCATGTAGTTTGGCGTCCCGATCATTGTGCCGCTATGCGTGGTGTCTTGCGATATAAATTTGGAGATGCCGAAATCCGAGATCTTGGCGAGCCCGGCGCGGTCGTGTTCCGACGAAATCAGGATGTTCGCGGACTTCACATCTCGGTGGATGACGCCCTTGCGATGCGCGTAGTCCAGGGCACCCGCAATTTGTCCGAAGTAGCGCAAAAGGATGCTGCTGTCCGGAAGATTCCCGGCTCTGAGCATGTCCCCGAGCGAAGGCCCCTGAACATACTCCATGACGATGAACGCGCTTCCTTCTTCCTCGATCACATCGTAGATCGTGATGATGTTCGGGTGTGACAGCAGACCGGCCGAGCGTGCCTCCTGCAAAAGGCGATCCCGGACGCGCTGGCGCTCCGCCGGATCAGCGAAGTCCGTCAGGCGGATCGCTTTGATCGCCACTGTGCGTCCAATGGTCGGGTCGAGAGCACGATACACCGTGCCCATCGCTCCGGCTCCTAGCTGCTCGACGACATAGTAGCGACCGATCTGCCTCAAACCACTTCAGTATATCGCCGCAAAAAGCTTCTTAACTGTCTAAAAATACTAGAGAAATTGGCCGGCTCACGCCGCTTGTTAGGATGAGGTTAACCGCATGATTCCTCCGGTAATCCAGGAAGGTCTTACCTTCGATGACGTGCTCCTGCAACCCGCACATAGCTTGATTGCACCGTCAGGGGCGGAAACCAGCACCCGGCTCACCGCTCAGATTGAACTGCAGATTCCGATCATCAGCGCCGCCATGGATACCGTCACGGAGTCCCACATGGCGATTGCGCTCGCTCAACAAGGCGGAATCGGCATTATTCACCGCAACATGCCGGTCGACCGCCAGGCTGAGGAAGTAGACCGCGTCAAACGTAGTGAAAGTGGCATGATCGTCGACCCGGTCACGATCGAGCCCGAACGCAAAATCACGGAAGCTTTGGAGGTAATGAGGCGATACCGGATTTCCGGTATTCCGGTCACCACCAACGGAAAACTTGTCGGTATTCTCACGAATCGCGACCTGCGTTTCGAAACCCGTTATGACCTTCCGATCTCGGAAGTGATGACCAAAGACGATCTGATTACAGTTCCGGTTGGTACCACCCTTGAGGAGGCGGAGAAGATCCTTCATAAGCATCGGGTCGAGAAGTTGCTGGTCGTGGATGACCAATTCGTGCTGAAAGGTCTGATCACGGTCAAGGACATCCAGAAGAAACTGAAGTACCCCAATGCCGCGAAAGACCGGCAGGGGCGGTTGCGAGTTGCTGCGGCGATTGGCTCCAGCGGCGACTTTCTCGAGCGGGCGCAAGAGTTGGTGCGCATGAAAGTAGACGCCATTGCCATTGACTCGGCGCATGGCCACAGCCAGCGAGTGATGGATGCCATCAAGACCGTGAAGAGCCGTTTCCCGGAGGTACAGCTACTTGCGGGCAACGTTGCTTCCTATGAAGGCGCCCGCGATCTTATACGGCTCGGCGCAGACGGCGTCAAAGTTGGCATCGGACCCGGGTCGATCTGCACAACGCGAGTGGTCAGCGGAGCGGGTGTTCCGCAAATCACAGCAATTGCTGAGTGTTCTAAGGCGACTCGCGAGGCCGGAGTTCCGCTCATTTCCGATGGCGGCATCAAGTTTTCGGGCGACGTTACCAAAGCCATCGCTGCCGGCGCTGATTCCGTGATGATCGGCAGCCTGCTTGCGGGTACAGACGAGAGCCCGGGTGAGACCATTCTGTACCAGGGGCGGACATTCAAGAGCTACCGCGGTATGGGCTCGTTAGGGGCCATGCCGCAAGGCAGCTCGGATCGTTATTCGCAATCGGCGAACGGGAAGCTTGTTCCCGAGGGTATCGAAGGACGCGTTCCTTACAAAGGACCTCTGGCCGATCTGGTGTATCAGCTGGTCGGCGGCCTTCGATCCGGAATGGGCTACTGCGGATGCGCGACGATCGGCGAACTCCAGGAGCGCGCCAAGTTTCTGCGCGTGACGGTCGCCGGCCTGCGCGAGAGCCACGTCCACGACGTCATCATTACCAAGGAAGCGCCGAATTACCGGCTGGAATAGGAGCCTATTCGTTCTTCTTCACCGGGCCTAGAGACATATGTGGCAGACCCATGATGCCGCCTAAGTTGCCCATCTCTTTCAGACTCGCTACACCTTTTAAGATCACGACGCTCACCTCCGTCTCTTCGGCTGCTATGATGGCGAGTCCTCTGTGACCTTCTACGCTGCTCATAAAGATCTCGGAACGTTCCCCATCCTCTTTGGAGTCGATGATCTTAGACCAGTTTTTCAATTTGGCGAGCTGAGCCCGAATACCAGCCAGGTCTGAGTCGCTATATTGGCCCTTTTTCTCGAATTCAAAGCTCCGGACCTCAACACCACTCAGGTTTTGTGCCAACCTTTTCAATCCGTCGAGGTTCTTTTTGCTTTCGAGGTCGCTGCCTGAAAGCATCGAGAGTGCACCAACAACCTGATCGCGATCCAGGGAAACTCTATTCGCCGACTTCGCCCTCGACGCGAGCTTGTCCAAACTTGAAAGGTCAATGTCCTGTGCCGACACTGACCACGAAACCGCCAGCAGACCGATGGCTAAACGTCTCCTCATCATCTTCCTACCTCTTCTCTAAATCTTCTTCCCGCATGTAGATTTCGGCAGCGCTCCGCTTCAGCCGCTGATCTGTCAGGGCAATCTTTTCAGACGCAAGTTCAATGGCAAACACCAATTGTTTCTCATTCTGCCTTGTCCGGTAGAGGGCAAAGCCGGACCAGCCCGCAATAATCAGGGCAACTGTGGCGGCCACAGCGGTCCAGGTCCTCCACATGAATAATCTGCGCTGGTTGACATGCACCATCACCTTAGCCGTGAAGTCCGCAGGTGCCTCGGTCCTTGCCAGTGCTTTCGTTAACAGGTCATCCAGTCCCTCGTTCATGTGAGTTGAACTTTCTTCAATTCGAGCTTGCTTCTTAAAGCGCCCAGAGCGCGGTGCAATCGGCTCTTGACCGTGTTCACCGGCAATTCCAGAGCCTCGGCAATTTCGCCGGGCATCATTCCCTCGCCGTAACGAAGAATGATCATGACCCGCTGTTCCGCCGGTAACGCAGCCAACTCTCTTTGAACCTGTGCGTAGGCCAGAACGTCTGGCGATGAGTCCCAAGATACGGGATGCAGGTCGGCGCCAACTGGAACCTCTGCCCGATACGACTTCCTGCGGCTCCGATCGATACAGCGGTTTGTTGCATTTCGCCGCAGCCATGCCAACAGATGCGCCGTATTTTCAATTCCAGCCAAGTTGCGGTAGAGATCAAGAAATACGTCCTGGGCTATTTCCTCGGCGATGGCCCGGTTACGGAAGAAGTAGACAGTAATACTGAACACCATCGACTGATGCTCGCCGACCAACCAGCCGAATGCGGCGCTATCCCCTGCCTTCGCCCGCCCCAGCATTTCCTCGGCATCGTTCCTCACGTATTACTAGCTACTACGCAGATTCAGGACCGGAGAGTGCAACTCGAGACAGAATTTCTCCTCAACAATAGACAACACGAGCAACGCTGGGCCGCAGGTTCGATTTGCAGAACCGCAGGAACCCAAAAAAAGGGCGGCTCACCTGAACGGTTTCGAGGAACCGTCCGGGCTGCCGCCCTCAATGACAAACAGTGTGATTACTTAGCTTGCGATCGCCAACGCTCGCAAGTTGATGTTCGGGATCACGAGCGAAAGCACTTCTTCCACGCGCTCCACGAAATGGAACTGCATCTCCTGCCGAACATGATCGGGTAGATCGCGCAAATCCTTCTTGTTGGCTTGTGGAAGGATGACCCGACGGATACCGGATCTCCTTGCGGCGAGCACTTTCTCCTTCACTCCACCGATCGGCAGCACCAGGCCAGCCAGTGTCACCTCGCCGGTCATCGCGATGTCGCTGCGAGCCGGCAGTCCGGTATAGATGGAAGCGAGTGCGGATGTCATCGTCACGCCAGCCGATGGACCGTCCTTGGGAATCGCACCCGCCGGAACGTGGACGTGCACGCCGTTGCTCTTGATGTTGTCGGGATCCACACCGAGATCGGCGGCATGCGCCCAGATGTAACTCTGTGCGATTTTGGCCGACTCTTGCATCACCTCGCCGAGCTGCCCCGTCATTGTGAGGCCCTTCCCTTCGGGGAGCAACGCGCTCTCAATGTAGAGAACGTCACCGCCGGTTTCGGTCCAGGCCAAGCCTGTGACAACCCCCGGAGGCACCGTCTTCCTCGCCTGTTCGGGCAGAAAGATCTCGGGTCCGAGCAGATCCCCCAGACTGTCCGGAACAACCACGACGCGTTCCGCCTGGCTTTCCGCGATCTGCAGGGTGACTTTGCGAGTCACGCGAGCAATCGCCCGTTCCAGGCGTCGAAGCCCGGCTTCCCGTGTATAGCCGCCGATGATTGCCTTTAAGCCCTCATCAGTGAATTCGATCTGCTCATCCGTCAAACCAGTTGCCTTCATCTGCTTCGGAATCAGGTACCGGCGAGCGATCTGAGCTTTTTCTTCCTCGCTGTAGCCCGAGAGCCGCAGGATTTCCATACGGTCGAGCAACGGTTGCGGAATCGTGTCGAGCGAATTCGCGGTCGTAATGAACAGAACCTTCGACAAGTCGAACGCCATATCCAGGTAGTTATCCCGGAAGGTCTTGTTCTGCTCAGGATCCAGCACCTCTAACAACGCGGCGGATGGATCACCACGGAAGTCGCGGCCGAGTTTATCGATCTCGTCCAGCAACAGCACCGGATTGGATGCACCGGCTCTCCGCATCGCCTGCAGAAGACGCCCTGCCATTGCTCCGATGTACGTGCGCCGGTGACCGCGGAGTTCCGCCTCATCGTGCAAACCGCCCAGGCTGAACCGCTCGAATTTTCGCCCAAGCGCCCGCGCCACGGAATGGCCGAGAGAAGTCTTACCAACTCCTGGAGGTCCGACAAGGCACAGGATGGGAGCCTTCGCGTCCGGATTTCTCTTCAGAACGCTCAGGTGCTCGAGGATGCGCTCTTTGATTTCTTTCAGGCCGAAGTGGTCTTCGTCCAGAACCGTACGCGCGTTCGAGAGGTCCAGATTATCTTCCGTCTGATTGTTCCAGGGAAGATCCAGGACGAACTCGAGATAAGTTCGCGTGACATGGAAGTCGGGTGCACCGGCAGGAAGCCGCTCCAGGCGTCCGAGTTCACGCTCGAATTCCTTCTTTGCTTCTTCCGGCAGGCTCAGCTTCGAGTACCGTTCCCGGATGAGCTCGATTTCGGCCTTGTCGGCGTCTTTCTCGCCCAGTTCCTGCTGAATGGCACGCAATTGCTGCCGCAGGTGGTACTCGCGTTGCTCCTTCGACATTTCGTCGCGAGCAGTAGACGCGATCTTCTGCCGGATCTCCAAAACCTGCAGTTCGTGCGACAGGTAGGAGTGGATCAGCCGGAGCGCGTCGACCCGAGTCTCAGCCTCAAGCAGTTTCTGCTCCTTGGCCATGTCCAGGCTGAAGATACTGGCCAACAGATACGCCAGCTGCAGCGGATCGCTGTTCGAGGCCAGCATACGGGTGAGTTCGTTCGCCGATTGCGGCTGCGCGAGCGAGATCGCCTTGGAGGCCAGTTCGAGCAGAGCGCCTGAGAGGGCTTCCACTTCAGAGCCGCCAT
>Ga0308176_10000196_pt1 | contig 42243 bp, 37 predicted proteins | sample PhyCR2_3_FD_203890 | JGI IMG/M metagenome (GOLD analysis project Ga0308176, IMG submission 203890) | Soil microbial communities from UC Gill Tract Community Farm, Albany, California, United States - DLSLS.C.R2 | ecosystem: Environmental > Terrestrial > Soil > Agricultural land | place: USA...
AATGATACGGCGAGATGAAGGGGAGGATCTGGGACTTCCAGCGCCCCGACGACCTCGCGATCGCCAACGCCGCCGATCCCTGGACGATGGCCGAGACCGCCGGGATCCCGTCGCAGCTCTACACCTTCGATTCGCGACCCGGCGCGACGGCGGCCCGCGGCGCCTTCCTCTCGGCGGACCGCCGCGAGATCGTCCTGCGCGGCCTCGCCGCGACCACGCGGCTCGACGAGCGCTACCCGGTCGACGATCTGGTCATCGTCGGCAACCACAACATGGAAAACGCGATGTGCGCCTACCTCGCGAGCCGCGGCATCGGCCTGCCCGTCGACGCGATCCGCGCCGGCGCCCGCGCTTACCGGCCGCTCCCCCACCGCATGGAGCTGGTAGGTGACAAGGCGAACATCTACTACTACGACGACAGCAAGGGCACCAACGTCGCCTCGGTCGCCGCGTCCGTCCGAGGCTTCCCGCGCCCGCTCGTCCTGATCGCCGGTGGCGTCGACAAGGGCGGCTCGTACGAGCCGATGCTCGAGGCCCTCGACGGTGTCTGCAAGGGCATCGTCCTGATCGGCAAGGCCGCGCCGCTCATCCGCGCCGCCGCCGCCGCGCACCTCACCTCCCATGGCACCCCGGTAACCTATCCGGTGCTCGACGCCACGGACATGCACGATGCCGTGCGCCGCGCGACCGAGCTATGTACGAGCGGCGACGCCGTGGTGCTGTCACCTGCGTGCGCCAGCTACGACATGTTCCAGAACTTCGGCCACCGCGGCCGTGTCTTCCGCGAAGCTGTCAGCGCCGTCACAGGGACGTTTCCAGCTGATGCACCGAGCGGCGCCAAGCCCCGCGCCACCTGACCCGCGCCCGCGGGAGTGGACCAGCACGCGCGCGGTCCGGTTCCGACCGAGCCAACCTGCCTTACGGTATCGTCTCACCATGCGCCGCCCGTGGATCGCGATCTGGTTCCTCGCCGTCGCCCAGCTCGCCGCGTGCTCGGAGGGCCCGCGTGCCGTGCCACCCAAGCGACCCAACACCGACCTGCTCATCGGCGCATACGAACGCCATCCCCCGGAAGGCGAGACCGCGATCCGGTTCCGCGCCGACGGCAGCGTGCGGCTCGCCAAGACCCGGGCGCTGCTCGACACCGAGCCGGCACTGGCGAGCGGCACCTGGAAGCTCGACGGTGCCAAGCTGACCATCACCTACGATCAGGGCATCTGCAGCGACCAGGCGGCCACCCGGGCCGGGGTCTACAACGTCGTGATCTCGAAGATCGGCATCCACTTCACCAGGGTCGAGGACCCCTGCGAGCGCCGCGCCGCGATCGACGGCCAGACCTGGTGGCGGCTCAAGGGGCCGACGTGACCCGCCCGTAGCGCTACAACTCTCGGGGGGCCTCGGGGCCACTCCGGAGCCTGCGCGGTTGCAGTGGTTGCGCTGGTGCCTGCGCGCCTCGTGCGCGGCTGAAAACTGGCGCCTCGGCGCGGTCCGCCCGAGGATGGCGGCGATGGCAGTGCTGCGTCGGATCGTTGCGTCGTGGGGAGGGCGAGACGCAGCCATGTGGGCCGGACGTGGCGAGCACCGCTGGCGCGGCTGGCTGGCGGCACACACGGCGCAGCTCGGAGGCGCGGTTCGCGCGCTGCACCGGTTACGCCGCAACGGGCGCGGCTGGCTGCGCGCCCTCCGGCCACCGGCCGAGCCGGCGATCGATCCGACCCTGCCGGCTACCGCGCAGATCGTCGCCGTCCAGCACCCCAGCGCGACGTTGCCCGAGCGGCCGTACGACCTCTGGCTGCTCGCCTGCGTGCTCGGCCTCCTCGGCATCGGCACGATCGAGATCTACGCGGCCACCGCCGCCGATGGCCTGACCCGGTTCCACGATGCGGCGCACTTCCTCGAGCGCCAGGTCGGCTTCCTCGCGGTCGGCGGCTTCGCCATGTGGTTCGGCGCGCGGATCGACTATCGCCGGCTCAAGCAGTGGACGTACCCGCTGCTCGCCGGCTCCCTCCTCCTCCTCGGCGCAACCCTGGTGACCCCCGCGCTCAACGGCGCCAGGCGGTGGCTGCCGCTCGGGCCCCTGACGCTCCAGCCGGTCGAGATCGCCAAGCTCGCCCTCGTCACCTACCTGGCCTACTCGCTCGGCCGCAAGGCCGATCAGGTCAAGACCTTCACCGTCGGCTTCGTGCCTCACCTCGTCGTGTGCGGCCTGATGATGGTGGTCCTGCTCAAGCAGCCCGACCTCGGGTCCTCGGTCGTGCTCGGCGCGACCACCCTGGGCATGCTGTTCATGGCCGGCACGCGGATCTCGTACATCCTGCTCGCCGTCCTCGCCGCCGCGCCGGTCGCCTACCACATGGTCGTCGGGACCTCATGGCGCCTGCAGCGCGTGCTGGCCTACTTCAACCCCGAGGCATACGCCAAGGGCGACGGCTACCAGTTCATGCAGGCGCGCCTCGCGATGGGCTCGGGCGGCCTCACCGGCGCGGGCCTCGGCGGCGGCCACCAGTCGCTCGGCTACACCCCCGAGGCCCACTCCGACTTCATCCTCGCCCCGATCGGCGAGGAGCTCGGCTGGATCGGCGTCGCGCTGGTCCTGACCCTGTTCGCCCTCCTCGTCTGGCGCGGCCTCCGCGCGGCCCTCGGCGCGCGCGACGTGTTCGGCGGCTACCTCGCGTTCGGCATCACCCTCCTGTTCGGCGTCCAGGCGCTGTTCAACGTCGGCGTCGTCCTCGGCATCGTCCCCAACAAGGGCATCACGCTGCCGCTCGTCAGCTGCGGCGGCTCGTCCCTCGTGATCACCATGTTCCTCGTCGGCCTCCTGCTGGGCGTCGGGCGCCGCCCCGAGCGGTACGCCGGCGAGCCCCGGGCGCGCGAGCTCGCCCGCAAGCGGCGCATCCGCGTCCGCGTCCTGGTCGCCTAGCAATGCGCGCGAGCCTGGGGCGGAATGGCCCTGCCCCCACGCGCGTTGTACGTCGATGGTCGGCCACGATATCGTCACCGCCGCGCATGGCTCGATCCCAGCCGGCGATCCCCGGAGCGCAGTTCCTGGAGACCGCGGACACGCGCGCTGGCGATCGCGGTCTGGGTCCGACCCTAGGACAAAACAACACAGAAGCCTGCGGAACGTTTCATCCCACGCGGGTGGGGCAACCCCATGCTCACCTGCTATGAAAATACCGCCCGCGTTCTGTGGAGCTCCCGAGAGACCGCGGCCACGCGCGCTGGCAGCGCGGGTCTGGGCCCGGGTCTCGTCCGTTGACCGCCGTATCACGATGACCGTCCGCGCCATCTCCACGACCGGCCAGCGCCTGATCTACCCGGCCGTGCAATTTATCTCGACCCGAACCCAGCCCGCGCCGCTGCGCTGCGCGTTGACGCCTCGCGGCCGTACCGCTCAGAACGACGACCCCGCGCGAGCACATCTCGTCCAAGGGGGTGGCAGGACCGCCGACCACGGGGTCTCAGTCAATTTCACCGTGGCAGGGCACTAGCGTGGCGATGCGGCTCCTGATCGCCGGCGGCGGGACCGGTGGACACCTGTTCCCCGGCGTGGCCATCGCCGAGGAGCTGCGCGCCCGTGAGCCCGACGCGCAGATCCGCTTCGTCGGCACCCGGCGCGGCATCGAGGCGCGCGTCTTGCCCCAGCTCGGCTGGGACCTCGCCTTGATCGAGGTGTCGGGCCTCAAGACGGTCGGCATGCTCGGCGCGCTCCGCGGCCTGCTCCGGCTGCCACGCGCCCTCTGGCAGGCGCGCCGGGTCGTCCGCGAGTTCGCTCCCGACGCCGTGATCGGGGTCGGCGGCTACGCCTCTGGGCCGGTGGTCTTGATGGCGCGCCTCGGCGGCGTTCCGACGGCGATCTGCGAGCAGAACTCGATCCCCGGCCTCACCAACAAGATCCTCGGCCGCGTCGCGCGCGCCGTGTTCGTCTCGTTCGACGGCGCCCGCCGGTTCTTCGGCGCCAAGAAGACCGTCGTCAGCGGCAACCCCGTCCGCCGCGATCTCCTCCACAAGCTCCTCGACGTGCCCGACAACCCGACCTCTGCACCGATCACCGGCCAGGCGGCCGCCGACGACCGCGTGCACATCCTCGTCAGCGGCGGCTCGCTCGGCGCCGTCGCCGTCAACGACCTCGCCGCCGAAGCCCTGATCGCCCTCGCCAGGACCTTCCCGCTCGCGATCGTCCACCAGACCGGCGACAAGGGCCTCGAGCCCACCCGCAAGCGCTACGCCGACGCCGGCGTCGCCGCCGACTGCCAGCCGTTCATCAAGGACATGGCGAGCGCCTATCACCAGGCCGACCTGATCATCGGCCGCGCCGGCGCGACCACCGTCGCCGAGCTGGCGATCGCCGGCAAGCCCGCCGCCTTCATCCCCTACCCGTTCGCCGCCGACAACCACCAGGAGCAGAACGCCCGGCAGATGGCCGACGCCGGCGCCGCCCTCATGTTCAAGCAGTCCGAGCTCACACCCGAAACGCTCGCCGACGCGCTTCGCCCGCTCGTCACCGACCCCGTCCGCCGCGCCGAGATGGGCGCCCGGATGAAGGCCCTCGCCCGCCCCGAGGCCGCCGCCACGATCATCGACTGGTGCCAGGCCCAGCGCCGCTGAGCCACCCGGCGAGTCGCATGTCGCAATCCACGAGGAAGCGCCAGTTGCGGCTGAGCCACACGATCTTCGACGCTTGCGAGTCGTGACTCGACCGCTGAGACCGAGCTGACCTGGCGTACATGTCGTCACCGTGGGTGATGCATCCTGCGCGTCCTCATGCGATGAACGCGCTCGTGGCCGACGCGAGCGAGTCGCCAGTCGAACCCATCCGGACGCCATCCCGCGCTGGTCTATCCAGCGCTGGATGGCGTGCGCGGGGTCGCCATCCTGCTCGTCATGCTCCACAACCTGACGATCCTCGAACATCGCGAGTCGTTCTTCGGGAAGGTCTAGGTGTTCGCTACCGACGCCGGGTGGATCGGCGTCCAGCTGTTCTTCGTCCTGTCGGGTTTCCTGATCACCGGCATCCTGCTCGACGAGCGTGGCAAACCGCGCTTCTTCCGCGACTTCTACATTCGCCGGATCGTGCGGATCTCCCGCTCTACTACCTCGTCCTCTTCACGCGCTTCGCGATCCTGCCGCGCTTCCTGCCCGACACCGCGGTGCCCTTCGAGATCGCGATCGGCTTCTGGCTGTACGTCTCGAACTGGACCGACCTCGTGATGCCCAGCGTGAACGGCTTCGGGCACTTCTGGTCGCTCGCCGTCGAGGAGCAATTCTATCTCGGGTGGCCGCTCGCGGTCAGAAAGCTCGGCGCTCGCGGCTTGGCCTGGGCGTGCATCGCGCTGATCGCGATCTCCGGGATTGCGCGTTTCGTGATCCATGCGCGCGGTGTGAATCCGCAGTGGTTGTACATGTCGACGATCACGCGCGCCGATGCGCTCGCATTGGGCGCGCTCGTCGCGATCGCGATCCGCGATGGCCGCGCGCAGCACGCTGCCCGTACGTTACCACCTGCGGGTCGGCGCCACCGCGGCCGCGATGCTCGTCGCGATCATGGCGTACGCGCACGGCCTGTCGCGCTTCCAGACCTTCGTGGAGACGGTCGGCTACTCGATCCTGGCGATCCTGTTCGCGGTCGGCATCGCGCGGATCGCGCTCGACGAGACCCGGACGCGCCCGCGCTGGGCGATGAACAGGGTCCTTGGCGCCGCCGGCAAGTACAGCTACGCGGCGTACGTGTTTCACCCCCTGCTCAAGGTCGCCATCCTCTACTACGCGCGATCGTGGCTCGTCGCCCACGGCACCCTCGAGACGTGGTGGAAGGATCTCGCGTTTGTCGCGACGTGTATCGCCGCGTCGTTCGTGCTGGCCCGCCTGAGCTACGCGATCCTCGAGGGGCCGCTCCTGCGGCTCAAGGATCGCTGGGCCCCGCGCATCGCACGCGCCTGACGACCTGGCGCACGAGCTCGCCCGATCGCGCGACCTCCGCTTCCGCCCACGCCATGACGCGCTCGCGCACCCCCGCCGCGGGTTCCACGCGGACCCGCAGCGACGTGAGGCCCCGAAGGATGAAGTGATCCAGGTTGCGCCAGGGCTGGCCCGGCACCAGCGACAGCCACCGCTCCGACGTGAGCAGCTCCTCCAGCACCACCTTGGCCTCCAGCCGCGCCAGGGGCGCCCCGAGGCAGAAGTGGATGCCATGGCCGAAAGCGACCTGTCCCGCGACGTTGCGCGTCACGTCGAACCGAGCCGGCTCCTGGAACTTGTGCGGGTCGCGGTTGGCCGAGCCGAACAGCAAGAGGACACTGGCCCCCGCGGTGATGCGCACGCCTGCCACCTCCACCTCCTGCGTCGTCTTGCGAAACAGCGCCTGCACGGCCGAGTCGTAGCGCAGCATCTCCTCCACCGCGTTGGAATCAGCGCAGGCTCGCGGACCAGCCGGTCGAGCTGCTCGGGAGAGCTCAAGAGAGGGCATGCCGTTGCCCAGCAGGTTGGTGATCGTCTCGTTGCCCGCCACCAGCAGCAGCCGGCAGAAGTCGACTGCGTCGCTCACGGACAGCAGACCCTCGCGCACGCCATTGTCCAGCAGCGCCTGGATGAGATCTTCTCGGGGCTGCTGGCGGCGCGCCCTCGAGGGCCTGCGCCATGTAGTTGTTGATGGCGGAGAATTTCCGTAGGGATTTGACGGTCGAGCCGATCACTGGTTCGCGGTCCGACCGCCGAGTTGATCAACCAGCCCCGCTGATTCTCGCGGTCCGATTCGACCGGCCGACGGATCAGGTCCGCCTGCGGCGCGACCGGCTCGGCGGTGGGTCCGGGCGATCGGTATCGAGGCGATGCTTGTCGCGCCAGGATTCGCCGAGGATCTCGACACGGTGGCAGTGCTGAGCAAACCGGTCGACGAGCGCGACGACACATGCGGCACCCGGGAACGTGGTGCCCCACTGCTTGAACGGCAGGTTCGTCGAGATGATCGTGGAACGCTGCTCGTGGCGGCGGCTGATGACGTTGTAGAGTAATTCCGCGGCTCGGGAGTCGCAGGGCAAATAACCAAGCTCGTCGAGGATCAAGAGATCGGGGCTGGTGTAGCGGCGAATGCGGCGCTCAAAGGCAGGCAGAGATTCCTGGGCGAGCAGGTCCGCGAGTGCGGCGGCGAGCGTGGCGAACCGGACGGTGAAGCCGGCCGCGAGTGCGGCTTGGCCGAGGTTGAGGGCGATCATCGTCTTGCCGAGCCCGCTGCCGCCCTTGAGCAGGGCGTTCTCGCCGCGGTCGACGAACTCGAGCTCGAAGAGGCGCTCGATCAATGAACGGTCGATCTTCTCGGGGTGATCCCAGTCGAAGCGGTCGAGGGTCTTGAACGACCCGAGGCAGGCGAACCGTGTCCGTCGGGCGAGGTTGACTGCGACCCGTGACCGTTCCTCGAGATCGGCGAGTTGCTCGAGCGTCTCGGTCGGGCCGAGGTGGCTCTTGTGAACATGGGTAAGGAATGCGGCGAGCTGCGCGTGGTCGACGCGGAGCCCGAGCCGGCGAAGCCGCTCGCCGAGGTCGCTGTCACTCATCGTAGGATTCCAGGTCGTGCGGAATGACGTCGGCGTCGTCGAGGTGGTCAGGCAGCACGAGCGTGAGCGGCACCAGCCGTCCCAGGCCCTTGCGGTGCTTCTCGCAGGCGACGGCGAGCGCGCCGACGTCGGACAGGCCACTCGCGATTAGGTCCGCGGCGGCGGCCCCGAACACGTGGTCGCCGTAGAGGTCGAGCAGCTTGATGGCACGCGCAACGCGATAGCCCAGGCTCGAGCCCGCGACGTCCCAGCGCTCGACGATGCGGTCAAACGAGGGGACCACGGCGCGGATGCGGTCGCAGCCCTTGAGGTTGCGCGCCGCGCGACGTTCGTCGAGCAGGGGCGCCCGATGTTCGGGCTTCTCGAAGATCTGCCGGCGTCCCTAGGACCGCGAATGCTCGGCAACGAGCTGTTTGCCGTCGACGAGCCGGACCGTGCGATCATCGACGACGCGCGTGACGATGCGTGACGCGTACTCGCTGGGCACTGAGTAGCGATTCGTGTCGAGATGGATGAACGCCTGCGAGTCGGACTTGATCGGCTCGATGCGCGTGGTCTCGGGGAGTGGCTCGGGAAGGGCCAACAGCCGTGCGCGCTCGAGGGCGAATACTTCGCCGACGGTGCGTTGCGCGATGGTCGGGTGCGGCCGGACGTGCGCGATCTCGCTGCCCACGAAACCTTGAGGAGACCCAAATTTGCTGCGGAGTTCAACGTGAGATTTCATTGGCCCGGATCCACCCACTAAACCTGGTGGAGTGCCATTTTTGCCGGCTTGCGGTCAGAGGCTGCATCACGAGCGTCTCGGCACCCTGGTACAACGATGCGAGCCAGCTGGTTCGACCTTCACCGGGTCAAGTTAGTGTCGGCGGAAGCGAGGTGTTCGCGCCGGTAACATGTCGATTTTACGCCATTTTTCCGGCCTGGTACCTTCATCGAAGCAGTTCGTCCATAGTTTGCCGGTGCTAAGTTGTCGAGACCGTGTCCTGTTGGTACAATTCTCGCATGACTCGGTTACGGTCACTTACTTTACGCTCGGTTACGATGAACATCAGGGCAGTTGTGCTTGAGGAACACTTGGCTTCTAATCCCCGGGATCCGATCGAATTATAGAACGGTCTAACAATGAAACTTATCATTCGGAACCTTGGACGTTTGAGTTCAGCGACGATCGACCTTGATGCCACGCTAACAGTGTTTGCAGGCAGGAATAATACATCTAAGACATATGTTGCCCATGTGATTTACGGTCTCTATCGGTATGCAAGGGAGTATATTGCGCAATTTGTACGCCCGAGCGTATTGGAGTCGTCAAATGCCACACGATGGGAAATAGATCTTGAGCGGTTTGTCGGTACATCTATCGATGTGCTCGCCAAGGGAATCTCTGACCATCTGAGAGCTCGTCTTCCAAGTATCTTTGCTACGGCGTCTGATTTTTTTAATAACACGACTATCTCGCTGGAATGCGATGAAGGCGACCGAGAGCGTATCAGGGCGCGGATCTTGGATTACGCTACAAGTATCGGCTATCAGACCAGCGATTCTGTAAGATGGGAGTCGAAGAAGCGAGCAGGGTCCTTTGCGGTTTCGCTCGAACGCCTGCCTCCTCCTGAGCTGGAATCAACTTCGTCCACAGGACGCGAAGGCCCGCAAGAGTCTGATCAGTCATTGTCTTTTTTTGGCTTCGTCATTGCCGATATTATTGGCAATGCTCTGCTCCCCAGCAGTAGGTCGACGTTTGTGCTATCGACGGAACGTAGCGCAATACAACTCTTCTTTCGGGAGCTGTTCGCAAATCGAAGCGCAATGGTCGATGTGGTTCTCGAAGAACCAAAGCCAGAGTCTGTTTCGCAGATACAAGCGAGAGCTCGCCTCTACCCTTTGGTTATCCGGGATGGCCTAAGGATGGCGATGCAAACGAGACCTATATCAGGATCAGGCCGTCAACAGCCAACCCGGCTGGCGCCTCTGGCTGAAAAGGTCGAGAAACTCATAGGAGGAGAAGTGAGGGTTGCAGAGAATAACGAACTCACGTTCGTTCCTGCAGGAAGTGATAGGACTCTCGATCTTCAACTGTCCTCATCTTCTGTCAAATCCCTGGCTGCTCTCGTGCACTTTCTTCGTACGCAAGCTCGTTCCGGTGGCTTTTTGCTGATTGATGAACCTGAGCTTAATCTCCACCCGGACAACCAACGGAAAGTGACGAGAATACTAACTGAAGTAGTACGACAAGGCGTAAATGTACTTATTACAACTCACAGTGATTATGTTTTGCGTGAATTAGATCACCTCGTCCAGTTGAACGATGAGCGAGCAAGATCGCTAAGGGACAAGTTTGGTTATACAGAATCAGAGACGATTTCACCTAGTTTAGTTGGTGCGTATATTTTTGAGGAGAGCACGACGAGGCAACTCGACGTCAGCCAAGCAGGTATAGAAGTTGAGACAATCGATGCCGAGATCAACGCCTTAAACAAGATATCTAAGGAGTTGTATTTTGCACTAAATACTACTGTCAAGAAGCCAGCGTGAGTGTACTTCCGTTCCTAAAGAAGGTACTTGAACCGTCCAGAATCATACGGTCGCCTGTAGTTTTTTCAGAGGGGTCGTCAAGAAATACTTGCGATGACACGTATCTATCAGACAGCGAAGACTGCATTGCGGTGAGGATTCATTCGAGTGACCATTTGAAATTGCTGCGAGGAAGCCCAGGGCATTCGGATGGATATTGTAATCTTCCGGATTTCATTATTTTCCGTGAAGAGCGCGAGATTGTTCGTGGCAATGAGAGCATGCTGGTGAAAGTGTTGCTCGCGGAGATGAAGTCGAGCGATGTGTCCCTCGAGATCGCCACTAGGCAGCTCCAGCTTGGTGCGATCCTTGTTCCATATCTTTTGTCGGCGATGAAGCTCGATTTTGCGTTCACTCCTACAATAGAAATCAGGCAATGTGCTTTGTTGATATCTCCTGACTTGCCTGGACCCAAAGGCAGAACGCGACGCTCCAAAACCCAATACGAATATGAAACACTGACACGCATAGGAATACCTCGTTATGATATCCCGTGCGGCGCTGATGTTTCATTTGATGAATTTGAATACTGGAGACCAGACCTCTAACTTTACCCCTTCGCGCATTTGGGTGATGCCGCCTCGGGCTACTTCCAGGACACATAATAGAGCACGACCACCAGGTTATTGAGATTCCGATAGCCACGGCCGTGCTGTTTGATGGCGCGAATTCGGCTATCGTTACCTTCCAGTGCAGCGTTGGTCAGACGATACGTGCCCATGCAACCACCCTGTTGTGTTGCACGCCCCATGGCAGTGAAACGGCTAGCTCGTTGCACGACGGTTGGCAGGAGCTGAGGCGGCGATCGTGAGCTGACGAGCGATGTGTAGCGGTGGCCCCGGACATGGTGCCGGGGAGGAGCGGCCCTGATCGTGGTGAGGCCTCTGTGCCAGCGCACGGTCGAGGTCGGCCGATTCAGTCACCACGCTAACAAGAGGACCGGGTCGCCTCACCGCGCGAGGGACCGTGCCCCCGCGCTTCCGACGGCCGTGCGATCGGGGATCCGGAGAGAGCCACCCCCCCAAAGCGTCCATAACGCAGGGCCTCAGCGGCCAAAATGAGCTTCGTATTGTCTGGGAGGCGGATGCTGCAATAGTTTTTCGAGATGAGGGCTGAGAGGCGCGCCAGCGAGTTGCTGCGCCGGCACGGCCGATCCTCGTTGGAGCTGGCGATGGGGGACGCGTGCGCACGGGTTGCGTCAGGGTGTGGCAGGCCGCGTTCTCAGTGCGACGTTGTGCTGCGGCTCGGCATTGCCTGCAGGGGCGAATGCCAGCCGACCACGCTCCCCGGGGCGCATGCCGCCGGGCCTCGTCCCTTCGTAAGGGTGGCCTACGTGCCGGGCCGTGCGGCGACGCTTGAGTCCGCGGTGATCCCCGCAAAGCTGCGTGCACGCATCGAAGGGGACGCCGCGTGCGCGCTGGTCGTGCATACCGGCGCGCGCGGAAGACCGGTCCGCAGATCCCCGTGACAGTGGTGCATGCCGGACACATCGCCGCGCCTTCACGCTCTACCCGCTGGGGCATATCCCGTACGGACGCGTGGCCGTTGCGCCGGTCGGGCTCGACGGCGAGGTGCTGTTCGCGACGGAGAGCGAGCCGCCGGCCGATGGCAAGCGATCGCCGGACTGGCGTGCCACGCGGTTCGGGCTGGCCTTCGCGGCCATCGCCGACCCGATGGTCAAGCTCACCGATCCGAGGTGGTGGGCGACCGAGACGCCAGAGCGACTGGCCCAAGGCGCCACGCTCCTAGGCGTTCACCCGGCGCTCTCGGTGCCAGTGGCGGATGAGATCGCGTTCCGCTCGAGATCCCGAGGCTCGTGCTCCGGCAGGCGACCGACGAATACGCGTGCGCGCGCGGCCGGGCCGACCGTGGCCGTGTGCTGGTCGGCGTGCTGGCCTAGCGGGGACGCGTGTCTACTCGATCGCGTGCTGGCGGCCGGCGCGTGCGCGGGGTGCTGGGGACCGCGACGCGCTGGGATGTGGCGACGTGGGACGCGCGCGGCCGGATCTTCGCGGGGCGTGGACCCAAGACTGGTTCAGTCCTTGTCGCGCCATCGCCTGCCCGACTCGCCGGTGGCCGGCACGCCGGCTCGCGCGCGCTAACGAACCGACGGAGACCAGGCGACGGACAGCGCCCGCGCGCCCTGCTTGCGCCGCTCGAGCTCGGCGCCGCTGGCGGCGTCCCAGATGCGCAACGTGGCGTCGTTGGCGACCGAGGCGAGGAGATCGCCACGCGGCGACCAGTCGACCGACTGCACCCACGCCTCGTGCCCCACGCACGAGATCACCCGCTCCCCGGTGTCCACCCGGTGCACGCCGACGGTGTCATCGGCGCCCGCGGGCGCCAGCCGCTCACCGCCGGGGGCGAAGCGCACCTCGAAGACGGTGGCGCGTGCGCGTGGCGGCCAACCACCGCGCCGGTCGAGCCGTCCCAGATACGGACCACCCGGTCCTCGGCGGCGGTGGCCACGAGCCGGCCGTCGGGTGAACAGGCGAGCGCCTGCAGCACCGGCTCGTGCCGCTCGCCACCAACCCAGACCGTCTCGCCGGTCGCGAGGTCGACGCAGCGGACCGTCCCGTCGGCATGACCGATCATCAGCCGGGTACCATCGGGGAGCACCGCGATGGCCCCGGCCGCGTCGGCGCACGTCCCCGCCAGCTCGCCGATCCGTGCCCACGGCTCACCCCTGGTCATGCCGCGCATCCAGGGTCAAGCCCAGCGCCGCTGAGCGACCGCCGGCACTTCGAGCCGTAGCTCTCGTCGACACGCATCGACAGGTGACCGCGAAGCTCCGGAGTTCGCGGCGAACGCATTCGCCCATCCTCGACGAGCTGATCTGGCAAATACCGGCACCCACGTGGGGTAAACGCCTTCCTGCTCGCGCAGCTGATCGTCGGATCGATCAGCTCACCGTCGAACCGGGCCGACCCAGCCGACGCCGGCAGCCCACGCCGCGTGCGCCGAACCGTGGGTCCTGGCGAGCGCAGCGTCTTCGCGACGACTGCGCACCGCTGCGAGCGGGATGAGCAGGACGGCTCCGAGTGCGGCGAGCGGGCTCGCGAGCATCATCGCGCCGCCGAACGCGGCAAGCAGGAGGCCGAGCTCGGACGGGTGCCGCACGAACCGATAGGGCCCGGTCGTGACCAGCCGCGCGCTACCGAGCGCCGTCGCGAAGCCGCGTCCGAGCGTCGCGATAGACCACAAGCGCAGGGCGACCCCGGCTTCGAGCAGCACGACCCCACCGGCGACGAGCGGCGTCGGCGCGCTCGCCCCGCGCAGGTGTTCGACGATCCCGACCACATGCACCGCCAGCAGCAGGAGCCCGGTCGGCAGCGCAAGTGTTCGCGCCTCGGGTCGATCGCACGGCGTGGAGAGCGCCTCGCCGATCGTCCACACGCTCAGCGAGCCGACAAACACCCCGAGCACGGTCACGGCCGATTGACGACCTGCGCGTTCGGCAACGCGAGCCGCAGCACCTCGGTCTTGAACGTGCCCGCGCACGCGCCGCACTCGACGTACTCGCCTATCGTGCCGAGCGGGATCACCGGGATGAAGTAGAGCGTGAACCAGCGCTTGACCTCCTTGTGCTCGTACGTGCTGCCCGGTCCGCATCGCGGGCACGTGAACGAGCCCGAGCGGACGGTCTTCGTGGTCGAACGACGCCCGAAAATGATCAACCCCAACATGCCGGATAGCGTATCTCAGGACGGGCGAGCCGTCTGCACAGCGCGAGCGGTGGTCATAGCCAGTTCGTCATCCTGATCCGTCGGGTGCTAGGGCGTGCTCAGCACGCCCTACACGGGCCAAGTGCAATGCCCCGGACCCTGCACCGGATGTACAAGGTAAGCGAACGGGACACCGATCACGATCACCGGCGTGTTTGCCGGCAGTTACGTGGGGACATCGAACCGGCGGATGTCGAGCGCCGGCTGGATCTCGCCCATGTCGCGGTACCATGAGCGCGATGAATCGCTTGACGGGTCGCGAGCACGGACAAGAGGGTAGCGGCAGCGCGGGTGCGGCCGCGGACCAGGCGCCCGCGATCGGCAAGCGCCCGCTCGTCGGGGCCGCCGTGGCGGCAGGCACCGGCGGCGAGCACACGCCCGGCAAGCACACGCCGGTCGAGGCCGCGATGGCGAGAATGGGGCCCGGGGCACCGATGCCGGCCGGCGTGCGGAGCGGGGTCGAGGCGGAGACCGGCGGTGACCTGTCGTCCGCGACCGTGCACGCGGGCCCCGAGGCGTCGGAGCTGGCCGGAAACCTCGACGCGCGCGCGTTCACGTTCGGCTCGCAGGTCGTGCTCGGAGGCGGCGCGAGCATGGCCGACTCCCAGCTCCTCGCGCACGAGGCGACCCACGTCGTGCAGCAGGCCGGCCAGGCGCCCAGCGTCATGCGCGATACCGGCAGGCCGCAGCAGAGCAAGCCAGAGCAAGAGGCCGATCGCGTCGCCGACCTGGTGAACCGCGGTGCCAAGGCGGATCCGGCGAGCACCGCGCCGAAGGTCTTCCCCGCGCCGGCCGGGTCGAAGCCGCGGCAGCGCCACGACGCGGCGCTCGCCCGGCTCGAGCTGATCGAGACCAGCATCGGGTACGAGGACGGTGCGCCCGCCGATCGCACCACCGTGCAGACGAAGGACGACTCGCAACCGGACCGCCAGAAGGTCTCGCATCAGCTCGTGGCCGGAGGCACCCAAAAGGCGGCGCTCGACGCGAAGGCCGCATCGGTCAAGGCCATGGCCGGAACCGATGTCAAAGCCCAGGCGGCGGCGGCCGGCGCGTTCGAGGTCGCGGTCCGCGCGTACCAGGATGCCTACGAGCGCACGTACCTGGTCTCGACGGACGCGCCGGTCGACAAGAAGGCGAAGTGGGCACCGACCACGCAGCGCGATCGGCTCGGCAGCGACACCGTGCGCGCCAAGCTCGAGACCTGGGCGACGACCCTGCCGTTCGTGAAGTTCGTCATCCCCGCGGGAAACCCGACGGAGGTCTACGTCGGCGATCCGGCCCTCGGCCACATCGCCATCGCGAACGACAACGCGCTCGCCGCCGGCCTCCTGAAGCTCAAGACCGGTCCGCTTCGCGTCAGCGAGATCGAGAACGCGTCGGGCGGGTATCGCCCCGGCCCGCTCCGCAACGCGCTGGTGCTCGCGCGGATGATCGACCTCGGCTACGTCCAGGAGGATCTCCGCGGCACCCAGGTCGACCACCGGCACGACGGCAGCTACACCGGCTCGAAGATCGACCCGCGCTGACCTGACCTTGCATCAGCGCCGCACGAGGCCGCGGTGGCCACCCGTCGTCTCGACGCACGCGCGACCTTCATCGGTAGGACAACGTGCGGATCCTCTGGCGCTTCGCGACCTCGGCTGGGAGGGTGCCCGGCCCGGTGCGGCGCTCGTAGCCGCTTGCAAGTGGGGTGGCCGATAGATCTACGGTCGTGCACACCGAGCGTCGAGAGTTCGAGACGAGCGCCTTTCCACGGTCGGGGCTCTCGTAGCCGGCCTCGCGACGGCGGTGGCCAGGGTAACCAAGCCGCCACGCCGGCGGCGAGCTCCCGGCGACGCGGCTCACCGCTCGGACCGCCGCCCCGGGCTCCAGTCGACGATCTTGTCGGTGCGAGTCTCGAGGAAGCGCGCGAGCCGGTGGTAGTCGCTGCCGTTCGGGATGAACCGGACCTCGGTCTTGAGCGTCTGCGGGTTGACCAGCTCCTTGAACGGGACGTAGCGCAGATCGAGCTGGCCCGCGATGCTGACCATGTGGCCGTCGAGGTTCTCCTCGACCAGCGCGCGGTAGGCGCCGATCCCCAGCTGGCTGCCGAGCATGACGTCGAACGCGTGCGGCGGCGCGCAGCGCGACTCGTAGCCGAGCTGCAGGCCGGTCGCCTTCTTCTTGCGCTTGGTCTTCTCCGCGTAGCGCTTCATGACCCGCTGGGCGACCAGCTTGCCGAGGTCGATCCGGCCGAGCGAGAGGTGGCCGTGCTCGTCGCGCGGCAACTCGCGGATCTGCGCGGTCGGCAGCATCTCGGCGAGCCCCTCGGCGAGGACGACCGTGCCGTAGTGCTTGCCGCGCCGCTCGCGCGTCACGATCAGGTCGACGATCCGATCGACCAGCGCGTCGAGCGACAGCCGGACCTCGCCGCTCTCGTCGATCGCGAGCGCGCCCTGGACGTCCTCGACGGCGAGCACGAGGTTGGCCTCGCCCGCGATCGCGACGCCGTACGACAGCCACCCCGCCTTGCGGCCCATGGTCTCGACGATGAAGTAGCTCGAGGTCGCGATCGCATCGGCGCGCAGGTTCTGGAGCTCCTTGGCCATCACGTCGACCGCCGTGAAGAATCCGAACGTGAAGTCGATGCCGCGGTAGTCGTTGTCGATCGTCTTGGGCAGGTGAATGACCTGGACCCGGCGCGCCTTGTCGGGCAGCCGCTTCTGGTACTCGTACAGGAAGTTCGCCGTCTTCAGCGTGTCATCGCCGCCGATCGAGATCAGCGCGTCGATGTCGAGATCGACCATCGCGTTGTAGACGTTGCGCAGCCGCTCGGTGCGCAGCGGATCGGTCAGGTGCTCGGGCTTCTCGATGCCCTTGCCGGGGTTACTCCGCGCGGTGCCGATCACGATCCCGCGCGAGTTGCGCAGGCCGTTGACGTCTTTTTCGACGAAGATCCGGTAGTGCTCGTCGGGCAGGAGCCGGTGGGTGACCGGGTGATAGTCCTCGAGGTTCGAGTAGCCATGGAAGAACCCGATCACCTGGCGGCTGTCCTCCATGAACGAGATCGCCGCCGCCGAGATCACCGCGTTCGCGGCGGGCGCCGGGCCCCCCGAGAACACGATCGCGACGCGCTGGATGTGATCGCCCTTGCGGGCGTGGGACGGGCCCTCGGTCATCGGTTGCTCCACGGGGCCGGCAGCCTACCGCGACCTGGGATCCCGCGGGCATCGACTTGGGTCCCTGGGACCCTGGGATCTAACGCATGATCGAGCCGCCGTAGTCTGGTAGAAACGCGCGGCACCCCGGCATGATATTCGTCGGTGGCGCGTTGATCGGATAGGGGCGTACATGTTTCGTAAACAAGACACCAAGATCCACTTCGTCGGCATCGGCGGCATGGGGATGTGCGGGATCGCCGAAGTGCTCGCCAACATGGGCTACCGGGTCTCGGGATCCGACATGAACGATACCGAGATCACGCGCCACCTCACGCAGATCGGCTGCACGGTCAAGCAGGGCCACCGCGCCGATCACCTGGGCGAGGCCGACGTCGTCGTCGTGTCGAGCGCGATCAAGGGCTACAACCCCGAGGTCGAGGCCGCGCGCGCCCGGCTGATCCCGGTGATCCCGCGCGCCGAGATGCTCGGCGAGCTGATGCGCATGAAGTACGGCATCGCGATCGCCGGCGCCCACGGCAAGACCACGACCACCACGATGATCCACACCGTGCTGATGGCCGCCGGCCTCGATCCGACCGCGGTGGTCGGCGGCCGGGTCAACTCGCTCGGCCTGGCGAACGCGCGGTGGGGCAAGAGCGACTACCTGGTGGCCGAGGCCGACGAGAGCGACGGCTCGTTCCTGACCCTGACGCCGACGCTCGCCGTGGTCACCAACATCGACGCCGAGCACCTCGATCACTACGGCACGTTCGACCACGTGAAGCGGGCGTTCACCGACTTCTGCAACCGCGTGCCGTTCTTCGGGATGAGCGCGCTGTGCCTCGATAACCCCGGCGTCCAGGCGATCCTGCCCAACCTGACCAAGCGCTACACGACGTTCGGCGTCACCTCGCAGGCGACCTACCGCGCGCGCAACCTGCGTCACGACGGCATGACCACCCGGTTCGTCGCCTGGCGGCGCGCCGACGAGCTCGGCGAGGTCACCCTGCCGATGCCGGGCGCGCACAACGTGCAGAACGCGCTCGGCGTGCTCGCGGTCGCCGACTTCCTGGCGATCCCGTTCGCCACCTACGTCAAGGCGCTCGCACACTTCGAGGGCGTGGCGCGGCGGTTCACCGTGCGCGGCGAGGTCGGCGGCGTCACCGTCGTCGATGATTTCGGCCATCACCCGGCCGAGGTGCGCGCGACCCTGTCGGGCGCCAAGACCGCGTTCGCCGGCCGCCGCGTCGTCGCCGCGTTCCAGCCCCATCGCTTCACCCGCACGCGCGATCAGCTGGGCGAGTTCGCCAGGGCGTTTCACGACGCCGACAAGGTCGTCCTCTGCGATATCTTCGCCGCCGGCGAGAAGCCGATCGACGGCGTATCGACCGAGGTGCTCGTCCGGCTCGCGCGCGAGGCCGGCCATCCCGACATCAGCTACGTCCCCCGGCGCGAAGATCTGGCCGCGTGGCTCGACGCCCAGGCCAAGCCCGGCGATCTGGTCATCACGCTCGGCGCCGGCAACATCCAGCTCGTGTGCAACGAGGTGATCGAACGGCTCGAGCACCGGCTGGGCACGGCCACCCGGAAGAACCTGGTCCGGGTCGACGAATCGAGCGCGACCGTCGCGCGCTGAGCGTCATGCGACCTGGGCGATGTAGAGCCTGGCCCTGGACACCTTGGGAGATCTCCTACGAAGCCGCGCACGACGCGGAAATCACGAGGTCCGCACGCGCGTTGAGAAGTTGATGAACGTCGCCGCGGAGGTCTATGGTGGCCGGGTGAGCAACGCGCCGACCGCCGACGAGGTCGAGCTGATCGGCGACGAGGAGCTCGGCGACGGCGAGGCCGCCGCGGCACCCAACCCGCGCTCGATCCTCGACGCGAGCGCCCGCCGGGCGCTGCAGGAGCTGCTCGGCGACGGCGTCCGGTTCGACGAGCCGATGCGCCGCCACACCACGCTCAAGATCGGCGGGCCCGCCGACGCGTTCGCCGAGCCGGCCAGCATCGCCGGCGTCGCGGCCCTGGCGCGGTCCTGCGCGGGCGCGCGGCTACCGCTCACCGTGGTCGGCGGCGGCTCGAACCTCCTGGTCCGCGACGGCGGGATCCGCGGCGTCGTGCTCGGCACCGGCAAGCTGCGCGGCCTCGAGCTCGTCGCGCCGGCCACCATCCGGGTCCTGGCCGGCGTGTCGACCGGCAAGGTGCTCTCGCTCGCGCTCCAGAACGATCTGGGCGGCATCGAGTTCCTCGGCGGCGTGCCCGGCTCGGTCGGCGGCGGCCTCATCATGAACGCCGGGACCTACCTGGGCGAGTTCAAGGACGTCACGACCTGGGTCGAGACCGTGCGGCTCGGCGACGGCGAGGTGATCCGGCGTGCCAACGCGGCGTGCGGGTTTCGCTACCGCCACAGCGACCTGCCGCCCACCGAGGTCGTCGTCGCCGCCGAGCTCGCCTTGCGGCCGCGGCCGCGGGCCGAGATCGAGGCCGAGGTCAAGGCGCTGCGCAGGCGGCGCGCCGAGCGCGAGCCGAAGAAGGTCGCGAGCAACGGCTCGACGTTCAAGAACCCGCCCGGCGACTTCGCCGGCCGGCTGATCGAGGCCGCCGGCTGCAAGGGCTGGCACGAAGGCGACGCGGTGTGCTCGCCGGTCCACGCCAACTGGCTGGTCAACACCGGCCGCGCCACGGCGAGCGAGCTCACCCGGCTGATCGAGCGCGTCCGCGCCGAGGTCGCCCGCGTCCACGGCCTCACCCTCGAGCTCGAGGTCAAGATCCTCGGCGAGGACCCCTGACGGCCCGCCGCGGCGTCGCGCGCTTCCGATCGCCAACGCCATCGCCACGAGCACTCCCCGACACCATTTCCACGAGCACTCCCCGACGCCCTTCACGAGCAACCCAACGCCACCAGAGGTCTTACGAACATGTCGCATCGATTCGCGGGTCGCCGCGTTGCCGTCGTGATGGGCGGGCTGTCCGCCGAGCGTGAGGTCTCGCTGAACACCGGCGCCGGCGTGCTCGCCGCCCTCCAGGAGCGCGGCTGGGACGTGGTCGCGATCGACTGGCAGCCCGGCGAGAGCCTCGCGCGCCGGCTCGAGGCGTCCGGCGCCGCGGTCGTGTGGAACGCCCTCCACGGCACGTGGGGCGAGGACGGCGCGGTGCAGGGCCTGTGCGCGTGCCTCCAGCTGCCGTGCACCGGCTCCGGCATCCTCGCGAGCGCGCTCGCGATGGACAAGGTCATGTCGAAGCGGATCTTCGAGAGCAACGGCCTTGCCACCCCGAGGTGGCGGCTCCTGCCCCACGAGCCGGACCCGAGCGACTCCGACGCGCTCGCCGGCTGGCCGCTGCCGTACGTCGTCAAGCCCGCCAACGAGGGCAGCTCGGTCGGCGTCAGCATCGTCGACACGCGCGACCAGCTCGCCGCCGCGCTCGCAACCGCACGGAGGTTCCACGGCCCGGTGATCGTCGAGGACTACATCGCCGGCACCGAGGTCTTCGTCGGCATCCTGAACGACCGCGTGCTCGGCTCGGTCGAGGTCCGGCCCGCGACGCGGTTCTACGACTACGAGGCCAAGTACAAGCGCACCGACACGAAGTACCTGATCCCGCCCGAGCTCCCCGCGCCGGTGGTCGAGCGAGCCCAGGACCTCGCGCTCGCCGCCTACCGCGCGCTCGGCTGCACCGGCCACGCGCGGCCGGATCTGCGGATCTCGACGGCCGGCGAGGTCTTCGTGCTCGAGGTCAACACCCTGCCGGGCATGACCAAGACCAGCCTCCTGCCCAAGATTGCCCGGAGCGTCGGCATGGATTACCCGACCTTGTGCGAGCACATCCTCGAGACCGCGACGACGATCTAGGGCCAGGGCCGAAATACCAAACGCACCCGGAGCTGCGTCGTGGTCACGGCCGCGGGCGGACGCTTACTTCTTGCAGGTCAGCTCGTAGACCTTCGTCCAGGTCTTGCCCTTGTCCATCGAGAACTCGCCCCACTGCTTCACGCCGGCCTTCGGATCGCTCATGTCCTCGTGATCGCGGAACATCACCTCGCCCATCGCGGAGTGCGAGGTCAGGTTCCAATCGATCTTGTTGTCCTTCATGCCGTCCGACTCGCCGGTGCTCCAGCCGCCGCCGGACTCGACCATCACGCGCTTCCACTTCTTCGAGGCCGGATCGAACGTCGTGAACGACTCGAACTGGAACGGCTCCTTGCCCATCTTCGACTCGAACGTACCGTGCACCCACCAGTTGGCGACATCGAGCTTGATCTTCATCGTGCCGGTCGTGTCGACCATCTTCTGGGTGTGATCCATGCCCTGGCCCTTGCAGTTCCAGGTGCCGGCCGCCGCCTTCGCCATCGCGGCGAGCTCCGGCGGCGGCTTCATGTCGCCCATCCCGCCGGCCTTGGAATCAGCCGCGGACGCCTTCGGATCAGTCTTGGGCTGCGCCGCCGCGAGCCCCGTCATTCCGACCATCGCAATCGCCACTCGCAAGAACGTATTCATCTGGTTGCTCCTCGTCAAAACGCGCGCACTATACTCAAATGCGTGAGGGAGACACTGGCTGTAACCGTGTTCCGTTGCGACGGACGCTCTGCCGCCAAAACAGCCTCGATCGTGCGCGGATCTCGTGGCATGCGTTGATCTCGGAGAAACGTACCGTCCTCTCGTGAGTCTCATAGACGTGGGCCGCAACTCGACATTCACGCTTTTGACGATGATCTGCCTCACCGGCTGTGGCGGGCCGCTCCCGCAGCCGCCGGCAAGTCCTGCGCCACGAGCGCCATCGCGCCCGGCCTCCGAAACCATCGCACCGCCGGATCCCGATCTGCACCGGCCACCGCCGCGCCAGGTCCTCGATCTCGACTGGGCGAAGATCTCCCTCACGAACGAGGCCGAGGCAACCGCGCTGTGGCATCGCATCGCCCCCACCGGCGCCGACTGGGAGGACAAGCTCGAGGAGATCCCGGCCGCGCTGGCTCGTCCGCTGGCGATCGCCGTCCTGCACGGCGGCAACTTCACGTGCGCGAAGCCGCCGGCCGGCGACTGCGCGAAGCCCATCTACGATGTCGCTCCGCCCGCCGACACGGCCGGGTTCGATGATCCCTGCCTGCGCCGCTTGCTCGCCCTGTGGTCGCTGGGGCAGCTCGAAGACGACGATCTGCCCGGGGTCAAGCACGCGCTGCTCGGAATCGCCGCGATCCCGCCGCCCGAATCGCAGCTCGTCGCCGCCGCGATCCACGCCATCCCGGAGGCCGCCCAGGACGCCCGGCTCGAGATCCTCGCGATCGCCTGGCGCGCCGGGCAGCACGAGCTCGTCGATTCCGCGGCCGGCGCGCTCGACGAGGCGCACCTGACCACGGCGGTCCAGAAGCACCACATCGCGGGGGCGCTCGACATCCTGTCCGCCGACGCCCACCGCGCCGTCTATCTCGCCGCGGTCACCGACGAGGCCCTCGCGACGCGCGCCCGCACGATGGCGATCGGCGATCTGGTCGCGCTCGAGACCAAGCTCGCCCCCGATCTCGTGGCCGCGCTGGCCGCCGCGGTGAAGTCGAAGGATTGTACGGTCGCCGCGACCGCCGCCCGCGCGCTCGATCAGCACGGCGATCACCAGTTCGTACCCCGCCGGCCGCGGACCGCGAACACCGGGCAGCTGATGCGCGCGCTGTGCGTGCTCGCGAGCTACGAGGCACTGCAACACAACGACGAGGCCTCGCTGCTCGCGACCTACGTGCCCGCGCGCGGCCTCGAGCGGATCACGATCACCTACGATCCGGTGGCCGACGATGATCCCGATGGGGACGGCGATCCGCACACCACCCATACCGCCGATCTGATCGCGCGCAACGAGGCCGTCCTTCCGGAGCTCGAAGATCTCGTCCGCGCGATGGCGCATTGCACCGGTACGATCTGCGTCTCGGACGACCACGAGTTCCACTTCGTCTGGACCCGAGCCGAGTTGATCGATTCCGGTCCGCCGCGAAGCAAGGATCGGAATCACCCTGCGGCGAGGGTCCCCCTTGCGGGGAAGCCCTCGGGCGGCGAGCTCTGGCTGACCCGGATCGAGCTGGCCGATCGGCCTCCGTGCGCTGCCGGCAAGCCAGAAAAGCCATAACGATGTTGGGCAGTTGTTGCAGCAGCATGGATCTTGGCAGCGGCTGTGGCACGATAGCGGGCCCGATGTCGGCTGCTCGCTGGATCTGCATGCTTGTCCTGGCCGGTCTGTTCGCGTTCCGCGCGACCGACGCCGATGCCCAGGTCTTCAAGCCGCGAGGCAACCTCAAGCCCGGCCCGGCGGCCAGGGCCTCGAGCTCCGGATCGGCCGCAACCTCGGCATCCACGACCCCGGCATCCACACCCCCGGCCGCTGCCAAGAAGACCGCGTCGGCGACCCCGGCCGCCGCCCCCACGAAGAAGTCGGCCCGCAGCGCGGCCGAACCCACGTCGCGCCGGACCACCTCGGCCAAGAAGTCCCGCCGCGCGGGCAAGGCCAAGGACGACTCCGATCCGGTCGTGATCGACGACGATGACGACGACGTGAAGATCACCGACGACTGAGCGAAGCGACCCCGCGCGCCCGCGGCGCGCCGCACGCCTGTTCAGTCTCCGGAGTGTGCTCGTGCGCTGAGCGTGCGTCGACGCTCGATGATCAGCGCTCGGCTGCGCCGGCCGCGGCGCCAAAAAATTGCCTCGCTGATCGCGGCGTGCGTATTTGCGGATCATGGATCGATCCCGTCGCCAGGGGGCGGCGAACGGTGCCCGGCCGGCGACCACGCCACCGGCATCGTCGCGACTGACCGTTCGCAAGCACAAGAACCGGCGGCGTCCGGGCTCGGTGTGGTCGCGCCTACCCAAGTCGGGCGCGATCGCCGATGCGTGTGGCCGGGCGTTGCGGCGGTCGCTGCCCGCGGTCGCGGCGGTCGCCGCGCTCGGCGTGCTCGGCAGCGGCGGGTGGGCGAGCTACCGCTGGCTCACGACCTCCCCGCGGTTCGCCATCACGGCGATCACCATCCAGGGCACCCACCACGTCGCGCAGGGGGATCTTCGCGCCCGGCTCCCGATCCACGCCGGTGACAACGTGTTCGCCGACCTCGCCGACCTCACCCGCACCGTCCGCGCCAACCCCTGGGTGGCCACCGCCGAGGTCCACCGGATCTTGCCCCACACGATCGCGATCGAGATCCGCGAGCATACCGCCGCGGCCATCGTCGAGCTCGGGGAGCTCGGCGAGCTCTACCTCGCCGACGCCAGCGGGCACCCGTTCAAGCGCGCCGAGCTTCCGGCCGGCGAAGGCGAGGGCCTCCCGATCATCACCGGGATCGAGCGGCCGGCGTACGCGGCCAACCCCGAGGCCGCCGCGGCCACCGTGCGCGCGGCGATCGCCGCCTGGGCCAGCTGGCAGGCCCCCGCGCGGCCGGCGATCGGCGAGGTCCACGTCGACCCGCACGGCGCGATGACGCTGCACACCTACGACCCGGTGATCGCGATCCAGCTCGGCGCGATCGGCCCGCCGGGCGAACCGGGGGCACCCGCGTCCGCGTTCGGCGCGCGCCTGCACACCTTCGACGCCGCCTGGGCCGGGCTCAGCGACGCCGAGCGCGCCCGCGCCCGCTCGATCCACCTCGACGCCCGCCCCGACCACGTCACCGTCGCCTTCGCGAAGGACTAAAAGAAGCACGCCATGGCCAAGCCCAAGACCTCCGAGATCATCGTCGGCCTCGACATCGGCACCACCAAGATCGCCTGCATCGCCGGCGAGGTGACCGAGGACGGCGTCGACATCATCGGGATCGGGACCGCACCCTCGAAGGGCCTTCGCCGTGGCTACGTCGTCAACATCGACGCGACCGTGTCATCGATCCGGCAGGCGGTCGACGAGGCCGAGAACATGGCGGGCTGCGAGATCTCGACGGTCTACGCGGCGATCTCGGGCGCGCACGTCCGCGGGCTCAACTCGCACGGCATCGTCGCGGTCAAGGACAAGGAGGTCCGCGACGTCGACATCGCGCGCGTCATCGAGCAGGCCAAGGCGGTCGCGATCCCGATGGACCGCGAGGTGCTCCACGTCCTGCCGCAGCAGTACGTCGTCGACGACCAGGACGGCATCCGCGATCCGCTCGGGATGACCGCCGTGCGCCTCGAGGCGCGGGTCCACATCGTCACCACGGCGGTCGCCTCGGCGCAGAACGTCATCAAGTGCGCCAACCGCTGCAACCTCCAGGTCGCCGACATCGTCCTCGAGTCGCTCGCGTCGTCGCAGGCCGTGCTCGAGAGCGACGAGCAGGAGCTCGGCGTCGCGCTGGTCGACATCGGCGGCGGGACCTGCGATCTGATGGTCTACTGCGACGGCGCGATCGTCCACACCGCGGTGCTGCCGCTCGGCGGCGGCCACGTCACCAACGACATCGCCACCGTCCTGCGCACGCCGCTCGACTCGGCGGAGAAGATCAAGCGCAAGTACGGCTGCGCGTGGCGGGGCCTGGTCGACGACGGCGACAAGATGGAGGTGCCATCGGTCGGCGGTCGCGGCCCGCGCGTGATGCCGCGCCGCGAGCTCGTCGCCGTGATCGAGCCGCGGATCGAGGAGATCTTCGAGCACGTCAAGAAGGAGCTGATGCGCTCGGGCTACTTCGACAGCCTCGCGGCGGGCGTGGTCTTGACCGGCGGCGCGACCGCGATGGAGGGCGTCGGCGACATCGCCGAGCAGGTCCTCGGGCTGCCGACCCGGCGCGGCGTCCCGACCAAGATCGGCGGCCTGGTCGACGTGGTGCGCTCCCCGGCGTACTCGACCGGCGTCGGCCTCGTCATGTTCGGCGCCGATCAGGGCAAGACCGTCCCGATGCCGGCGCGCGGCGACGATCGGCCGGGCGTGTGGCGGCGCGCGTGGAGCCGGCTCGCCGAGATGTTCTGACGCCGCCGCCTACGCGGCCCCCGCTACCTCGGCCTGGTAGATCTGCCCGTCGGCACACATCGGCATGTACAGGTGGAGCGTCACCGCGCTGCCGACCGGCCGCACGCGGTGGATCGCCGCCGGATCGATCGGATCGATCGCGCCCGCCTCGCGCAGCCCCGCCCAGGTCGGCCGGACCAGCGGCCCCGCGATGCGCTCGAAGCGCTCCTCGAACACCACTCCCGACAGCACCGTACTGACGGTCACCACCCCGCCGTGATCGTGAATCGGTGAGACCTGGCCCGGCAACCACGAGAGCAGCCAGACCTCGTACCCCGGCGCGGCATGAACCAGCTCGCGGTGGTACACGGCCCCACCGCAGAACCTGGCACGGCGGTGAAAAGTCTCCCCTTGATCCCGCACCAGATCCTTAAGGATCTCGACAGGATCTACTCGCGTCTGACAAACGGATTCGTGAGTCACGTCTGAGGATATTGCGGGCATCGTGCCGCCCCTAGGTGCCCGAGATACCGTCGCCGTTATAACGGATGCGGGGATTTCTATGGTATTTGCGCTATTCTCGCGGATATGTCCGAACCCGAGGTCGTTGTCGGCGCGCGACACGGCCTGCGTTCGGTGTTCGAGCGCGTCGCGATGGTCGCGCCGAGCGACCTACCTGTCCTCCTGTTCGGCGAGACCGGCACCGGCAAGGAAGTCGTCGCCCGCGTCATTCACGACGGCTCGGTGAGGTGCGATGGACCGTTCTGGCGCGTCAACTGTGGGGCGCTGTCGCCTGAGCTGGTCGATTCGGAGCTGTTCGGCCACGAGCGCGGCTCGTTCACCGGGGCGATCGCGCAACGCAAGGGATGGTTCGAGCAAGCCCACCGCGGCACGCTGTTCCTCGACGAGGTCGCCGAGCTATCGCCCAGCGTGCAGGTCCGGCTGCTGCGCGTCCTGCAGGAAGGCGAGCTGGTGCGGGTCGGGGGCACCCAGACGATCGCGGTCGACGTCCGCATTGTGGCGGCGACCCACCGCGACCTCGCGGCGATGGTCGAGGCCCGCGAGTTTCGCGAGGATCTGTTCTACCGGATCTCGGCGTTTCCGATCGTGATCCCACCGCTTCGCGAGCGCGGCGGCGACATCGAGGAGCTCGCCAGGTACTTCGCCGAGCGCGCCGCCAGGCGGTTCGAGCTGCGCCCGGTGGCGATCCAGCCACACGACCTCGAGCTCCTGCGCGACTACGCGTGGCCCGGCAACGTGCGCGAGCTTGCCACGGTGATCGATCGCGCGGTGCTGCTCGGCGAGGGCCGCCGGATCGACATCGCCCGCTCGCTGAACCTGTCCCCTCGCGCGGGATCCACACGCGGCGTCGCCGCCGAGGCCATCACCGCGTCGATGGCAGCACCCCCACCACTCACCACACCCGCCACGCCCATCACGCGCACCGTGCCCACCACGCCCTCATCGACCGGGCCCGCCGCCACCGCGCCGCCACCGGCCACGCCCGCCGCCATCGAGCCGCTCGACGACGTGATCCGCCGTCACATCGAGCATGCCCTCGCCACGTGCAAGGGCCGGATCGACGGCCCGTTCGGCGCCGCCAACAAGCTCGTGATCAACCCGCACACGCTGCGGGCGCGGATGCGCAAGCTCGGCATCGACTGGCGCCGCCACCGCAGCTCCTAGCCCGGGGCACCGCGCTTGAGCGTGGCTCGCGCTGGAGCGTGGCTCACGCTGGAGCGTGGCCCGCGGCTGCCACGCGTCGCCAGTCGTCCCTTCTCCCCGGTGTTTGTGGGATACGCGCGGGAGTGGGTACATCGAACGCGCTCCCCGATGTTCGTGGGGGTGTATCCGCGGGGTGGGCACATGGAACGCCAACGCGCAGCGGAGCGACGCGGGCTGGGTTCCGAGCGAGGTAGCTTCCACAGGTGGGTGTTCGAGGGCAGGCCGGGTTGAGTGTTGGGTCTGGAGGTCGTTCTCTCGCCGGTGGTTCGCTGTCCCCCGAGCGAGTGAGCCCAGACCCGCGGTAGCGCAGCGCGCGTGTCCGCGTTCTCCCGGTGTTTGTGGAGCACGCGCGGAGAGTGGGGCACATAGAGCGCCAACGCGCAGATGTTGGTGGGAGCGCCGCACCGGGCGTGGGTCCGCGTCCTGCGCGAGCACCGGCGCGAGAAATAGGCGCAGCGCGAAGCCGATCGCAAGAAATCACCTGCGCGCACGATGAAAAAGTTGCCCGCATGGGAGGGCCACTTTCATATGGACCCTACCAAGGGGAGTCACCAGACCATGGCACTCATCGAATTCGACGACGTCAGTCACGCAAAGATCCTCGTCATCGGCGTCGGCGGCGGCGGCGGCAACGCGGTCAACACCATGATCAGCGGCAACCTGGACGGGGTCGAGTTCGTGGTCGCCAACACGGACATGCAGGCGCTCGAGGCCAACATGGCTCCCCACAAGATCCAGCTCGGCGATACGTTGACCAAGGGCCTCGGCGCGGGCGCCAACCCCGAGGTCGGCCGGCGCTCCGCCGAGGAGAGCATGCAGCACATCGCCGACCTGATCGCCGGCGCGGACATGGTGTTCGTCACCGCCGGCATGGGCGGCGGCACCGGCACCGGCGCGGCGCCCGTGATCGCGCAGATCGCCCGCGACTGCGGCGCGCTCACCGTCGGCGTGGTCACCAAGCCGTTCGGCTTCGAGGGCAAGAAGCGCGCGCGCCAGGCCGTCGAGGGCATCGAGCGGCTCGAGGCCGCGGTCGATACCCTGATCGTCATCCCCAACAACCGCCTGCTCGCGCTGGTCGGCGCGCAGACCTCGATGGTCGAGGCGTTTCGCAAGGCCGACTCGGTGCTGCTCAACGCGGTGCAGGGCATCAGCGACCTCATGACCGTCCCCGGCCTCATCAACGTCGACTTCGCCGACGTCCGCACGATCATGAGCGGCATGGGCCGCGCCCTGATGGGCACCGGCGTCGGCACCGGCAAGCGGCGCGCCACCGAGGCCGCCGAGACCGCGATCAGCTCGCCGCTCCTCGAGGACGTCAGCATCGACGGCGCCACGGGTATCCTCATCAACATCACCGGCGGCCCCGATCTCACGCTGCACGAGGTCAACGAGGCGTCGTCCTTGATCCAGCAGGCCGCGCACGAGGACGCCAACATCATCTTCGGCTCGGTGATCGATCCGAACCTCAGCGAGGAGGTCCGCATCACCGTGATCGCGACCGGCTTTCATCCCGCCGAGAAGACCCAGATCCTCGTCCCGCACGCGGGCGACCGCGTCCTCGCGGCGATGCCCGCACCGGCCAAGCCGCGCACCGCCCAGGCGACGCCGCAGATCGCCCTGCCCTACAACATCTCGACCCAGATCACCAAGGAGTACCCGGTCGTCTCGCCGCGGCGCCCCGCGCAGATCATCGACGAGCCGGAGATCAACATCGACTGGGAGCGCACCGACACCGGCGAGTTCACCGCCGTCGAGCAGTCCCTCGCCGAGCTCTCCGATCCGGTGCCCGACCTCGAGCCGGCCGCGCGCATGGCCTCCGGCTCCGGCCCCGCGCCGGTCGACGGCACGCCCCTCGTGCAACCCGACAAGAAGCGCGCGCAGTCACGGCCGAGCATGAAGGCCGTGCTGTCCGGCGAGATCGACACCGAGAACGAGCTCGACGTCCCGACCTTCATCCGCCGCCACAACGCGACCCACCAGTAGCCCGCCGCCGCACGGGTCGGCGGCTCGTGGTTAACTCGTGGCGTGCTGACCGAAGCTGTGGCGCGCTGGGTGCTCGTGCTCCACACCGCGCTCGGCGTCGCGGCCGTCGGCGCGGCGACCCACCTCGTCCTGTGGTCGCGCGGCTTCTTGCGCGGCGCGTTCGCGCGGCTGGCCGCGGTGCGCCGGTTCGCGTGGATCGTCCTCGTCTTCCAGCTCCTCGCGTTCGCCGCCGGCAACGTCATGTACCCGACCTACAAGGTCCTGGTGCGCACGGCCTACCTCGAGGACCGCGAGGCGATCGCGGACGACCAGGCCTCGCACGAGCGCCAGCTCGCGCGCATCGCCAGCCGCGACGGAGCGACCGCGCCGGAAGCGACCGCCACCAGCGAGCTCGTTCGCCACGCCGCGCGGGCCGCCCGCTGGTTTGACATCAAGGAGCACTGGATCGCGCTCGGCATCCTGGCCTCGCTCGCGCTCGTCCTCGTGCTGGCGTTCTGGGATCCGCGCACCGCCGGCCGCGAGCTCGCACCGGTCGTGTTCGGCCTCGCCGTGATCGTGGCCGGCACCGTGTGGCTCGGCGCGGTGATCGGCGTGTTCACCGCGACCTGGCGCGCTGTTTGAGCCCCGAGCCTGGGGACGCTGCTCACCCCGGTAGGGCCGCTTTTGACGGTGGAAACCAGCCCCGCTGCGGTCTGGCTTTCTCCATAGTTATCGACGTTCTCGTTTCATTAGTTGGGAGCGTCCCCGGAGTGGAGTACGACCAGCGCATGAAGCTCGTGCTCACACTGGCGCTGGTGCTCACCGCCTGCGGTGGACCCAAGCCCAAGCCGGAATCGCCGATCGTGAACGAAGGCTCGGACACCCCGGAGAACTGCTGCTGCAAGTCGAGCCCGCTCTCGAGCGACGATGGCAAGCCGCTCTACGAGATGCTCAACCGGATGGAGTGCTCGTCGAAGCAGGGTGAGTGTGTCCCCGACGTGCAGTGCAAGAAGACGGGCCCGGACTAGCGCTACCAGGTCACGGCGAGGCTCGATTGAAACAGCATCGAGCGATTGATCAGGCGATCGTCGGACGGCGGCATCGTCTCCGCGACCCGGCAGGTCGTCGTCGTGCTGCGGCACGCCACGGACAGATCGCCGCCGCGCGGTGACATCGCGAGCCGCCAGCCGAGGAACCAGCCGACGCGGTGCGGAAACCCGATCGGCTCCTGCAGCCGGTGATCGAGCGAGAGGCCGAAGCCGACCTGACCCTCCACGCGCTTGGTGTCGTCGGGGACCACGCGCGCGGGCTCGTCGGCGCCCGGCGCGTACCAGTGGTTCCACGCGACCGCCGCGCCGCCTTCGAGGTAGATCGCGGCGAGCGAGTTGCCGCCGACCCAGCGCGGGCCGATCCGCACGACGTCGTAGCGGGCGACGACCCCGAGCCGCTCGGCGTCTCCGAGCCGCTGGTCCGTCCCGTCCTTGGTCCGCAGCGCCAGATAATCGAACTCGGCCTCGACGGTCAGCCGGCCGAACCGCTGGCCGGCCGCGACGGTGGCGCCGATCGCCAGGACGTCGAGCGGCTCACCGTAGAGGAACCCCACCGCGGTGCCGAGCCGCGCCGTGGTCCCGCGCGTCACGTGAGGCGCGTAGGGGTCCTCGACCCAGTCGACGTGGGCCGGGTCGGCCCACCCGACCCGCGGACCTGTGATTGCCAGGCACACCAGCACGAGCGAGACCCAACGAAGGCTTTTCATCTTGCACCTCCAGGCGTTCGGTGATGAAACACGCGAGCTCGTGAGAGCCGGGGAGCGTTTCCCGTGGCCCGTGGGGGCACGGCGATGCAGATCACGTACCGCGGAGCGAGAGATCGAGCGCACGCTGCATCGCCTCGATCGGCGGCGCGTGGCCGGTCCAGATCGCGAACGCCCGTGCCCCCTGATGGACGAGCATCCCGCGACCGTCGGCGATGGAATGCCCACGCGCGGCCGCGCGTTCGAGCAAGAGCGGCCGGCGGTGATAGACCAGCGTCGCGACCCACGCCGCCGCCGGCAGGGCGTCGAGCGGCAGCTCGTCGATCGCCGTCGCCGCCGCGCCGTCGGAGAGCCCGATCGGCGTTGCATCGACCACCAGCTCGGCGCGCGCAAAGCCGTCACGCAGCCCTATCGTGTGCCATGGTCGCGCCTCGGTCCAGGTGATCTTTTCGGGGGCGCGCGCCAGGACCTCGATCGCGCTCGCCTGGGCCGTGCGCAGGCCATACGCGACCGCGCGCGCCGCTCCACCCGCCCCGAGGATCAGGCAGCGCTTGCCCGCCGGCGCGAACCCCGCCGCGACCAGCGCGTCGATGAACCCGGCGGCGTCGGTGTTGTGCCCGACCAGGCGATCGCCGTCGATGTGGAGGCAGTTGACGGCCCCGATCTCGCGCGCCGCAGGAGACAGCTCGTCACATATCGCCGCTGCCGCGAGCTTGTGCGGCAAGGTCACACTTGCACCGAACGCCCGCATCGCCCGCAGCGCGCCGACGACCTGGCCGAACGCTTCGGGCGGGACGCCGATCGGGATCATCACGGCGTCGATCGACCGCTCGGCGAACGCGGCCTCGAACATCTGCGGGCTGCGCGAATGCTCGACCGGCCAGCCGATCACGGCGGCGACGCGCGTCGTGCCGCGGATCATGTCTCGACCGCGAGCGACGCACCGGTCACGGCCGCTTGCTCGAGCAGCTGTGTGGCGTCGTGCAAGAGCGCGTCGAACGACGGCAGCTCGCCCGGCCGCGCCTCCGCCACCGCGCCGATGACCTTGGGCGTGAACGTGCGGCCCGCCGTCACGACCGGATCGGCCGCGCCGACCGCGCCGATGATCCGGCGGGCGACCTCGGCACCGATGCTCCGGTCGGTGTACGGCAACAGCACGAGGAAGCGATCTTGCTCGAGCTCGGTCACCAGATCGACGTCGCGGATCGCGTTCACCAGCGCGTTGCCGGCGCGGGCGCGCAGGATGCCCTTGACGCCGGGTGGCGGCGGCGGCGGCGCGACGTCGACGCTGAACATCGCGATGGCCAGGGGGTAGGCGTAGCGCCTGGCGCGCTCGAGCTCGAGTTCGACCGCGGCGCGGAACACCTCGAACGACTGCAGCGCGCCGGGCTCGCGATCCGAGAGCTCGTCCAGCTCGGCCTGGCCGGCGCGCCGCACGCGCCGATCGTATTCGACGCTCCCAGGTGCCCCGCCGGCCCCGACCTGCCCCGACCCTTCCTCGCGCCGCACGCGCCGATCGTATTCGACGCTCCCAGGTGCCCCGCCGGCCCCGACCTGCCCCGACCCTTCCTCGCGCGCCTCGTGCCCGCCGCGCACCTCCGGCACCTCCGGGGCGGCCATCGCCAGGAGCGCGCTGGTGAGCTGGCGGCGCTGCTCGACGAGCCGGGCCGCGGCCAGGAGGATCGGCGCCAGCCGCTCGACATCGTGCGGCCGCACGGCGACGAGGTCGGCCCCCGCCGCCGCGGCACGCCGCGCCCCCTCGACGGCGCCGGACGTACAGGCGGCGATCAACACGGGCCGATCGGGTCCGTACGTGAGCGCCAGATCGATCAGCGGCTCGCCGCCCGGTAACGCGACCAGGAGCGCGTCGGTGCCGGCGACCGAGCCGCGCAGCTTCTCGATCCCGCCCGGGCTCGTCGCGCCACCCGCGACCACGTGGCCGGCCAGGGTGACCGCCTGCTGCGCCGAGGCCAGGTGCGCCGGGGCCTCGAGCACGAGCAGCCGGAGCTGCGGGACAGGGGTCAGCTCGGTCACCTCGACGACCTCGTCGTCGCCGACGCGCTCGAATTCATCGGTCGGGACGACGCTGGAAGACCGCCGCTTGTCCGGCTTGTCTGCTCGCTCGGGCCGGTCTGGCCGCTCTGGCCTGCCGGACTTGTCCAGCCGCTCTGGCCGGTCTGGTCGCTCAGGTCGCTCCGGCCGCTCCGGCCGCTCCGGCCTGCCGGGCTTGTCTTGCCGTTCGGGCCGCTCTGGCCGCTCTGGCTTCTCCGGCTTCTCCGCCTGGGTCGAGCCACGGGTCTTCGGACGCTTGCTGTCGCTCCTGGTCGGTGCGCGTGGGGGTCGCGTACTCATTCGACCTCCTCGACGATCACGCCGAGCGCGCCCCTGGCGAGCCGGATCCGCAGGTGCTCGCCCCGGCGGATCGGGGCCGCGTCGCGCACGATCGCGCCATCGTCGCGCACGACCATGGCGAACCCGCGATCGAGGACCGCGAGCGGCGACAGCGCCGCCATCCCGGCGCCGAGCTCGCCGAGCAGGGCGCGCCGGCGCTCGAGGCTCTTGCGCATGGCGGCGTCGCGCCGGGCGATCAGCGCGTCGAGCTCGTGGCGCGACCGGGCGAGCCGCGACGCGGGGTGCACCGCGGTCAGCCGGCGCGTCAGCTCGGCCAGCCGCGAGCCGCGGGCGAACAGCTGCTTGCGCGGGTGCAGCCCCGTCAGGCGGTGGGCGAGCGTGGCCAGCTCGGCGCTGGCCTGGGCGAGCACGCGTTCACCGCGGGCGTGCAGCGCCATCGTCTGGTGATCGAGATCCTGGCGCGCGCGATCCACGCGGTGCCGGATCTCGCGGTCGAGCCGCCGGCGCTCCTTGTGCAGCGCCTCGACGAGCGCCGCGCCATCGGGGACCGCCAGCTCGGCGGCCGCGGTCGGCGTCGAGGCGCGCGCGTCGGCCGCCAGATCGGCGAGCGAGAGGTCGACCTCGTGGCCAACCGCGCTGATCACCGGCACCGGACAGCGCGCGATCGTGCGCACGACGCGCTCGTGGTTGAACGCCGTGAGGTCGGTCACCGCGCCGCCGCCCCGCCCGATGATCACGACGTCGACCCCGGCGCGCACGACCATCGCCATCCCCATCACGAGCTGGTTCGGGGCGGACGCGCCCTGCACGGCGGCATCCGCGATCAAGATCGGCGTGGGCAGCCGGCGCTGCACCGTGCGGATGATGTCGTGCACCGCGGCGCCGGTCTTCGAGGTGACCACGCCGATCCGGCGCGGGAACCGCGGCAGCGGACGCTTGCGTGCCGCGGCGAAGATCCCCTCGGCCGCGAGCTTGGCCTTGAGCTGTTCGAGCGCGATCGCCTCGGCGCCCTGCCCGGCGGGCTCCGCGAAGTCGGCGTAGAGCTGCATCTTGCCGTCGCGATCGTAGACGCCGAGCCGGCCGCGCACGCGCAGCCGCTGCCCCGGCTCGATCCGGAACCGCATGCGCTGTGCCTCGCGGCTCCACATGACCGCGGACAGCACCGCCTCGCGATCACGCAGCGCGAAGTACAGGTGCCCCGACGCGGGCTGCGACACCTGGGTGACCTCGCCCTCGAGCCACACCAGGCCCAGGCCGTCGAGCACGCGGCCGGCCAGGCGCACGACGTCGCCGACCCCGAGCGGTCGTTCGCGACTGCTGGGAGGGCGCTCACCCGTGGCCACGGCCACCGACCGTAGCACTTGTGCGTCGCCGCGGTTCGCACCACGGATGGGCAATTGACCGGCAAGTGATCAGCCATTACCCGACAGTTGCCGCGTCATTTCGGCCAAATCTCCTGCAACTCGGGCGGGTGGCGCGTTGTCGATCTGCACGATAGGATGCCGATCGCCCCCGTCATGGCCGAGCCCCACAAGCCGAGCGACATCGCGAGCGAGCCGGGGGCGCCGGTCGCGCGCGACCAGATCGACCCCGATCTGGTGAAGCTCGCACGCCCGCGGCTCCGGATCGGCGTGATCACCGCGGCGGGCCTGGTGTTCCTGGGCCTGGTGTTCCTGATCCGGCTCGGTCCGGATCGCCGGTTCGCCGGCCGCCCCGCCGCGCCTGAGCCGGCGAGCGTCGGCGATATCGTCGCCGGCAAGGTCGATCCGGACAAGCTCATCGCCGTCGCCGCCGAGCCGCTGGTCTCCCACGCGATTCGCACGACCACCGCCAAGGCCAGCCTGGGGCTTCGTATCGTCCCGGTGCGCGGGTCGGGCGACCGGCTCTGGCTCGCGATCTCGGGCGATGGCTGGGAAGCGCCGGCCCCGAGCGGCTACGTCGGGCGGCTGCGCAAGTTCGACGACCTGCCGCTCGCCCCCTCGGCCCGCGCGTACGCGACAGAGCACCCCCGGCCGGTGTTCGCGACCGCCGCGGCGGTGCGCGCCGGGTTTTCGACCCGCACGGTCACGACCGTCGCCGGTGATCAGGTCACGCCCGACGACCACGACCAGATCGCCCTCGACGTGGTCGACCCCGGCGCGGCCACGGTCGCCGCGTCGTTCAACGATCGCCTGCCCGACCCCTCGGCCTGGACGGCGGCGCTCACCGCGGCGGGCGTGCCACCGGTCGCCACCGGCGCTCCGGACGCCGCGCTCGGCCAGATCCGGTTCACCATCGCCGCCCCGGTCGCCACCACCACGGCGAAGCTTGAGCACGCCGGCCTGCTGGCCACGCGCGTCGAGCCGGTCACGCGGCACTACCAGACCACCTGGGGCGCCCTGCGCGCGTCCCCGCCCGCGGGCCTCGATGTCGGCGGGAGCGTCCTGCCCGACGCCCAGATCGAGCTCGTCGGCCTGTACGTCGTGCGCGGCATCCCTGGCGACGCGTACGCGCTGGTCACCGGCGAGATCCCGGAAGACTACTGGTACGTCATGTGGATCACGGTCGCCCTCGCCGCGATCGTGCTGGTGTTTGCGTGGGCGCTGGTTCGCGCGATTCGCCGCGACGTCCTGCCGGCCCGCCCGGCCTGACCGCGTCTATACTCCGGGCGTGGCGGACGACAAGCCGGCGCGACCCGCGCCGAAACAGCCCCCGGCGAGCCCGCCCGACCTCCCGGCGGCCTCCGCGGATACCGGCGCGCCCGGCGTTCACGCCACGGCGCCGATCACCCATCCGCTTGCGCCGCCGCCCATGCCGACACTCGCGGCTGCGGCCGTCGCCCCCATCAGCCACGCCCACGCCCCGCCGCCCATGCCGACACTCGCGGCTGCGGTCGCCGCGCCCATCACCCACGCCCCGCCGCCCATGCCGACACTCGCGGCTGCGGTCGCCGCGCCCATCACCCACGCCCCGCCGCCCATGCCGACCCTCGCGGCTGCGGTCGTCGCCCCCATCACCCACGCCCCGCCGCCCATGCCGACCCTCGCGGCTGCCGCGCCCATCACCCACGCGCCGCCGCCCATGCCCAGTGGCACCAGCGCACCCAGCATCACCGCCGCGCCGGCAATGCCTACCCTGGCCGGCCAGGCGCTCGATACCTCTCCGCCGGTGATGCCCACGATGGCGGCGGCAGCGGCGAACCTCCCGCAGCACGGGCCTCCGGCGATACCACCGGCGCGCTACGAGCTCGGCCACGAGATCGCCCGGGGAGGCATGGGGCGGGTGGTCGACGCGACCGACACCATGCTCGGCCGCGTCGTCGCGTTCAAGGAAGCGCTGACCACCGACGGCGATACCCTGCGTCGGTTCCAGCGCGAGATCCGGATCACCGCGCGCCTCGAGCACCCATCGATCGTGCCGGTGCACGACACCGGCGAATCCTCGAACGGCGCGCCGTTCTACGTCATGCGCAAGGTCTCGGGCCAGCCGCTCGAGCGGCTGGTCGCGACCGCCGAGACCCTGCCGCAGCGGCTCGCGCTGATCCCGCACATCGTCGCCAGCGCGCAGGCGATCGCGCACGCCCACGAGCGCGGCATCGTCCACCGCGACATCAAGCCGTCGAACATCCTGGTCGGCGACCTCGGCGAGACCGTCGTGATCGACTGGGGGCTCGCCAAGGTGATCGGCGAGCCCGAGGAGCCCGCCGGAAAGCCGCTCGTCGATCTGTCGGACACGCTCAAGACCCGCGTCGGGATCGTCTACGGCACGCCCGGCTTCATGGCGCCCGAGCAGCTGCGCGGCGTCCCGGTCACGCCGGGCTTCGACGTCTACGCGCTCGGCGCGACGCTGTATCACCTCCTGTCGCGCAAGCCGCCGCACTACGCCAAGACCGCCGACGAGATGATGAAGGCCGCGGTCGCCGCGCCGCCGACCCCGATCCGCGAGCTGGTCGACGGGGTGCCGCCCGAGCTGTCGACGATCGTCGACAAGGCGCTCGCCCACGACCCCGCCGTGCGTTACCAGGACGCGCGCGCCCTGGCCGAGGATCTCCAGCGCTTCCTCACCGGCCAGCTCGTCGCGTCGCACCACTACTCGCGGCGCGAGAAGATCCTGCGGTTCATCCGCAGGAACCGCAAGTTCTCGGCGGCGCTCGCCGCGCTGGTCCTGCTCGGGGCGCTCGCCCAGATCTGGATCGTCCACGAGCGCAACCGCGCCGACCGCGAGGCCCGCGACGCCAGGGCCGCGGAGGCCAAGGCCGTCCAGGAAGGCGACGGCAAGACGCTCGCGCTGGCCCGCTTCAACGTCGACGCGAACCCGACCAAGGCGGTCGCGATGGTCAAGCCGCTCGCGGGCAAGTACTGGCGCGAGGTCCGCGCGATCGCCGCCGCCGCCCGCGCCGTGGGGGTCGCATGGAGCATCCCGGCGTCGCCCCACACGGTGTCGCTCGAGATGAGCCACGACGGCCAGCGCGCACTGTCGGTGGGTGACGACGGCGCCGTGCGCCTCTACGACCTCGGCAAGCGCACGGCGCGGCTGATCGCCGACCTCCATGCGCTACCGGCTCCTGCGCCGACCCCAGCTCCTGCGGCCACCACGACGCCCGCAACACCAGCGCCACCCGCAACCACGGCGCCACCCGCAACCACGGCGCCACCCGCAACCACGGCGCCACCCGCAACCACGGCGCCACCCGCAACCACGGCGCCACCCGCAACCACGGCGCCTGCGGCATCACCGGCTCCGGCGCCATCACCGACTCCTGCGCCATCACCGACTCCCGCGCCAACCTCGGCACCACCGGCCACCCCGGCGCCACCCGCAACCACGGCGCCACCAGCTCCCCCGACGCCGCCGCTGCTGGCGCGGTTCGCCGATGCCGAGCGTCAGATCGTGATCTGGCGCGGGACCGCGCTCATCATCCTCGATGCCGCGACCGGCACCCGGCGAGATCTCACGCTCGACCACCCGATCCTCGACCTGGAGCCCATCGGGGCCGCCGCGTACTGGGTCGACGACCTCCACAAGCTGTGGCAGCTCGATGTGGCCGCCGCCGCGCCGCGCGAGATCCCGCTGCAGGAGCCGGTGGTCGCGCTCGCGCCATCACCCGACGGCCGCTGGATCGCGTTCTCCGGCGAGGACCACCTGTTCCTCTACGATCGCACGCACCCCGACGCCCAGACGCTGCAGGTCACGATGGGGCACACGCGCCAGGTCGACTGGTCGGACGACAGCGAGAACTTCGCCGCGCTCATGGAGCGCGAGATCATCGACGTCGCGATCCTGCCGGTGCCGACCATCGTCAATCGCGCGATGGAGCCGCTCTGCCAGTTCGTCGCGTACCGCGCGGGCCATGTGTACGTGGCCGGTCCGCACAGCGTCAACGTCCTGTTGCGCGACCAGAGCTCCGATGCGCGCACCGTCCGGCTGCTCCCCGGGGACACGCTCAGCGTCGTCGAGGCACGCGGCAAGACGATCGTGGCCGGCGCGAGCAACGGACTCACGGTGATCTCGGACGACGGCGATCACGTCGTCCCGCTGCAGGGTGCGCGCGCCGACGGGGTAGTCGCTTCCCCGCGCTCACCCTACGTGCTCGCCTCGCTCGAGGGTCGCTTGCTCTTGTGGAACCTCGACGACTTCCAGCCCCGACAGCTGATCGACGAGCCGGTCCTCGGAGCGCTCTTTTCGACGGGGGACCGGGTGCTCACCGGCGGCAGCGGGGGCGCGCTCAATCTCCCGCCGCAGACGATCGACGTCGCCACCGGCGCCGCCCAGCCTCTCGGCGCCTGGCGCGGGCTCACGGCGGTCACGGCGGCCCGCGGGGGGCAGCTCGTCGCCCTCATCGATGGGCGCCACCACGTTCACCTCGTCGGCCCGGGGCGCAAGCCCGAGGCGCTGCCCGGCCAGATCGACATCGCGGCGTTCGCGACCGACAACCAGCTCGTGCTCACGACGCTCGACGGCGCGATCTACGTGCATGATGTCGAGCACCACCAGCGCACGCCGCTGGGGCCGCACCGCGCAGGCCTGCTCGGGCTCGCGTGGGGACACGGCCGCCATCCGTGGGTCGCCGCGGCGTTCGGCGACGGCACGCTGTGGCGCAAGAACCTGGCCACCGGCGTCGAGGCGGAGATCGCGCGGGTCCCCCGGCCCGATCACCTGAGCGCGCCCGACGGCAAGCTGATCGCCGGCGAGGACGGCAGCGTGCTGTTCCTCCACGACCGCGAGGTGCGGGCCTGGCGGCCGGACGGAACGATCGCGCGGCTCGCCTTGGCGCCCAAGCCGCTCGACGACTTCGCCGAGCAAGGCGCGCGCCAGATCCTCGCCATCGCGCGCGACACCGCGGTGTTTGCGATCGGCCTCGACGCCCCGGATCAAGTCACTCAGCTGCTCCCGACCATCGATGGCACCTCGGCCGCAATGTCGTCCGACACGGGCCTCCTGGCCGTGATCGCCCATGGCCAGCTCGACATCGTCGATCCGCTGGGGCACCAGCAATGGACGCTCGGCCAGGCCCGGGGAGTGACGTTCCGCACCCCGGCGATCTCGGCCGACGGCCGCCACGTCCTGGCCGACACCGGCCATAGCCTGGTGCTGTGGTCGCTGGAGCGCCCCGCGACCCCCGAAGCCACCGTGGCCTGGCTCGACGCGATGACCAACGCCATCGACGATGGCAGCGCCCGCGGCCTTGGCTGGCGCTGACCGGACGAGCCGCGATGGCCGGCAGCCGGCCACCCCTTGAACGAAAATGTGTAGGGCGAGCTCTCCCGATCGGGCGATCGGGCCCCCCGTGGAACGCAACGCGCGCGCAGCGACGCGGCTGGGTCACGACGCGAGATAGATTGCACGGCCGGGTGGTCATGCGTCGGCCGGTCGTGGAGATGGCACGAACCGTGGGTCGCAATCCGGTCGTCGACGGACGAGCGGCGGACCCAGACCGCGATCGCCAGCGCGCGTGTGCGCGGTCTCCCGAACGCCTCGCACCGGGGACCTCGGACGGTATCTTCGTGGCAACACCCCCGAGCGGCTCGGGCCTGTACGACCGCCGCGACAGTAGTGCTACAACCGAGCAGGTGACTCCCGTCCGGCTGTATGATTCGTTCCGTCGCGAGAAGGTCCCGTTCGAGCCGCTCGAGCCCGGCAAGGTCGGCATGTACGTCTGCGGACCCACGCCGTATGCTCCCGCCCACATCGGCCACGCCTACTCGGCGATCGCGTTCGATACGATCCGGCGGAGCCTCACGTTCCTCGGCTACCAGGTCCGGTACGTGCGCAACGTCACCGACGTCGAGGACAAGATCATCAAGCGCGCCAACGAGATCGGCGAGGATCCGATGGCGCTCGCCGCGCGGTTCGCCTCCGACTACAACCGCGACATGGCCCAGTTCGGGGTGCTGCCTCCGGACGTCGAGCCCAAGGTCTCGACCCACATCGCCGAGATCATCGCGCTGATCGAGCGCCTGGTCGCGAACGGGACGGCCTACCAGGTCGAGGGCGACGTCAACTTCGAGATCGCCAGGTTCCCCGCCTACGGCGCCCTGAGCGGCATGAAGCTCGCCGAGCTGCGCGCCGGCGAGCGCGTCGAGATCGACGACCGCAAGCGATCGCCCGACGACTTCGCGCTGTGGAAGGCGGCCAAGCCGGGCGAACCGGCGTGGGACTCGCCGTGGGGCAAGGGCCGGCCCGGCTGGCACATCGAGTGCTCTGCGATGACGACCGCGCACCTCGGCGAGACCTTCGATCTACACGGCGGCGGCAAGGACTTGATCTTCCCGCACCACGAGAACGAGATCGCCCAGTCGCGCGGCGCCTACGGCCCCAGGACGTTCGCGCGCTACTGGCTGCACAACGGCTTCCTCAACTTCAAGGGCGAGAAGATGAGCAAGTCGCTCGGCAACGTCGTCGACTGCGCCGAGATCGCCGACGCCGTCGGGGGCGAGGCGCTACGCTTGTTCTGCGTGTCGCATCACTTTCGCTCACCCGTCGACTTCGACTTCCAGGCGATCCGCGATGCCGACCAGCACGTGATCGGTGCCCGGTTCTATAGCCTCGAGGCCGCCGATCGCAAGCTCGAGTACTTCTACGTCACGCTCAAGCGGATCGCCGACTTCCTCGCGACCGGCGGCGAGGCCGCTCCCGGCCCGGTCATGCCCGAGGCCGAGAAGCTCGTGCCCGAGGCCCGCGCCGCGCTCGCCGACGACTTCAACACGCCGGTCGTGATGGCCGCGCTCCACGAGGCCGCCGCGCTCGCCAACCGCCTGCTCGACGAGGGCAAGGGCATCGACAAGCAGCTGCGCCGGCGGACGCTCGCCCGGCTCGCGGCCGATCTCCGCAGCGTCGGCGGCGCGCTCGGCGTGTTCGCCGCAGATCCCAGGACGTACCTCGACGGGCGCCGCGCGCGCCTGGTCAAGCGGCGGGCCATCGACGTCGCCGCCGTCCAGCGCTTGATCGGCGAGCGCACCGCCGCCCGCGCCGCGAAGGACTTCACGCGGGGCGACGCGATCCGCGCCGAGCTCGCCGCGCTAGGCGTCGCCCTCCACGACACGCCCCACGGCACCGATTGGAGCGTCCTCGATGACGCGAGTTAGCGCGGATGGCCGGTAACC